>ORJL010546949.1_pt1 | contig 26552 bp, 27 predicted proteins | sample 1779941 | NCBI WGS metagenome assembly ORJL01 (sample SAMEA104232317, study PRJEB22302) | groundwater metagenome | biome: forest; feature: aquifer; material: groundwater | place: USA | collected 2011-08-07 | depth 5.8 m
GCGGGGGCCGGCGCAATGATCGCGGCAACAATACGGTACTGATCGGTATGGCGGCGTTCGTCTTTTATTTTATCACTAATCTGCTGGTCCTCTACGCGTCCCGTATCCGGGAATATTTTGCCGACCGGGGTTCGGTCGAGATGGGTAACCGTCCGGAGGCGCTGGCCAGCGCGCTTTACAAGCTTGTTTATGGCGCGGCGCGGATGGATAAGTCCGCCCTCAAGGAAGCTGAAGGTTTAAAGGCGTTCTTTCTTAATGATCCATCCCGGGCGATCAATGAGGTCCGTGAATTGAGCCAGCTTGATCTCGACGGCAGCGGGCACATCGATCCGTATGAGCTGGCCGCCATGCGCAATAAGAACCTTCATCTTAACTTCGGTGATCGTTTGATGGAGTCATTGAGCACCCATCCGAACATGCTCAAGCGCATCAGGCATCTTTCCGAATTAACGGAGCGTTAAGCTGTCTTTTAAATAATATCATGACGAAGCTTATTTCCTGGAACCTTAATGGCATCAGGTCCGCGCTCAATAAAGGTTTCCTCGAGTTTGTCAAGCAATCCAGCCCGGATATCCTCTGTCTTCAGGAAACAAGGTCTCCCAACGAGGGGATCGCGGTGGACCTTCCCGGTTACGAACAATATTGGAACCACGCCACTAAAGCCGGGTATTCCGGGACAGCCGTTTTTACCCGGGCCAAGCCTGTAAAGGTGTCCAACGGCATCGGGATCGCCAAGCACGACAATGAAGGCAGGGTGATCACGCTTGAATACAAAGATTTTTTCCTGGTGAATGTTTATGTGCCTAATTCCAAACGGGGCTTAGAACGTTTGCCTTATCGCAGTAAAGAATGGGACGTGGATTTTCTGGCGTACTTAAAAAAGCTTGAAAAGAAAAAACCGGTCGTCTTTTGCGGGGACTTGAACGTGGCGCATACCGCAATCGACCTGGCCAACCCCAAAGGGAACGAAAAGAACCATGGATTTACGCCAGAGGAACGCGCCGGGTTCGATAATCTCGTTAAAGCTGGCTTTATCGACACGTTCCGGGAATTTGAAAAAGGCGGCGGCCATTACACCTGGTGGAGTCCGATGGCCGGTAGGCCCCCGGAGGGGGGCAACTGCCGCAAGCGCAACATCGGATGGCGCATCGATTATTTTTTAATTTCGCCGTCGCTGCGCCCGCGGCTTAAGGATGCGTTTATTCTAAAAGATATCATGGGATCCGACCACTGTCCGGTGGGGATCGAATTAAAATAACAGTAGGGGCACAAAATTTTGTGCCCCTACAGGATTTTGGATATTTTAAAAAGGAGGTATCAATATGGGCAAAGTACTGATCGTTGATGATAACAAGGAGATGCGGCACAAGTACCGAAGACTGCTGGAAAAAATGAAGATCGAGGTCCTGGAAGCCTCCGACGCGTTGGAGGTCGTCGAAGTGTTGATGCGCAATTCCCGCGAGCTGGACCTGATCCTGCTGGACATCCAGATGCCGGAAGTGGACGGGCGCGGCATCCACGAGATCGTCAGTGATTACATTTCTTCAGTGCCGATCGTGGTTTCCAGTGTTTTGCCGGTGCGTGAACAGAAGTTGCGTATCCCGCGGGCGCGGGATTATTTTGACAAGGCCGCCGGGGACGCGGTGTTCTCGAAAAAAGTCAAAGAGATCCTTGGGCTTTGAAGGATAAGGAGCGTTAACCCATGTTTGACGAAATAGTCCTCGCTTTTATCCCGCTTTTTGTCGCGGTGGACCCCATTGGGCTCTTGCCCTTATTTGTCGGGCTTACCCAGGGGGCGTCAAAAGAAGAAAAACGAAAGATCATCATTCAGTCGGTGGCAACAGCCCTGTCACTGGCGATCGCTTTTATTGTCCTGGGCAAATGGGTATTTCGGGTCATGGGGATCACCATGTGGGACTTTATGATCGCCGGCGGCGTCATTCTGCTGTGTCTTTCGATCAGCGATCTTTTGCAGCCATGGAAAGAGCGGACGGATCTTTCCGACGAAATGGGAGCGGTTCCTTTGGGAACGCCGTTGATCGTTGGCCCCGCCGTGTTGACCACGTCTTTGATCCTCATCGACCAGCATGGCGTGGCGGCTACCGTGATCTCGGTTGTGTTTAACATCTGCCTGGTCGGGGTAACGTTTGTTTGGTCTGATTCTTTGATGAAAATTTTTGGAAAGGCCGGGGCCCGGGCGTTATCCAAGATCATGGCGCTTTTTCTCGCGGCGATCGCGGTGATGATGATCCGTAAAGGTATTATGCAGTTGTTAACTGGAGCCGGGGCGTGACCTGCAGGGACAAAAAATATAACTGATTATTGCAACCCACCTTGTACTCGTTATAATAGCCATACATGACAGCCGAGAACTCACAAAGCACGCCGCAGTCAATAAAATCGATCCTGATCGTCGATGATGAAGAAGATATCCGTAATTCCCTGGAATCCCGGTTGAAGCCGGCGGGTTTCCGGGTGCAGACCGCGCCCAACGGTCAGGAAGCGGTGGCAACGTTCATCAAGTGTTTCTACGACAGCCCTTTCGACGTCATTCTTTTGGACATCAATCTGCCCGACATGGACGGGCTTGAAGTCCTGAAGTTGCTGCGCCAAGAAGAAGAATTGCGCGGCATCAAGGATATGGATGGCGTGATCGTGGTCATGCAGACTGGCGTGAAGGAATCGTGGATGGACGCTTTCAGAAAAGGCTGCGACGATTACATCATCAAGCCCTACGCCTTCCAGGAACTCCTCAACAAGATCAACGAAAAGATCCAGATCAAGAAAGAACGGTCTGAGTTAAAGTAGGGTATTAGGAAATTGGGATATTATGGATTCATATTCTTTCCCTAATTACCAATTTACCCAATATCCTGTTATTTGCACCAATTCCTTCTATCAAGGCTTCGATACTGAATCGCCTCCGCGATGTGCTCCGTCCGCAGCGCTTCTTCGCCCGCCAGGTCGGCAATGGTCCGTGATATCTTGAGGATCTTGTCGTAACCCCGGGCCGAGAGGCCGAGTTCGTCGATGGCCATTTTCAGGAGTTTTTTGCACTCGTCATCCAGCGCGCAGTATTGTTTGATCTGCCGGTGGTTCATGTGGGCGTTGGCATGAATGCCTATATTTTGGAATCGTTGCTGCTGGATCGTTCTGGCTTGTGTGGTCCTTTCTCTGACGCGCGCGGACGCCTCGGCATGATTGTTGGCGGCAATCATTTCACTCGAATGAAGCGCGGGGACTTCCAAGTGAAGGTCGATGCGGTCCAATAGCGGGCCGGAGATCTTTGCGAGATATTTTTCGATGCTGTGGGTGGAGCACGTGCACTTATGGCGGGGATCAGAAAGAAATCCGCAGCAGCACGGGTTCATGGACGCCGCCAGCAGAAAGCGTGAAGGAAAGCGCAGCGTTTTGTTCGCCCGGGAGATGGTGACTTCGTGGTCTTCGAGCGGCTGGCGCATGGCCTCCAGCACGTCGCGGTTGAATTCAGGCAGTTCGTCGAGAAATAATACGCCGTTATGCGCTAACGTCACTTCGCCGGGCTTGGGATGCGTGCCGCCGCCGACAATGGCCGGGGCGGAGGTCGTGTGATGCGGCGAGCGAAACGGCCGGTTCCCCAGCAGGCCGTTGTTGGTCTTGAGCGTGCCGGCAATGGAATGGATTTTTGTTGTTTCCAGCGCCTCTGCGGGTGTCATTTCGGGGAGAATGGTGGGAAATCTTTTGGCAAGCATACTTTTTCCGCTTCCGGGCGGGCCGATTAAAAGAAAATTATGGTTCCCGGCCGCGGCGATCTCCAGGCCCCGCTTGACAAAGGATTGGCCTTTCACGTCGCTGAAATCAAGGTCGTTGGCGACGCACAGGGGCGATAAAATATTTTTGTGGGCCGCGATCGGGGATATGGACCCGGGATCATTCAGGAAATAAATGACCTGATGCAGGTCTTTGACCGGATAGATGGGGACATGATCGACCACGGCGGCTTCCAGAGCGTTTTCCTGGGGAACGATCAATCCTTTGAAAGAACGGGAGGCCATGGAAAGGGCGATGGCCAAGGCGCCTTTGACGGGTTTGATGTCGCCGTTAAGCGACAGCTCACCCAAAAGGATGTATTGTTCCAGGTTTTCGCCGGGTATCTGTTCGCAGGCCGCAAGGATGCCCAGCGCGATGGCCAGATCAAAAGAAGGGCCTTCCTTTTTGGTATCGGCCGGAGAGAGGTTGATCGTGATCCGCTTTGGGCCAAACTTGTAGCCGCTGTTCTTGATGGCGGAACGCACGCGTTCGCGGCTTTCCCTGACGGCGTTATCGGGCAGGCCGACAATGATGGTCGAGGGCAACCCGCGGCCCGCATCGACTTCGATGGTAACGGGATACGCCTCCAGGCCGTTAATTCCATAGCTGTGGACTTTAGATAGCATGGCTTATGATTTGCGACTGCTGGGGGATGACACGGTAGAAAACGGGGGAAAGACCTTGCTTTTTCGACCTTCGTGACTATAATAAAATTATCATAAAACCTTGGGAGCGTCAACTTTTTACTTTCCCGCAGGGATTTATACTATCGGTATGCATTCCGTCCTTAATAATAAAGTGTTGGTAATTACGGCCATGGTGTGGGCCATCGCCCAGGGGGCCAAGGTCGTTCTGGGTGTCATCCGCGAAAAAAGGTTTAATTTCAAGTGGTTCATCGGCACCGGGGGTATGCCTTCCAGCCATGCCGCTGGCGCGACCGCGCTGGCAACGACCACCGGCCTGCAGACAGGGGTTGATTCCGTTTTATTCGCTTTGGCGGTCGTATTTGCCGTGGTCACTATGTTCGACGCCCAGGGCGTGCGCCGTGCCGCCGGCCAGCAGGCGGCCGTTCTCAACCAGATGATGGATGAAATGTATTGGAAGGGCAAGATCGGGACGGAACGTCTGATGGAACTCATCGGGCACACCCCTTTGCAGGTGATCATTGGCTCTATTTTCGGGTTCGTTTTGTCCTATACGCTGTACTACGCAATGTGATTTGTCGGCAACTGTTTTCTAAATAAGGAGATCGATCATCATGAATAAAAATATCCTTATGGTCAGTGGCGCTGTTGTGCTTGTCCTTGTGATCGCGTTCTTGGCCTGGCCTAAGAATAAAGCCGTTTCTTCCGATGGGGATGTTTCCACGACTGATGGAAAGCCCGTGCAATCCCTCTATGAAGAGGCGAACGCTTTACGCAAGAGCGGGGATGTGGTCAAGGCCAAAGAGATCTATCGGCAGATATCGACCCAGTATACGGATTTCAACAAGATCGAGGACGTTGAGAACCAGCTGGCCGACGTCAATATGAAGATCATATTCTCGAACACGCCGGTGGCGGAATCGACCGTTCATGAAGTCAAATCCGGTGATACCCTGGGGAAATTGGCCAGCCAGTATGGCACGACCGTCGATTTGATCAAGATGAGCAATAACCTTCAGAGCGATACGATCAGGCTGGGACAAAAAATACGTATTTGGCAGGGGCATTTTAATGTTTTTGTGGATAAATCCCAGAACGTGCTTTTTTTAAAGAACGGCGATGAGGTCCTGAAAGTCTATAGGGTGTCCACGGGCGCCAATAACAGCACGCCGGTCGGGACATTCAAGATCACTTCAAAATTGACTGACCCCGTATGGTTCAACAAGGGCATCGTTGTTCCCCCGGACAGTCCGCAAAATGTCCTGGGGACCCGTTGGTTGGGTTTCGATATGCCCGGGTATGGCATTCACGGCACCGTTGAGCCGGAAACAATTGGGCAGCAGGTGACCGCCGGCTGCGTGCGGATGCGCAATACGGATGTGGAAGAGGTCTATAGTTTGCTTCCTTTGGGGACTGAAGTCGTTATTGTCGATTAATGGGGATATTGTTTGTGTAGGGACGTTGCATTGCAACGTCCCTACGATTTTTTAGGGGAACAGATCATGAGCACTCTGGAATTCGAAAAACCTATTTTTGAACTTGAGTCCAAGATCAAAGAACTGGAGGTGTTCAGTTCGAGCAAGAAGATCGCCCTTGAGCCGGAACTCAAGAAGTTGACGCAGAAGCTGGAGAAAATGAAGCTGGACATCTATAACAATCTGACGCCATGGCAGAGGGTCCAGATCGCCCGCCATCCGGAGCGTCCGTATACTTTGGATTACATCCGTATGATCACCAGCGATTTTGTCGAGCTGCACGGCGACCGGCAGTTCGCCGACGACCTGGCTATTATTGCCGGGTTAGCCCAGATCAACGGGACCAAGGTCATGATCATGGGGCACCAGAAAGGGCGTGACACCAAAGAGAACGTCATGCGCAATTTTGGCTGCGCCCATCCGGAAGGATACCGCAAGGCGATGCGGTTGATGCAATTGGCCGAGAAATTCGGTTTGCCCATTGTCATTTTGATCGACACGCCCGGCGCCTACCCCGGCGTCGGCGCTGAGGAACGTGGCCAGGCGCAGGCGATCGCGGAGAATTTGCGCGACATGGTCGAGCTAAAGACGCCTATCGTTGCGACGATCATCGGTGAAGGCGGAAGCGGCGGTGCTTTAGGGATAGGTATCGCGGACCGGGTCTGTATTTTACAGCACGCTTATTATTCTGTTATTTCGCCGGAAGGTTGTGCTTCTATTCTCTGGCGTAACGCCATCAAGGCCCCTTTGGCCGCTGAAGCGCTCAAGATCGCGGCGGAAAACTTACGCGAGTTCGGCGTTGTGGACCAGATCATTTCCGAACCTCTTGGCGGCGCCCACCGCGATCCCGCCAGAACGGCTTCCGACCTTAAAGACGTGATCCTCAAATATATCAAGGAATTATCTTTGCTGTCCCGCGAAGAACTTGTCGAACAACGTTATAATAAATTCCGCAAGATCGGGGCGTTCCTCGAGACCCCGGCATAGATTCCTGGCGGAATATCCGCGATGACATCCAAACCCGACATCCGCGACCTGTCGCTTGATGAATTGACACAGCATTTGACCTCCATTGGCGAGAAGTCTTACCGCGCCGTGCAGATCTTCGAGTGGGTCTATCAGAAAGGCGCGTGGTCTTTTGACGCGATGAAGAATCTGCCGTCCGGATTACGGGAGCGGTTGCGGAAGGATTTCGATTTAAGCCCGAATGCCATTGCCCAAAGGATCGTTTCCGAAGATAAAACGACCAAATTCCTTTTGGACCTCTCCGACCACGAAAAGGTCGAATGCGTGCTGATCCCCACCGCGACGCGGACGACCGCCTGCATCTCAACCCAGGCCGGATGCAAATTCAGCTGCAAATTCTGCGCCAGCGGTATCGGCGGGTGGACCAGGAATTTGGCCTGCGCGGAGATCCTCACCCAGGTCTTGCAGGTCAAGGAAGAAGCCCTTAAACACAAGCGGCCCTTGTCGAACATCGTTTTTATGGGTACCGGCGAGCCGCTGGATAATTTCGACAATCTGTTCAAGGCGATCCGGACCATCAACGCCAAAGAGGGGATCGGCATCGGCGCCCGGCACATCACCATCTCGACGGTGGGGCTGGTTCCCCGCATCCGGCAATTGGCGCAGCAGAACCTGCAGATCGAACTGGCCATTTCCCTTCACGGGTACGATAATGAATCGCGCAACCTCCTGATGCCGGTCAATCGTAAATATCCATTCGACGAACTGATCGCGGCCTGCCGCGAATATTTCCAGGCGACGAAAAGGCAGATCACTTTTGAATATATCCTTATTAAAGATGTGACCTGCACCGAAAAGGCCGTCCAAAGCCTCAAGAAGGCCTTCAAGGGAATTATCTGCAAGATGAACCTTATTCCTTATAATCCGGTTTCGGAATTCGACCACAAGACCCCGTCGGGAAAAGAAATGATCGAGTTCCGGGACCATCTGGAAGAATGTGGGGTCCACGCCACGATCCGCACGCCGCGGGGAAGGGACGTCGGCGCCGCGTGCGGGCAACTGAGGCATGAAATGTCAAATACCATGCCAAAGGAGTACCCGAGCTAGCGCGAGGGTACAACTGAGGCATGAAGCATCCAATATTATGCCGAAGGCGTCCCCGCGCTAGCGCGGGGGCACAATTACGGCACACTTCTCAAAAATGTTCGCGCGCATAGACAACCTGATACAAAATAAAAAATGGGCGCTCGGCATCATATTCGCGCTCACACTTGTCGCGTACGGCAACGTCTATCATAACCAGTTCGTGATGGACGATTTCGATTTTATTGTGGACTGGCCGCTTATCAAGGACTGGAAAAATATTCCACAGTTTTTTTTCGGATACGTTCCTCCCCCGGGACAAGAAGGGATCTATTCGCCGCTTAAAACGTTGTTTCACGCCATATTTTATTCCCTCTTCGGGCTTAACCCGATCGGCCATCACGTCGCGTCTTTACTGATCCATCTGACCGCCATTTTTTACGCGTACCGGCTCAGTTATTTTTTTGTCCCGGCCCGCCTTATCGCTTTTGTGAGCGGCCTTTTGTTCGCCCTGCATCCGGCGCATGTGGAATCGGTCACCTACATGACCGCCAGCGTCGATATGATCGGGATTGTTTTTCTTTTTATATCTTTTGACTGTTATGTGCGCGCCAGGAGCGAGGATGCTCGCAACGCTAAACTTTATACGGCATCGCTTATTTTCGCCACCCTGGCCGTTTTCACCCACGAGCTGGCGATCGCGCTGCCGTTTTTATTGTGCTGGTATGATCTCTGTTATCCTTGCTCAAAAGGCAAGGCGCCTTTTGCCCGGCGCCGGGCCGCGCCATTTTTTGTTGTTGTCATTTTTTATGCTTTGGCGAAATTCCTGGTCTTAAAAGGCATAACGCGCGGCCAGTATATCTACGACAGTTTTTATTTGACCATGCTGGTTGTGGTCAAGGCGCTGGCCAAGTATGTGGTCATCTGCTTCGCGCCGACGGTCTTGACCCACAACCAGGTCATCGCCCCGGGGATATCTTCCTTTGACCAGGCCGATTTTGACAAGTTCGCCGTGTTGTCCCAATCTCCGCTGGAGGCGCGGACTTTTCTTTCTTTGGTATTGCTGGGCGTTATCGGGTATTTCGCTTATCGTAAATTTTCCAAAGAACGTCTGATCACTTTTTGCGTCGGGTGGTTCTTTCTTTGCCTTTTGCCGGTCTTGCAGGTCATCCCCAGCGGGGTCTATTTCGCCGAGCGGTACCTTTATCCGGGGACCTGGGCGTTTTGCCTGCTGTTGGCGTTTTATCTGTCCCGGATGATGCGGTCCCCGAAAGTATTTTGGGCGCGTCTGGGCGTTTTCCTGCTTATTTGGATGTGCGTTCTCTACGCCGCGCGCGTATGGATCCGCAACCGGGACTGGAAAGATGAGGTCACTTTTTATGAGGCCGCGGCGCGCGCCAATGGGCAAAGCGCTCTGATGCGTAATGATCTTGGCATCATTTACACCAAGTACGGCCGGCCGTATGAGGCCCTTGCCAGTTTTCAGGACGCACTTATCTTGCGTCCCGACGACCCCGTGACTTATTTTTCCATGGCCGACGCGTATATCCAGCTGGACGACAAAAGAAAGGCCGCGTGGGCGCTCGAGCAGGCGCTCGCTTTGAACCCGCGGTATGCCGCGGCGCACTATAATCTCGCCGGGTTGTACATATTTGCCGGGAGAAAAAATGAGGGAATAGAGCATTTCCACCAGGCGCTGTCATTGTCCCGTGAACAAGGCAACGAGCAGGACGCCAAGGAATGGGACCGGGTCTTTCGACAGTTTTTTCAGATCTCGATACCAGATTAAAAAAATATGTCCCGGACCGTATCCATCCTTATTCCTCTTTATAACGCACAACACCTCATTGATGATACTGTGCGTAAGCTCGGTGATTTTCTCGCGGCGCAAGATGTGGATCATGAAATTCTTTTTCTTGATGACGGAAGCAGCGACGGCACCAAAGAACTTCTTAGCCAGCGGACGGCAAATGATCCGCGCATACGATGTTTTTATGGGGAGATCAATAGAGGTTTGGGGGCGAGTTTGCGTAAATTGTCCCAGGAGGCTCGGGGAGATGTTCTGATCTATTGTGATGCCGATCTGCTTTTTGGCGTCGGGGTCATTTCGGTTTTGTTGCGCGCTATGAGAGATTGCGATTGCGCCGTGGCCTCGCGGTATGTCGGGACGCAAAGTCACGCGAAGTCATTGAGGTGGCTTACGAGTCGGATGTATTATTTTTTGTGTTGGGTATTATTTGCGATCCCTGTCGCGGATATCGGCTCCGGGATGGTGGCTATTAAAAAAAAGGCTCTGGCTAAACTTGATCTTAAGTCCGATGGGTTTGGCATTCACGCCGAGTTATATGTCAAGGCGGCCCGCCAGGGTTTGCTGATCAAGGAAATCCCCGGTGTTGCCGTGGAAGGAAGATCCGGCAGTTTTCGTATCACTCGTCACGCGATCCCCGTTCTGCGGGAAACATTTCGTTTATGGCGTGACTTGGGTGCTTGCGCTGCCTAATTTTTTCTGGATTTTTTCCATCAAGGACTGGAATTTGGGATTCTGGAGAAGATGTTGCGTCTTCTCATTTTGCTTGATCTGGTTGGGATCATAGCTCATGATCGCCTGCATGAAGGCGGGATCGGAGAGGACGCCGCGGATCTCGGGGTCCTGCATGATGTTCTGGATCTCCGTCATGACCTCAGGATCGGATAGGAGGTTAGTTTGGATCTCCTGCACCTGGCCCTTGAGCGACGCGCTTGCCGTATTCTCCGTGTTCGCGGGTGCCGGCGCTGACTCCGCCGTGATACTTACGATCTCGGATTCCGGGACAGTGATCTTGCCCAAGTTATCCGTTTCCAGCGTGTAAACACCATCCGCCAGTTGCGTGACCGCGCCTTTGATGACCGAACCGTCCTTGAGCGTGATCGTCTTGGCCGATTGGGCGTGGGCGCAAAGCGTGAGATTCGCGGTGAAAACAACAACGAAGAGTCGAACAGCGATCTTTTTCATACTGTCACAATCTATCATAAGTTTTCGTAAATTGCATCAAATTGATTGTTTGTATGGGAAACGGGCCAAGTCGAAAGGTTGACAAGGCTGGGGGGCAATGATATATTGAGGGGCAATTTTGGGGCTGCCCTGACCTTTATCTGCATCAAGGTAAAGTCAGGACTGCCCAAATCTTTCTTGATATATTGTAGTTTGGGGCTGTAGCTCAGCTGGGAGAGCGCTTGCATGGCATGCAAGAGGTCACGAGTTCGATCCTCGTCAGCTCCACCAATCTTCGTTTTAAAAACTTTCCATTAAAGAATCTTGCCGAAGTGGCGGAATGGCAGACGCGGCGGTCTCAAAAACCGTTGTCCTCAAAGACATGTGGGTTCGACTCCCTCCTTCGGCATTATTTCAAAACAGACTTTTTTCGTAGCCACCCTTCCGTAAGCTTTTTAGCCCCACAATGTAAACTCTTCTTGTAATACAAGTTGACAATAAAATGTCCCCGGGATAAAATTGGGACATTATGCAACGTGTTTACTTCGACTACGCCTCCACGACCCCCACGGATCCCCGTGTCATTGAAGCCATGCAGCCGTATTTCTATACTCATTTTGGAAATCCGGCCAGCCCGCACGCTTTTGGCCGCGAGGCCCAAAAGGCGATGGAAGACGCCCGCCAAAGTGTGGCGCGCGCGATCGGCGCCCAGCCTGAGGAGATCATCTTCAATTCCGGCGCGACGGAAGGGAACAATCACGCCCTGTTCGGCACCGCGCGCAGTTTAAAAGAGAAGGGCAATCACATTGTTATTTCTGCCATCGAACACCATTCCATTGAAGCGCCCGCTGAGTATTTAGCTAAAGAAGGTTACAAGGTCACCTATCTTCCGGTCAATCGCGAAGGGTCGGTCGATCCTCAACAGGTCAAAGACGCCCTCACTAATGAAACCATCCTTGTCGCTGTTATGCACGCCAATAACGAGATCGGCACTATTGAACCGGTCGCCGAGATCGGCAAGATCGTAAAGGCAAAAGGGATTCCGTTTTTAGTCGACGCGGTCCAGACGGTTGGGCATATTCCGGTCAATGTCGATGAATTGGGAGCGGATTTGTTGACGATGTCGGCGCATAAATTTTACGGGTCCAAAGGGGTCGGCGCGCTTTACGTCCGAAAAAAAACGAAATTGTCGTCATTTCTTTTGGGTGGCGACCAGGAAAAGGGAAGGCGTGCTTCGACACAAAACGTTGCCGGCGCCGTGGGCCAGGCAAAAGCCTTGGAACTTTGCTTGGAAAATATGCCGCAGGAGATCACGGCGCAAACTAAACTCCGTGACCAATTATTGGCTGAGGTCCCTAAACGGATTTCCGGGACCGTCATTAATGGGCATCGCACGTCGCGGCTGCCGAACAACGCGCATTTCGCGTTCGAGAAAGTATCTGGGGAATCGCTTTTGATGAGCCTCGACATGGCCGGGATCTGCGCTTCGATGGGTTCGGCGTGCAAGGCCGGCGCGATGGAGCCCTCCAGAATCTTGCTGGCGATCGGGTTGTCCGATGAAATGGCCCACGGCGCGCTGCGCTTGACCATCGGCCGCTGGACAACGCCGGCGCAGATTGATTATTTACTGGAACAGCTTCCGCGGATAGTTGCAAGATTAAGAATATGAGTCTTCAGTCGTCAGTCTTCAGACTTGAGTCTGATGTCTGAAGACTGATGTCTGACGGCTGAAAGCTAAATATGCAAAGTCAAATCCTTAAGTTTTTGAAAGAGTCAGAGGGCTATGTTTCCGGCGAAGAGATCAGCCGCCGCTGCGGGATGAGCCGCGCGGCCATCTGGAAATACATGCAGGAACTGCGGCACGATGGGTTCGACGTCGTTGCCGTGCCGCATTTGGGATATAAGCTGGTCGCTGCCCCGGATAAATTGCTTCCTTCCGAAATTCAGCACGGCCTTAAAGCGAAATACTTAGGGAAGAAAATTATTTACGAGGACACGGTTAGTTCCACAATGGATTTGGCTTTTCGTTTAGGAATGGAAGGTGCCGTCGAAGGGACGCTTGTTTGCGCCGAGGGACAGACCAAAGGCAAAGGCCGCCTGGGCCGCCAGTGGAATTCTCCGAAGGGCAAAGGCATCTACATGTCGGTCATTTTAAGACCGTCGTTGCCGCCGACAGAGGTCGCCCAGCTGACCTTGCTGGCCGCGGTCGCGGTGTGTGAAGCGATCCAGCGGGTCTCGGGTGTCGCGGCGAGCATCAAATGGCCGAACGATATTCTCGTGGAAAATCGTAAACTCGCCGGAATATTGACCGAATTAAGCGCGGAAACCGACCGCGTGCGTTTTGTGGTGATCGGGATCGGCATTAATGTGAATACGTCTCCAAGTGTTTTACCACCGCACGCGACTTCTCTAAAAGAGGAAAGCCAAAAGAAAGTATCCCGCGTCGAACTTCTTCAAGAGATTCTCCTGGAGTTGGAAAACTGGTATGAGCGCCTGAAAAAGCAGGGGTTTGCGCCGGTCGTCGAGCGCTGGAAAGAACTTTCTTCGACGCTCGGCAAGCGCGTCCGCCTGGTCGATCCCAGCGGCACGATTGAGGGCGAGGCGGTCGATCTGGACAAAACCGGCCGACTGATGATCCGTAACGACGCGGGACTTATCGTCAGCAAGATCTCCGGCGACGTGGTGCAGATGAGGTGAGTTATTCGTTGAACGGTGGCGCAGCTCGAATCGTCCATCGTTATCCGGTTGTGTTTTTACCACAACCCATCAACGATCAACGTTTCCAGCAGCGATACCGATTAACGAAATCCGAAAACTTATGAATCAAACAACGCATACAATCTGGGATGAAGAGCTGGCGGCCCTGGAAACGCAGGGGTTAAAACGCCGCTTGCGGGATATGACTGGTGCGCAGGGACGCAAGATCATTCTCGACGGCAAAGAAGTCCTGAACTTTTGTTCGAATAATTATTTAGGCTTGGCCGATGACCCGCGCCTGCGGGAAGCGGCGAGCGAATGTATCAAGGAAGAAGGAGTAGGTTCCGGAGCGTCACGGCTGGTCTGTGGGAACATGGCGGCGCACCGGGAACTTGAAGAAACGATCGCGCGGTTCAAGGGGACACAGAGCTGTTTGACGTTTAGCACCGGCTATATGGCCAACGTCGGGATCATCTCGAGCATCTTCGGCCGTGATGATCTGATCCTTTGCGACCGGCTGAACCACGCTTCGATCATCGACGGGATCATTTTAAGCCAGGCGAAGTTCAAACGCTATCCGCATAACGACATGGAAGCGCTGGAAGAAATGTTGTGCTCGGCAACCGGCTTTCGCCGCCGCGGGATCATCACCGACAGTGTCTTTAGCATGGACGGCGACTTGGCACCGCTGGACAGGATCGTCGCGTTGGCAGAAAAATATGATTGTCTGGTCATGATCGATGAGGCACACGCGCTGGGTGTCATGGGCAAAAACGGCAAGGGGCTGGCGGAACATTTTAGCGTGGAAGATAAAATTGACATTCAAATGGGGACTCTTTCCAAAGCGGCGGGGTCCTTCGGCGCGTATTGTTGCGGTTCAAAGGAATTGATCGAATTTTTAGTGAACAAGGCGCGCAGTTTTATTTACACGACCGCGCTGCCTCCGGCCGTGGCGGCTACGTCAAAAAAAGCCATTGAAATCATTCGCGATGAACCGATGTTACGGCAGAAGCTTTTGGCGAATACGGATTATTTCCACAAGGCGATTCTGGCGATGGGGTTTAACACACTTTCGTCACAAACGCCGATCATTCCGATCGTGGTCGGCGAGTCAGCGGTTGCGGTCGAATTCTCCAAACGTTTATTAGAGGAAGGTATTTTCGTCAGCGCGATCCGTCCGCCGACGGTACCAGCCGGCACGGCTCGTTTGCGCCTGACCGTCATGACAACGCATACGCGGGAAGATTTGGATTGCGTGCTGGAAAAATTGAAGATTATTGGCCGGAGTTTAAACATTATTTAAAATGTGTACTTACCACTTACCTCTTACCTCTTATCACTGAAACTATGCCACATATCACCACCTACAGCGGCATTGACTGGCACTACGACATCGAAGGCACCGGTGAACATCTTCTGTTTATCCACGGTTGGGGTGTGGACAAACGCATCTGGCGCCAGCAGTCTAAATTTTTTTCCCAGTATTACCGGATCATGACGATCGATCTTCCCGGCCACGGCAAAAGCGGCTGGAAGAAGATCAACCTTGATGTGATGGTCAAAGACCTCAATGCGATCCTGCAGGCGCTGCAATTTGATAATGTCAGCGTTGTCGGAAGCTCGCTGGGCGGGCTTGTTGCTTTGAAGTTGTATGAATTGTATCCGGCGGCGGTCAAGCGGCTGATCTTTGTCGGCTCCATGCCGAAATTCTCCAAGTCGGCGGATTATCCACACGGGCTGGACGTTAATAAGATGCGCAAGTTAGGCGGCCAGCTGGATTCCGATTACCCGTCGATCGTGAATGTGTTCTTCCGGTCGCTTTTTACCAAAGAGGAACGGCAAAGCCGGCGTTTCAAATGGCTGCAAAAGTTCCGCCAAAACGAAGGCGTGCCGATCAAGCAGGCGCTGGTTGAATATCTGGACATTTTGGAACAGGAAGACCTGCGGGAGGTCCTCAAGAAAGTGCACGTGCCCATTCAGTTCATCAATGGAAGAGATGATGAGATCTGCAACAAGGAAACCGTGGCGTTCTTAAAGACGGTGCGGCCTGAATCACGGTTTGATTTCTTTGAAGCGTGCGGGCACTTTCCGTTTTTGAGCAAACCCTACGAATTTAACTTAGTCGTTGAGGAATTCCTGAAAGGTTCAACGCTTTGACCACACTTTTGAAACTCATCGACAACAAGATTCGCCGCGCTTTTTCCGACGCCGCCGTGCAATACGACGTCTTGACCGGGTTGCACAAAGAGATCGGACGCGAGCTTCTGGCGAAGGTCGCGGCGCACGAGGGCAACGGCCCTATTTTAGATGTGGGCATGGTCCCCATACCTACCTTTATTCTAGATGTAGGTATGGGGACGGGATGGCTCACCGGCCGATTGAAGAGTTATTTTCCGGATTCACGTGTCGTGGGGATCGATCTTGCCGAAGGCATGGTCGATGTGGCCAAGATGAAAGAGAAAGATTGCAGCATCGTCCAGGCCGACGCCCACCAGATGCCTTTTAAAAGGGACACTTTTGAACTGATCGCCTCGAACCTCGCCTACCAATGGGTCGGAGATCTGCCGCAAGCTTTTGTCAACTGCCATACGATCCTTAAAAAGGATGGGAAACTCTGTCTGACCATGTTCGGACATGACACGTTCCGGGAATTGTTCGAAGCGCTGGAAAAAACGCGCGACGCGGTCAAAGGTAATGTTACTTTGCCTCGGCTGGCCGACCGCGATCGGGTCACTGACGCGCTCGGTAAAGCCGGTTTTCGCGATGTGAGCGTCAAAGAGGAATCCATCAAAGTCCATTTTGCGGACATGCTCGCTCTGGTCAAATGGGTTAAAGACATCGGCGCTAACGCGCTTGTCGGGCACATCTTCATCGGCCGCGACTGGCTGACCCGCGCTAACGCGTATTATAAAGAGAATTTCAGTGACCAGTGGGGAGTTGGCGCGACGTTTCAAGTGATTTGGGTGGAAGCAACAAAGTAAGAAAGCAATTCGTATCTCGCAGTCAAGACGAACGAGATACGAGATACGAGATACGAGATGAGAGGTATATTCATTACCGGAACCGACACCGGTGTTGGCAAGACAGTGGCGACACTGGTATTGGCGACACTCCTGAAAGACCAGGGTCACGATGTCGGCGTCATGAAGCCCGTGCAATGCGGGGGCAATGACGCGCAGTTTCTAAAAAAGTCTTTAAATCTCACCGATTCTCTTGGCGAAATCAATCCATTCCTGGCCCGTGAGCCGTTATCCCCACATTTGGCATTTCGCCGGCAAAAGAAAAAGATCTCTGTGCCAGAGATTGTCGGTGGGTACCGACAATTGGCCCGCGCTCACGATATCGTCTTGGTTGAAGGCGCCGGAGGGTTGCTGGTGCCTCTGAAAGATGACTACTTTGTTGCCGATCTGGTGCGGGACCTCGATCTGGAGCTGGTTATCGTCGCGCGGCTGGGATTAGGCACGATCAATCACACACTTTTGACCATTGCGCAGGCCCGTAGCCAGGGTCTACAGGTGCGCGGCGTTATATTTAGTGAAGCTTCCAAGCGAAAGCATGGTGTCCCTGAAAAGACCAATCCGGATATTATTCGTCAATTGGGCAATGTCCCTATTTTGGGAACGATTCCCTATTTGAAGAATTTACGGCGGGAAGAAATTGTGCGTCACTGCGCCAGGACGATCAAACTTGCGCCGATCATTGAGTCATTGCCGCCGCTTTCGGCCGCGCGGCAAAAACAATTGGTCGAATGGGACAAGGCGCATGTCTGGCATCCGTTCACCCAGATGAAGGACTGGTTGACGGATGAGCCGCTGGTCATCGACCGCGCGAAGGGAAGTTATTTGATCGACACCAACGGTAACCGGTATCTCGACGGTGTTTCGAGCCTGTGGGTCAATGTTCACGGACACGGACACAGAATGGTGAATGCCCGCGTACGTGAACAGCTTAACAAATTGGAACACTCAACGTTGTTAGGATTATCCAGTACGCCCTCGGTTGAATTGGCGAAAAAGTTAACCGCCATTGCGCCCAAGGGACTGACCAAGGTTTTTTATTCAGACAACGGGTCGACCGCGGCTGAGGCGGCGATCAAGATCGCTTATCAGTATTGGCAAAATACCGGCCACACAAAAAAGAAATATATCGCGCATCTGGCGAATTCGTATCATGGCGATACGCTGGGCAGTGTCAGTGTCGGTGGCATCGATCTTTTTCACAAGGTCTACCGGAACCTGATCTTTAAGACGATCCAGGTGGATTTCCCGGATTGCTACCGCGCGCCCAAAGGCAAGAAATACCCGGACTACGCGTTTGAGTGCCTGGACCGCTTCGAAGCGATGCTCAAGAAAAAACACGGAGAGATCGCCGCCTTGGTGGTCGAGCCGCTCGTCCAGGGCGCGGCCGGGATGATCGTGTGGCCGAAGGGGATCTTAAGGCGGATGTCGGAACTTTGCCGAAAGTACGGGGTCATCTTCATTGCCGATGAAGTGGCGACCGGTTTCGGGCGCACGGGCACGATGTTTGCCTGTGAACAGGAGGGCGTTTCACCGGATATTTTGTGTCTGGCCAAGGGAATCACGGCCGGGTATCTACCTCTGGCCGCGACCTTGACCACAAAGCGGATCTTTGACGGATTTGTGGCTGATTATAAAGATCAAAAGACGTTTTTCCACGGCCACACGTACACCGGGAATCCTTTGGCCTGCGCCGCGGCCCTGGGAAATCTGGAAGTCTTTGAAAAAGAAGGGACTTTGGAAAAATTGGCCCCTAAAATAAAGTTCTTGAGCCAAAAGCTCAAGATGTTCTATAATCTTCCCCACGTCGGCGATGTGCGCCAGCGGGGATTTATGGTGGGAATCGAGCTGGTCCGCGACCGGGCAACCAAAGAGCCGTATCCTTGGCAGGAAAAAATCGGTATTCGCGTGTGCCAGGAAGTCCGCAAGCACGGCGTTATTTTACGGCCGCTTGGTAATGTCATTGTTTTGATGCCGCCGTTGTCGATGACCATTGAGGAATTGACGCGCTTGCTGGACGTTACATATCGGGCGATAGGCAAGGTGACGGGGAACGGATAAACCATTTCGCCGATTAAACCTTTGGCGACATAATCCCTTGTCGTTGTTGATACCGACCTCTCGTTCGCTGGAACGCTCACTCGAGATCGGTATCAACCGGTGACAGTGGGTTCGCGATCGGCAATTTTGGCCCGCGGCCGAGTAGGTCCCGCTCCGCGGGACAGGCAGGCACGTCCCCCGAAAAGCAAGAGTAAGGAGCAAGCAAATTGAAAAGTAAGACCTTTCTATTCTTTATAGTCTTCCATTCTTTGGTTTTATTGGGATGCGAACAAAGATGGAATGGATTTTTTTATCCCAATGGCGTAGAAGGGAAAGTGGAATACAGCTCCACTTTTAAATCTAAGGAAGATTGTTTGGATTGGTGCCATCAGAAAGCAAATTCCTCTAATACCAGTGCTGCTGACTTTGAGTGTGGTAAAAATTGTAAATTATCCGAGTTTGGGACTGGTTTATATATTTGTGAAGAAACCGTTGATGGATAAAAAATAATATGACCGTTCCATTGGATAGTCTCAATATATTTCTAGATAATTGTGCTATTGACTCTGATTCAGATCCTCGTGAGAAGATAGCAATGGATAAAATTTACCGTTGGCAGGAAACGGGAGTGAAGTTTATCTTGGATATAAGTCCTTCAGTTCAAAAAGAAATCCATCATCCTCGTACACCATTAGGCGTTAAAAGCGAAGTGAATAAAATGGGCTATACCACAGTAAAACTTAGCCGCACTGAAGAACAAAAAAAATATTTAAAACAAATAAAAAATATTCTTGCTGGCAATGGAAACATTGATAAAAACCAAGCGGATGCAGAGCATGTTTTTGAAGCTCACATAAATGGCGCTGATTATTTTATTACGCGCGATACGAGAATTCTTGAAAAGAAAGAGCAATTGCAGAAAATTCACCTATTCTTGCTAAAAATTGTTAAGCCCAGTGAATTTGTAAAGAAATATGAAAATGAGTTTCGGAATAGGGAGGAATTAAGTCGAAAACGATTTTATTACGGGAGCCGATAGCAAAGAGCAGCGGAGGCGTTACTGGTAGTGTCAGCCCATTTGATTTATGATTATACAAACTAACAATAAGAAAAAAGTCTTCGTTGCCATGTCCGGCGGGGTGGATTCGTCGGTTGTGGCCGGGATGATGAAAGAGCAGGGCCATGATGTCGTGGGCGTCACGATGTGCTTTAGCATCAATCACCCCGACAGCAAGAAGCCGTCCTGCTGCGGTGTCGATGGGATTCAGGATGCCCAGCGCGCCGCGCAGATCCTTGATATTCCGCACTATGTTCTCGATTTCGCCAAGGACATTGACCAGCACATCATTGAAGACTTCACCAACGAATATTTAAGCGGCCGCACGCCGAATCCGTGTGTCCGCTGTAATCAGCATTTAAAATTCGGAAGTCTTTACGCCAAGGTCAAGAGCCTGGGCGCGGATTATCTTGCCACGGGCCATTACGGCCGCATTGAATACAATGAAGCCGCGGACCAGTTTGAGCTCAAGAAAGCCAAAGACCTCAAGAAAGACCAGTCGTATTTCCTCTATAGTATGCGTAAAGATACCCTGCCGTCGGTTCTATTTCCGTTAGGAGGCCTCACCAAAAGCGAAGTCCGTGATCTGGCGCGTAAATACAAACTCAACACGGCCGAGAAGCCGGAGAGCCAGGACATTTGTTTTGTTCCCGACGCGGGCTATAAGAAGTTCTTGCAAGATCGCGTCGGGAACCGCATTTTCGCGCCCGGGGATTTTATGGATCAGGACGGCAAGGTCGTTGGCCAGCACAAAGGCATCGCGCATTACACGATCGGCCAGCGCGACAAGTTAGGTATCGCGCTCGGACATCCGGTTTATGTGTACAAGATCGATCGGCAAACCAACACGGTCCACGTCGGGCCGGAAACCTGCCTTTATTCCGCCGGGTTTTACGCAGGGCAATTTAATCCGGTGAGCATCTCAATTCCTCAAGAAAAAATGGCAGTGGAAGTGCGCATCCGTTATAATGCTCCTCAAACGCCGGCGTATCTGACCGTTTTGCAAAACGGTCAGGTGAGGGTTGAATTCGCCGAGCCGCAAAAGTCCGTCACACCGGGGCAATCGGCGGTTTTTTACCAGGACGACGTTGTTTTAGCCGGGGCCATTATCGACGAACCAATTCCCTGCGCGAAGGAAATCGGGATTTATGGACATTAAACTGGATTTCAGCAAGATCAAAAGCTTTGTCAGCGACAAGGATTTCGCGGGTCTTTTACCCTCCATTGAAAAGGCCCACAGCGACCTGGAAAACAAAACCGGCAAGGGAGCGGAATTTACCGGCTGGCTCGATCTGCCCTCGCGCACGACGGATAAATCGCTGGATGAACTGGTAAAACTCGGCAAGGAGATCCGCGAAGATTCCGATTGCCTAGTTTCCATCGGCATCGGTGGCTCGTACATCGGCATTCACGCCACACTGGAGTTCTTAAGCGCCCAGCAGAAGCTTCCCGTTCATTTCGCCGGATACAATTTAAGTTCCACCTGTTTGGCCGAGCTTCTTGACCAGCTTAAGGGAAAGAAGGTCACGACCGTCGTCATCTCCAAATCCGGCACCACCACCGAACCCGCCCTGGCGTTTCGGATCATCAAAGAATTCATGCAGAAGCAATACGCGGCCGAGGAAATGAAGAAGCGGATCATCTGTATCACCGACGCCAAATCCGGGGCGCTGCGCACCATCGTCAAAAAAGAAGGCTACCGCAGTTTTCCGATCGATGAGGATATTGGCGGACGGTTTTCCGTTTTGACCGCGGGCGGGCTTGTTCCTTTGGCCATTGCTGGTATCGATATCAAGGAATTGATCGCGGGCGCGCGCGTCGCGCAAAAGGCTTGTTCCAAAATGGACATGGCCTCCAATATCGCCTATCAATACGCCGCCGTGCGGTTTATTTTGTATCGCCAGGGGAAAAAGATCGAGGTCTTGTCGACGTTCCATCCGCGCCTGGCGTTGATCGCCGAATGGTGGAAACAATTGTTCGGGGAAAGCGAAGGCAAGCAGGGCAAGGGGATCTTCCCGGCGTCGCTGGGGTTCACGACGGACCTGCATTCGATGGGACAGCTCATCCAGGAAGGCGAGCGCAATGTTTTTGAGACGTTCCTGACGGTCGATAAGCCCGGCAAGGGTGTTGTGGTCCCGCAAGATAAAGAAAATCTGGATAATTTCAATTGTGTCGCGGGCAAGGACCTGGATTATGTCAACAAGCAGGCCTGGGCCGCCACCGCTGCCGCCCACTATGAAGGTGGGGTGCCGAACATGACGATCACGGTCCCCGGTTTCGACGCGCATTCTTTGGGGGAGTTGTTTTACTTTTTCGAGAAATCGGTGGCCATCAAGGGTTATCTTTTAGGGGTCAATCCTTTTGACCAGCCGGGGGTTGAGGCGTACAAGAAAAAGATGTTCGAACTTTTAGGGAGAAAGTGAAGCGCAATGACGGACGCGATCACGCCGAACGAACCATCATCCAGGAAAAAGAACCTCACGAGGATCTTTTTCGGATTCATCCTTATTTTTCTTTCGGTGTTCAGCGCGGGGGTCGCGTTGTATTGGCCGCAGTTGCAAAAGCAGTTTTTTCCGGAAATGGCAATGGCGGTTCCGGTGGAAAAAAGGATTGTTCCCGCGCCAGCCCCGGCGGTGAGCGCGCCTGAAGTGAAGGAGGTTGCGGCTGTTGAGAAGAAGTCAGTGCCCCGGGAAGGGTTCCTGTGGGTCGATCCCGCCTCATCCCCCCAAGGGGGCCCTAGCGGGCAATACATGGTCACCTTGGGAAAAGCGCAAGGGGTCTTAGACGGGAGAAAATTGAAGGTCTATGACGGGACGGACCTTTTGGGCCAGGTGGTCGTGGACCGGGCGATGGAAACCGTTTCTTACGTCGTCGCGGATAAGTCGATGGATATTCCGAAGGACGCGTATTATCGTGTTGTCGCAGAATAAGGAGACCGTATCATGGGACAGATAGGGATGCCGGAGTTAATAGTTATTCTTGTGGTGGTCATTATTTTGTTCGGCGCCAAGAAGCTTCCCGAGATCGGCAGTGCCATCGGCAAGGCCATCCGGGAATTCAAAAGATCCAGCAAAGATATCCAGGATGACGTTAAAGACGTTATCAAGCAGGATGATGAACGCAAATCCTGATGAGCTTTCCGTCTGGGGGCATCTTGATGAACTGCGTTCGCGGTTTTTAAAATCCTTCATCGCCGTTGTCATTGCCGCCTGTTTTTTTTATCCGTATGTTGATAGTTTCCTCGCGTTTTTGATCAAGCCTGTCGGTAAAGTCGTTTTTACTTCTCCCGCGGACGCTTTTATCGTCCGGTTGATGCTTCTGATCTGCGGCGGGGTGGTCCTGGCCCTGCCTGTTGTCATTTACCAGATCTGGCAGTTCGCCGCCGTGGGCTTGAAGGAAAATGAGAAGAAATATATCCGCTTTTTCGCGCCGGCCTCGTTTGTCCTGTTTCTGGCCGGCTGTGTTTTTGGCTACTGGATCATCATCCCCGTAGGGATGAAATTCCTGTTGAGCTTCGCGACGGATTCGATCGTCCCGATGATCACGCTGCCGAATTATATTTCGTTTATCGTCACGCTGGTCTTGGCCTTTGGGCTTTGTTTTCAGTTGCCTTTGGTCCTGATGTTTTTGGCCAAGATCGGCATCGTGACACCGGCTTTTTTGGTGCAGAAACGAAAACACGCCATCGTTTTGATCTTGATCGCCAGCGCGATCCTCACGCCTTCACCGGACGCGATCTCGCAAGTCCTGATGGCCGGGCCGTTGCTGGTCTTGTACGAGCTGGGGGTTGTCGCTTCAAAATTCATCCAGCGGGGATAAAATCCCAGAAATTATTGGCGGGGAGTGATTATATGTTATACTTATCCCAGGAAAGCAAGCGGTCAAGAGTTCAGCCACGGAAAGGGAAAAGCCATGAAGATTTCCGATCTAAGAGAGTTGTTGAAAGACAAGCGGGTCATTGAAGAGATCAATAAACATTTGTGGATCGAGAGCCAGAAAGCGGGATATTCGATCGGGTTTGAACGCGCGACGGATGAATGGCTGCGGCTTTACGCGGCTGAGTGGATGAAATACCATAATCCCGAAAAATATAATATGTTGAAGGATAAAAAGAAACGATAATGCGCGCGGGCCGGAATCGTAAAAAACCCCCTGAAAATTCAGGGGGTTTTTTACATTATGATCTTTGTTAACTTATTTGCGTTTTGCTGTTTTTTTCTTTTTCTTTTTCGCTGGCATTAGGTTCTCCTCCTTTTTTTAAAAGAGATTTGTGCCGCTTTAATAAAATAATATCACATGCCCACTTTAATGCAAAAACTACTTTAACTATTTTAAGTTGTTTTTATTGCAGCCGAAATCTATGACGTCGTTATACATTCATATACCGTTTTGCGAGAGCAAATGTTTTTATTGCTCGTTCGTTGTTTTCGTGGAGCCTGCCCGCTCCACGAAAACCGTTGGGCAGAGCCACCGGGTGGATGATTACCTGGATTGCTTGTCGTTTGAGGCCAGGCGATACAAGGGAGTTGAATGCGCAAATGTGTTTCTCGGCGGCGGAACGCCCAGTTATCTTGGGAACGATCAACTCAAGCGGTTGTTTGGGATCGTGGAAGAAAATTTTTCGTTGCGTCCGGACGCGGAATACACCATTGAAGCGAATCCGGAGAGCCTTGACGCGGTCAAGCTTAAGACGTTGCGTTCGCACGGCATTAACCGGATCAGCCTGGGTGTCCAATCATTCCATCCGCACTATTTGAAATATCTGGGAAGAAATCATGACCAGGAGAAAGCACGCGAGGCTTATCAACTGGTGCGCGATGCCGGGTTCATGAATGTCAATCTCGACCTCATGTTTGGATTTCCCAAAGAAACGATTCCTGAGATCGAACAGGATGTCGTGGCGTTGACCGCGCTAAAAAGCGACCATATTTCTTTGTACATGCTGAATCTCGAAGAGAACAGCCGCTTCTACGCGCAAAAGATACAGCTTCCCGACGATGACCTGCAGGCGAAGCAATATGAGATCGTCCGCGCCGGGCTTGAGGACGCCGGGTACCGGCAATATGAGATCAGTAATTTCGCCAAACCCGGAAAAGAATCGCGGCATAACCTCAATTATTGGCAGGGCGGTGAATATATCGGCCTGGGCGTGGGCGCGCATTCTTATCGGGGCGGAAAGCTTTTCTGGAATGTTTCGCGGTTGAACGTATATATAGAGAAGATCCGTGAGGGCGGTTCTGCCATCGATGGGTCGCAACAGTTAGACGCGCATGAACAGCTCAAACAAGCGGTGTTGATCGGGCTGCGCATGAACCGCGGGGTGCGGGTCGAATCGCTCGAACAGGCGTTGCATTGTGCTTTAAGCGAAGAAGAGCGGGGAAGAATAGAGCATTTTATTCAGCACGGTTTCTTTACGCGGGAAGATGGTTATTTAAAGGCGACAGAGAGGGGAAGGCTCGTGCTGGATGAGTTGTGCGCCCATTTGAGCTAAGGTCACACTATGAATATGTCCCTGCCGACAAAACATTATCCGTTCTTAGATTTTTTCCGGGGGATCTCGGTGCTCTGGGTTATTATGCATCATGTCTTCATTTTTTTTAACATGAGGGATTTTCTGGGGCCGATGTACCCTTTTTTAAATCAGATCGCGCAATCCGGCCTCTTGGGAGTCGACATGTTCTTTGTTATCAGCGGTTTTTTGATCACCGGGATCATCGTCAGAGATAATGAGGGCATCCGGATCGCCCGATTTTATGTGCGCCGGTTCTTGAAGATCATGCCGCAATACCTTGCGGTCTTAATTGTGGGCGTCTTGTTCAATACTTTCGTGAGTAACTTTGTTTCGGCCGAAGATCTTAAATGGTTGTATCGCCCCGATGTCCCTGTCGTTTATTATTTTCTGTTTTTGCAGAGTTATATCGGCCAGATCCCGATCCTGGCCCACACCTGGTCGTTGACCATTGAAGAGCATTTTTATTTATTTTACCCCTGGCTGTTGTTCCTGGTGTGGCGATTTAAAAGAGAACCTGCGGATCGCCTAAGATGGGCCGGGCTGCTATGCCTGGTCTTTATCGTTCTGGGGAATGTTGTCCGCTATTTAAGCGCGCCAACCAGTTTTGACCTGTTTGCTTTTGGTTCACCGACGTCTTACCAAACAACCTTCATCAGATTTGACGCGCTTTTTATGGGCTGTCTGTTAAAATTCTCGGAAAGAGCGATCGTTAGAAATGCCCGGCCCAATTCCTTGTTCTCATCTTTTTTTTGTTTGATATTATCCGCAATGATTTATGCTTTATTGATAATGGCGGGCCCGCGATGCCTTTATCATTGGCTGTATTTTACGCTGGCTTATATTGCTCCCGGCCTTTTGGTCATATCTTGCCTGAAAGGATTTGATCTGTTCAGCCAGGCAGGGGTTGTCCCATGGATCGGGAAAAATTCCTACGGGATCTATCTCTGGCATTATGTTGTTTTATTTCCGTATATCATTTTATCTTTGTTAAGGAATGAATTATGGGTAGTGTTATTATATGTGGCGACAACGATTTATGTTGGGGTTCTCTCAACGCGGACCATCGAGAAATATTTTCTGAACTTACGGGAAAGAGTCGTTGCTTGATGATGCTCGAGAGTTCCCCGCGCCAATAGTGCAGGGAGTTTCAGAAGCTAGGCGCAGCAACAGCCGGCGTGATGATGGTCGGAATGGACGCCGTATTGCTGGGCGATGATCGCGCTGTGCCCAAAGAGTTTCAGGATCGCGTCCTGGATGATGCCTTTGTAGGGCTGGCGCATCTTGAGGCCCTCGAGCAAAGC
>ORJL010670087.1_pt1 | contig 26552 bp, 15 predicted proteins | sample 1779941 | NCBI WGS metagenome assembly ORJL01 (sample SAMEA104232317, study PRJEB22302) | groundwater metagenome | biome: forest; feature: aquifer; material: groundwater | place: USA | collected 2011-08-07 | depth 5.8 m
GGCTGCTGCCTCCCTTACACCAAGCCATTCGGGCTTGGTTGTTTCGCCAACCGCTTCGCGGTTGGCTGTGCGCCTGATGCCACTGCATCAGTCTTACGCCAACCTTCGGTTGGCTGTTCCAAGGCGCACAAAGTTTGTTCGAAAACTTTGTGCTGCCGATAATTTGATTGGTCATGGCAAAAGTTTAAGATGCTGCCATACAACGCCAGCGGCATAAGCAAGATTCACCTTCCTCTTTTTGCCTCTCAGGCTGGCGCATAACCTTTTATACGGTCTATTGTTTTACTCCCATGTGAACCGATTGCGTGGAATCATCCTGGTTTCTTTCCTGGCAGCGCTTTTGCTCATGTTCGGCTGCGTGGATACCCGGGAAATCAGAATACAGAATGACAAAGTCTTGGCAAACATGCAGTCCGCGCAAAAGCTCCTTGACTTCCAAGAGAGCGGGCAACTGTCTTCTTTCAGCCCGAATTACCAGAACCATTCCGATGAAATCGCATCCGCCTGCGAAGAGCTGAAAACGATTGACGAGGGCGCAACCCACATATCAAAAGACGCCAAGGCAATCTGCGAAAACAAGAGGGGGCTTGACGACTGCTTTTTCCAAATCGAGAAAATAAAATCCCAGATAAAAAACCGCGAACCAGACATCAACCTCGACAGCCTTGATGTTTTGTGCAAGGACCTGCGCTCAATGGGCCTGCAGGACAGCCTGGATGGCTTCGAAAAAAAATACAAGGCATATGGCGCGTGGATTGACGCGGAAAATGACATATCCGCCAAATGGAACGAGCTGTCCGCATTTTTTTCGAATTCATCCTCGGCTTCGGAATTGAACGGCGCAAAAATGTCTGATTATTACAATACTTACAAAGGCGGCCTGGCAAAGGCGCAGGCCTCATTGGAGGGCATCAAGGGGGATTGCGCACTGAAAAATGATTTCAAATCCACAAGCAACAAGACTGAAAAAATCTGCAGCAACCTAGACAATTATCTTTCCGACCTGGAAAAGACAGATTCGATTATCCTTGACACATTCAATTTCATGGGGCAGTTCGAGTCCGGCACGGTCACGGTGGATAACTTATTCATCCGGGAATGCAACCAGGTGAGCAAAGAATACTCCGGGCTCTATGACCTGAAGCTCATGAAGGATGCGGCCCCGGACAACAACAAAACAGGCCTTGGGGCAGTGTGCGAAAGCTTTGAAAACCTGAGCATCATTTACGGCGGCCTTGGCATTCCGCTGATTTTGGAGGACGGGGAGCTTTCGTCTTCCACCAAAAACGAGCTGTTCAAGGCAAAGACGGTGTATGTGGAAACAGACACCGGGTTAGGCAGCGGCGTGATAATTTCGTCCGACTCGTCCGGGTCCGGATATTACATATTGACAAATGCGCACGTGGCATTGGAGTATGATTACTTCACGGGAAGCAAATACCTGCCGCAGTATGTCCGGGTAAAATTCTATGACGAGCGGGCCGGCTATGCCGACAAGCTTGCGTATGACCAGGAAGCCTATGACTTTGTGATTCTCCATGTGCCAAGCTCGGGCAACTATCCGGAAGCATCATTCGACCCATCTTATGTTCCCCGCGACGGGGACAAGGTGGTGGCCGTCGGCAACCCCTACGGCCTTCAGTTCTCGGTTTCGCAGGGGACGGTGTCCGGCAGGCGGGACTTCGGATGCCTCGACGATTACTGCTACGGCTATATGATCCAGACAGACACTTCGATAAACCCCGGCAACAGCGGAGGGGGCCTGTGGGATTATGAAAGCGGAGACCTGCTCGGGATAAACTCCCTTGGCCTGTCGCAGGCGGAGGGCCTCAACTTCGCCATCAGCATGTACCAGTACGACAAGATAAAGGACACGTTTGTCTGGCATGACATAGATTGAGCATTGCAGTTTTTGCCTGGCAGATGTGAAAAAATGCAATGTTTGAAACTTACGGCATTTGCGCTTGCCTCTTTCCTAATAATTGCTTCAAGCCTCTACGCGCAAACAGTCAACTCCCCATCCACTTTCACATGGGAAAATTACAAAGGCACCAGCCAATGGCGCGTGCAGGTGACCGATGATGAGACTGCCTGCGGGGCAGATGCCCCGTACTATGAGACTTATTCCATAGCCATACGCCATGACCTGCAATATGCCTCGGCGGATGATTTCGGACACGGCCCGATAAGCGGAAGATTCTCAGGCAACACCCTTTATGTCGAAGGCAGGTCGTTCCCGGACAGCGGGGGGACCGCGCATATCCCGGATGTTGCAATTGCCTTCAGCTCCGACTGCAAAAGTTTTAGCGGCATGTACAACTGGAATTGGGACAGCCCTGACGGGCAGCAATGCAGCGGGCCTACCCGATTCCAAGCGACAAGGACGGATGGCAGCAGCTGCCCGGGACAAGCTAGCGCCCCTCCCCCTCCACAGCCTCCGCCTGTTGAAAAACCTACCGCCGAGCAGATTAGCGCTGAAATAAACAGCGCCCGCGCAGAACTTGACAGTGTTATGTCCCTGCGCAAGGAAACGAAAGATTTGGAGGAACAATTAGCCGCGTCAAGCGATTGGGGCGGCAATTCAGGGAAGTTTGAAGATTTGCGTGCAGCCCTCAAATCCAAGAACGAACAGCTTGGCAAGCTGCAGTCAAAAGTTGAAGAAGAATACCAGGGCATACTCAAGAAATACCCCGACAATTTCCTTGCGAACATGGACGTCGCAGAACTGCGCAAGGACCAGGGGGATTACAAGGGATACTTCGATTACTTCGACAAGGCTGCCGGCAATGAGAACGTCTTTGAGAAAACCCGCCAGGAGATAAAGAGGAAAGCGGCGGATGATTTGGGCCTGTTCGAATTCCCGACACCCCAGAAGAGCAACACGGTGCGGAAACTCATGTACGAGACAAATCCCTGGCAGGGCGGAATGATATACGACGTAAACGTCCCGGAAAATGAGGCAGAAGGAAAGTCATGGTCGGACAAGCTCAAGGGGGTCTTCTTCCCAGACTATGATGAAGTGCTTAGGGAAAATGGGGGCAACTGAAGCAGGGGGAAAAAATGGAAAAGCAAAAAACCGCGCAAGGGCGCCATGGCGCAGTCATGCATTCGGCTATTCTTGCATCAGCCATATTGCTGCTTCTCTTTATCGCAGGCTGCACCTCCCCAACTCCGCAGCCTCCTGCTCCCCCGGCACCAAATCCAACACCTCAAAATTCATCCGTTCCCATCACAGCTCCACCCTCAACAGCTGCTTGCACTGACACTGGCTGTTTCATTACAGCAGCGAACAACTGTGAAAATTCCAGCCTCACCCTCACCGATGATGTCGGGACTTTCAGCTTTTCCTCCACAACAGCCTGCATTTTCACCAAGACGCTTGTGGGCCTGAACGCGAACGAGACGCAGGAAATGAAAAAGGCCCTCGAAAGGAAGAGCATGGCATGCAAATACGAAAAGGGAAAATTTGATTCGAGGCTGGTAACGTCCCTTATTTTCGGCTCGGAATATTGCGAAGGCAATCTCAAGGACGCCATAGGCGAACTTTTGGCTTTCACCTGAGCATCAAAAAAGCCTATTGGACGGTGAGGGGCAGGGGGAAACGGGGCGGGGGCGCCTATCCGCTGCTCTTCTTCGAGCACATGTTTTCAAATTCCCCTGCAACAAACTCCACGAACGGGCGCTCGTCTTTCTTCTCAACCGATTTCACCAGCGCATCGAAATACTTTCCTGTCTGTTTTGATATGTTAAGAATCGGATATCCGCAATCATGAAGTGCCTTGTTCAACAGCAGCCTTGACATTCGCTTGTTGCCGTCGTCAAATGGATGGACAGAATAGAATTTCAGGTGAAGAAGCGCCGCCAGTTCAATCGGATTTAGCTTGCCTAGATTTGAATTGTACCAAGTTACGAGTTCATCCAACCGCGGCCTTATCTTAGCTGGCGCAGGAGGCCTAAATCCTATTTCCTCGACTTTGTCATAGCTTTTGAGGTAAATGTAAGCCGGCTTGGCCCTCAGTTTTCCAGGATTTTTTGCAGGAAAACCATCCATAATTGTTGCATGCAAATCCAGGATAAAGCCAAGGCTGATTCCCTTTGCGCTTTCCCGGACCAGCCTCAAGCCCCTAATCATGTCCAATGAAACTCGGAGGTTCTCGTCGCGGATATCCCGGACTCCTTTCTGGGCGAAACGATAAGCCAGATCCGCATCTTCTTTGGTGATGGGGACGCCTTCTGTGCTTAGGGTGGTGTAGACGAAATTTACTATGTCAACTTCATCTTTTTCTTCCCTCTGGCCTTTGGTGAGGCGCTTGAGCCGGGCCTCGTATTGCTGCCGTTTCTTTTCAATTTGGATGAGGCGCACCTTTGGCAGATAGACTGTTTCTGCCATGTGAAGCAAATCTGCGTAAATCTTCTCAATCAGCTCTTTTTCCCGCTTCCCAAGCTCTTTCTTTGGCGGGATTTTCACTCCTAACGATATTGAGTACACTCTGGGCTTTTCCAACCGCATGGATTCTTCCAGGTAATAGTAGAAGCGGCCCTTGACAGTCTTTCTTCGTATCTGCATGGGCATATTTCACCGAACAACTTAATAAAGTTATCTTACATTTATTAACATATTTGTATTATAACATTATAGGATAGAAAGTTATCTTACATTTGCTATGCCGGTAGTAAGATAAACGCCACACGGTGCCGGACGCGGAAATGAGGTGGGTGCCGTAATATTCTTCCATATGGCTACATTTTTATATAATTCATCATTTGTAGCCATTATGGGCACAATCTTTATATATTTTAACTTTGTAGCCATATCATGGCATTCATCGAGAAGCAAAAGCACGGGGAATACACGTACTACTACCTAGTAAAGAGCTTCCGCATTTCGCCAACTCAAGTGAAAAAAGTCCGCATTTTCCTCGGCCCGTCTGTTCCGCCAAAGGAGAAGCTTCAGGAAATGCTTGTCGAGCTTGAGAAAAAAGCCCCAAAGCAATATTCATCCGAGCAGTTGGAGGTTGGATTAGTTGAACAGCTTGAAGACCTGCGTGCCTCGGCAATAGTCTTCAAATCTTTTCCAGATGACGCCATCCCAAATGATTTCGTTGTCCGCTTTACCTACAATACCAATGCCATCGAAGGAAACCCCCTAACCTTGAGGGAAACCGCCCTTGTTCTCTCGGACAAGATAGCGCCGCAGGGCACCGGCACCGATGCGGTAATTGAAGCAATGAACGGCAAGGATGCCTGGGATTTTGCGAAAAGCCACAAGGGGCAGCTCAACGAGGCATTCATCCGCAAGCTCCAATACCATGTGACAAAAAACACCGCCTGCCGCATCCAAGGAAATTACCGCGATTCGCAGGTGGGCATTTCAGGCTCTGAGTGGCGCCCTCCCAAGCCACAAGACGTGCCAAAACAGATGAAAGAGTTATGTGGGGGCTATTCGATGAAAAAAAAGAAGCTTCACCCGGTCGAGATTGCTGCCTGGATGCATAACCGATTTGTGCAAATACATCCATTTACCGATGGGAACGGGCGCACTGCGCGGCTTATCCTCAATTGGATTCTGATGAAAAACCGCTTCCCGCCCATCATAATCTACGTGAAGAACAAGCAAGAGTATTATTCCATGATAGAGGCTGGCGATGCTGGAGACAACAAGCCGTTTGCCAATTTCATTGCCAAGGGGCTTGTCGGGCAATACACCTTCAGGAAAGAGGAAAAGGAAAGATAAGCAAATTGGCAGTTTGCTTAACTTGAGTTAAGTTGGCCGAACCGCACTAAAAAAGCGAGAGCACGGTGCAGGGCGCGAAAAACGGGGCGGGGGTTCAGGAGCTCAAAACTAGCGCAAATCCTATATATTTGCATGAATAACCTCTTTCATGCCATTAATGTTCATGGAGCCGGCAAATTTGGATTTTGTTCACCCTTGCATGGGGCGCCGGCATATTGCCTTACGTAATTGCATGGCTGGTTGTTCCGAAGAATCCTGAAAAAGGCTGAAACGGGCGCTATCACAAGTTTTATACATCTTGCCAAGGAATCATCTGACGCTGGTTGAATGAAAGGGCTTCTTATCCAAGCGCACTTTTCGTGCGTGCTTTTGTTCATCCTTTTTGCCGCACTTGTGCACGCCGAGGACAAATACGGCACCGATCTCATGGTGCCGAAGCTGACTGCGGCCGAGGCTGCGGATGCCCCGTCGCTTGCCGGCGGCATCTACCCTGAATGGGGCGAGCCGTGCACCAACTTCACCTACCGTGCGGTGTATTCGGACAAGCAGGGAAGGGCTCCGGCGTACGTGCGGATATGGCTCAACGGCGTATGGCATGACATGGCGAAAGTGCGCGGCGATTATTCAAACGGCGCGCTCTACGAATATTATTATGTGCCAAACTCGGGCAAGGGCAACTTCTACTATTTCGAGGCGAGCAATGGGGCGGGCAAGGCAAGGGCGAGCATAATCGACAGCCCGGACAACGGTCCGCTGATGTACACGTCCAAATTCGACAGCAACCAGATAATACTCCTGAAAAAGGAGAGCAACGCGCCGGTCTGGGTGTATGAAACAGGAAAGGACGTGCCTTCCCACGTGGCGCTCTCAAAGGACGGCAAATACCTTGCCGCAGCCACGGCGGATTCGGTTTACTTATTCTCCACTGCAAACGGAACGCCGCTCTGGAAATTCTGCCAGCGGTGCAGCGAGCCGCCCACGCCAATTTCGAACTACGGCGGCGTGGCGCTCTCAGCCGACGGCTCATACGTTGCAGCCACCATAAGCGGCAGGCTCTATTTCTTCGGGCGCGAGTCAAACAAGCCCGAATGGAGCGTGGAAATAGAGTCAAATGCAATAGGCGTTGACATGTCCGATGACGGTAAATATGTAGCAGCGGGGGTGGGAAACTCGGGCGAGCTGGGGGACAGCATATTCTTATTCGGAAGCGGCGGGCGCCTGCTTTGGAAGTACAAGGCAGCGCACCCAAGCTACGTGCAGACCGGAAACTTCTACAGGCCGGACATCACTCCTGATGGAAGCTACGTGGCAGTGAGCACTGGCTGCCCCGACAGGCGGGCATACCTTTTCTCAAACAACGGCACGGTGGCGTTCAGAAGCGAACAGCTCACGCGGGACAGCCCTGTCCACAAGTCCGCAATTTCCGATGACGCAAGCCTGATTGCCTACTCTCTTGACCACTCGCAAGGCGAGGAAATATTGATGCTGTTTTCAAAAAGCGGCAGCAAGCTCTGGGGATTTTCCTCGCAGCAGGAGGGCACGGCAAGGGCGGTCTCAATCTCCTCCGACGGCAGGCTCATAGCGGCAGGCACCACCGCAGGCAATCTCTACCTGTTTTCGAAAAACAGCAACGTTCCGCTCTGGAAATTCACGGCAAAGAGCAGCACGAACCTGAACCACATCGGCGACGTCAAGCTGAGCCCGGATGGAAATTATCTTGTTGCCGGCGGCACAGGCAAGAAAGTTTACTTCTTCTCCACTTCGAGCGCAGTGCCGGTATGGGAGTACAATGCAAAGGAATGGATAAACTCCGTGGACTTTGCGGCAGGCTATGTCGCCGCGGCAACCGGCATGGCTGAATTCCAGTACGAGGGAAACGAAGCAGGGCCGGAGCCCGTGGTGTGCAGGGCAATAATCCAGCCGCCCATACGGGCGGAGGCAGAAGGCTACATGGGCGGGGGCGCAGGCGTGTCTGGAACTGCGGAGTGCGGAAACACCATCTGCGAACCGTCCATGGGGGAAACTGCCCTAAGCTGCCGGCAGGACTGTATGCCAAGCCCGGCTGTTGAAGACACGGAGTGCTTCTGCATGCCCGGGGAGAACTGCCCTAAAGGTTGCATGTCAAGCCAGGCGGGCGGGCCAATCAACGGCAGCAAAGCGTCCTCATCCGGAAACGGGACAGGGCGGCCTGCGCTTGGAACCGGCTGCATATATGAAAAGTGCGATGCCGGCGTGGCGGAGCAGCAGGAGAATGGAAGCAAAATGGGGGAGGAAGCCGGTCAGCCTGCCATTGGGGGGCAGCAAGCTTTGCCGCCTGCCCAGCCAAAGGAAATTGCTGCGCCAAAAGAGGGGCAAAAGGAAAAGCCAATTCCTGCCTGCGAAGGAGTGCTTGACGCCATCCTGAACTTCATTTTCTCGCTTTTCGGAAGCCCGAGATGCAAATAAGCAGAGGAGGGCAACAATGGAATTGTTCGGCAAAACCCTGCAGGAGTACATTCTGCCAATAAAGTTCTACGTCATCTGCTCCGTGCTCATAGTAATCTCGCAGTACGCGATTGCGCTTCCGCTTTCCGATAAATACCCGTTCCTCCTCAAGCTGACGCAGGGCATATGGATGCTCATGGTCGCGCTCTCAGCAATCAAGCTCATCCTAAAATACGGCGACTTTGGCATGAAGAATGTGATTGCGCTCGGCGTAATGTATTCCATCATAATACATGGCTTGAAGGTTTCCATCCGCTACGTGTTTTACGGAAAGGATTTGCCATACATGATTGACAGGCTCGCCTACGGCAGCTTCCTTGTGATGGCTGTTGCAATTTTTGTAGGGGCCGTTTTCATCTGGGCAAGGAAAGAAGGCATGCTGAAGGGCATGGGTGCAGAATTTCTCAGGCGCGTTTAGCCAGACCGTCCGCTGAACTTTTTCTTTCTTTTCTGCGGAAAAGAAAGAAAACCTTCGCTAAAAGAAAGAAAATATCTTTCTGCCTGGCCTACGAATAAAACGCGGGAGGGGGGTGCAGGGCGCGAAAAACGGGGCGGGGGTCGCTCTACCCCACCTTTTTCTTTATCCCTTTTACCCACTTGCCATAAATTGGATCCACCCTCATCAGGTAAAAGTCATACGCCTTGCTCAGCTTATCCTTGAAGAACCAAATCAGGGGCATCGGATCGCCCTTCACCTGCGCCTCTTCAAGCAGCCTGAAATATTTCTTCCGTTCCCGTACTTCGATGATTATTGGCGGATAGCCTTCCTTCATCAGCATCCAATTGGCGATGAGCCTTCCGGTCCGCCCGTTTCCATCCACAAACGGGTGAATCGCCTCAAAGTCGGAATGCCCGATTGCAGCATGGGCTATGGGCGGCAGTTTTTCCCCATTTTTGTTTGCCATTTCCACGAAATCCTTCATCATCGCCCTGATTTGGCTTGGGGGAGGGGGCAAATGCGCCGCACCCCGTATGTAAACCTGCACTTCCCTGTATTTGCCTGCCCACTGCCTGCCGAACATCGTTGTCTTGTGCAAATTCAGGATGTCTATCTCCAGCATTTTCCTCTTAGGCTCGCTATCCATCCAAAGGAATATCAGCTCTACCGCTTCCTTATGCCCTTTCGCATCCATGTAGTCGTCAAATGGCTTGTTGGCTCCGACTACCCCCTCGGACAGAAATAGGTTTGTTTCTTTGAGGGATAAAGTGCCGCCCTCTATCGACGTTGAGTGATATGTCCAGAACACCGCCAAATCCTCCCGGTATTTCTTTTCAACTTCGGGTGTTATTATAAGCGATTTCAGCCGTTTCCTTTTTGCCTCAATCAGATTGTCCAATTTCGTATCGGATTCATCTGTCGCTTTTTGTTTTGGCTCCACCATTTCAAGCCCTTCCTTTTTGGCGTAGCCTTCCGCCTCCTCCCTGCTGCCAAGATAAGCGAGCGCCCTCTGGACAACCCTGCCGCCCAGCCTTTTGGATTCGACCAGGTAATAGTAATTCCTGCCGTTGATGAATTTTGCGCGGATGAACATGCCAATATGTAGTGCCTAAAATATATAAGCTTATTCTTCAGTTATTTTTAGGCACTACCGACAATGGATTGCTTTTTGTAGTGCATAAATTATAATCTAATTTTTCATATTAGTTTTAGGCACTACAAAGTTAAGCAAATTGGCATTTTACTTAATTTGAGTTAAGTTATGCTTCGAAACGCACGCTCAAGGTCCTCTATCAGGTCTTCACTATTTTCTATCCCTATGGATAGTCTTACTAACGAATCATAAATCCCTATCTGCTTTTTTTGTTCGGCAGGTATGGACGAATGGGTCATGGAATGCGGGTGTTCAGCGAGGGATTCCACGCCTCCCAGGCTTTCGGCAAGCGAAAACACCTTCAGTTTTGAAAGAAATTCCTTTGCCTCTTCCGCGCCCCCCTTTATTTCAAAACTGAGCATGCCGCCCGCCCCGCCCATCTGGGCTTTTGCCAGCTTGTATTGGAGGTGGCTGGGAAGGCCGGGATAATTTACCCGCCCGACTTTCGGATGCGAAAGCAGGTATTCCGCGATTTTTTGTGCGTTTTCCTGGTGCTTTTGCATCCGCACAGCAAGCGTTTTTATCCCCCTCAAAGTAAGGAAACTGTCAAAGGGCGACAGGATTGCGCCGGTGGCATTCTGGGTGAATTTCAATTTTTCATATATTTTTTCATCCGACAGCATTATTGCGCCGCCTACCGAATCGCTGTGCCCGTTTATGTATTTGGTAGTGCTGTGCACAACGATGTCCGCTCCAAGGCCCAACGGCCGCTGGAAAAACGGGCTTGCAAACGTGTTGTCCACCACCACAAACGCCTTGGCAGAATGCGCAATTTCAGATATTTTTCCAATATCGTATATCTTCAGGAGTGGGTTGGTTGGCGTTTCAAGCCAGACCACTTTCGTATTCTCTCTGATTGCTTCTTCCACTCTGCCGGCATCGGTTGCATCCACGTGGCTGATTTCAATCCCATAATTGTCTGCAAACACCCTGCCAAGCAGCCTTCTTGTCCCGCCATACAAATCATCGCATGCCACCACGTGGCTGTCCTTTTTTAGAAGGGAAATCAACAGCACTGTTTCCGCTGCCATTCCTGATGAAAACGCCAAGCCATATCTTGCGCCCTCAAGGGCAGCAAGGCGCTTTTCCAGAGCATTGCGTGTAGGGTTGGAAGTCCTGGAATACTCATACCCTCCTGTCGGTGAATCAACGTTTTTTCGTGCAAACGTGGAAGAAAGATGGATGGGAATTACTACATCCCCGCTCGCCCCCTCCCCGAATTCCGGCTCTTCCCCAACATGTATCGCATCAGTTTCAAACTTCATCTGCCCACCTCAAATAAACCCGTTTTTTTCCATCCATTCATCATTGAATATGGTGCTCAGGTAATTCCTTCCGGTATCCGGCAATACAACCACCATCGTGTCGTCCTTTCCCAGGCTTTTGGCCTCTTCCAATGCCGCCGACAGTGCTGCGCCGGAAGAGCCCCCGGCAAGAATCCCTTCCTCCCTTGCCAGCCTTCTTGCCATAAGAAAGGCTTCCCTATCGCCCACGGTGATTATTTTGTCAATCAGGCCAAAATCCACGGTTCCGGGGATGAAATCATCCCCGATGCCCTCAATCCCATATGGGGCGGCAACCTTTTCTTTTTCATAGAATTTGCCGCTGTAAATCGAGCCTTCCGGATCCACCCCTATTACCTTGATGGAGGAATCACGTTCCTTCAGGTAACGCGAGATGCCGCAGATTGTGCCGCCTGTCCCAATGCCGGCAACAAGATGGGTTATGGTGCCCTCGCTGCCATTCCATATCTCAGGACCTGTCGTTTCGTAGTGCGCGAGAGGGTTATTCCGGTTGTAGTATTGGTTTGGGGAGAACGAACCCGGTATTTCGCCCAAGAGCCGTTCCGCCACTTTGATGTTGCTCCTCTGGTCATCAGGCGACACTGTTGATGGCGTGCGTATCACTTTTGCCCCATATGCCCTGAGAAGCATTTCCTTTTCCATGCTCATTTTGTCCGGCATCACAAAAATAGCCTTGTAGCCGCGCAATGCCGCAACAATCGCAAGCCCTATTCCGGTGTTCCCGGATGTCGGCTCAATAACCATCCCGCCTTTTCCAATGAGGCCTTTCTTTTCCGCCCCGTCAAGCATTTTTGCGCCAATCCTGTCCTTCACGCTTCCGCCAGGGTTGAAGCTCTCCACCTTTGCAAGAATTTTCGGCTTCAAGCCTTCGGCCAAACGCCCAAGCTGGATTAGGGGCGTATTGCCTATGGTTTCAAGCACATTTTTACAGACTGCAAAGCAAACTCCTTTCCATATTCACACCTCTTGCCTTTTTTCTAATGGATGGAAAAAATAAAACAAGCCTTATTTTTTAGAATTCGAAAACTAGCTACAGCTTGCAAAAGAAGGCACATTTGTCAAATGTTTTTTCAGCACTGCATTCGTTGCCATAATATGATTCCGCAGAAATGGTTTATATGCTTTTGTAACACTCCTGCCGGTCAGGCATAGTAAATTTAGTCAGACCGTCCGTCTCCAATCATCGGCTCGAAAGCCTCAGTGATCACTATCCGTCATCACGTGGAATTATTGTAAATTAGCGAAAATATAATCCTGCCTATTTCTTTTTTGCAAAAATGTAGTAGGAATACGCAACGCAAAAGAGCGAAGACGCAATCACCGGCGCAATTATCAGCCATATCGCCTCATCCGGGAATGCAAGCCCAAGCAGCGCAATCCCCCCGCATGCCTTGAACAATTTGCCTGCAATGGCATGCGTCTTGCCCCACACAACGTCATCCGACAATGTCCATGGGGTGCGTATCCCCACCATCCAGTTCCTCTTGCTCTGCCGCATTATCCACCCAATGCAGTAAAACAGCGCGGCAAATGCCGGCGACAATGCCTGCATCATGCCAAACGCAAATCCAAGATTCCACATGATTGTTATCGCGTGCACGTATGCAAAAAATGCCACAATGGCAAAAACAAGCCAGCCGAACTGCCCGGAAAATTTGGAGAAATTTTTTTTCAACGGCAGCAGCTTGGGCAGGAAAGTGAGGAGCAGGAAAATTCCAAGCTGCAACGCGGGCAGGAGCGCAAGCGCGGGAAGTTTTTCCATATATCCGTCAGGCTGCCCGGATGCCCCCCAATGCGATACCATTGACTCTGGCATGTATTGCCAGGCAAGCAAAGACAGTGCAAATGTTGCGGCAATTGCAACTAGGGATGCAAAAGAACTTTTCCTCATGCATCAAATAGGGGGGCTATTTCTTCTTAACCTTAATCACCATAGTGCAAGTGTGGCGCTTGATTTTTCCCTTGGCATAAGCTGGCAGTTCGGCTTATTGGCAGTGTCGTCAATGCTGCTTCTGCCATTTTTCAGGAAAAAATACGCTTTCATTGCCGGGGCATTTGCATATTCCCTTGTTGATATCCTGCCTGCAATATTGGGTGCGCAGGGCACAATCGGCCTATGGACGCTCACAGGCGCAATAGCGTGGGGCATAGTTGGCATGCATTATGCAACCCACAAGCCGAACGGCTCGCCGCTAAATTTTGCGAAATTGGGAATTGCAGGCACGCTTATTTTCGACTCATTGACAGGCCCAATCGCATCGACTTTCGTCTGGGGCATGCCCTTCCAAGAAGCCCTGGTTGGGCAAATCCCATTCACAATCAAGCACCTGCTTGGCATAGGGGCAATATCGCTGATTGCCGCGCCGCTTCTTTTCCCCAAGGTCAGCAAAAGCATCAACAGGCTGAATTTTGAATTTTTGAAAAAGCCGCTTGCGGCTTAATCATGGCGCGCCTCCAGTTTCCATTATAAACATGATGGGAAAAATTGCATGGTATGAAACAGCAAAAAAAGGCAAAGGGGAAAATCAGAATCGCCGAAGAGCGCCCCGCGCTGATGCGCGGGACCGTGCGCGAAGCGCACGGTATGTGCGCTCATTCGGCGATTCACTCGCCGCCTTCCGGGCGGCGGTGCACCGGCGGCAACCGCCGCCGATTGTCTCACCAACTCGGCGAAAGCGCGGCATTCACCCGCGCTCGAAGAGCGCGGTACTCTGCCGCCGAGTTGATGAAAGCCAAATCCGCCTCCAAGCCCAAGCCAGTGTTTTATTCCACCAAGCCCTGGGAAAAAACCTACCTTGCATTGCGCACGGAATATCTGGCTGCAACATTGTTCGGCTCATTCCTGGCAGGATCGCTTGCCCTATTCCACGGCTCGTTCAATATGGCCGGCTTCCTTCTTGCAATTGCCGGCGTGCTGCTGGCGCAGGGCGGCACCAACCTTGCCAACGACTATTTCTCCTCAATTCGGTTGGGCAATGGCCCTCTTGGGCAGGAGCGCAAGCTTCATTTTTCCATTGCCTGCTTCCTGGTTTCCATCCTAGTCTACTACAATCTGTCGCTCACCCTTGGCCCGCTTATTTTCATGGTCGGGATTGCCGGGGTGCTGCTTGGCTTTTTCTATTCCGCCCCGCCAATATCCCTGGGCTGGCGCAAAATGGGCGAGGCTGCGGTTTTCCTTGGCATGGGGCCATTGCTTTTTGCCGCCGTTTATTTTGCCTCGTCATCCGGGCACGTGTCATTTGCAGCAGCCGGCCTTTCGCTTTTTTCAGGGGCGCTTATGGCAATAGCGATGATTGCGGCGCAGCACCCTGACATTGAGCTGGACAGGAAAGCACGCAAGCACACATTGGCAGGAGTCCACGGCAAGGAGGGAATGGCGCTTGGCATGATGTTCTTCATAGCAATAGGCGCCCTTGGCGCTGGCATCTCCGGGCTTTTCCTCCCGATTGCGGTGCTTGCCTGCACATTGCCCGCTTTCTACCTTGCAATTCGCTCATGGAAGGCAATAGAGCTTGAAAACCGCCTTGCCTCATTGCTTCTTGCGCTAAAAGCCCACCTCTGGGGCAACCTGCTTCCCGCCCTTGCGCTGCTTGCGCTGGCGTTTTTCAAGACAAGCATCTGAATTTGCCGCGATTCTGACGTGCGCACTTCATGCATCTTTTTAAACTCCCTCTCTGTTTTCCTTCCGGGGTTTAGATGGGGAAAGGTGCAGGAAAAGCAGGAGAGGGCAAGCTCCCGCGAGGCTCCCGGAAAATCCCCAAATATGAAAAGGACGGGCATTTTTCCCTCCTTGCCAAGATACGCTCGGGGCAGATCGAAGAGCAAAAAAAGGAGGAGGAACAAGAGCTTTCCGCATTTGAGCGCCTTGCACAGCAGCCTCCTCCCCAAATCGACGAAAAGCGCATCGAGCACCTGTCAAAGGCGGCCATGCCCGGGGGTGTGGAAATCGGAAAGCCGCGCGCCCCAATCCGCGACTTCCTCTCCGGTTCCCCGGATTATTCCATCCACCAGCTTCCCACGTCCGAACTGCCCCGTGATGCCAAAAGGACAGTTACATTGAAGGAAATCCAATCCCCCGCCCCCTCATTGCCATCAACGCACATGGTGCAGCCTCAGGCTGAAAAAAAGAAGCTGCAGCTTGTGGAAGTCACGCCCCCCAAACCCCAAACTAAAAGCCATGGGGGATTTTTCCTGGGGCTCTTTGGAAAAGGCGACCCATCCGGCAAAAACCAGGAACATCCGCCCCAGGGCAAAGGGCAAGCCCCTCAACCACATGCGACTTCGCCCCAATCATTTTACTCGCCTCCAACTTCCCAACCTGCTTCCGGGCATTTGTCCCTCTGCCCTTCTTGCGGTGCGGCAATTCCGCCAAACATGCCTGCTTGCCAGATATGCGGCAGGCAAATAAGCGGGCTCCTGCCAAAGGCATCCGGCGCAGAAAAACAGCCCTCGCTTCCCTTCTTTGCGCCAAGGCCAAAAGCTACCGGCGAAATGCCGGCGCAGCAAGGCAAGCCTGGCGCAGAGAAAACGGATTCATTGCCATTCTTTCCAAAAGCAAGGCAAGGCGCGGAACCATCATCGCCCCTCTCCATTATTTTTGGCAGCGCCAAAAGCGCAGCGCAGCAAAAAGCCGCACAGGCCAAGCCCGACGAGAATGCATTGCGGGAGGAGGAAAAAAAGGTAAAGGCGATTTTCTACGAGGCAAGGGAGGAAAAAAGAAGGCAGGATGCACTGGCTGCAAAGCTTGAGGGCGACCTTAAGGCCAAGCTTGCCATGCAGGAAAAGCTCATGATGAGCGAGCAGCGAAAAACGCAGGAGGAAATGGAGGCTGCAAGGCGGGCGAAAATCCACGAAGGGGAAAGCGAGCGCCTTAAGCAGGAAAGGCTTGGCATACGGCTTGGTGCGGCGCGCTTTAAGCAAGAGGGCAAGCTTCGGGATAAGGCCGCAAGCGAGGAGCGGAAGCTTGCGCTTGCTGCCCGCCGCAAGGAAATGCAGGAACGGAAAGGGGCGGCTGCAGGGGCAAAGGCAAGGGCGCGGGAGGAGGCGCTAAATGCTGCGAAGGCAAAAGCGGATCAGGAGCGGAAAATGAAGGAAGACGCCCGCCAGGATGAACGGCGCCAGAGGGAAGAGCGGGCAAATGCGGCAAAAGAGGCCGCAGCCGCAGCCGCCCTCAAGGAGGAATTGGCGCGCAAAGCCCTCGAAGAAGCGGAGCAGAAGGCGTATGGGGTAAGCCCGCTCGAGGCCCTGATGGGCATCAGCGCAGAGCAAAAGAAAAGGATGATGGAGGAGAAGGACCGCCAGGCCGCCCTCAAGGCCGAGGAAGAGCTTTCTGCTGCCAAAGTGCGCATACGGGAACAGGAGCGGCAGGCAAACGCCCTGAAAGCGGAAGCCGCACGCCTTGAAAAGGAGGCGGCAGAGCTTGCGAAAAAGGAAGAGGGGCTTCTGGAAGACGGATTTGAAGTGAAACTGCCCCCCATTCCAACCGATGCCTCTGCAAAGCGGATAGAACGGGAGTTTGAAAAACAGGAATCCGAAGTCCAGCGGCAATCATCAAGGCGCGCGAGGGCAGTGCAGGAAGAATTTGAAAAACGGCGCGATGCCGAAGAGGGGAATTTCGAACAGGAGGCGCGCCTGCTTCGGAAAGAATGGTCTGCCAAGGCGGAGCAATTCAATTCGCAGGGCGCAGCGCTTGAGGCGGAGGCGCAACAGGAGCAAAAAGAAATCCGCAAGGCCGCACGGGAGTCGGAAGCATCTGTTGCCTATGCACTATCATCGGGCAGGAAAACCCTTTCAGATGCAATTTCAAAAGCCGAAGAGGCTTCCAGAATCAGGGCGGAAAAGGAGAAACGGATGCAGGCGCTTTTCGCGCAAAAAGGCTCCCTTGCAAAGGCAGCATCCGAGATTGCAAAGGCGATTTCCTCACTTGAGGCAAAAGAGGATTCGTCAAGCGCATCTGTCGAATCGATAGCCAAGGATAAGGAAGGGCTGCGCGCAAAAATTGCAGAGCTTTCGCTTTTGGCCCTTGACAACAAGGCAAATGCAAAGCAGGCATCATTAGAGCTGGAAGCCCTGCTTGAAGCCAAAACCGCCTCGCAGCGGGGCGCACGCTCAGCAACATTGGAGCTTGAGAATGCCGCCAGATCGCGCAAGGCGGCGGAAAACAACCTGAAAATAACCGAGGATGCGCTGAAAAAGGCGCAAAGCAGCTTTGCTTCCCTGTCGCAGCGGGCGGAAAAATTCGAGGAAGAAAGGAAGGCGGCACTTGAGGAAGAGGGCACGCTTGGAGAGCAAGGAGCAAAGGAACAGTCAAGGCTCCAGGGGGTAAGGAAGAAAGCGAAGGAAGCGGCCGAGGCGTCGATGTCTGCAAGTGCGAAGCTTGAGGAAATAAGCCGCTACCATGCAAAAGTTGAGGCGGCAGAAGGGGCAGCCCTTGCCGTGTTGCGAGATGCCCAAAGCCGGCATTCTGCTGCGGAAAAAGAGCTGCGCGCCCTTGAGGAGGAGAAAGAGCAGCTGGATTCGAAAGTTATGCAAACCGCGGCAAGCGTGGGCGCAAGGCCGGATATAGGGGACGGGAAGAAAGAAGCGCCGCCTGAGGAGCAGCTCCTGAGGCTGCTTGTGGCCCAAAAAAGGGTGGCGTCCAACCTGCAGCGGGCGAAAAAGGCAAGCGAGCAGCTATCATCTGTTCTTGCCGCATCAAGGGCGGATGAGGAGAAGGCGCGGTCGCAGCTTGAGAATGCGAACGAGAGGCTCGAGCATGCAAAAATTATTGCAAAGGAGCATATCGAGCATGAAAAAGCCCTGTCCTCCGAGGCAGAGTCCATCGAGGGGGAAATCCAGGGCCTGGCGTCCAAACGGAAGGGGGCGCAGAGCCGCATTTCCACCCTCGCCGTCGATTCGCTTCTTGCGGAAAAAATCAATGCCGCCCAGGCAAAACTTTCCGATGCCGAAGCCCGCCATGAGGCTGCCGTGCAGGCGGGCAAGGAAGCCAAATCAAGGGAGGACATCGCCTCCGAGGCCCTGAAGGCGGCAATGTCCAGGCTTGAGGACGCATCAGGGAAGCTTGCGGGCATTGAGAACTCCAGGAAAGAGGCGCTAAAGATGGCGCTCTCATCATCAAAGGAAAAACAGGCGCTCTCATCGCGCCTCTCACAGATAAATTCGAGCATCGCGTCGCTCAATTCATCATCATCTTCAATGTCGGCAAAGAAGTCTTCGCTGCAGCAAAAGCAGGAAGCCATGCTTTCCCAGATATCCTCATTGTCTTCAAGGGTGGAGGCCGCATCAATCGAATTTGCCAAGGCAACCGAAGCCCACTGCCTTGCGCAATCGCGCAAGGAAGAAGCCGCCCTGTCGCTTGCAAAATCCGAAGCCGTGCTTGGGGAGGCGAAAGAGAATGCCCGGGCATCATTGCAAAAAGCCAAGGAAGGCGCGCTAAGGGGCAGAAGTTCGCTTGAGGAGGAATTCGCGCATGCAAAAGAGGCTTTTGAGGGCGGCCTTGAGTCGCTTAAATTGGCCCTTAACGCGGGCTTCGACGTCCAGAAAAAGGAGTGCGATGAAGAGCTTGCGCGCATATCCGAGGAGGCTGCAAGGAGGGTATTGGTCTTGCGGCAGCAGAAAGATTTGCTGGTGGAAAGCTCACTCAAGGATGCCCAGGAACGGAGGCAGGGGCTGATTCGGGAAAAGGAAGAAGAGCATCTCCAAAAGGAAAACGCGGCAAAGCTTGCCGCCAAAAAAAGGCACGAGATTGAAGAAACGGCGAAGGAGGCCAAGCAGCAGGCGTTTGCAAAGGAGGAGGAGCTTGGCAAAAGCCGCGCGGAGCTTGCCCGGCGCCAAAGCGAGGAGGAGCTCCGCCGCCAGATGGATGAGGGGCAGCGCAAGGCTGCGCTGCAAAAGGCGCAGGAGGAAGCAAGGAAGCGCCAGCTTGGCATGACGATTATTGACGACCTTCTTGGCATCAAGCCTGCCTGGAAGGAACAGATGGCGGCCGAAGCGCAAAAAAGGCGGCAAATCGAGGCGGCGCGCAAGATTGCGGATGGGGAATTCAGGCGGAAGCAGGCCGAGCTTAAGCTTCGGGAAGATGAGGAAAAACTAAAACGCGAGGCACTAGGGCGGCGCCAGGAAGAGGAGCGCAAGAAAAAAGAAGAGGAAATGCGCATAAAAGAGGCCGAGGAAAAACGCAAGCAGCAGGAGATTGGGAAAAAGAGGGAAGAGGAGCGCAAGAAAAAAGAGGAGGAAATGCGCATAAAAGAGGCCGAGGAAAAACGCAAGCAGCAGGAGATTGGGAAAAAGAGGGAAGAGGAGCGCAAGAAAAAAGAGGAGGAAATGCGCATAAAAGAGGCCGAGGAAAAACGCAAGCGCGAGGAAATTGAAAAGAGGCAGGAAGCGCAGCGAAAAAAGCGCGAGGAGGAGCTTAGGCTCAAAGAACAGGCGGAGAAGCTCAAAGCACAGGAAGCACGGCGCGAGGCAGAGGAAGCGATGCGCCGGAAGCTTGAACAATCGCAGGCAATTCTGGCACAGAGGCGTCGCCTTAAGGAAGATGGGGAAAAGCGCCGCATTGAGGAGCAGAAAAAGACGGCGCAAGAAGAACAGAAAAAAGCCGAGGAAGAGAAGCAACGCAAGGAACAAGAGGAGAAACTTCGGCTAAAACAGGAGGAAGAGCAGCGGAAAAAGCACGATTTGCAGCTTAAGCGCAAATATGGCATCGGGCCGATTGACGAGCTGCTTGGCATCTCAATTGAAATGAGGAAGAAAGAGCTTGTATTGAGGCGCAAGAAAAGGGAAGAGGGTGCGCGCAAATATGCCGAGTATTCAAGGAAGCAGCAGGAGCAGCAAAACCTCCTTCTTGAGCGGGAGCACAGGATGCTTATCGAGCAGGAGCGCAAGAATGCCGAAATAGCCCGCTTGAAATTGGAGATGCAGGAAAATGCCGCCTTGCAGGAGCGCCTTGTGCGCGAGGAGGAGAAGCGCAGGCGCATGGAGCAGGAACGGCAAAAAGCGCGGCTGGAAGAAGCCAGAAAGCTCGAGGACGGGCAAAGGCGCAAAGAGAAAGAAGAGGCGGAAAAACTCGAATCCCAAACGCGCAAGGCAGAAGAGGAGAAAACTCAGCTTGGGCGAAAACAGGCGGGGCAGGGCAAAACTCCCACTAATGAAGGCGCGCCGCAATATCGGGATGCAAAGGCGGCGCGCGGGGAATCCGGCGTCACTATTTTTGACGAGCTTCTCGGGGTCACGCCAGAACAGAAAAAGAAAACGGCCGAACGGGAGCTTGCAAGAAAGGAGGAAGGGCGCAAGCGCAACGAGGGAATGGCGAAAATTGGAGAAGCAGGCAGGGAAGAGGCATTGCATCAGGCGCAGATGCAGAAAGAACTGGTTAGGCAGCAACGCCTTGAACAGGAGCAGTCCCGCAAAGCAGAGGCAGAGCGGAAAAAGAAAGAGCAAGAACAGCAGAAAACTGCAGAAAACAAAAAGCGCGAGGAAGAGCAGCAGAGGCTTGCGCTGGAGCGGCAGAAAACTGCAGAAAACAAAAAGCGCGAGGAAGAGCAGCAGAGGCTTGCGCTGGAGCGGCAGAAAACTGCAGAAAACAAAAAGCGCGAGGAAGAGCAGCAGAGGCTTGCGCAAGAGCTGCAGAAAACTGCAGAAAACAAAAAGCGCGAGGAAGAGCAGCAGAGGCTTGCGCTTGAGCGGCAGAAACAGCGGATGGAAGAGGAAAGGAGGATTGACCAGACGCAAAAAATGCTTGAGCTGGAAAGGCAGAAAAGCGCGCTGGAGCGGTCAATTCAATTAAAAACGAAACCGCAAAGCGCAGGCCTGTTTGGCGGGCTGTTCAACTTCGGTGCCAAGGAAACCGCAGTGCCAAAGTATGCGGCGCCAGCACGAACGGCTGCGAAAATGCCCCCGGCCGACGTTCCAACTTCGCCCATGAAAGAAGAGGGGCGGAGTGTGCCAAAGAAAATGGCGGCAGAAGCCAAAAAGGCATTGCCGAAAATTTCCGCAAAAGAGCTTGCGAATCAGAAAAAGCTTGAGAAGAAGGCACAAGTGGCCGTGGAGAAGCTGAAAAAGGACCAGGAAAAGCGCATCAAGATTGAGGAGAAGGAGCAATTGCTGGCGCAAAAGAAACAGAAAAAACAGGAAGAGGCGGGAAGGAAAGCCGAGGAAAAGGCGGCGCTGCAAAGGGCAAAACAGGAAGAGGCGGGAAGGAAAGCCGAGGAAAAGGCGGCGCTGCAAAGGGCAAAAGATGAGGAAGCAAGGCAAAAACAAGGGGAAAAGGCGGCGCTGCAAATGGCAAAAGACGGGGAAGCAAGGCAAAAACAAGAGGAAAAAGCCACAGTGCAACTGGCAACACAGGAAGAGGCGGACAGGAAAGCCAAGATGCAAAAATCCGAAAGCCGGCTTATGCCAAGCGACCTCACTTTGCGCGAGGGTGCTGGATTGGAAAGCCAGCTTGGCGAAATCCGCACCGAAGACCCGCTTTTGCGCAAGAATTTCCTTGCTGAAAAGCTGTTCCCCACAAAAGAGGTTCCGCCGGTGCTTCCTGAGCCGCCCCATATCATAGTCAAGGATGAGGGCTACGAGCAAAAAACTGGCAAAGGCGGCGCAGCCTTGGCAAAGAAAAAAAGCACTCTTGGCGACCTGTTTTCCAGCATGCTGTCCCTGCCTGATGAGGCCAAAGCAGAGGCAAAGCCTGTGCAGCCCGAGGGCGGCAAGGAGCCCCAATTTGAAAAGGGGAAATCACTGCCATTGCAGAAGGGCGTTTCCACCATGTCCGAGAAGGAGAAAAAGCAGCTTGGAATGCTCATGCCGTCCAAATTCGACCTTTCCGAACTTGAAAGCATGACACGGCCTGAAAACACCGAGCCTGTGTCGCTGCCGGAATGGAATTCATTCGTAATGGCCGAGCTTGCCATGCCCCGCAAAGTAATGCCGCTGGCATCTTTCTTCGAATCCGCCTCATTCGAACAGAAGAAATTCATCCAGGCGCTTCGCACCGAAGCGCTCTACTGGAAGTTCAAGGACGACTCGCTGCAGCCTGAGCAGCGCAGAAAGGCGGAGGCGCGCTTCCTCTCCATCCTTGAAAATGCGTCCATCGAACAGAGGGCGACAATCGAGCTTTGCATCAACCTGAAAAAGGCGCTGAAGTCCGTGGAAATCGCAACGTCAAATTCATCATCCAAGGCAATGGTGGGCGAGGCATTGGCGGTCTACGGCCTGATAATGTCCGAGCACCCGGAAATAAAGCAGCCATTATGCTACCTGATTGCAAGAAAGGCGATGCAGATTTCATTTGTCAAGGACAGGCTCGAGCCATCGGGGAGCTACCTGTTCTTCCTTTCACGGCTTGACGATGAGCAGCGCGACTGGGCGTTTGCGATGCGGGCTTCATTCTTCGATTCCATAATGTCCGACGAAACGGCCAGCAGGGGGGTTCGCCAGTTTGCCGCTACGGCCTACTCCCGCCTATTGATGTCGCGCCCGAACATTGCGGGCCCGCTTGAGCATATCTCGCTTATCCGCAACGGGCTGAAGCTTGCAGAAGGCACGGCATCCATGAATATCGAGCAGGCAAAGGCCGCGCGCGAGCAGTGGCTCAAAATAATCCGGGACTTCGGGCAGGCAAGGCAGATATTGTTCTACCTGCAAGCCATGGCATTCACATCCGAGCTTGAATCGGACGATTCCCCTGATGAAGGCGGGAGGAAAAAAGGGAAGGGGTAAGAGCCATTAAAAGATATGGCTGGATATGCGGATTGCGAAGCGGTTCCGGGGAAAGTTTGCATGGATGGGGAATGTTGCGGGGGTAGTATGCATGGCTGACAATTTGCAAAAAAAAATGTCTTCAGGCCTTCAGGAATCAACGGACATACGGCAGGGCGCGCAAGGCCGCACCTCCGGGAAGGAAATCGAATCGTACTCATTTGACAACGAAGGCATCCAGGTGCTCGCAAAGGTAGTCTATTACCCCGATGACTTCGTGCTGCACTACGAGCTTACCGTGCGCGGCCTGATGGAGGGCACGCGCCTTGTGCTCAACACATTGCGCGGCGAGCTTATCACAACCGTGAAGCTTGACATCACCGACATCATGGACCCAAAGAAGCGCGACGACGTGCGCAAGAAATTCGAGGCAAAGGCGGTGCAGCTTCTCTCCAAGCACTTCCCATCGCTGTCCGAGGCGGAAAAGAAAATCCTGACCGCATACCTCATCCAGAATTCGCTGGGGCTTGGCGACCTTGAGGCGCCGCTCCACGATGAGCGCCTTGAGGAAATCGTCATCAACTCATCATCCGACCCTGTGTGGATTTACCACAAGAAATACGGCTGGTGCAAATCCAACATTTTCGTCAAGAGCGAGGAGGCCATTTACGATTACGCGTCCATGATAGGGCGGCGCATAGGAAAGCAAATCAACGTGCTTACGCCCCTGATGGACGCCCACCTTCCAACAGGCGAGCGTGTGAACGCGACGCTCTACCCTATTTCGGCATTCGGCAATACCATCACAATCAGGAAATTCTCAAAAAACCCATGGACGCTGCCCTATCTTATCGAGCTGAACTGCATTTCGCCCCAGGTGTCCGGCCTCATCTGGCTATGCATCCAGAATGAAATGTCGCTTTTGGTGTCGGGCGGCACCGGCTCCGGCAAAACTTCCTTCCTCAACGCAATTTCCTGCCTTATCCCGGCAAACCAGCGCGTGATATCCATTGAAGATACGCGCGAGCTTACACTGCCCTCTTTCCTGCAATGGGTGCCAATGACCACCCGCGAGCCCAATTCGGAAGGGAAAGGCGAAGTGTCGATGCAGGATTTGCTTGTGAATTCGCTGCGCCAGCGCCCTGACCGCATCATAGTTGGCGAGGTGAGGAAGCAGCGCGAGGCGGAAATCCTTTTCGAGGCCATGCATACCGGCCACTCGGTTTACGCCACATTGCACGCCGATAATGCCGAAGAGACTATAAGCCGCCTCACCAACCCGCCCATTGCAATGCCAAAGGGAATACTTGACGCGCTTGCGGGGATTGTGGTGCAGTTCCGCCACAGGCGCCTCAACATCCGCCGCACCCTAGAATTTGCCGAGATTGAAAAGGGCGGGGATGCCAACGTGCTCTACCGCTGGGACCTAAAATCGGACAAAATTGTCGAAGCCGGCAAAATGATGACGCTTTCAAGCACCCTGTCCCTATATGCCGGCCTCACGCCAAAGGAAATCGACCAGGATATTTCCGACAAGGCCAAGGTCCTCAACTGGATGGTGAAGAAGCATTACCGCGACGTCAATTCCGTGGGCGCGGTTGTTTCGCATTATTACATGAACGCCGAGGAAGTCCTTGATGCCGTGGCAAAAAACCAGAATTGGGCCTTCGAAAGCTAATCAAATCAGGGATGGCATATGGCTGGAAAAGGTGCAGGCAATGAGCGGATTACGCCAAGCGAAAGCGAGGGGCTGCCCACCTTTTCCCAATTGTCATCAGAGGCAAAATTGGTCGAGCGCGAGGCTCTTCCCACGGTCCGCCGCCAGCTGGATTACAGCGGAGCATCTTACGATGGCGCGTTTGGAGAGGAGGAATTCGAGCAGATCTCGTTTTTCGAGGCAAGCGTGCAGGCTAGGCATGTGGAAGGCGCAACAGGGGCCTCAGGCGCCCGCATGAGCGTCCAGCTTCCCCGCATCGACATGAAACCTCAGCAGCCCCAGGAAACCCCCGAGGAAAAAGTGCTCCACGAATTTTCATCGGCGCAGGAAAAATCAGCCGGCTTGCCAAAAGCGCCCGCACCGCGCGCAGGGTTTGGCGGCTTTAAATTCCCCACGAACATTCCCGGCCTGCCGCAATTTGGGAAAAAACCTGCAGCAACAGGCGGCGCAACCGCTGCCCAGCCACAGCCGCCAGCATCTTCTACTGTGCTTTCCGGGCAACCGCCTCCAAAACCACAATATGGCGCACCTGGCCAACTTGGGGCGCAGCCTTCCCAATCGCCCATTCCGCCTTATTCCGCCCCAACCCAGCATCCGGGGTATCCGACCATGGGCACAGACTCCCAGTATGCCCAAAAAAGCCCCTCATCCATGGCCCCCCCAAGAATTCCCCCGCCTTCTTCATCTTTAGCCTCGCAAAGGCCACAGGGTGAAAACGCCGCGCCTATGGAAAACGCCGCGCCTTCCAGCCAATCAGCATATTCATTCAGGCAGACATATGGGGCGCCCAGCCAATCCCCGCCCAGCCCGGCCCCCCCATCCGATATGCGGCAAAGCCAAGAAATGGGGCAAGAAATGCAAATGCCGCCCCCGCTGCCAAAACAATCCGCACCCCTGATAACTCCGCTTTCGGCAAAAGGCCCGGGGCAGGGGGCTTTTGCAAAAGAGGAAGGGCAACATGGCCCCGCAGGGGAAATCACATCTGCTGGAGAGCCCAGCCTTTCTTCCGCTGAACAGGAATCCGCGGCGCAAAGGCTGATACGCAAATTCCGCGCCATGCCAAGCCTAAAGGCCGAATCTGTTGAGGGCGGGGAATCGATAACAGATATTGAAGCCGCAAGGCAAGGCACGGGCGAGGAAAAAGGAAGGCTATCGTCGGATGAAGCCGGCCGTGGTTTTGAAAATGAAGAGGGGCCATCAAAAGAGGAAGGCCTATCTGGCGATGAGAATCTGGGGCCATCTGATGAAATTGCCGAAAAGCCTTCCGGCAAAACAAAAGCCAAAATGTTCGGGGAAGATTTCGGCGGAATCAGGATTAAGCAGATGGATGCTTTTGAAGGCAAAGGCGAGGAAGATGGCGATGGGGCTGCCGAAGAAGAGAAGCCGATGAGGAAAAAAGCAATTGCCGAAGGCAAAGAAGAAGGCGGAAGCGAAGCCGAAGAAGATAGGGCGGATGAAGGGAAGCCGATGGGGAAAAAAGCAATTGCCGAAGGCAAAGAAGAAGGCGAAAGCGAAGCCGAAGAAGATAACGCCGATGACGAAAAGCCGATGGGGAAAAAGAAAGCTGCCGATGATGAAGAAAGCGAGGGGGCTGCAGGTGAAGAGAATGCCGATGACGAAAAGGCGATGAGGAAAAAAGCAATTGCCGAAGGCAAAGAAGAAGGCGAAAGCGAAGCCGAAGAAGATAACGCGGATGAAGGGAAGCCGATGAGGAAGAAATCCAAGGCTGCCCCCGCATCAAAGGGGCCTGCAAAAGCTGCCAAAGGAAAGGCTGCCAAATCATCTGCGAAACAAGGTGCAAAAATCAAGGCGATTCCAAAATCCACGCCAAAAAAACAGAAAAAAAATGCGGATGCAATCCCCGCCCCAACCATTGCGCCTTCGGGTGATGGGGATGATGATGGCGATGGAGGCGTGCCGCCTGCCCCCCCAAGCAAGCCGAAGGGCAAAAAAGATGCGGTAATTCAGCCTTTGGCAAATGCAAGAAACGAAATGCCCGCGCCGCGCGCAAGTTCGATGCCCGCTGCAAA
>ORJL011128801.1_pt1 | contig 26541 bp, 32 predicted proteins | sample 1779941 | NCBI WGS metagenome assembly ORJL01 (sample SAMEA104232317, study PRJEB22302) | groundwater metagenome | biome: forest; feature: aquifer; material: groundwater | place: USA | collected 2011-08-07 | depth 5.8 m
AGGTCTTCGCCACCCCCGCAGCGATCCTCGCCGAGGCCGGGACGAGCCTCGCCAAGCTCGTGAAGACGACCGTATTCCTGCAGAGCCTCGACGACTTCCAGGGGATGAACTCGGTCTATGCCGCGCACGTCGGCGACCGGCCGCCGGCGCGCTCGACGGTCGAGGTCGCCAAGCTTCCCTCGAACGCGCTCGTCGAGATCGAAGCGATCGCGCATCTCTAGGACACCGCCCGCGAGAATGGGCTCGTGAGGCAGGAGCTCGAGGAGTACGTTCGCAACCTGGGCCTCGACGCGTACCTCGTCGGCGGCGCTGTCCGGGACGAGTTGCTCGCGCTCGACTCGAAGGACGCGGACTTTCTCGTTCCCGGCCTCGACACCGACGGCCTGAAGCGGGCGCTCGAGCCGCACGGGCGGGTCGATGACCTCGTGGTCGCCGACCGCCTCGTCGGCGTACGGCTCCATCCACGCGACAAGACCGTACGACGGCTCGCACCCGCAGGCATCGAGTTCGCGCCTCCGCGCAAGGAGGTGAGCACGGGTCCCGGCCGCCACGACTTCGAGATCGTCGCCGACTCGTCGCTCCCGGTCGAGGACGACATGCGGCGCCGGGACTTCACCGTCAACGCGATGGCGCGTCGGCTCTCCACCGGCGAGCTCGTCGACCCGCTCGGAGGCAGGAAGGATCTCGAGCAGCGGATCCTTCGCACCGTGTCGCCCACGAGCTTCGCGGAGGACCCGCTGCGGCTCGTGCGCGCGCTGCGCTTCGTCTCGCAGCTCGGCTTCGAGCCCGACGCCTCGACGCTTCGGCAGATGCGGGACGAGGCGACGTCGGTGCGGCTGGTGTCCGGAGAGCGCATCGGCGGCGGACTGCATGCGGACGGGCTCGGCGAGCTGTCGAAGCTCCTCCTCGGGCGCGAACCGGCACGCGCCCTCCGGCTGGCCCGCGACACAGGCGTGCTCGTCGAGCTGTTGCCCGAGTTCGAGCGTGCGATCGGCTTCGAGCAGGAGAGCCGCTACCACGACCTGACCGTCGACGAGCACACGTTCGCCGTCGTCCAGGCCGCCGCCGACGCGGGTGTCTCGCTCACCGTGCGTCTCGCAGCCCTCTTCCACGATCTCGGCAAGCCGCATGTCGCCTGGCGCGGGCCGGACGGAAGGCTGCACTACTACGCGAAGCCCGGCTACTCGCAGCGCAGCCACGAGCAGGTCGGCGCGGAGCTCGCGTCTCAGGCGCTCAACCGCCTTCGATACCCCAACGCGCTGCGCTCGCGTGTCGGGCGCATCGTGCGGCATCACATGTTCCAGGTCGGCACCGGCGACGCGCGACGTGCGCGACGCTTTCTCGCGAAGCACGGCGACGAGCTCGCGTTCGAGCTCGTCGACCACAAGGAAGCGGACTTCCGCGGCAAGCGGATCGGGGAAGAGTCGCCGCTCGCAGACCTCGACAAGGTCGATCGCTTTCGGCAAATGCTCCGGCGCGAGCAACGGAGCCCGCACCGTCTCGCGGATCTCGCCGTCGACGGCAACGACCTGATCGAGCTCGGATTCAGAGCCGGCCCGGACCTCGGCCACGTGCTCCAGAGCCTGCTGCACGACGTCGTCGAGGAGCCGTCCATGAACACGCGCGACACGTTGCTTCGGCTCGCGGCGGGACTTCTGAAAGGCTCTCCGCGGTGAGTGACATCGAACTCGTCGACTGGGATGGCCCCGGCCCGTATCGCGTCGCGTTCTCGACCCGGCTCGGCGGGGTGAGCGAGGGCGCGTTCGCGTCGCTCAATCTCGGCATCCTCACGGAGGACGATCCAGCCAGCGTCGTGAAGAACCGGACCCGGCTGTGCGACGCGGTCGGTGCCGACCCCGACGGGGCGACGATGGCCTGGCAGCGCCACGGCGCGACCGTGACGGAGGCACAGCCGCGCGGCATCGTCACCCCGGGCACGGTCTACGACCATTGCGACGGGCTCTGGAGCGACGAGCCGGGCCGCGCGATGCTCCTGCTGACGGCCGACTGCATCCCGATCGCGATCGCGCGTGGGGGCGGCGAGGCGCCCGCCGTCGGGATCCTGCACGCCGGCTGGCGTGGGCTGCTCGCCGGCCTCGTCGCGACCGGGGTGCGCGCACTCGGCGTCCACGGCTTGACGGCGGCGATCGGCCCGAGCATCGGCCCGTGCTGCTACGAGGTTGGCGAGGAGGTCGCGATACCGTTCCGCGAGGCGTTCGGAGACGACGTCGTCCGTGACGGAAAGCTCGATCTCTGGACGTCGGCAGAGCGCGCCCTGCGAGCCGCCGGTTGCGACCGCGTCGACCGCTTCGACATCTGCACGTCGTGCGACGCGGAGCGGTTCTTCTCGCATCGGCGCGACCACGGCAAGACGGGACGTCAGGGAGTCATTGCCTACGTCGCCTGAGCAGGTCGCCGAACGCTACGCCGCGCTGAGAGAAGAGGTCGGGCCCGGAGTCACCGTCGTCGTGGCAACGAAGTACCTCTCGGTCGACGAGATGCAGGTGCTCGTCGACGCCGGGGTCGACGTGGTCGGGGAGAACCGCGCACAGGATCTCGAGGCGAAGCATGCGCGATACGGCGACGCGTTCCGCTGGCACTTCATCGGCCACCTGCAGAGCCGCAAGGCAAAGACGGTCAACGCAATCTGCGAGCTCTGCCACTCACTCGACTCCGAGTCGGCCGCCGCGAAGCTCACGGTCCCGGCGCTCGTGGAGGTCAACCTCTCGGGCGAACCGACCAAGTCGGGGGTCGCGCCCGACGAGCTCGAGGCCTTCCTGCGGTGCTATGCCCAGGTGCGGGGCCTGATGACGATGCCGCCGGCGACCGGCGCCCCCGAGGGGTCGCGACCGTACTTCCGCCGCCTCCGCGAGCTTGCCGCCGAGCACGGCCTGAACGAGCTCTCCATGGGCACGAGCCAGGACTACCGGGTCGCGGTCGAGGAGGGCGCGACCTATGTCAGGGTCGGCTCGTCGATATTCGGCGACCGCCGACCGCAGTAAGATTCCGCGCCATGGGCTTCGCAGACGTCTGGAACAAGACCCTCGTCTACTTCGGGATCGCCGAGGAGGAGGACTGGGACGAAGACGGCTACCTCACCGACGAGGAGCTGCAGCGCGTCTACTCCGACCGCCCGAACGTGCGGCGGCTGGCGCCGCGCCGCCGGAGCCGTGAGGAGTTCGACGACTGGACCGACCCGGAGTCGGGCGCGCCCGCCGCCCGCACGAGCGTCCTTCGGCCTGCGCCTGCTCCGAGGCGCATCGAGCCTCGCCGGCTGCGAGGCGTCGAGAGCGTCCCGAGCGCCGGCGGCGGCGGCTCCGCCCGTGTGCATCTCGTGCTGCCACGGAGCTTCAACGACGCCCAGCAGATCGCCGACCGCTTCAAGGAGGGAGTGCCGGTGATCCTCAACCTGCAGGGCTCCGACCAGGAGCTCGCGAAGCGCCTGATCGACTTCGGCAGCGGCCTGACGTACGCGCTCGACGGCGGCATGCAACGCGTCGCCGACAAGGTCTTCCTTCTGACGCCGCGCAACGTCGAGGTCTCCGCCGAGGAGCGGGCGCGGATGCTCGAGCGCGGCGGCTTCTTCAACCAGCAGTAAGCGGGGCGCGAAGCGCCCATCCCGGTAGCCACCTGGTTCGCAACCAGGTCGCTACACCGTGGTTGTCGTCGGGCCTCCGGTCGTCCTGGTTGCTCAGGAACCAGGTTGCAGCCGTTGCGAAGACGCGGGGCGCGCAGCGCCCCATTCCGGTAGCCACCTGGTTCGCAACCAGGTCGCGTACACCGTGGTTGTCGTCGGGCCTCCGGTCGTCCTGGTTGCTCAGGAACCAGGTTGCAGCCGTTGCGAAGACGCGGGGCGCGCAGCGCCCCGCCGCTCAAGGAGAAACGTCCTCGACCGCGAACCGCGGTGGGATGGGCGTAACAGCCACCGCCACCTTGCTCGCCGACGCCGTCGACCAGGCGACGACGTTCGTGCACGTCTTCGTGACCGTCTATACGCTCGTGATTCTGGGGTACATCATCACGAGTTGGCTGCGGCTGCCGTACTCGCCCTGGTTGAACAGGATCCAGCGCTTTCTCTACGACGTCTCGGAGCCGTACCTGCGGATCTTCCGACGGGTGCTCCCCGCGATGGGGCCGCTCGACCTGTCGCCGATGGTCGGCCTGATCGTCCTGATCATCGTCGACAGGCTGCTGGCAACGATCCTGGCTCAGTTCCACTAAGAGGGGAGAAGCGATGGCACTCACACCAGTCGAGATCAGGCACATGACTCCGGGTACGGGGCTCTTCGGCTACAAGCGCGCAGCGATGGACAGGCTGCTCGAGGAGATCGCCGGGAGCTTCGAGGACGTCTGGCGTGAACGCGCCGACCTCGCCGACAAGATCGAGCAGCTCGAGACCGATCTCGTGCGCTACCGCGAGCTCGAAGCCCTGCTGCGGACGACGCTCGTCTCTGCGGAGCGAGCGTCGGCGGAGTTGAAGGAGCAGGCGCGCCGCGAGGCCGACCTCATCCTCGGCGAAGCGCACGCCGAGGCGCGCGCGGTTCAGCGCAACGCGCTGATCGAGAACGAGCGCCTCACCATCGAGTCCCGCCGTCTTCGCGCTCAGCTTCGTGCGGCGCTCGAGTCGGTCGAAGAAGTCGACGACACCTGGCCGGCGGCCCAGGCGCCGGAGGCCGAAGCGGCGTAGAAGCCCGAATGCCGCGAGTACACTTGGACGCATGGCGGCGGCGTCTACTCGAGTGCGGCTGCGCGTCAGCCCGGGTGCGGGCCGCGCACAGATCGTCGGCCGGCACGGAGACGCGTGGAAGGTGCGCGTCACCGCCGCGCCCGAGCAGGGGCGCGCGAACGAGGCCGTGCTCCGGCTGCTCGCCGAGGCGCTCGCCGTGCCGCGCAGCGCGCTCGCGCTCGTTTCGGGCCACGGGGCGAGGGACAAGATCGTGGAACTGACCGGGCTCGGGCCGGCGCTCGTCGAGCGCCGTCTTGCCTCTGCATCCGCGCCCGATCGAGGCAGAAAGGACCGGCGACAATGAGCAAGAGCATCGACACCGAACGGTTTCGGGCGACACTGCTGGAGGAGCGTGAGCGCGTCGAGCGCGCGATTGCGAATCTGCGCGACGATCATCCCGGCTCCGCCGACGACGAGGTCGAAGAGGTCGAAGGCCCGAGCGACAATCATCTTGCCGAGAACGCAACCGCGACGCTCGACCGCGAGATCGACTTCACGCTCGAGGAGAACTCCGGCCAGGTGCTCGCGGAGATCGACGCTGCGTTGAAGCGGATCGACGACGGCACGTACGGCACGTGCACGAACTGCGGCAAGCAGATTGCGGAGGAACGCCTCGAGGCGTATCCGTGGGCATCGCTCTGCATCGACGACGCGAGGCAGGCAGAGCGCCGGTGACCGATCGTCCGTCGACGACGCCGGCGCGCTCACCCGACGTCCGTGTCGGCTCGATGCAGAACGGGCTGTCGCCCGTCTCGGTCGCGGAGCGCTCGCTGGGCGCCGGCCCGACGCAGTGGGTGAGCCTCGCAGCCATCGTGCTCGCCGCGCTCGCGGCCGACCAGCTGACGAAGAAGATCGTCACCGGCCATCTTCAACTCGACGAGGGAACCCACATCGCCGGACCTTTCTGGATCCATCACGTCCAGAACTCGGGAATCGCGTTCGGGCTCTTTGCGAGCGCGACGGCTGCAGTGATCGCGCTCACCGGGATCGCCGTCGCCTGGATGCTTCTCTTCTTCGCACGCTCGGGCGCGCGGCATCCCGTATTGCCGGTCGCGCTCGGGCTGGTGATCGGCGGTAGCCTTTCGAACCTGCTCGACCGCGTGCGGCTCGGGTACGTAACCGACTTCCTCGACCTCCGCTACTGGCCGGCGTTCAACCTGGCCGACAGCTTCATCGTGATCGGCGTCGGCATCCTCCTGGCCGCGCTGCTCTTTGCAGAGCGGGAGCCGCGCCGGGCGCGGCAGGTCCGTGATGCGGCTGCACGTCCCTGACGGCGCGGCGGGCCGGCGGCTCGACAGCTTCCTCGCCGAACTGCCTGAGCTCGGCTCACGCGCCGTCGCCGAGCGGTTGCTCGGCACGGGCGGCGTGCTCGTCGACGGGCGCGTCCGCCTGAAGAGCCACAAGCTCGCCGGCGGCGAGGAACTCGAGTTCGAGCCGCCCACGGCGCCGAAGAGCTCGCTCGTGCCGGAGTCGATGGATCTCGCCGTGCCCTACGAGGACGAGCACCTGCTCGTCGTCGACAAGCCGGCCGGCCTCGTCGTCCATCCGGCGCCGGGACATGCGCAGGGAACGCTCGTGCACGGCCTGCTCGCATACGACGTCGAAGGAGGCGACGAGCCGGACCGTCCCGGCATCGTGCACCGGCTCGACCGCGACACGTCGGGCCTGCTCGTCGTTGCGCGCTCACCCGAGGCGCACCGGCGGCTGCAAGAGCTCGTTCGGGTACGCGCACTCGCGCGCGAATACAGCGCACTCGTCGTCGGCCGGCCGCGCTCGCGCAAGGGAACGATCGACGCGCCGATCGGCCGCGACCGCAGCGACGCTCAGCGTCACTCGCTCGACACCGACACTCCGCGCGAGGCCGTGACGCACTTCGAGGTCGACGAGTTGCTTGCGCGTCACGCGTTGCTCAAGGTCTCGCTCGAGACCGGCCGGACGCATCAGATCCGGGTGCATCTCGCCGCGATCGACCTGCCGGTGGCGGGCGATCCGACGTACGGTCGGCCGGGCGAGCTCGGGCTCGAGCGGCAGTTCCTGCATGCCGCACGACTTGCCTTCGAGCACCCGTTCACCGGCGAGCAGGTCGACTTCCGCTCGCCGCTCCCGGCCGACCTCGAGTCGGCTCTCGCAGCGGCGCGTGCGTGAAGGCGTTCGCGGGCTTTCGGCGCCGCTGGGAGCCGCCGCGTGACGGCGTTCCGCACGCTGCGCTCCAGGAGTTCGTCGAGACGAAGCTCGCACGTTACGCCGGCGACCGCGATCACCCGGCGCGTCAGGGGACGTCCCGCCTCTCGGCGCTGATTGCATCCGGCGAGCTGACGATCGCCGACTGCGCAACCGCCGCGCTCGACGCGCGGCCGTCGCACGGCCGCGACAGGTGGCTCGACGAGCTCTGCTGGCACGAATGGTTCGAGCACGTGAAGGCGTCCGGCTTCGACGCGCCGCGGCTCGAGCCCCGCTGGGACGCGCCCGGCGAGCGGTTCGAGCGCTGGCGCTCGGGGACGACCGGCTTTCCGTTCGTCGACGCCGGCATGCGCGAGCTCGCGGCGACCGGCTGGATGCACAACCGGACGCGGATGGTCGCGGCGAGCTTCCTCGTCAAGCACCTGCACCTGGACTGGCGGGTGGGGGAGGGCTGGTTCGCCGAGCGGCTGGTCGACTACGACCCGGCCCAGAACGAGGGCAACTGGCAGTGGGTCGCCGGGACCGGAATCGACGCGCAGCCGTGGTTCCGGATTCTCAATCCCGAGCGTCAGCGCGAGCGCTTCGATCCGGACGGGGCGTACTGCACCCGCTGGCTGCCCGAGTGGGGCACCGGCTCGTATCCCGAGGCGATGCTCGATCTCCGGGCCGAGGCGACCGAGGCGAAAGAGCGGTTCAAAGCGGCCTCCCGCGAGCGGAATGCGGCCTCCGGCTAGACTGGCCGCTCCAGTCCCTTCTCCCCGGCGGATTCCAGCGCCGTGGCGCGGTGCCGGCCTCTGAGGCCGGTGCGTCCCGAGCCCCGCCGGCAGCAACGCCCAACCAATCGAGGAAGGAGCACCATGGCAGTCGTCTCCATGCGCGAACTGCTGGAGGCCGGGGTCCATTTCGGCCACCAGACACGCCGCTGGAACCCGAAGATGCGCCGTTTCATCTTCGCGGAGCGGTCCGGCATCTACATCATCGACTTGACCCAGACGGCGGAGCGCCTCGAGGAGGCCGCGCAGTTCGTGCGCAACCTCGCCGAGCGCAACGGAACCGTGCTGTTCGTCGGCACGAAGAAGCAGTCGCAGGACGCCGTCGAGAACGAGGCGAAGCGCGTCGGCATGCCGTACGTCAACCACCGCTGGCTCGGCGGACTGCTCACGAACTGGCGGACGATGTCCGACCGGATCGAGCGGCTGCACGAGCTGCGCAGGCTGCGCGACGAGGGCCAGATGGAGCTGCTTCCTGCGAAGGAGCGCATCTCGATGGCCGGCGAGCTCGAGAAGCTCGAGGCGAACCTCGGCGGCGTCGCCGACATGCGCCGCCAGCCGGACGCGGTCTTCATCATCGACCTGAAGAAGGAGCAGCTCGCGGTGCGCGAGGCGCGTCGGCTCGGGCTTCCGGTCGTGGCGCTTGTCGACACGAACTGCGACCCCGACGAGTCCGACTACGTGATCCCGGGCAACGACGATGCGATCCGGTCGTGCGGCCTGATTGCGCGCGTGATCGCGGACGCAGTCGCCGCAGGCAAGCAGAAGGTCACGGCGCAGGAGATGGCGACCGCGGCCGCGCGGGAAGCGCGGGAAGCCGCCGCCGCCGCCGCTGCCGAGCAGGCTCCGGCGAGCGAGAACGGAGCGAGCACGACGGGCGCCGCCGACGGGGCCCCGACCGCTTCCGACGCTCCGGCGGAGGCAGATACTCCCGAGGCGACCTCCGAGACCACCCCCGAGCCCGATGAGGTGCAGCAGTAATGGCGGAGATCTCTGCGGCTCTCGTCAAGGAGCTGCGCGAGCGCACCGGCGCCGGGATGATGGACTGCAAGCGTGCGCTGCAGGACACGAACGGTGACATGGACGCGGCGATCGTCCTCCTGAGGGAGAAGGGCATGGCCGGCGCTGCGAAGCGGGCGGGACGCGAGACGACCGAAGGGCTCGTCGGATACCGCCTGGCCGACGACGGCTCGAAGGGCACGATGGTCGCCGTCGGCTGTGAGACCGAGCCCGTCTCGAAGAACGACGCGTTCCAGGTGTTCGCGAACAAGGTGCTCGACACCGTCGACGCCGGCGGGGTCGACGCGGCCTCCGAGCTCGAGAGCGAGCGCACGGAGCTCGCCGCCAAGCTCGGCGAGAACATCGCCGTCGCGGGAGCTGCGCGGTTCGAGGCGGTCGACGGCGGGATCGTCGCCGCCTACGCGCATCCGCCGGCGAACAAGCTCGGCGTCCTGCTTCAGCTGCGCGGCGGCGACGCCGACCTCGGACGCAAGGTCGCGATGCACATCGCGGCTGCAAACCCGCAGTGGATCGACCGGGCCTCCGTCCCGGCCGACGCGCTCGCAGGTGAGCGCGAGATCTACGCGAACTCGGACGAGGTGCAGTCGAAGCCGGAGCAGGCCCGCGAGAAGATCGTCGAGGGCATGCTCGGCAAGCGATTCTTCGGCGCGAATGTCCTCGTCGACCAGGACTGGATCCACGACTCCGGCAAGACCGTCGGGCAGGCGCTGAAGGAGGCCGGCGCGGAAGTGCTGGAGTACCAGCGCTTCTCGCTCGCCGGCTGACGCCGATGAGCGTGCGGCCCGAGCACACCATCGACGCGCCGGACGCCGGGACGACCGGCTTCCGGCGCGTGCTGCTCAAACTCTCGGGCGAAGCGCTGATGGGCGGGCGCGACTACGGCATCGACCCTGGCATGGTCGAGCCTCTCGCGCACGAGATCGCGCTCGTGCGCGGGTCGGGTGTCGACATCGCGATCGTCGTCGGCGCAGGGAACTTCTATCGCGGTCTCGCGGCGGCGGCCGAGGGGATGGAGCGTGCGACAGCCGACTACGCGGGCATGCTCGCAACGCTCTTGAACGCCCTTGCGCTGCAGGACGCCCTCGAGCGCGCGGGCGCCGACACGCGCGTTCAGTCCGCGCTCACCGTCTCGGAGGTCGCGGAGCCCTACATCCGGCGGCGCGCGATCCGCCATCTCGAGAAAGGGCGAATCGTGATCTTCGCGGCAGGCACGGGCAACCCGTTCTTCACCACCGACACAGCTGCGGCACTCCGCGCGCTCGAGATCGGCGCCGACACGCTGCTGATGGCGAAGAACGGCGTCGAGGGCGTGTACGACGGCGATCCGCACCTCGACGCGGGCGCGAAGTTCCTGCCGCGGCTCACGCATCTGGAAGCGATCGAGCGCGGGCTCAAGGTGATGGACACCACTGCACTCTCGCTCTGCATGGACAACAAGCTGAGCATCCACGTCTTCGAGCTCGCAGACGGCAACATCGGTCGAGTCGTCTCCGGCGAGCACGTCGGCACGGTCATCGAAACTCCGTAGGAGGGCACGAGAATGGCAACCGTCGAAGAGCTGATCAAGGACGCGCAGACCCGGATGCACAAGTCCGTCGAGCACGCGCGCAACGAGTTCAACACCGTTCGCACCGGCCGCGCGTCTGCGGGGCTCCTCGACCGCATCGACGTCGACTATTACGGCACGAAGACGCCGCTCAAGCAACTCGCCACGATCGGTGTCCCGGAGGCGCGGATGCTGACGATCCAGCCGTTCGACCCGGGCTCGATTCGCAACATCGAGAAGTCGATCATGGAGTCCGACCTCGGACTGACGCCGTCGAACGACGGCAAGATGATCCGCCTGCCGATCCCGCAACTCACAGAGGAGCGCCGCAAGGAGCTCGTGAAGGTCGTGCGCGGGCTCGCCGAGGATCACCGGATCGCGGTGCGTGAGATCCGGCGCGACGCGATGAAGGGGCTCAAGGAACTGGTCGACTCCGGAGTCGTCGGCGCAGACGAGGAGCATCGCGCGGAGGAGCAGGTGCAGAAGCTCACCGACGACCACACGAAGCAGATCGACGACCTGCTGAAGCACAAGGAAGCGGAGGTCATGGAGGTCTAGTGTCCATTCTTCCGCGTACCGACGCCGATCCCGGCGAGGCCCACGGCCTGCCGGAGGTCGCGCGCGCGGTGGCGATCATCATGGACGGCAACGGCCGGTGGGCGAGCGCGCACGGAGTCGGTGTCGCCGACGGCCACCGCGCAGGATCGCGCGCCTTGCGGCCCGTCGTCGAGACCGCGATCGACGCCGGGGTCGAGTCGCTCGCCGTGTACGCGTTCTCGACCGAGAACTGGTCGCGCCCCGGCGAGGAGGTCGAGGCGCTGATGGAGATCTTCGGCGAGACGATCGACCGCGAGCTGTCCGACCTTGCGAAGGAGGGGGTACGGACGCGTTTCGTCGGTCGCCGCGACCGTGCGCCCGACTGGCTGCAGGCGAAGCTCGCGGAGCTCGAGGCGGCGACCGCAAACCAGACGAAGCTCCACCTCTGGATCGCGTTCGACTACGGCGGACGCGCGGAGCTCGTCGAGGCCGCGCGTCGCATCGCCGAAAGCGGTGTCGATCCGGACGAGATCGACGAGTCGCTCGTCGCCGGCTACCTGTACGCGCCCGAGATGCCGGACCCGGATCTCGTGATCCGCACGTCGGGCGAGCTGCGGGTGTCGAACTTCCTGCTGTGGCAGTCCGCCTATGCGGAGTTCGTGTTCGTCGACACGCTCTGGCCCGACTTCGGGCCGGACGAGTTTCGCGCCGCGATCGAGGACTACGCGAGCCGCCGCCGTCGATTCGGCGGGCGATGACCACGTTCTTCTCCCGCATCCTGGTCGGCGTGATCGGCCTGCCCGTCGTGCTCGGCGCGGTATGGGTCGGCGGTTGGTGGCTCTTCGGTCTCGTCGCCGGTGCCGCGGCGATCGCGGTGCACGAGTTCGTGACGATGGCGCGGCCGCTGCGCCCGCTCGCACCGGCCGTCTACATCGGCGTGGGGCTTGCACTCGTGGGAGCGCTCAAGGGCGGCGTCGTCTGGATGGTCGGCGGTGCGCTCGCGACATTCCTGCTCGCCTTCGTGCTGAACGCGTTCGCGAAGACGCGCGCGCCGTCGACCGTCGCGATCGGGGCGACGATTCTCGGCGCGACCTGGATCGGCCTCGGTCTCGGCCACATCCTGCTGCTGCGCGAGATGCACGACAAGGCGCGGTTGCTGGCCTTCACCGTGCTGATCACGGTGTGGGCTGCCGACACGTTCGCGTACTTCGCGGGGCGCCTCTTCGGGCGCCACAAGCTCGCACCGTCCCTGTCTCCCGGCAAGACGTGGGAGGGGTTCCTCGTCGGATCGCTCGCGGGCATCTTCGCCTCGTTCATCGCGCTCTACGACACGCGCGACACGTACCTCGCGAGCTGGCAGGCGGCGGTGCTCGGCCTCGTGGTCGTGCTCGCGGCCGCCTCGGGCGACCTCTTCGAGTCGATGTTGAAGCGTGACATGGAGGTGAAGGACACAGGCCGGCTGCTCGGCGGCCACGGCGGCGTGCTCGACCGGATCGACTCGCTCCTCTTCGCCTCGGTGGCGGCCTTCTACCTCGTCCTCGCCTTCGGCTACGCCTAGCGGCCGTGCACACCGCCCGGCGCCCCGCCGTGCCGCCCCTACACTGGCGGCGTGAAGCGGGTCGCCCTCCTCGGCGCCACCGGCTCGATCGGGCGGCAGGCGATCGAGATCGTCGCCGCGCATCCAGAGCTCGAGCTCTGCGCCGCCGCGTCGGGCTCCACGTCGCTCGACGACGTCGACGCGCCGCTGAAGCAGGTCGGCGGCGACCTCACAGACCTCCTGGAACAGGCACAGCCGGACGTCGTGCTGAACGCCGTCGTCGGGTTCGCAGGCATCCACGCGACCCTCTGGGCGCTCGAGCACGGCGTCGACCTCGCGCTCGCGAACAAGGAGAGCCTCGTCGCCGCCGGCGAGCTCGCCCTCGCCGCGATGGAGCGCGGGGGCGGACACATCCTCCCCGTCGACAGCGAGCACTCTGCCCTCTTCCAGTGCCTCGAGGGGAGAGACGCCGAGCAGGTGCACTCGCTCGTGCTCACCGGGTCGGGCGGGCCGTTCCGGGGGCGCAAGCGCGACGAGCTTGCCGACGTCACGCCGAAGCAGGCGCTCGCGCATCCGACGTGGAGCATGGGGCCGAAGATCACGATCGACTCTGCGACCCTCGCCAACAAGGGTCTCGAGCTGATCGAGGCCCACTTCCTCTTCGGGATCCCGTACGCGCGCATCGACGTCGTGCTCCAGCCGACGTCGATCGTGCACTCGTTCGTCCGCTTTCGCGACGGCGCGACGCTCGCGCATCTCGGCTATCCCGACATGCGCGTGCCGATCTCGTACGCCCTCACGTACCCGGAGCGCGCGGCGACACCCGTCGCGCCGCTCGACCTCACATCGCTGACGCTCGAGTTCCAGCAGCCCGACACGGAGACCTTCCCGATGCTCGCGCTCGCGCGCGACGCGGGGGAGAAGGGCGGCACCGCACCCTGCGTGCTCAACGCGGCGAACGAGGTGGCCGTGGCGGCCTTCCTTGCCGGGCGGCTGCCGTTCCTCGCGATCGCGGAGGTCGTCTCCGACACGCTCGCGCAGTCGGACGCCGCGCCCGCGCGCGACGTGCATGACCTGCTCGAAGCCGACGGGGCGGCGCGAAGGCTCGCCGAGCAGGGACTGTCGGTCGCGTGACCTGGCTCGTCGTCGTCGGTGGCCTGCTGCTGCTCGTGTTCCTGCACGAGCTCGGGCACTTCTCCGTGGCGCTGCTCGTCGGCGTTCGTCCGCGCAGCTTCTACGTCGGCTTCCCACCGGCGCTCTTCAAGGTACAGCGCAATGGGATCGAATACGGGCTCGGTGCGATCCCGCTCGGCGGCATGGTGCGCATCCCTGGCATGAACCGTCCGGCCGGCCGCGACGTCGAAGCATTCATGTCCGGTGCCGTGCGCGAGGACCCGGCGCTCTTGCCGTTCGTGCGGCGCGCGCGTCGTGCGCTCGACGAGGAGGACTTCGAAGGCGCACGCGCCACGCTGCCGGAGCTCCGCGCCTAGGTTGAGCAGGCGCAGCTCTCGGCCTCAGCGCGCCGTTCGGCGGGCCGCGCGTTGCGCGAGCTCGATGAAGGCACCGGCCTCGATGCGTACTGGCGCCAGGCGACCTGGAGGCGAATCGCGATCATCGCCGCAGGCCCGCTCGCGAACATCGTCGTCGCCTTCGTCATCTTCCTCGTCGTCTTCACGACCGGCGCGCCCTCCCAGCTCCCGACGACGCAGGTCGGGCAGGTCGAGAAGAACACGCCCGCCGCCGCGGCAGGGCTGCGCGAGGGCGATCGCGTCGTCGCGGTGAACGGCCGCGCCGCGAAGACGTTCGACCAGGTCTCGAAGCTGATCCGCGCGAGCCACGGCAAGCCGATCACCGTGACGGTGCTTCGCGACGGGCGCACGCTCACCCTCGGCCCGCGCAAGACCATCCAGGTGCAGAAGCGGTGGATCTGGGGCTTCGTCCCGACGGCGCAGCGCATCTCCTATCCACTCGGCACGAGCCTCGGCAAGGCCGCGCACGAATGCTGGGCCGTGGTGACGGCGACCGCGACGGGATTCGCCGGCATCTTCCACGCGAAGGACCGTTCGCAGATCTCGGGCCCGGTCGGCATCGTGCGCGTATCGAATGCCGCGCTGAAGCTCGGCTTCTCCTGGTACCTCGAGCTGCTCGGGCTGATCAGCATGTCGCTCGCGCTGCTCAACCTGCTGCCGCTGCTGCCGCTCGACGGCGGTCACATCCTCTTCTCGCTGATCGAGGCGGTGAGGCGGCGCGCGCTCGCGCGGGAGGTCTACGAGCGCGTCTCGGTCGCCGGAATCGCATTGATCCTCGTGCTCATGTACATCGCGCTCAACAACGACTTCTCGTCGGGCGGGCCGGGGTAGCTCAGCGTCCGCTGAGGGTCGAGAGCGCGCAGGGCCTCGGGCTAGACTGGCGCTGATGGCCAGCCAACGTCAGATCTCGGTCGGCGGCGTTGCGATCGGCGGCGGCGCGGACGTCGTCGTCCAGTCGATGACGCTCACGAAGACGCACGACGTCGCGGCGACGACGGCGCAGATCGCGGCCCTCGCCTCCGCTGGGTGCGAGATCGTGCGCGTCGCGGTGCCGAAGCTCGAGGACGCGGAGGCGCTGCCCCGCATCGTCCGGCTCTCGCCGCTGCCGGTGATCGCGGACATCCACTTCAACGCGAGCCTTGCGCTGAAGGCGATCGAGGGGGGCGTGGCCGCGGTGCGGATCAATCCGGGCAACATCGGCGGCCCCGACAAGGTCGCGCTCGTCGTCAAGGCGGCGAAGCGCGCCGGCATCCCGATGCGCATCGGCGCGAACTCCGGCTCGCTGCCGCGGCATCTGTCCGGGCTCGCGCAGGAGGACCAGGCGGAGGCGCTCGTCGAAGCCGCGCTCGAGGAAGTGCGCCTGCTCGAGAGCCTCGACTTCCACGACTTCAAGATCTCCGTCAAGTCAAGCCACGTGCCGACGATGATCCGCGCGTACCGGCTGCTCTCGGAGAAGGTGCCGTACCCGTTGCACCTCGGCGTCACCGAGGCGGGCACGCCGTTTGCCGGCTCGATCAAGTCCGCGGTCGGGATGGGCGCACTGCTCGTCGACGGGATCGGCGACACGCTGCGCGTCTCGCTGACGGCGGATCCCGTCGAGGAGATCAAGACGGCATTCGAGATTCTCAAGGCACTCGGGCTGCGCGAGCGTGGCCCGATAATGATCGCGTGCCCGAGCTGCGGCCGTGACAACGTCGGCGTGCAGAACCTCGCCGAGACGGTCGAGGAGCGGCTGCGGACGTATCCGCAACACTTCGAGGTGGCTGTCCTCGGCTGCGCGGTGAACGGGCCGGGGGAGGCGGGCGACGCCGACTTCGGTATCGCCGGCGGGCGTGACGTCGGCTTCGTGTACGCGCACGGCCGCGTGTTGAAGAAGGTGTCGTCGGACATCCTCATCGACGAGCTCTTCTTCGAGATCGACAAGTGGATCTCGGAGGGGATGCACCGTCCGAAGCGACTCAAGATGGCGAAGCCGGCCGCGCTCGCGATGGCCGAAGCGTCGTTGATCCCGGTCGAGTAGCCTCCGCGGGCAACAGATGATCGTCCGAGCCTCTCAGCTCTTCCTTCCGACCCTGCGCGACGACCCGGCCGACGCGGAAGCGGCGTCGCACAGGCTGCTCGTGCGCGGCGGCTACATCCGTCAGGTCGCCGCCGGTATCTGGACGTTCCTGCCGCTCGGCTGGCGCGTGCACCAGAAGGTCGTCCAGATCGTGCGCGAGGAAATGGACGCGATCGGCGGGCAGGAGATGCTGATGCCGGTGCTGACGCCGTTCGAGCTCTGGCAGGAGACCGGGCGCGACTACATCCTGGAGATCTTCAGGCTCGAGGATCGAAAAGGGGCGCAGTACGTACTCCCGATGACACACGAAGAGACCGTCACGTTTCACGCGCGCGAGCTTCAGAGCTACAAGCAACTGCCCCAGCTGCTCTACCACTTCTCGATCAAGGAGCGCGACGAGCCGCGTCCCAAGGGTGCGCTCCTTCGTTTGCGCGAGTTCATCATGAAGGACGGATATTCGTTCGACGCCGACGATGCCGGGCTCGACGTCAGCTTCCGCAAGAATCACGAGGCGTACAAGCGCATCTTCGAGCGCTGCGGGGTCGTCGCGTACGACGTCGATGCCGAGCCGGGGATGATGGGCGGTAGCGAGTCGGTCGACTTCCTCGCGCCTGCGGACGGTGGCGAGAACACGCTTGTCACGTGCGAGAACGGCGACTTTGCCGCCGACCTCGAGGTCGCGCACAGCATTCCGCGCTCGCCGGAGCTCCCGGACGCCCTCGGCGCTCCCCAGGAGGTCGAGACTCCGGGCGTCACGACCTGTGAGGCGCTCGCCGGCTTCCTGGGCATCGACCTCGCAGCGACCTCGAAGGCGATGCCGGTCACGAAGCCCGACGGCACGGTTGTGCTCGCACTCGTGCGCGGCGACGATCGTCTCGAACCGAACAAGCTCGGCGCGGCACTCGGCTCGGACTCACGGCCGTCGACGGACGAGGAGATCCGCGCGGCGTTCGGCGCCGGCGGCGGCTCGCTCGGCCCGGTCGGCTTCAAGGGAGAGGTGATCGCCGACGAGACGCTCCGCGAAGGTCAGTTCGTCGCCGGCGCGAACCGCGACGGCTGGCACCTGCGCGGTGTCGAAGCCGGCCGCGACTACGAACCCCGGTTTGCCGACCTGCGCGAATCGAAGGAGGGCGACCGGTGCGTCAACTGCGGCGGCGCACTCCGGTTTCAAACGGCGATCGAGCTTGGCCACATCTTCAAGCTCGGCACGAGGTACTCGGAGCCGCTCGGCGCGACCTTCCTCGACGCCGAGGGCAAGGAGAAGCCGCTGATCATGGGCTCCTACGGCATCGGGCCCGCGCGTGTCATGGCAGCCGCCGTCGAGCAGCTGCATGACGAGAACGGGATCATCTGGCCGCGATCGATCGCACCGTACGACGTGCACGTCGTCGCGCTCCAGGGAGCGGAGGAGATCGCCCTCCGGGCGGCCGAGGCGTACTCGGCGGCCGGCTTCGACGTCCTGCTCGACGATCGCGTCGCGCGGCCGGGCGAGAAGTTCGCCGACGCCGACCTCGTGGGCGCTCCGATCCGGATCACGGCCGGGAAGAAGAGCCTCGAGGACGGCAAGGTGGACGTGCGGAATCGCGCCTCGCGCGAGGAAACGCGGTTAGACGTCTCCGAACTCGGCAAGAAGGCGTGAGGATGACGCGGCGAAGACGATTCAGCGAGGAGCCCTTCGGGGCGACGCTCGAGGCGTTGATGGGCGAGGCAGGGGTGACCTACCGGGAGCTCGCGGCCCGGACAGGCCTCTCGGCGGGCTATCTCAACCATCTCGTGCACGGGAACCGTCCCGTGCCGTCCAGCGACGTCGTCCGCACGCTGGCGGAGGCGCTCGGGGTCGATGCGGACCACTTCCGTGAGCTCCGCCTCCGCTCGATCACGGAGCGCCTCGAGGCCATGCCGGAGCTGATCGACAGGCTCTACAAGCGCCTCGGCGAGTAGCTGCCGTACCGGTGCGGATCCCTCGTTCGTGCGCTCAAGGCGCCGGCCGGCTCCTCCGATAGAGCGAGTGGAACCGCTGGCGGCGCGGTGGGGAGACATGAGCGCCGCAATGGGAGAACACTTCAGGTCGTCGATCGCGCGCCGCCTCGGCGAGGAGCACGGGATCGCGCTCCTCATGGCGCTCGGAGTCCTTCTCGTCCTGACGATCGCCGGGACGAGCATTGCCAACTACTCGATCCTCAACGTGCGGTCGGCGGGCACGAGCAGCGACCGCCTCGGCGCCCAGCAGTACGCCGAGGCGGGCGTACACGGGACGTACAGTGTGCTCAGCCAGACCCTCTCGACGGGCGGCAACCCGAGCGATGCCAACCTGCTCGGATGCGCCGGCGTCGCCGGTCCGACCGACACCAGCGGCCCCTCGAACTGCGCCTCGCCGGCGCCGAAGGTCTTCTGCGTCAACGGCACGTCGAGCTGCACGGCGGGGGCGCCGCAGACGGTCAGCGTCTACGGCTACTTCAGCGGGACGAGCACGGGCTCCTATCTGGGCGTGACCGTGCCTCCGTCGACCTGGTTGATCATCTCGACGGGATACGCGTGGAACCCGGCGACGGAGCGCGTGATCTCCCAGACGAAGCGGGCACAGGTCTCGGTCACGCCGCTCGGGGCGGGCGCGGTCGCCGCCGTCTGGAATCACGTTTTCATCACCGCGCCGCTCCAGCCGAACGTCTGTGCGCTGAGCCTGACGGGCAACAGCGTCGTCATCACGGTCCCGCTCTACGTGATCGGAAACATGTGCCTGGGCACGAGCGGTTCCGGCACCGTGATGAAGGAGACCACGCAGCCGGTCGACCTGCAGGTCGGCGGAAAGCTGATCCTGAACGGAGGCTCGACGATCGGCGCCGACGCGCAGCATCCGATCACGAGCGGGGTCGTCGTCGGTGGGTGCTCCACCCTCTCCGTCTCGTCGCCCACGACGCCGTGTGGGTACAACTACTGGGTCAGGAACCCCGAGACGTTCGTCCCGAACGATGCCCCGGCTGTGAATCAGTCGCAGATGACGAACGCGTATGCGACCTTCGACCCGGGGCCCAAGCACCCGTGCGCCGCGGGAAACAACCCCAACCCTCCGCTCGCTGCGTCGACCTTCGACAACGACACGGCATTGAACCTCAGCAACGAGCCCAACACGACCGCGGCGACCTTCGAGCTGACGCCGACGTACAGCTACTCCTGCATCTCGCAGAGCGGCGCGTCTGTCGGCCAGCTGAGCTGGGACAACACGACGAAGCGGCTCGCGATCAACGGCTCGATCTTCTTCGACGGCAACCTCACCGTCTCGCAGTCGGGCACCTACACGGGCACCGCCGTCATCGACGCCGCCGGCACCATCACCTTCAACGGAAACAACATCGCCCTCTGCGCGACGTCGCCCTGCAACACGTCGAGCAGCGCCTGGCAAGGGAACAGCGGCAACAACTCGATGCTCACCCTCGTCGCGCTGGCGCCCAACACGCGGGCGATCGTGTTTCAGGACAACGCCCAGACCTTCCAGGGATCGCTCTGGACACAGCCCAGTTCGACGGTCGCGTTCGTGAAGAACAGCAACGTGATCGAGGGCCCGATCAGCGTCGGCAGCATCGATTCCGCGTTCAACAACGTGACCTTCATCCCGCTGCCGGTGATCAAGAACATGCCGGCCGGCGCGCCGCTGCCGCCGAACTCGAACGCAAGCCTCAGCGCCCTCACCTACACCGGCTGACGTCTCGGAACGAGCCCAGGCGCTCCTCGACCCTGCTGGACTCCCAGGTATCCTGGGCGCTTCGGGGTGTGGCGCAGCCTGGTTAGCGCGCTTGTCTGGGGGACAAGAGGTCCCGAGTTCGAATCTCGGCACCCCGACTGAGGCTTGACCGACGTGCGACCTTGAAGGGCGCTACTGGGCGAAGAGCAGGTCGTGGAGCTCGGCGCTCACCCGCTCCAGCTCCTCAGAGCGCGCCTTCACGCCGAGCGACCGCGGACGGGGGGCGTTGACGTCGAAGATGCGTGCGATGCGGCCGGGGCGCGGGCTCATGACGACGATGCGGTCGGCCAGCAGCGCCGCCTCCTGGATGGAGTGCGTGACGAATACGATCGTCTTGCGGTACTCGCTCCAGATCCGCTGCAGCTCGAGGCTGAGCTCTTCGCGGGTCAGCGCATCGAGCGCGGCGAAGGGCTCGTCCATCAGCAGGACGGACGGGTCGTGCACGAGGGCACGGCAGAGCGACACGCGCTGCTGCATGCCACCGGAGAGCTCGTACGGCCTGCGATCCTCGAAGCCCTCGAGCCCCGCGAGCGTGAGGAGCTCCTCCGCGCGTATGCGGAAGCGCCTCTTGTCGAGCTTGAGGATCTGCACAGGGAGCAGCACGTTCTCGATCACCGTGCGCCACGGCAGCAGCGCCGAGCGCTGGAACATGAAGCTCACGTCGGGACGCGCGCCCGCGACACGACTTCCGTGCACCCGCACCTCTCCCGCCGTCGGCGGCTGCAGGCCGGCGATCACCCGAAGGAGCGTGGACTTGCCACACCCGGAGCGGCCCACGAGCGTGATGAACTCGTTCTCGCGGATGTCGAGCCGGATGTCGTCGAGCGCGTGCAGCCGCGTCTTGCCGCGGCTGAAGACCTGCGAGACACCGTCGACCTCGATGGCCGCCGCGGCGGCCGTCCGATCGGCGTACTCCATCGTCCCGGGCGCGCCGCTCATCGTTGCTCGTGTGCGGCCCAGGGTACGAGCAGCCGTTCGGCGAGCACGAGGATGTAGAAGAGCACGATGCTGAGGAGGGAAAGCAGCACGATCGCCGCGAACGCGAGCGACGTATTCGCGTTCTGGCCCGATGCGACGATCACGTAGCCGAGACCCTTCGTCGCCCCGACGAACTCGCCGACAACGGCGCCGATCACGGCCAGGGTGATTGCGACTTTCAGGCCGACGAACACGTACGGGAGCGAGGCGGGGAATCGCACCCGTACGAACTGCTGCAGCGGCGACGCCGAGAGCGATCGCGCGAGATCGACGAACTCCGAGGGGGTCGACTTCAGTCCCGTCGCCGTGCTGATCACGATCGGGAAGAAGCAGATGAGCACCACCATCGCGATCTTCGGGGCCGGGCCGAACCCCATCCAGATCACCAGGAGCGGCGCAATCGCGATCTTCGGGATGGCGTTGAGTGCGACGAGCGCGGGGTAGATCGTCTGCTCGAGGACGCTCGAGGACGCGATCAGTATGGCGACGGGCATGCCGATCCCGATCGCAAGCCCGAAGCCTTCGAGCGTCTCGACGAGTGTCGTGGTGACGTGTCCCGGCAGCAGGTGGCGTTGACGGTCCATCTCCAGCCACACACCCTTCGGCGTCGGAACGAGGAACGGCTTCCAGCCGAAGACGATCACCGCAAGCCACCACAGGCCGACGAGCGCGGCAATAGTCGCGAACGGGAGCACGACACGCGACACCACCGTTGCTGCGCGGCGACGGGACTCCCCGCCGCCGCGCAGCGCGGCTTCGACCTGGGCGTCGATGCTCAAGGCGCTACTTCTTCTCGGGCGCAAACCCGGGCGCGTAGATGTCGGTCAGCTTCACCGGCGACTTCGGCTTGAAGAAGCTGTTCACGATGCTGATCGTCGAGGCGAGGTGCTTCAGGTCGACGAGCCCGTAGCCGTATTTCTTCACGTCCGGATTGATCGCGTACTTCCGCATGATCTTGAGCTCTTTGGCCGCGATGATCGGGTCCTGGAGCGGCACGTTCTTGTTCAGGATCGCACCTGCTGCGCCGGGATTCGCGAGCGCCCAGCGCTCGCCCTTGAGCAGCGCAGCCGTGAACTTCTTCACGTCGGCGGGCCGCTCACTGAGCATCTTGTCGCTCGCGATCAGTCCGAGACCGACGAGGCCCGGGACGACCTTCGCGTACGGGAGCGAGACGATGTCCTGTCCGCCGGTCGCGGCACGGAACGCCGGAATGCCGACGGTGAACTGGCCAACGGCATCAACCTGTCTCGAGGCGAGTAGGGTCGGCAGCGCAGGTGGCGTCGAGGGAATGAACTGGACGGACGAGGCTGCGAAGCCCGCACGCGTCGCGTAGAGCGGGAGCAGCACTGCGACAGTCGAGCCCGGCGTGTCGGCGAACTTCTTGCCGGCGAGATCCGTGGGCTTGGAGATGCCGCTCGACTTGAGGGCGAAGAACGCCGCCATCGTGTTCTGCTGGATGAGGGCCACGACCTTCACGGGCACTCCCGACTCTGCGCGCGCCACCGCGACCGCCGCCACGTCGGCCGGGCCGAAGTCGACGGAACCGGCCGCAACAGCCTGCGCGACCGCCACGCTGCCGGCGCCGGGAACGATCTTGACGTCGAAACCGGCGTCCCTGAAGTACCCCTTCTCGAGGGCGACCCACGCGTACGCGTCGCGTCCGAAGTTCCCGAACGACGTCGAGTATGTGACGGTCGTCAGAGCTCGCTGCGAGCTCCCGCTGTCCACTCTGTGCGAAGCGCTCGCACCGACGGCGAGCGCAAGCGCGCACGCGCTCGCGCTCGCGACGACGGATGCAAGCAGTAGCCGACTCTTCATGTTGCCTCCTGTCTGGGGCCGGACGCGCCCCCGCTGGAACACGGACATCAGACTGCGGCGGCTCATTGGAAGGCACGACCGCCGTTCACCCACACGTTCTGACCTGTGACGAAATCCGATCCGGGGCCGATCAGGTACAGCAGGGTCCCGACCATGTCCTGCGGCTGCTGCTCGCGAGGGAACGCGCGCTGCGACGCGAGCACCGGTGCCATGTCCGGCTGCCGGTTGTCGTAGTCGCGATCGAAGGCGATGTAGTCCGGCGTCAGCGTGTTGACGTTGATGCCGTACGGGCCGAGCTCGCGCGCGAGCGCCCTCGTCAGGCCGACAATCGCGGCTTTCGACGAGATGTAGTGCGCGAAGCCGGGCGGAGCCGTCGGTACCGTCATCGAGGAGACGTTGACGATCTTTCCGCGTGCTCGCTCCTTCATCGCCGGCGCCACCGCGCGGCTGCAAAGCCATGCGCCGCGCACGTTCACGGCGAAGCAGCGGTCCCACTCGTCGTCCCCCAGCTCCTCGAATGGCTTCTTCACGATCGATGTGTAGTACGCGGCGTTGTTCACGAGCGCGTCGATGCGGCCGTAGCGCTCGAGCGTCCTGTGCGCCATCTGCTCGGTCGACGACCGGTCCGTGACGTCCACGCGAAGCCCGAGCGCCGAGCCACCCGCCGCCTCGATCTCACCGACGACGCCGGAGGGATCTGCGATGTCGGCGACCACCACCGAGCAGCCGGCCTGCGCGAGCGCGACCGAATAGACCCGGCCGAGCCCGCCGACCGCACCGGTGACGACGACGACGTCGCTCAAGCCGGATCCCATTCGACCGGGAGCGTCGTGAACCCGCGGGCGAAGAACACCTCTTCGCGCCTGCCTGGCACCGCCCCTGGGCGGAGGCCGGGAAGCCGCTCGAGGAGCATCGGCAGGGCGATTCCGAGCTCGAGTCGCGCGAGTGGCGCTCCGATGCAGAAATGGCGCCCCTTGCCGAACGCAAGGTGCTTGCCCACGTCGGCGCGCTCCGGATCGTAGTCGTCAGGCCGGGCGAAGACGCACGCGTCGCGGTTCGCCGATGCGAAGTGCGCCATCACACGGGCGCCCGCCGGCAGCGTGACGCCGCCGAGCTCGACTTCCCGTGTCGTGAGCCGAAACAGCCCCTGGGCCGGAGACTCGAGCCGCAGGATCTCCTCGATCGCCTTGGGCGCGAGCTCCGGGTCGAGCAGGTGGTCGCGCAGCGGCGGATGGCTGAAGACCAGGTTGAGGGTGCTGCCGATGGCACGCGTGACGGTGACGTGACCGGCGACCATCAGGTCGAGCGGCAGCCCGGCGATTTCGACGACCGAGAGCGGCGGATCGATCGCGTTCCGAGCCGAGACGAGGGCGCCGAGCAGATCGTCGGTGGGGCGCTCGAGCCGTTGCTCGACGGCGCGCACGAAATAGCGCTGAATCTCGAGGAGGCCGCGCGCGTGGTCGAGCTGCCGCTCGAGCGGCTGCTCCTGCTGGAGTAGCAGCCAGTCCACGCCCCAGTGGTGGAGTTGCTCGAGATCGACGACCGGGACTCCGAAGAGCTCGCCGAGGACGCGTAGCGGAAGCGGCCACGCGAAGCGCTCGACGATGTCGGCGACGCCGTCTCTCGCGAACTCGTCGAGCAGCTCTCGAGCGATCGTCTCGATCCTGGGCTCGAGCTGCGCCACCCGCCGCGGCGTGAACGCCTTGGTGACGAGCCCGCGGATGCGATCGTGGAGCGGCGGATCCACCTCGATGATGTACGGCATCTCGGGGAAGCCCTCGGCCAGGACGGCCTGCACCTCTGCCGGGAACGGACCGGGAGACGACTTCAACGCGCCCGCCGACGAGAACGAGCGGTGATCCTTCAGCACCGTGAGCACGTCGTCGTGCCGTGTGACGACCCAGAGATCGAGCGCCGCGACATGGAACACCGGACACTCCCGGCGCGCGCGCTCGAGGACGTCGAACGGGTCTTCCCGCTGCGCCGGCGTCATCGGGTCGAACCCGGCGGCGATCAGCGGTTCCGTCATCGCACCGCCGCCCCGGTGACCGCAGCGCACACGGCGCTCCAGCAGGTCTCGCGCGGGTCGATCACGTCGAAGTGGTCGATGCCGTCGAGCTCGAGCAGGCGACAGTCGTCGCCGGCCGCCCGAGCGCGCTGGGCATACGCGCGCGCGAGCTCGATCGGCACGCGGTCGTCTGCGGTGCCGTGCACGAGCAGCTGCGGCGCGCCGATCGGAAGGCGGCGTCCCGGGTCGGCTTCGTCGTACGCGTCCGGCACCTCGTCGGGGCCGCCGCCAAGGAGCTCCCGAACCGCGTAGCCGCCGAGCCCCGCGCGCGCGGCGGACTCCAGGTCGCAGACGCCGCCGAGCGGGACGGCGCGCGCCGCGCCCCCCTGCGCGGCGAGCCAGAGCGCGAGCTGTCCGCCCGCGGAGTGCCCGGTGGCGACGGCGCGGTCGAGGTCGAGCGTCGAGGCCAGCTCGTCGAGCAGTCCTCGTGCCGCGGCGACGTCGTCCAGCATCGCGCGGTAGGCGCCCGGGCCGAGCCGGCGGTACTCGACGTTCGCCGTGGCCCAGCCGGCGCCGGTGAGCGCAGTCGCGAGCGCGTCGGTGTTGCTGCGCGTGAATCCCGCGCGCCAGAAGCCGCCGTGCAGGACGATCGCCACGGGGTGAGGGCCTGCACCACCGGGAACCCGCAGGTCGAGCTCCTGGTCGGGGTCGTCGCCGTAGCGCATGCGCTCGCAGGGCACGCCCGCCTCGTCCGCCCAGGCGCCGAGCTCGCCGAAAAACGCCGGCAGCTGTTCCGCGGTGTGTGCGCTCACGATTGCGCGAGAGTTTGACACTTGATCAGATCCAGGTCAAAGCTCACATTCACGCCTTGCAACTCCCGGCGGGAAGGCCTGTCGCCGGGCGCGGTGGGAGGCGTCAGCCGCGCGGCGAGGATGCGCCGGCGGAGATCCCGGCCGCGGCGGCCGCGCCCGCCGCGCACGCGTGCTCGAGCGCCGCGGCGAGGCCGCGGCCGAGGACGAGCCCGGCCAGGAGGGCTCCGGCGAAGGCGTCCCGCTCGCCGCCCACGCAGGCCAGCAGGAACGCGCCCGTCGGCAGGTCGGGGTCGGCCGCGAGGCGTGCCTCGACCCCTGCAGCGGCGAGCGTGCCGCGCACGGCCTGCCCTGCCACATCTGCCCCGACGCGGCCGACGACCGTCGCTGCCAGTCCTTCGGCCTTTGCCCAGAGGGCGGCGGTCACCGGCGACCCTCCGGCACGCACGCTGACCGGGGCATGCACCGTCTCGCCCGGGACGAGCGCCGTGCAGGCGATGTCGAGCATGACGTCTCCGACCGCGACGAGCCGTCCCACTGTCACGCGCCGAGCGTATCGCCACAACGCCGAAGGCCCCATCGCAGGGGCCTTCGGCCGTTGCCGCAGCGGTCGCGCGTGGGGCCTAGCGGCGCTCTTCGACGATCGTCTCGCGGCGCGTACCGCCGACGCCGCCCCAGCTCGACCAGAAGACCATCGAGAGGACGGCGCCGATCGCGCCGACGACGAGCAGGATGATCCCGATCGTGTGGATGTTGAAGCCGTTGCCGGTGACGTTCACGGCGAACGCCAGCACGGCCCCGACGGCGATCAGCAGGAGGCTGACTCCGATACCCATGACGTGTCTCCCTTCGCTCGCGGTGCTAGGCCCTGCGCCGGCCCCGGCCGAAGAAGCCGAGGAGTGCCAGCACGAGGATGACGATGAGGACGATCCAGAGAATGCTCATTCGGTCTCCGTTGCTCGAGTGTTTTTCGCCAGGACAACGGAGCGGGCGGCGCCGGAGATACGGCCCGGTGACAGGGGCTCAGCCGGACGACGCGACGACGTCGGCCGAGCAGCCGGCGATGAGCGCGTGGTGCGGCTCGTCGACGCCGCGCAGCTGCGGATGCGACGTGTCGATCTCGATCGGCGCCCAGGCCTCGAGCCCGAGTGACGCGGCCCCTTCGTCGGAGCCCATCGAGAGGAGCGCGTCGACGGTCAGGACGTCGCGGCGCCCGGCCTGCCTGCGCGCGATCCCGTCGAGCTCGCGCAGCTCCTCGAACGGATCGATGCGCACGTTCGAGTC
>ORJL011943177.1_pt1 | contig 26537 bp, 20 predicted proteins | sample 1779941 | NCBI WGS metagenome assembly ORJL01 (sample SAMEA104232317, study PRJEB22302) | groundwater metagenome | biome: forest; feature: aquifer; material: groundwater | place: USA | collected 2011-08-07 | depth 5.8 m
GCTGCCCTCGACTGTCGAATCATCCACTTTGCCAACAGCACCTATCTCGCCCTCGACGGTGACGTTCCTTGAGTGAGCACTGGCGACGACTGCCTTGAGGGCGGCGGCGTTCTCCTCGAACGAGCGTGTGGAGTAGTCAAGCATGACCGACGTGTAGCCCGCCTCGAGGCAAGTCTCGACCAACTCCGGGGAGTCCCCGTGATCGAGATGGAGGGCGGCCGGCACATCGTACTTCTCCAGCAGAGTCCTCGTGATTCTGGCCAGCGTGTCGGGCGAGTTCAGCGCGAACTCGCCGGGACCGCTCATTAGAATCACGGGCGCCTTCATCCGAGCCGCGGTCTGGAGGATAGTCTCAGTGACCTCCGCGTTCCAGGCGCAAAAGGAAGGCACGGCATACTTGCCCTTCCAGGCAGGTTGCAGCAATTGATGCATCGGTACGAGCTTCATATCTTAATCAGTCGCGATTCACAGGCGCCGCTCGGCGGCGGCGGTTCGGTCTGCCTAGAGCCTGTTTGAAAACGCAGCCGCATCGCCGCATGAGGGCATGCGGCCTACAAGAGACGGTCAGAATACCCGTGCGATGTAGGCCCGGTCCCCTGACCGGGCGGGTTTTCAAACAGGCTCTTAGCGGATCAACCGTCGAGCGGCAAGGCAAATGAGAGACTCGGGCGGGTGGACGAGATAGAAGTGGGGTTTTGCTTTGATTTCCGCGCAAATGTTGCAGTAGTGATACTGAATCATGGGTCAAGCATCAACTGCCCCAAGGGGGCTCTGTCTCGAAGCCCAGGGTAGCTCGTTCCTCGCAACCCTGGGCTAGGGGAACGAATCCCGTTGGGATTCCCGGCGGCGACGTGACGGCGTGAGGCGTCTTCTGGCTGGCTAAGTTGTTGTGTCCTCACCGACCGCTCTGAGGACTCCCAAACCTCTCAGCTCTCGCAGGCGCCACTTTTGTCTCGTCCACCCGATGGACTGAACGCTCCGCTCCTTGCGGCCATGCCGCGGTTGCGTGAGGCAATGCGGTCGTTCTTTCCGGCGCCGATCCTGGCACCCTATGCATCCCGCGAGGCTGCGGATCGATCAAAGCGGCGGGATCAGTTGGCGGCGACCTTCCATGAACTCGGCAACGATGCCGTTGGAGAAGCGAAGCTTCTGCTCGATGGACAGGTCCTTTCTGTGGTGCAGCAGGATCATGCAGATGCTCAGGACGTCGCCGGTGCCGGTCGAATTGACCGGGTGATGGACGGGGCAGGGGGGCTCGGTGATCCAATGGCCATCGGCAAAGTAACCGGCTCCTTGAGCGCCCAGGTGGACCACGACCGCCTTGACACCCCAATCAGCGAGTTTTCTCAGGGAGGTGGGCAAATCACGGCTGTCGGTGAACTCGCACAGTTCCCGCACGTTGCCGTGGGCCAGGTCCGCCAGGTTCAGCACGTCTCTTAGCAACTGCTTGCGGTGCGCGATTGCCGGCGTTGGCACGCTGGACCAGCGCGGGTCAAAGTTGATATCCAGGGAGGTGGCAAGTCCGAGGCGGCAAGCCTCGGAGAGCAGCCGTCGATTGCCTCCTTCCAGCATGGACTGCGAGAACCAGACATCCGCCCGCAGCAGGTGCCCGCATCCGTCGAGCGCCGCCAGATCCAGGTCATCGAACCGCAATGCCTCGTTGTTAGGCAGCCAACTTAGGAAATGCCGGTGACCTGTGGCGTAACTGAGGGCGACGGTGGTCCCGGTCGCCGAGCTTGGGTCATGGGCCAAGCGGGTGCGGACGCCATGCTGTTCCATCGCCCGTCGCAGCCGCTTAGCCAGGGGGTCGGCCCCAACTTTGGCCAGGAAGCGCACTTCGGCCCCCAGCCCAACGGCGGCGCACGCGCTGTTGGCGCCTCCTCCTCCGATGGTCTCGCTGATTTGCGGCACGGAGGTCTCGCCGTCCCGGAACAGGCCGGGCGACTCCGGAACGTCCTGGACTTTGACGTCGCGGTTGAGGTTGCCCACGATGCAGAGTGGAGGGCCAGAAAATGAGACCGGTTCAGTTGTAGCGTTTGAGACCATCGGCGATTGAGCCACGGTTTGGCTCAGCGAACAGGTGAGGGAATCGGCGACTCCTCGATCGTTTCTCCAAGAGCTTGCCGGATCTGTGACATCAACAGGTGCTCGACGACCAGGTGAATCGCCTCGACCTGCGGCGTCGAGGCGACGGGCACAAGGACCGAGACTGTGGATTGAGCGTGGAGCGCCCCGCCGTCGAAGCCCACCAGGCTGATCGTGCTTGCCCCGGCCTCGTTGGCAAAGGTCACAGCACGGACCAGGTCCGTGGAAAAGCCTTTCCCGCCATGGACCGAGCAGGCGATGAGGAGATCGCCGGGCCGGATCAAGCCGCGCATGAGATTGACGAACACGTCGGCACGGTCCGCATCATTGGCCCAGGCGGTGTAGAGGCTGATATTGTCCGTGAGGCATCGCGTGTCAAAGGGGCGCTGGCCTGGCGGAACGGCGAACTTGGCGAGGTCGCAGGCGAAGTGCTGGGCAGTGGAGGCCGAACCGCCGTTGCCGGCCGTGAAAACGCGGCTGCCGCGCTGATAACAGTCCAGTAACAAGTCCCGTGCGCGCGCGATGGCGGCTTGGTCCAGCCGGGGCAGCAATTGGCAAGTCTCAGCGAGAAAACAATCAATGGTCTGAGGTTTCATTCAATGGATTGAGCGTTTCGGCGGCAGTCCCGGGGAGAGAAACGGCCAATCAGGGGGCCACCGAGGCAACAGGGCTTCTCTGCTTCACGCATGCAAAATGGATATCAGATCGGTTCGACAGGCGCCATTCCAAATCCGTGATTCGCGGTTTTGGTATCGAAAACATGGCGGTAGCGCAGCCGGCTGAAGCCGGGAATCCGAACCTCGGAGTCGTGGCGCGCCGTGGTGATCGGCCCGGCTGCGCAGATATTCCTGGCAGCGGCGGCGTCGAGGGGCAAGAATAGGGCCTGAAAGTCAACAAGCCGGGTCACAGCCGATGTGGCCCCAACAATTCAGATTATGAACACGTTATTCTTTAAAGAGCTGAACGGTTACTTCGATCCGAATCGCGCGCGGTTGAACCTTGGTTGCGGCAGGCAGGTCGGCATCGTTGCGGGAGTTGAAACCGGCCAGCTTGTGGGAAGCCTGAAAACGCTCGAAGCCGTCGGCAAATACGCCGTCGAGTCCGGCGCCCGTTCCATGATGATCAGCAACTATCTGTTGAACGGACCGGGCCACGGTGATAACTGCAAAATCGTCTTCCAAAATCCGAAGGAGGTGCGGGAGATCCTTGCGGCGCTGGGCATCGTGGCGCCCACGGTCAGCGCGCATTGTGCCGCCTTTGCGCACCTGAGCGCGAAGTGGGGCTTGGAATACGCGGAGAAATTCGTGCCGGCGCCCGTTTTGGCCAGGGGCGCGCAGTACGTTGAAGACTGGTCGGAGGAATACCTCTTGGGCCTGCTGGAAACCGGCGCCGCCGCAGGGATTCATATTTACGGCTGGTTCTGGGGCCTTTGGGGCCATCCGGTGCTGCACAGCGGCTATCCTTGGGTTTTCGGTTGGGACGGAATGATGGCCGAGGGGCTCAATCGTTTCAGGGACAAGACCGCGAAGATCCGCGCCCGGGCAAACCAATTGGGCTCGTATCTCGCCCAGGAACTCCATCCCGGCACTGGGGCCATTTGCTCGCGCGACTTCGGCCTGCTGCTGATGGCTACCGACTATGACCGCTGCTTGTGCGTCTGGGGTGATCCGAGCCACTGCTGGGCCGGGGAGAAATGGACCCAACGCTTCACGAGTCCCTTCGTCGCTCCCCGAGTCATTGGGAGTCATGCCAAGAACTTCAAATTCCTCGAAGGCGCCTCGACGCTGATGATCACGGAGGATTGGCCGCAGCGCGGACACCAATTCTGCGGACACGGTGAGGGCGAAGTAAACCTGGAGAGCTACACCAAGATGCTCCTGGCTATCGGCGCGGGAGATCGGTTCTGCGCCATCACAGGGGGCGACGTCATGCCCATGTTCAGCGAGGCTGAAGACAGTATTCTGCCCCTCACAGCCCCGTCATCACATCTTCTGGGCGCATGCAGCGCGGGGATCAAGTGGGTGAACGAGCACCTCACCGGCATGTCAGTGACGACCGCTACGTTCACCGACGGCATGGGTGGAAGCTCGGACAAGCGCACTACATAAGAGGGGCGTGTAATTCCACGACGAACTCGCCTTGAAGGTGGTCGCCCGCCTTGAGCGGCACTTGGCCCAAAGGGCAGCGCCACAGGATGTAGGCCGCTACCCCGCCAGGGGCTAAGGCGGCGCGAAAATGGGCGTCGGCATTGGCGTGCGCGCTGATGCCGGCGCCGTCGGGCGCCGCGAGGGTCGCCTCGTAGATGTTGAATTTGACACTGCGGAAATCCGCCGTGCCCAGCTCTGTTTCGTCCAGCGACCATGGCCAGGAAGGCCGTTGATTCCAGAGGGCGGTGCCCCATTTCGCCTCACGGCGGGTTTTGGCTGAACCCTCGGTGCGGCTGATGCTCTCGCTGGGAAAAGCCCCCCATTCCGACCAGCGCCGCCATTTGACCTCGTCGCAGTCGGGTTTCAGGAGGAACCGAATGCCAGCCTCCCGCGTGTCCATCGGCTGGCCGGAGTAGGTGTAATCGCAGGTGACGATGCCCCGGCCCTTCTTATCCAGCAGCCAGGAGGTAGAGCCGGCGAAGCCCTCGTAGCGGTCGAAGACAGTCAACCGCAGACCCAAGGCCTCCTCTTTGAGTTCGATTCTCTCGACCTGACGTGTCTTGACGTCCGGGAAAACGGCGTAAGGGGGCGAATTGGGGCCATTGAGGTCGCCGAAGTCGTAGCGAGTAACGTGGACGGCCGGGAATGAGCTTACGGCGCAAGCATGGCGCGGATCAGCCGGGTCGAAATCGCCTTTGGCACGGTCAAAGACGGCGGTAAATCCTTCGCCCTGGATGACGATTCTGCCGCTTTCCTCGCTCCATCGCGGAGATCCGGAAGAAGGCTTGGGGAGAGTCTCGTTTTTTTCCTTTCCCAGCCAGACGATTGACTCGTCAATCAGGAGCCCGGAAGGGTTGGTAACGCGCAGACGGATAGTGTCGCCCTCAACCGCTCCCGGGGGGATCGGGATCTCCAATTCGCCTCTCGCGGCAGGCGCAAGAGAGAACCTGCTCCGGCCTTTGCGGCCGTTGATTTCCCAATCGAATTTGAGCTCGCTGAAATCGGTGAAGGCGTAACGGTTTTCCACTGGCACCCGCACGATCTTGCGGCCGGGAGCGAAGTTGGCGTGCCGGGTCTCGAGCCAGACCGGGCTGAAGACGTGCCGGGCCATGTGCCATTCGGGTTTGGGCCGGCGCCAGGAGTCGATCAACCCCCAGAACCCGTGATGCCAGGCGTAGCCGGCATGGTTGGTTTCCGAAAGATAGAAGGCGTCATCATGTGAAGCCCAAATGGAGCCGCCGATCAACCGATCGGAATGATAGATGAAGCTCCAGCCGCCAGGGACCAGGCCCGGCTTAAGCGGTCCCTTGTCGTAATCCGGCGCGCAAGCGCGGCTGAACGCGGACTCCGGCTCGGCGTGGCCGCGTCCCCAGAGTTCGCGCAAGCCAGGGTTAATCCGAACATCTGTTTGTTCGTGTGTGACCTCGAAGAAGTATTCGCCGAGGTAGATCGGGCGCGAATCCCGGGCGAATTCGCCGTCGTAGGGCCACGCCGGGTAGTGCACGTTGGCGATGTCGGTGATGCCGCCAATGAGGGCGGCGTCCGAGTCCGGGTTGTTGAAGGTCGTGGGGCGCGTCGGATCCAATTCCTTGCACATTTTGGCCGAGCAATAGAACTGCTGGTTGAAATAAGATTCGTTGGCGATGGACCAAACGATGACGCTCGGATGGCTATGGTGATAGTCGATCATAGCGGAGGTGGACGTGAGGACGGCAAGAAGGTTGGTCTGGGTGTCGGGCAACTCGCCTACCCAACAAAATGGCGCCTCAACCTCGACATACATTCCGAGCCGGTCGGCGGCATCGAGCAACTCCGTGGTCGGTGGATAGTGCGAGGTCCGGATGTAGTTCAGATTCGCTTCCTTTAGCAGCCGCACATCCTGTTCGGCGTGGCGTGCCGTGTCGGCCCGGCCGCTGAGCGGGTCGGTCTCGTGGTGGCATGCGCCCGCCACTTTGATGCGGCGCCCATTCACGTAAAGTTGGCGGCCACGGACCTCGATGTTGCGGAAGCCGATGTTGCGTTCGATCCGTTCCAAGACAGCCCCGCCCTGTCGCAATTCGAGAGCCAGCCGGTAGAGGTGCGGTTTTTCCGCGCTCCACTGCAGCGGTTTGGTAACATGCGTGACGAGATCAATCGTCTTCTCGCCGCTGAACGGCTCGATCGCCACCCGGGAGCGCGAGTGTCCTATCCGCTTGCCGCTCGGGTCCTCCAACTCAAGAACCATCTCCAGGCGTTGGGTGGGCGCCTTCCCATTGTCCAGCACCAGGTTCACTTACAGATCACCATCCTGGTAGTCGTTGTCCAATCGCGCGTTCAAGCGCAACTGCCGGATGTGAGTTGGCGGCAGGGCAAACAACCGCACCGAACGGTCGATGCCTCCGAGGTTGTGAAAGGCGTAGCCGGAAGAGAAGGAGAGCTTTTCCGAGATGGTGGCCACCTTGGCCTGCATGTCGAGCCGGTTGGTCTGACCAATTCGCACAGCCTCAGTGATGTCCCATTCCACCGGCGTGAAGAGATTCTCACTGTAGCCCAGCGTGCGGCCATTGAGCCAGCAGGTCGCGCCGGCGTGGATCGCATCGAACCGGAGCACGATGCGGTTGCCAGCCCACTCCTCGGGAATCGTGAATTCCTTGGCCAGGGCCACGGGTTGCTCCTGAGGAACATCAAATCCTTGTTGCAGCCACTGACCGGGCACTTTGAAGGGCGCCCAGTCGGGTTCGGTTAGGGCCCGCTCGCGCATATTACCATCAGGTTTGGCATTAAGCAGCCAGGTGCCATCGAGCAGGATAGAGTTTCTTGCCAGACCTGCGGTCCGCGAGGGCAGGGGCCGGTAGTGCACAGGCTTGAAGAACAGCTCCGCCGTGTTGAGGGAGGTGCTCCCTTCCCGTTGGCCTTGCCGCGCGCTCAAGCCCACTTCGGCTCCGGCCGCCAATGCTTCTATCTGTTTCCGGCTGAAGCTAAAGACGCCTCCGGGGCCCGTGCTGGCCGTCAGGACATCGCTCTTGCCAGGTACGGAGAGGCTGACTTGCGCTTTGGGCACGCTGTCAAACGCCAGGTCAACCAACTGCCCTTGCAGGGTGTTGGGCAGGCCGGCGAGGGAGCCGAACTGCAGGCTGCTCGCCACCGGTTTGTCGGCCCACAGTTCGATGATGGATACGGTGACGTTTGCCTCGCCGTGGAGTCTCCACGTCAAGGTCATCTTTCCGTCGTGGGTTACCTCAGAAGGCACCTTCACGATGACCCGCGTCGCTTTGGCCTTTGGCAAAGCATAGGGACCGTGGAGCACGATGCCGTTGGCTTCCAGGCTCTGGACGCGCTGATAGACATGGTCGCTCGCATAGGTGAGCGCCAGCACATAAGTGAGCTTGGAATCGAGATTCGTATAGACGGCCTGAATGCCTTTGTCGCTGAACACAGCCGAACGTTCCTTGAGTCCCGCATCAGTGTCGCTCGTGTTGAAGGTCCACGAGTAGCAGTCCTTCATCAGTACATGCGGCTGGCGTCCGTTGACGCCGCAATCGTCGTAGGCCTGGAGGTAGTAACCTTCAGGAATGGCGGGCAAGAACTGGTTGGTGTCAACGACAGCCGCCGCCGCCAACATGGCTTTCACGACGAACAGAACAAAACAAAACCTGCGCATAGGATGATTTGGAGCGAACGTTTGCTGTTTGTCTCCGTAGCAGCGGATGTCAGTCCGCTCTAACTCTCCGAGCCGGGAAATAAGTGAGCAGACTGACGTCCGCTGCTACGGGCTGAAGAGGCGTTACTCGGCTCCAGGTATGTAGTGCACCGCCGCGGGGTTTGTAAACAGAAGCTGTTTCATCACGGCCCCGGCAGAGTCGAAGTCATGGTAAAGTGTCGAGTAGCGGTCGGCGACCAGTTCGGCGAGGGCGTCGGCAATGGCCAAACGAGCCGAGACATACTTGGCGACCACCATCTCGACGAAACGTGCGTCGGTAAAGCCGCTGGCGATCGAGATCAAGGACCCCATGCTCAGTTGGTCGCGCACCATCCGGGCGATCTTATGCCGGCGGAAATAGTGCCACCAAGGTCCCGCCGAGACATTGCCGACCTGCTTGGCGGCATTGGCCATATCATTGTAGAGCACTTCATGCGCGGAGATGTACTCGAAATGAACGTGCGGATACCGGACCCAGACAGGGTACTCGTCCTGGGGCAAATTGGGGATGTACTCGGGAAGAGATTGGATTTCCCGGGCCCAGTCCATGAAATGCCGCGCGCCGCCGCAGAGCTGCAAACAGACGCCGAACCGTGAGCCCGCGTCCTTACGTTCCTTGCCGATGTCATTGAGCGCCTCGAGCATGGCCTCGGCCACGCACGCGAGGACTTGTTGCCGGTTCTCACCGTCCAGTTGGGTCCGGTGATGAGCGAGAGCCCAATCCACCGTCGCTTTCGAAAATGGCCGGCTAAAGCGCCAATCCTGCGCCTGAAAACCGTCAACATACAGGATCCGGCTCTGGGGATTGGTCTTGGGACTGCGCAGGATGCGCCAGAAAAAGGCGCGCGTGGCATCCTGGAGCGCGGCCACGTTCGTCAACTCCCGCTCGAGGTATTCTTCGAGGTGAACAATGTACCTCTCGGCCTCGAACTTGTGGCCTTGGGTAAAGAGGCCGAAATCCGTCGCGCGCTCCGGCCAGAAAAAGCCGTTGAAGTCAAACATGTTCCAGGCCTCGGGGTGCGTGCAGTACGCCAGATTGACATCCTTTGGCCGCACCGGCGGGGTCAACGGCACCCGGTCGCGGTTCTCGATGCTCGTCACGTAGGCGCTGACGTGATGCGCCTCCAGCACCCGGGCCGCGAACTCCGGGTCGTGCCGCTCGGCGGCGATCGCATCGGCGACCGTGTCGAAATGCCTCGGCTCGAGCGGGTCGATGTCCTTCGGCACGCCGCGGTAGAGCCGGAACATGTAGCGGAGCCACTCCGCATATTCCGAGTAGCGGCTGTCCTGCAATTGCCCGAGCAGGAACTTCCCCGCGGCGCGCCGTTCCGTCTCCGTGTTGGAGCCGACCAGGGCGATTGCCTCATCCAGGCGGTTACCCGCCCCTTCGGCAATCTGCGCGAACCACGAATAGAACAGCCCGTGGGTGGCATCGGTCATGGTCCGCCGAACCAAGCGGCCTCGCCGGAGGCCTTCCTGGACCACGTTCTGCGACGGTCGGTTAACCGCCGCCTGCGTTCCAGCCAGGTTGCCGGCTGCCAGTTCAGGGGTGAAATTCGTGAGGTCATCCTGTACGTGCGTATGTGCATCGATCACCGGAGTGGCCATCGCCAGTTCACGGAGTTTTGTGCGAGTCTCGTCAATATTCATGGTGCTGGGCATTTTTGTGGGCCATGAGAGTCTAGGACCGGGGTTTAATTGAGTCAATGGCAGTGGGGCCGGGGTGAGGGGCGGTTCTACAATTTCACAGCCCCCTGGATGGACGAGTCAGGGCTGTTCTACAGCCGGTTTAGAGTGCCGAGGAGGACGCAGAGCGGCGCGAACCGGGTCCGCGTGCTTTGTGACTACACCCGGAGACAAGAAGCCGCCATGCCAGGCCGCGACGGCCATCCTGCGCGGAGTCGCGCGCAATCAGGAAGTCATCGTGTTTCCACTTTCCGCCCGCATGGCCTGGTGGATGTACCGGGCGTGCCCGTCCGTGTTCGCGCCTCTGATGCGCCGAATGTTAAAACGCTACCGTGCCCTGCGAATCCAGCCATGAACCTCCCCCTTCGCCCCTCTTGAGAAACAAACTGCAAGCAGCAATTCTAATTACATCCATTGTGTTCCGCACTGGTTGTGCTACCCTATGGCAGTGTCTATTGCGAATCCAGAGGCGGGCCCGGTTTGTGCCAGGGCCGGTGTCGGAGTTTTCGCCACGACTCACTGGAGCGTGGTGCTCCAGGCCGGGCAGACTGATTCCCCCGACGCCCCCGAGGCTCTGGAGGCGCTCTGCCGCACCTACTGGTATCCGCTTTACGTTTACGTTCGCCGGCAGGGGCAAAGTCCGCATGACGCTCAGGACTTGACCCAGGAGTTTTTCGCGCGTCTGCTGGAGAAGAAGCACCTGCGATTGGCGGATCCGGAGCGCGGCAAGTTCCGCGCATTTCTTTTGAAGTCGCTCAAGCACTTTTTGGTGAACGAGTGGGAGAAGGCACGGGCTCAGAAGCGAGGCGGGGGGCAGGGTTTCATTCACCTGGACGCCGAGATAGCGGAAAGCCGTTACGCGGCTGAGCCAGTTCAGCCGCTGACTCTGGACCAGCTTTACGAGAAACGCTGGGCGGTCACGCTCATCGAGGCTGTGCTCGGCCGTTTGCGCGAAAGCTATGCGGCCGACTGCCGACTGCCGGTTTTTGAGGCCCTGAAGCCATTCATCTGGGGTGATCAGGCCGCGCCATCATACGCCAAAGTGGCCCAGCAGTTGGGGCTGACCGAAGGAGCAATCAAAGTCGCGGTGCATCGCCTGCGCGGCCGGTACCGGGAGCTCCTGCGCGCGGAAATCGGCGAAACCGTGGCGACACCGGGTGAAGTGGACGAGGAGTTGCAGCATCTGATTGCGGTGCTGACCGGATGAGCGCGAAGTCGCGCGGCCCGCCCTGGTGTAACCTTCCCCTTGTTGCGCTGTAGTAAGGGACGGAAGCATTCATTGAAATGAAACAACGCTTGATGGAAGAGTCTCGTCATTGCGCCCAATGCGGGACGGTATTGAGCGTTTACGCATTGGAAGGGGTGTGTGGCAACTGCCTGCTCAAGCCGGGCCTGGAACCGATGCCGGAGTCCCTCGACAAGCCAATAGACGAGGCGCGTTTCCCCGCCTTGGGAGCTAAATCCAATCCCTCCGACAATACCGAGGCACTCAGCCGTTTTGGCGATTACGAACTGCTGGAGGAGATTGCGCGGGGCGGGATGGGCGTCGTCTATCGAGCGCGGCAGGTGAGCCTGGGCCGGATCGTCGCGGTGAAGATGCTACTGGCCGGTCCCTTGGCGGGAAAGGATTTCGTCCAACGTTTCCGCACCGAAGCGGCCGCCGCCGCGAGCCTGCAACACCCGAACATCGTCGCGATTCACGAAGTCGGCTTCGCCGACGGCCAGCACTTCTTCGCCATGGATTACGTCGAGGGACTGACCCTGGCGCAACTCGCCGCCAAAGGCCCGCTGCCGGCCAGGCAGGCGGCCACGTATCTGAAGACCATCGCCGAGGCGATCCACTTTGCCCACGAGCGGAATGTGCTACACCGCGATCTCAAGCCCTCGAACGTGTTGATTGATTCTGCGACCGATCAGCCGCGGGTGACGGATTTTGGCCTGGCCAAGCGCCTCGAGGCCGAGACGGACCTGACTCTTAGCGGCCAGTTGCTCGGCTCGCCGAACTACATCTCGCCGGAGCAGGCGACGGCCAAACGCGGCGCGGTGGGCAAACGGAGCGATGTTTATTCGCTCGGGGCAATTCTTTACCATCTGCTGACGGGCCGTCCGCCGTTTCAAGGTGAGACGCTGACCGAGGTGTTGCGTCAGTTGGCGGACGACGATCCGCTGGCGCCGCACTTGCTCATTTCGCGCGTCCCGCCCGACCTCGAAACGATTTGCGTCAAGTGCCTCGAAAAGGAGCCAGCCAAACGCTATCCTAGCGCTCTGGAATTGGCGGAGGAGCTCGGTCGATTCCTGCGCCACGAACCGATCCGTGCGCGTCCCATCACGCGTGCGGAACGCGCATGGCGCTGGTGCCGGCGCAAACCCGCGCTGGCGGGGCTCATCTTGGCCCTGCACTCGGTACTCGCTCTCGGTGTGACAGGAGTTCTCTGGGAATGGCGACGCGCGACCGTTAGCGAATCACTGACGACTCGAAACCTTTACACCGCAGATATGAACCTGGCACACCAAGCCTGGAACGAAGGCAGCCTGCAACGCGCTCAGAAGTTGCTCCGGGCGCATTTGCCTCAGGCAGGCAAGGAAGACCTGCGCGGCTTTGAGTGGCGTTACTTATGGAGGCTATGCCAGGATGAAAGTCGCTTCACCTTTACGAACCTCCATTTCGCCGGTGTTCACCACGGCTTGGCGCTGGCCGCCGACGGTTATACGGTGATTGCCGCCAGCGGCGACTCACTCCAATGGCTGGACGCGCAGAAACAACGCGAGGTGCAAACCCTGACTGTCGGCACGAACGCCATTGACGGGCTAGCCATGCCGGGAGACCAGTCGGGCCTGGTCGCGTACCACACGGATAGAATCAAAGCTCTCTCGCCCGCCGGGGAGGAGTTGTTGGGCGGCGGATTGGCCCCCGGGCTGGGCGGCGGCGCCTCCGTTGGCTCCGACGGCGCGTTTGCGCTCTCGTGGGACGGGTCAATGCTCGCCGCCTCGGGCACTACGCTCAGTACGGTCCGAATGTATGCCGTGAAGACTGGCAAGCCGGTTGGCCCCGCATTCAGTCTCGGCGAAAATGAGAATATTGAGAGCTTGGCGTTCAGCCCGGATTCGAGGTATTTAGCCTGTGGCACCCTTGGAACTAAGGTTCATATTCTCGAAGCACCGAGCCTCAAACTAATCAACGTGCTTACCGGTCATACCGCGAGCGTCACCTTCCTGGCATTCGACCGTGCCGGAGGCAAACTCGTCTCCCAAGGCGGCGATGCTCATATCCATGTGCGGAGCTTCCCCGACGGTCGCCTGCTCGCTAACCTTCTTAACCGAGGCGGGGGGTTCGGCGATTTGGCATTCTCTCCCGATGGCCTGCTGCTGGCCAGCGGGCAAACCGATCACACAGTCCGCCTCTGGAACCTCGCCAAGTTGGAAATCCTCCCCACGTTTTTGCATGGCCATATAAGCACCGTGAGCTCGGTGCTGTTTTCCAGGGATGGAAACGAACTTTATTCCGGAAGCGCCGACGGGACCGTGAAAGTGTGGGACGTGTCCGCGCAGGGGTCCACCAATATCCTGTACCATCCGGATTGGACGGATGAAGTGTCCTTCTCGCCTGACGGCAGGCTTCTCGCGGTTGCTGACTTTAACGAGCGAAAGGCGGTCTTGTGGGATGTGGCGAGCCAACGGCGGATCGGAAACGTTGGCGAGCACTCGGGGCCATGCCGTGGAGTGAAGTTTTCATCGGATGGCAAGCTTATCGCAACATCTGGAAACGACAATTCTGTTCAAATTTGGGACAGTTCCACCCGAAAGAGAATCCACGTCTTTCTTATCCTTGCCGACGTCGAAAAGGCCTCGCTCGCATTTCACCCATTGAAGCCCATCCTGGCAACCGCCCGCCACGATCTTCGCTTTTTCGATTTGCAGAACGGCCAGCGGTTAGAACTTCTGGCGGCCGGCCCGACCAACGAGGTGCAGAGCGTGGTCTTCTCCCCGGATGGGAATAGGCTCGCTCTGGGAATGGAGAACGGCGAGGTATCCATCTGGGATTTTGTCACCGGGCGCCGGTTACGCTCTTTCCATGAACATTCCGATGAAATTCATGCGCTGTGTTTCTCTCATCACGGAACTCGGTTGGCTTCGGGAGGCAAAGACAACCGAGTCGTGCTCTACGAGGTGCGGAAGGGTGTATTCCCGCGGCAACTGGAGGGCCATACGGATTCGGTACTTGGATTGGCTTTCGCGCCAGATGACAAGACGCTCGTTTCGACAAGTTGGGACGGCAGCATCCGTTTTTGGTCTCTAGCGAACTACCAGGTGGCATTGATTCTGGCTCCTGGGAGCGGAGGGGACAATTCGGTGGCTTTCTCGCCGGACGGGAACCTCATGGCTACGTGCGGCTCCGACGGAACGGCCAGGCTGTGGCCCGCAGCTAACTTTGAGGATATCGCCGCCTCGGACAGACCGAAGACGAAGAAGCGATGAAAACGAAATCCGCCTCCTGGCCGGCCTCTTCGGCTTTTACACTCATCGAGTTATTGGTCGTCATCGCGATCATCACAATCCTGGCGAGCCTGCTGCTCCCGGCACTGTCCCGAGCCAAGGCCATGAGCCAATCGGCTGGGTGTCAGAACAACCTGCGACAGCTCATGCTGGGATGGATGATGTACGCGCACGACAACGACGATCGTCTGGCCGGAAGCACTTCTGTGGGATGGGTCAACCAACCCGGCTCGTGGGTCCTCGGTAACGCCAAACAAGATTGGTCGAGCAGCAATATTATGTCGGGCGTGATGTTCGGGTACGCTCCCGCCGTGGGCGCCTATCGTTGCCCGGCAGACCGGTCAACAGTTATTGGCAAGCAGGGCCTGTCGCGTACGCGGAGTTATACCCAGAACGGCTGGATGAATTCCTCCCAGGATGCTGGCCTCCCTGGTGGTTGGGATCCCAGCCACTTCAAGAGCATGCCGCAAAAGCTGTCGCAAATTGTCCACCCGCCCCCGTCAGGAACTTTCGTCTTCATCGACGAGCACGAAGAGAGCATCGATGATGGCCTCTGGAATACCGATCCAGGCGCACTGGCTGTTCCCGGCGAGCCCGGGTTAGCGCCCGGTCGCCTTCATCCAATGTGGGATAATTTTCCGGCGGCTCGCCACAATGAAGCCGCCAATATCGCCTTTGCCGATGGCCACGTCATACGACACAGATGGCTTTGGCTAAAACGGACATGGAACCCGAACCCCGACCACGAGGTTGCGCCTGAGAACCAATTGGATAGGGAAGACCTGATTTACATGCTAACGCTCTCTCCGGTCGAGCATTGGTAGCGTCGGCTACTCGGTGGCTTCTTATACGGATCATCGGCCACATTGGCAAAGGTCCGACAGGACCGGCGGCCTGGGAGGTTCCGCCTGTGGCGCGCACCACGCATGAATCAGAATTGATCCTGATCATTGATGTGTTCGCGCCATGCGCGGAGTGGGCCCGGAGGCGCATTCGGACCGCCGCAATATTCGAACACGGTCCTGTAACCCTGCCCGCGCTATCCTGTAGTAACCACTGAACCGTGAACCAATCAGGCCCGAATATCTGACTGGGCACACAATATACAACCAGACATAGAAAGAACGCAGCCTATGATTAACACGTTAAACGGATCAACTGACCTCCCACGCCTAACCAAGACCAGCTTCGTATCCATTGTAGCCGTAACGGCACTAGTGCTCACGGCCACCCTTCTGCGCGCTGATGCCGGTCGGAACGAACCTGAGCCTAACCAACTGGCCGGCACCTGGGTGGGCAACGCCGGCTCCACACTAGCGCCCGCTCTGGTGAGCTTTATGAGCGACGGCCGCGTGATCTTCTCGAGACCCGTAACTGTACCAACCAGGTCGGCCACATTCGAGCTTGCAAGTGCTGGGCATGGCGAATGGAAACGGACAGGTGACCACGAGTTCGTCTCAACCGTGCTTTTCATTCGCAGCGGCGCAACCTTGGAGTTTACGGGCCTGGTAAAACTAGTTCTGACAATCAAGGTCAATCGCAGCACAGATCAGCTCGCAGTCACCTGTCACCGGGACGGTGTACATTTATGATGGCGATGCGGACCTGTTGGGCTCGTTCCCGCAGCCCGGTGTGGGCTCATTCAAACGCATAGTCGCGGGAGAGTAAAGCCCTGCCGGGGGTCGCAGGACGGCTAACCGTCCAACAACTCCTTTTTTGCATGGCCTCACAACATTAATCCGAACTCTGACATTATATCTCCACCGGGTCGCAATCTGGCACACCGATATGAATAGACGAATACAGTGCAACATTGCCGCAGTTGTCGTTTGCTTGGGACATTTAGCCGCCGCTGTTGCTCAACCCCACTTCACCACACAACCCACGGATCAGTCCGTCAGTCTCGGCGCCACCGTAACCGAACAAGTATCGGCCACGGGTGTTGCACCACTTTCTTATCGGTGGCGATTCAACGACGCTGAGATTCCGGGTGAAATCAAGCGCACCCTCATCTTGACCAACATCCAGTCGGTTTGTGCAGGCGGCTATTCCGTGGTGGTGACCGATGCCGCCGGGTCGCTGACGAGCCGAGTCGCGAGACTCGACGTGGACCCGACTTTCACGATGATCAGCGCGGGTCCCATCGTCACGGATACTGGCACGGCAGCCGGCGCAGCCTGGGGTGACTACGACAACGATGGCTTCCCGGATGTGCTTGTTGGCAATATAAATACGCCGGTTGACTTCCTCTATCGAAATAGGGGGGACGGTACGTTCGAGCGGGTCGTGGTTAGCGGCCTGAGTTATGGTTTTGGCGCCTGGGCAGATTATGACAATGACGGTTTATTGGATCTCTATTCGGTGAGCGCACGCGATCTCGGAGTTCGTCTCTTTCACAATGAGGGGAACGGCACTTTGCTTCGCGTGACCAACGCGGCAGCCGTTGGCCCTATCATCAGCGACCACAGCTTTTCCGGCAGCGCGGCCTGGGGGGATTACGACAACGATGGTTTTGTGGATGTATTTGTCGCCAATGGTACGTTTAAGGGCGATCTCGAAAACTTCCTCTACCACAATCAGGGAAACGGAACCTTTGCCAAAGTCACCACCGGCAGCATCGTCAACGATCTCCGGACCTCCTGGACCGGTGCCTGGGCGGATTATGATGACGACGGACGGCTCGACATGTTTGTGACCCATAACAATGGAGAAGACAACCAACTATTCCATAACGATGGCCCAAGCGGCTTTACGAGGCTAACCGCCGCACAAACGGGCATTCCCCTGCACGATGGCGGTTATTCACGCGGTTGCGCGTGGGGCGACTACGATAATGATGGTTACCTGGACCTGTTTGTTGCCGGTCACACAAACCTGCTCTACCACAATAATGGTAATGGCACTTTCACGAAGATCACCACGGGTGCGATCGTCACGGACCCGATTCTCGTTGAGTCGATCGGCTGCACGTGGGTGGACTATGACAACGACGGCTACCTCGACCTCTTCGTCGTTAGCATTGGTGATAAAAACGCCCTCTATCATAACAATGGGAATAGCACATTCACCAAAATCAATTCCGGCAGTCTGGTCAACGATGGCGCTATCAACTCCGTCGATGCGGCGTGGGCGGACTATGACAACGATGGATTCATGGATGTGATCATTGCCAACGATGACAGCAAAAATGCCCTCTTCCACAACAACGGCAACACCAACCATTGGATCAATCTTAAGCTGGTAGGAACCGCCTCCAACCGTGCGGCCATCGGCGCAAAGGTGAGGTTACAGGCTGCCATTGGAGGCAAGACAATGTGGCAACGACGCGACATTGCGGGCGGCGGCAGTCAAGAGGGCCAATCTGATCTCCGAGCCAGCTTCGGTTTGGGCGACGCCACCAACATCGACACTGTGCGCATCGAGTGGCCTTCCGGCACCATTCAGGAACTGCACAAGATCGCAGTCAACCACTTTCTCACCGTGACGGAGCCCGCGCGCCTGAAGGGCAGTGTGATCGGAGGGCAATACCAACTCCTCCTGAACGGGGGCGTGGGATTCACGTACGACGTCCAAGCCTCAACCAACCTCCTCGATTGGACCTCCCTCACCAACGTGGTGACGACGAACATGGCCATGCCGATCATGTCGCTGGATGCAGGCCAGGTGCGGCAACAGTTTTTCCGCCCGGTGCGACAGTAACAGTAGAACTTGTGGCGAGACGTTATGAATCCCCGGGCGACCAGCCTTTATTTGGACTCTGATAGGGTCACCGCCGGGGTCGGACTCCCCTTATTGGCGCTGCGGGGCGGGTTGCCCAAAGGGTGGACCATGAACGACGGCTTCAGAATATCCGCTTGGCATACTGCCTGGGTGACGGGATGGATCACACTTCGGTGTGGTAGGGCGCGTCTGTCCCAGCGCGCCGCCCGGGGCTTTCGAGCACGCGTGCGCCTCCGTGGGGACAGCGAGCCCTACCTTCGCCTGCTCCGGGACCAGCCCGAGTACTGTGGTCCATCCCACAGCCCGGACAGTGAGCCGTCCGAAGGGCTGCTAGGTCTTGGAGGGCGCCACGGCTGTGTCGATCTCGCTGGCCCTTCCCAAAGCGGCAGAGGGCTGCCGCAGTCCAAGACGCTGGCGCGGCTGAACGGCCTTGTTACCCTCTTTGTGGCTCTTTTGTTGTCCGCATCGGTTCTTTGTTCGGAGGCGCTATCTTCTGCCGCGTTGCGGCGCGAGCCTAACACCACGTTGCGCTTGCCGCTGAGCTTGGATGATCCCACCGCCCTGCCGCCGACGCTGGCTGATACCGGTGCGTTCAGCGACTTGGTCAACCTGACTCCGCAGGCTGGGATCGTGCCCTACGACCTGAACGTTCCCTTCTGGTCCGATGGAGCGGACAAAACTCGCTGGTTCTCCGTGCCGGACATCAACCTGACGGTTGGCTTCGAGCGGGAAGCCCCTTGGTCCTTTCCAACCGGCACGATGTGGATCAAGCATTTCGAACTGCAGTTGACCAATGGGGTGCCGACGTCCAGGCGCCGCATTGAGACTCGTTTCCTGGTCCGGTCAGCCGAGGGAGTTTATGGCATAACCTACCGCTGGGATGACTCCCAGACCAACGCCACCCTCGTTGCCAGCGAGGGTCTGGACGAAGACGTTGACATCCAGGACCAAGGCGAGACTCACACGCAGGTTTGGCACTATCCCAGCCGCGCTGAGTGTCTGCGTTGTCACGTGCCGATAGCCGGTTTTGCCCTCGGTTTCAACTCGCCACAACTCAATCACGACTTCGCTTTCGCTGGGGTCACGAATAACCAGATAGCTGCGCTTAACCACGCAGGCTACTTCAACACAAATGTGACGGGCATTCATACCCTGCGCGCGCTGGTTTCAGCCACCAACACCGCCTGGAGCCTCGAATATCGCGTTCGCTCCTATCTCGCCGCGAATTGTGCCCAGTGCCATCAGCCGGGCACCGATTGTCTCGCCAGATGGGATGCGCGCATCTCCACCCCAACCAGCGCTGCGGGCATCATCGACAGTCGGCTGGTGTTCCCTGTCGCTGTTGATCCAATCAGCCGCGTCATAGCCCCGGGTTCGCTGGAGCACTCAATGATCTTCCATAATATTGCCAACTTGAAAATGCCGCCCCTGGCCACCCACGTCGTAAACGCGGACGCCGTGGCCTTGCTTAGCGAGTGGATTACCAACGGTCTGGCAGATTACCAAAGCTTCGCTGGTTGGCAGGTGGCCCGTTTCGGCTCGACGGACCTTCCGGCCGCCGCGCCCGATGCGGATCCTGATGGGGACGGCGCGTCCAACCAACTGGAATACCTGGTCGGCAGCAACCCCTTGCGGGGCGGCGATGCCTGGAAAGTCAGCGTCCAGAGCATGGCATCGTCCGTGCGGATTCTCTTTCCTCGCCTGGCCAACCGCGGCTTTGAGGTGCAATGGAGCACCAATCTGTCCGATGCCAAATCGTGGGTCGCGTTGGATCATCCAGATAATCGCCCTTTCTTTTCCTCGACAAACGGACAAACGATCATCGAAGATGCCGCCACGTCCTCGTCAGCCCGGTTTTATCGAGTGCGCATTTTTGCGCCGTAAGATGTTTCCTTGTCACTTACAATTAGCTACATCAATGCAGAAACTCGCAAACCGCGTCGCCCTCGTAACCGGCGGCGCATCCGGCATCGGCCGCGCGCTGTGCGAACAACTCGCGGCTGACGGCGCGTTCGCCGTTGTCACTGACACCAATGTTGGCAAAGCGGAGGAAATCGCCTCGGCCATTCGAGAGCGCGGGGGACGCGCCGAGGCGGCACTTCTGGACGTATCGCGCGAGCCGGAAGTCCAGCGTGTGGTGGGTAAGATCGTAGCTGCTCAGGGGCGCCTGGATTACATGTTCAACAACGCTGCGGTCGCCGTCGTAGGCGAAATCCGCGATGGCAACGTCGCAGATTTCCGGCGCGTGGTGGACGTGAACCTGTTTGGGGTGGTGCACGGCACGATGGCGGCGTATTGCGTGATGCGGCGGCAAGGCTATGGGCACATCGTGAATATTTCGTCGATGACCGGTTTGATGCCGACGCCGATCCTCACCGCCTACAGCACCACCAAATGGGCCATCGTCGGCTTCTCGACTGCCGTGCGCGCTGAGGCGGCCGGGTTGGGCGTGAAGGTGAGCGTTGCCTGTCCCGGCCTGGTGCGAACGAACATGGGCGAACATAATGTTTACTGGAACGTGCGGAAGGAGGATCACCTGGCTCAACTCCCTTGGCACTGGATGATTGAGCCGGACCAGGCCGCGACGGCCATCCTGCGCGGAGTCGCGCGCAATCAGGAAGTCATCGTGTTTCCACTTTCCGCCCGCATGGCCTGGTGGATGTACCGGGCGTGCCCGTCCCTGTTCGCGCCTCTGATGCGCCGGATGCTAAAGCGCTATCGCGCCTTGCGAATCCAGCCATGAACTTCCCCCTTTGCCCCTCTTGAGGAACAAACCGCGCAACATGTTGAAATGCAACGAGGGTCGCACCCCATCTGGCGCCGATTCTGGTCGTCGGCCCAGAGCAGAAGGAGCATCGGGGTCGCGAGGATCGCCGCGAGCCACTGCGCCATGCTCCTCGCCGTGGTCTCGCGAGGGCTCATCTCACGGATGGAAGGCTCCTACGATCTGACTGAAACGTTCGAGATCGTCGAAGCGATGCTCCCAGGTGGTGTACATGACGCCTCCGACTCCGGAAACCTTACTCGCGGACGTGAGCCACTCGCGGACATGCTCGGGCGGGCTGTCGTAGTAGCCTGCGATCATCTGGCGGTGGCCGCGGTCGGCAAAGAACTTGAGAGTCGCGTCGCGCTTCTCAAGATACCACGGCACCACGATGACGTCTTTATCCAGTCCCGCCCATGAGCCGGCGAGGTCGCCGCGAACCAGGTAGTAGTCCTTGTGCGCATTGTGGTTGGGGTCGAACATGTCGCTCCACACATAGATGCGTCCGCCAGGGTTGATCTCGCGGAGAATTTGGACGCAAGTCCGAACATTGTCGGCCAGGATTGCGCCCGCGTCGAGGTTCCGACGCTGGCAGGCATCGCACCAGTTGAGAACGCGGATTTCATCATGGGACATGAAGTACGCTTTCGCGCCCCAGGCGGCCTTCATCCGTTTGGCTTGGTCGCGAAGAAGGTCCACCGTCTTGGGCTCCGAAGGGCAAATCATGGCCTGGTCGTCGTACACAGTGACGGCGTGAAAGAAGGAGGCACGCAGACGGGTGCCGTCGGGCAGGGACGTCTTGAGGATGGGTGGCTCGTGGAAGACGTCGTAGGAACCGGGCCAGAGCCGCACGCCCATCTTCGGATCCGTGAGAGGCTCGAAATCCGCGCCCTCTTTGAGGATGGCCCCGCCCTCGCGCGTGACAACCAGCGGCGCGCCGCCGCGGCGGACAAGGTTGACAAAGGCCACTTCTTCGATCGCCGCGTCATCCCACCAGAGCGACCCGGTAGTGCCACCCCAGCAGCCGAAGTAGAACGTTACTTCTGTGTGGTCGAGAGAGTTGAACACGATGTGGTGCGTCCGCCAGTCCTGGGTCCGCTTGGCGCCCGTGAAGTTGTAGTTCAGGTCGCCGTTCGCAACGAGGACCTTCACCTCCGGCGTGCCCTTAAAGTCCTGGGTCTTGATGCGCACCGAGAGGTGGTATTGCCGGAAGGGATGGACTTTCATCTTTTGGACAATCCTGGCGTTTTGGCCGTTGGGGCTGGTGACGCGCGCCGTGCCCTGGTCCGCTACCACGTTGGTGTCCTTCCACGACCACCGGCTCAGGTCGGAGAAATCGCCGCCAGGAAAAGAGACCGTCGGCTCCGGCTCCAGGCGTGCCAGCCCGTTGGTCACCACAAACAACGCGTCCCTCACAGGCATGGCCTCGACCAGGTTGGGGTCGTGCCAGAGAATGTCGTTGGAATAGCCGATCGGGAAAAGGGCGGGGACAATCTCGAGGTTCAACTCCGCGGCGAGTTTCTTCACGCGCTCGACGTTGCGGAAGTAGCGCGAGTCCATATCGCCCAGTTTGCCGAACTTGGAGTCGCTCAGCAGGACGTGCGTGTAGCCCGCCTTGGCGGCACGGCGCCAGACTGTCTCAAGGTCATCCACGTTTTTGTCCACGAGCAGATTCTGGGAGTAATAGAGCCAGCGTTGCGGGCTGGCGGCTTGTGCAAGAGGCGTGGCGAGAAGAGAGAGAAGGGTTACGGCCAGACATGCTGGCATATAGGCTCGATTCATGGGTTAACCTGCCTGTCTTGCCACGGTGGGTGCTGTTGCCTTGGCCTTTTCGAGTTTTTTTACGCGCACGAGCTCCTTCGGGCAATAGGAGTAGCAGCGTCCGCAGGCCAGGCAGTTTGAGGGGTCGGGCTCGAAGATCTCACGCTTCCGGGGCAGTTGAATCGAGAGCAACTTGACGCCGATCACCAGACCGACGAAGCCGCCCAAAAGCAGACTCGCGAAATCAAACCGCTGTCGGATGCGCAAGGCGTCGGCGAAAAGCTCCTGCACAGGTTTGCCAGTCTGCCGGAATGCCTTGCTGGCGTCGGTCGGTTCCTTGATCTTGCCTGCATCCTCCGAGATCACCTGCTCCGCGAGGGTGACGGTGGGGTGCATCCGCGAGAAGGGGATCCCGAGTCGGTTGCCCAGCCAGCCCCCGCCTCCAATGAGCAGGGGCACGAGGAGAATCAACGCGGCCAGGCGCGCTTTGCTGGGAGGAGGCGAGCTAGCTTGGGCTGCGGCTTCGGCGGGCTCCGCGATGGCGCCGTAGGGGCAGGCGTTATCGCAAATCTGGCAGCGGATGCAATCGGTGGGCGTCAAGGTGACGTTCCATCTGGAGAACCTGGAAAGGATGCCGAGAAGCGCGCCGTAGGGGCAGAGGAAGCGGCAATAGGGCCGCCCCAGGAACATTCCCGCCACGAGGAATCCAGCGCCGATGGAGAGCATCTTGAAGCTGCCACTGCGACGGAAGAAGGAGACGAAAGGGTCGTACTCGCAGATGATGAAGGCCGTGCCTGTGGCCGCAAACAACACGGCGGCGCCCAGGTAGATAAAGGGGATCACGCCCAGCGCCTGCTCGACCCACGGTCTGACCTTTACAGGCCGCCATAGAACGATGTCCTGCATGGCGCCGAGCGGGCAAACGGCGGCGCAGAAGGTCCGCCCGAAGAAGAGGGTGAAGATCAGCGGCGCAAGGAAGAAGACCACAATCGACAAGGGCACGCGATAGCCGTCGTTGAATAGGGCGAGGGCCACGTCCTGGGTGGAGCCCACCGGGCAGACGCATCCTTTGCGGACAAACCCGAAGTAGAGCAGCGAGAACGCCATCAACCAAAGGATCTGCTTCCGCAGTCGCTTGACGAGGACGAGGTACGACGCCAACGAGAGCGAGCCCAGGAGCAGGGCCATATCCACATACTCCATGAGGTGGATCCGTGCGGGCGGTGTTGTGGTGGCCGGCATGACGTAGGTGCCGGGCTCGAACTCGGGCGGGGGGAATCGCTCCGCCCCCAGGACGTCGCTCCAGGGGATTAAGATCGCCAACAAGAGCAGCAACAGCGGCCAGGCGCGGTCGAGCGCCCCAGACGGCGCGGTAGGGACACCGCGCCCTACCAACGGGGAGGAGGTAGGGCCCGCTGTCCTCAGCGGGCCGCACACGCGGTCGAACGTCGGAGGCGGCGCGGTAATTACTGTCCCGCTGAGGACAGAGGACAGATCACTGATGACCGATGACTGATCACTGATCACTGATGACTCCCGGTCGCCTCTCATGCCAGGTGCTCCCGGTTCTTGAAGAGATACGGCTGGCTGGCGGGGACGCGCTTGAACGCTTGCGCGGGACAGACCACGGAAATCGCGCACTCGTTGCAATTGACGCACCGATCGTGACGCACTTGCATGGAAAATGAGCCGTTGCCGAAGATCACGCAGCCGACCACGCACTTGGCGCAGCCGATGCAGAGGGGCTCGTCAATGGTGTATTCGTAATAGGGATCTTCCAGCGCCTTCCGCTTGATGGCGCCAGTGGGGCAGACCTGGTTCTCCGCCGCCGTATTGAGCGCGTTGGGCTGTGGCTCGAAATAGCCGGTGCAGAGTTTACAGTAGCCGCAGACTGGATAAGTCTGCACGCACTTCACGGCTGAAGGTTCCAGGACGCAATGGGTCGCGCAGCGGTTGCACGCGATGCATTTGGCGGGGTCAATCTGCCAAACCGTTCGCTCGGCCTGGACGCGCCGTATCACCAGGGCGGTCAGAGAGCCCAGCGCGAACAGGATCGCCCCGCGCAAACCGCTGGAGACGAACTTCCGTCGGTCGGGTGATGGGGGAAGTGGTTCTGGCATGGCCTTACGCAGTCTGCTTTCGCGCCGCTTTTGCCTGAGGGCGCTCGCAGGTGTCGAACACTCGGCAACCGTCACACACCCGGCGCTTCACGCAAAGCGCTGTGTTCTCCGGGCTGTCCCGCCGCGTGAGCAGAACCCAGCCCACCACCGCCAACCCCGACAGGACGGGGTACCGGACGCAGGCACGCAAGAACTCCCGGCGGTCCGGCAACGGCGCCGCCGCGAGGGTGGGGGGATTCTGGTCGTCCGGTTTCATTTGTAGTCGGCCCTCGCCGGGTCCTTGGTTCTCTTGAAAATGCGCAGGTCGCCCGCGAGCAAATCGGCCACCAGAACCTGGCCGTTGGCATCGACCGCCACGTCCATCCCCACCGGGTTTGAGTTGAGATTCTCCAGGTATTTCGGGAACAAATCGGGGCCCGCCACCACGCTCTCGAACTCGCCTCTGGCCGAATAGACTTTGATGCGCGGCAAGCCCTTCTCGCTGGTCACGAACCGCCCGTCCGGGAACCGAGTGAAATAGGATGGGTTGCAGCAACCACAGAACCCCTTGATGCCAAACGAGGCTTCTCCCCAGGAGGTTTCGAATGCGCCGTCGAATGTATAGGCCTCCAACCGGTGCTGGCCGGGGTTCACCACCCAGAGAAGCCCGTCTGGGCCGATCTCCAAATCGAAATAGGGGCTCGGCACAATGAACATGGAACGTTTTGCGTCCTTGCTCTTTTCCCCCACGCGCCCGAGCAACTTGCCGGCGCGGTCATATCGGAGGACCACCCGGTTGCCGGCGTCCGAGGCGAACAAATGGTTCTCGCCCGCTGCCAGGCTCGCGAACCAGGTTTTCGCCGCCGGCGCCTCCCACGCGGCCTTGCGCCCCCCTTTGGAGTCGAACACCTCGATGTGGTCGCGCACTCCCACATAGACCAATCCGTCCGGGGCCACCGCCATGGAGCGCACCGGGGCGTTGGCATTGATCTCCGTTCTTCGGTTGCCCTTGCCGTCCAGAACAACGACGCTGTTGCCCCCCGCCACGTAGAGGCTGCCGTCGGGTCCCACAGCAAGGCGCCTGGGCTCGGGTTGTGGGCTGCGAATCCGGCCCGCTTCCTGGAAATGGATCAGGTTGGGATCGACCTTTTTCAGCGCTTCGATGTCATAGGCATAGGGGTTTGCCGCCGGGGCTGCCGCCCGCGCGGCCGCAGCGACTCGAGGCGGCGCACCCACCACCGCGCCCAGGGCGCTCAAAAGCCACGTCCCCGCGGCGGTTCTCCTGAGGAACAAACGCCGGGTCAGCCCGCTGCAATTTAACAACCGTTTCATCTAGCATGCGCGCCTGGCTCAGCCATGCCGGCCACTCTCCCGAGCACCGGCATTAACTTCTAATGCGCAACTTAAGACAAATTTTGGCCATGATAGCAAAGCGCGCTACGCAAGTCTTGCTGAAAACAGACCCTTTCTTGCCACCAGTTGCTCATTTTATCGCCTGCAATGCCTGTCCCAGGTCGATCAATCCAATCGCATCAGTATCAGCATCAAGCGGAAAGCGTTCGTTGCCCGAATAGACGACGAAACGTTTGCCCGGCTTAAGATCCGCGCAGGCCAGGCCAAAGCGCTCCAGCAAAAAGGCCAGCACCTCAAGCGCGAACAGGCCCGCCGGTTGGTGGAACAAGAAGGGGCCGACTATCACCACCAACAACGTTTGCTCCAAATCGCCGCTCTGGAAGGGCGTCTGGCGGACACGGCGGCCGCCGCCACCGACCACCCCCAACTGTCCAAGACGATCACGACTACTTCCGCAAGCTGACCCATTCGGGCAGCGTCTTGCGCTGGACGGGAAGCGAGGTTCGGAGTCCCGCCTTTAGGCGGTACGGCGCAGTAAACCCAGAGGCCGTTGAGCAGGTCCAAGGCGCCCGGCAAGGCGGCAGCGCAGCCGGCTGAAGCCGGGACTCCAAACCTCAGAGCCGCGACGCTCACTGAGGTGATGCGGCAAGTGGTCCTTGGGGCATGCGCCCACCTTGCTGGAGATCGAGGCGAAGGAGAAGAGGGCTCAGGGACTTTCAACTCCGTTAGGAGCGCCATGTCTATAGCCA
>ORJL011254735.1_pt1 | contig 26525 bp, 27 predicted proteins | sample 1779941 | NCBI WGS metagenome assembly ORJL01 (sample SAMEA104232317, study PRJEB22302) | groundwater metagenome | biome: forest; feature: aquifer; material: groundwater | place: USA | collected 2011-08-07 | depth 5.8 m
CAAGAGAAAATATGGCTCTGTGATCAGAGCCAGAAGCTTCGCAACACAGAAAGTCGAAGTGATGAGCAAGTTAATCGCCTATAATATTGACCGTACGGTCAATTACCTGCTGGTGTTCATCAGAGGATCGCACCAGAGCCCCTTGGAGAAACCTTTTTATAGTTCTTTTCGCGCTTCTTTCCAGCAGAGGTGTTTATGTCTCGTTCAGGTCAAGCAGGTGTTGAATACATTGTCCTTATAGGCGTTTTACTCTTCTTTTTCATCCCTATTGTCTATTACTCTCTGACACAAGCTACGCAAAGTGTTAAATATAGCCAGGTGGAAAATATTATCAATCGTCTTGGAAAGGCAGTTGATGCAGTCTATGCATTAGGTCCTGGATCTATGGAAATAATTCCCATTACTATTCCTGATGGTATCCTCAACACTGTTATTGGCGGTTCCACAGAACGTGAAATATTTCTCAATGTGACTGGTTATGGCAGCGTTTCTGATGTGCATGTCACCACTCGCGCAAATGTCACTGGTTCTTTGCCGATTGAGAAAGGTACTTATTACATCAAAGTGGAAGCATTACCTGGAGGCATTGTTAATATTACTCAACGATGAGACGAAAACTATATAAGTCACGGAAGGGGCAAATTAGCACAGAGATTATGTATGCCGTTGGTGTCATGATCATGATTTTCCTGTTGTTGACAGGAGTTTCCTTCAATCGTCGCAGCGAGCTACGAAAGATGGACGATTATCTACAAAAGAGGAATGAATGCTTGAAAGTCGCAAACACTATATCCAGTTTAACAGCAGCAGGATTTAATACACGCGCTGTTCTCACCCTCTATAATAAAATGTGGATTTTTAATAATAGCCGCATTGCTGTTGACCCTTTAGCTGCCAAAGAAACTCCTTGCACTTATGTCGGTCACATTGATCCAGCTATATTGAATGCTACTAATAATTATATAGAACTGACTGGCAATGGTCAGGCTTATTGTTTTTATAACACGAATGAACAAGTCAGTATTTATCCAACTACAAACCCTTCCTTTATCCTATGCACCATCTCATGAACAAACGCGGACAATTGAGCTATGAATATATTGTAGTGGTAGGTATGATTCTTCTCCTCGCCATTCCTTTCTTCTATAGTTTCTTTCGCTATCTTGTTGGCGGTTTTAATACTCAGATGAATGCAGATATGGTTACGCGTGTCAGCCATGCTACGGAGACTTTAGCAAATCTGGGAGGGGTAGGCAGTAAGTTTGATGTACCTGTACGTATCTCGCGAGTTGCCCAGAACTCTCTTCAGAATAGTCGACTGTCTGTTCAAACAGCTAATGGACAACAATATTCATCGTCTGTTTTTCCAAGAACTCTTGTCGGCAGTGAAGCACTTATTGGCGATGGTTTCATGAATGTCCCTCTCATTTATACGTATCTTGAAACTGTGGTTATTGGTCAACAACCCCAAGTCGTTGGCATTTGTCCTGAAGGAGGAGATCCTTATTCTTCTAGTTGTTCGACTACCACAACTACTGCACCTTCTGAGGGCTTTCGTCTTTTAGGCGCAAACTTTGATCCCAATAGCGAAGTTATTATGAGCAAGATTCAAGGTTCCAATGGTGGTTGTAAGACCATGATTGACTGTGCACAAGATGCTGATTGTGATGTTGGACAAGCATGCAAGAATGGTATTTGCTCTGATTTAAGTCCTCCTATGACTGTCAGTCAAGGTGGCTTGATTGCGGATATTAGTACTGCACAGACTGGAGTAGGTACTTATGATATTGCTATAGCAAATCCTGGTGGAGCGAAGAGTGCTTGTGTCTCTATGAATGTAGTGACTTCACCCGTCTTAGGGTGTGGCAATGGTGTGCTTGAGTCTGGTGAAGAATGCGATGCTCCTTACCCAGGTATCTGTGGCACACTCGATAATTGCAATGCACAACAATGCACATGTAAGGGTCAGATCGGCACTGATTAATGAACTATGACTCATCATCGACGAGGTCAGGCAGCAGTTACTGATTTATTTATTGCTATCTCTGTTTTTATCATTCTGATTACTATTACTACTTTGACCTGGAACCTCTATAACATCCGTTTGACCAGCAGATTTGACTATGACGAAATGATGTTGAAAGGATTTCAAGTAACAGACTTACTGGTCAAAAGCAAAGGAATTCCTGCGGACTGGCATACCAATTATAATGTGACTACTCCGCGACCTGGGCCACCGTTTAATGCTGCAGATATTCGTGCTCCTACTATTATTGGTTTGGCTGACAATGAACGAGTTCTTTCTCCTGAACGCATTGACGCCTTTAAAGATATTAGTGATGCTCATCCACAAATTATTAAGGATGCTCTTAAGATCAACCAATATAACTACTATTTTGTTATTCGCAATCAGACTGGAACTCCACTGCTCAACACAGGATTTTTCCCTTCTGGAAAATATGCAGTCAATCTCGCGCGCATAGTTCTTTATAATGGTCAGCCAGTCATCATGGAGTTTGCCATATGGAAATAAAACGAAAAGGTATTATTTTTGCCTTGGATGCCGCACTTGCCGTAGCAGTCGTTATTATTATTCTTATCAATAGCTCTTACTATTTTAGCACTGCATCAAAAGAATCTTTATCTCAATTACAACCTGTTCGCATAGGCAGTGATGTCATAGCATTGCTTGACTTTGGGAATGCTTTTGATTATGCCTTTACCTACAAAGATCAGATAGGCTCTGGGCAGCCCTGTGAGATAACTCCCACTAATTATGATCTGATCTCTGACAAATGCTTAAATGTCTCCACTTACCTTCCCAAGAATTATGCCTTGAAGTTTACTATGACTGACATGAAAGAAACTCCAACATCTCTTGCTATCTGCCCTTCAAGTGGAAGTGATTCTGATTGTCAACTTGGTCCTGGGACAACTTGTACTGCTACGGATTGTCTTCTTGATCCAGGTGAATGGATAAAGGTTCTTCCTGTTACACGACAGGGAACAAGCGGTGCCTATCAACAGAACATCTTGAATCCTGGGAAACACTTTGTCACTGTAGGCACTACGAGAACTGATGCGGGGATATCGCTTTCTATTAATGTCGATGATAACTCTACCACAGGATTAACTACATTTGATTCTGATACTGGCATTTACATCTGGAGTACGACTGTTGTCTTTCCTTACTTTGAAGCAGGCAATGGTCAAAATAATTGGATAAACCTAACCAATTTTGAAACTCAGCCTATTACTGTGAAATGGGTACGCGTTGTTGGTGATGAGTCTTATACTCGCACTGCCAACTCTGAGCCTGGACTAACTGTACCTCTCGATCGTTTTATCGGAACTGGCGAACGTTTTATTAGTATTGTTGAACCAGATGGTGATTTTGAAGGATATCATCTTGTTCGTTATTGGATTTGGTTAAAGACGGTGAGCACCACATGACTTCCAAAGCTACTTCCAGAGGAGTACTCTTGACTTTAGGTATCACCTTTATCTCTCTCATTGTTCTTTCTTTTGCAACTTTAATTCTTCGCAATGCAGAAAATTCAGATCTTCGCTTAACTGAACTTTCCTCAGTAGATCGCCTTTATACTCTTTCAAGTTCCATGGAGAGAAGCATCTTCCGAAGCTATTATTCCTTAACAGGCATCAATCTGACACTCACTAAGGATGCTATCACCATCGTGAAAGATACTAAACGCTCAGGAGTACCAAATTATTATCAACCGCCTGACACGACTGATCAATCTATTCTCGGTATAAAAGCGGGAGATATTTATGTCGACCTTCTTGCGAGAAGTCTCACTTATGGAACTGTCTCCGTTGCCAATGCAATAGGTTATACTCTTTCTCACTATCTCACTCTTACTTTTTACTATCCTACTCTTGTTTTTAACAACTTCTTAGTTCCTGATGTTTTCAAAACTGTACTTCTGTATGCCTATTCAGATGATAATGTTAACTTAACAAAAGATTATAATTTTCGCCATTCTCTACAGACATCACAATACTGCTGTTTCGAGATAGGAAATATGAGCAACCTCTATCCTATCAACTCTACCTCCCAACTCTACCTTCTTGGATCTTATATAAATAATCTTACAGAAATCAAGATTAAAGTGCAACACCCTACACGTTGTCCTTATATTAATTGGTCGAATAGCGGCACTCGCCGTTTGAATGAGGCACAACATGGATATGTCCCTGCAAATGGTGATGTTAAACTCAAGATTAGCATTCAAGCAGAAAGTGAACAAGGATCTTGTCTCCCAGCAACTCTCTCCCCCTACTATGAAGTACAAAATGATGCTATCCTCAATCGAACAGGTGTCACTATATCACACATTATCTTTTTAGACAATCTGACGAATGATCCTTCAGTTTCTGGTTATAATTTCATTTATGGCGAAACTCCACCTGCAAGTGCATCGAAAGAACGACCATTCATCATGATCTATGATAGTAAGGCACAAACAGGAACAGAAGTATCTGTAGCATCCAATATTCTCTATCTCTTTCAGTATGATAATCCTATCCGCTGGGAAGTCACTCTCAAATATAATTTTGGTCCGGTAGAAGTCTATACTACAGAGACTGTGACTGCAACCTTGGATGCACTTAATGTTTCGAGAAGACAGCGCCTTGTACGCTTTAAATGAGTTTTGTAAGGGGCAGTTGTAACCATTCTTGAAGTACAGCAACAATTAATAAAGCCCTAGGATAACTGAAACACCAGAGATGGTGATGGAGCAGATTTATCGTAGTGTATTCTGGATAGGAATCGTTTCTGTTATTATATCACTCTTCATTGACTTTTATACATATACCAGCTATTTCGTTTTAGCTTTTGGTGTAGGCGTTCTTTTTATAATCTACTCTCTTTTTGAACAGTATCTTTTGAAGAAATCGCAATTAGTTACACCACAAGCTCAACCACAGCAGATACAACAACCAACACAATCCACTATCATCGCAAAACGATTAGTTCCTCTGAAAGAACTTCAGAAACCATCTTTTCCCGTATCATCCCAAGCCCCGAAAACATCTTTTTTCACTCGTTTCTTTTCTCATTTCCATCTGCGAAAAAAACAACCAGTTGCAAAACCATCAGTCTCTATAGCTTCTTTAAACAATGTCAAACAACTCTTCCATGAAGATCTCCATCTTCAACAGCAACAACTAGGAAGTATGTTTCAACGACCTATTACCCCAGTACTTCCACCTCGTCCACAATCTGTGTCGCCATCACCACCAGTACAACGTCCTTTCTTACAGCCTTTACCTTCTCAACTTAAAGCATCTCCTTTCACTTTTGAGGAAGGTTTAGAACATTATATCCCCTCTGGAGCAGAACAATTGCCCCACGACCATCACAATCGCTACGAAGAAGATCGTGAAAACATTTCACAGCCTTCAGACCAGCGGTACCAACAGGTCAGTCAGCAGCAGAGAATACCATCATTACAACAACCACCACACCATCTTTCTCTGCTGCACTACCTGCATTATAAAGACAGAAAATATGAAACCATTCTCTTCAGCAGCTTGCTTGTTTTAAGCATCATCCTTGTTATTGTAAGTCTTATTCTTCCTTTCCAAGAATATGTGACTTTTGTTGTCACACTTCTCTTTTTAGGACTCTTACTCCTCAGCGCTTCTGTTGCTGAACTGATTCATTTACGACACCATGCTCTTCCCTTACCAACATCACAGCAACAGCAACCTGCTTTACCAGTACAGCAACCAACGCCTGTCAAGCCAATACTTTCACAACAAAGACCACCTATTACTCCCTCTCAACAGAAGCAAACACCTGTCTCTCAACCAAAAGAGACTGAACAGATAACAACCCTCATTACGTATGTGCAAGAATCTTTGAAGCAACAGTATCCTGCCGATGCCATTCGTGCAGCAGCTAAGAAGTCAGGTTGGCCAGACGCTTTAGTCACCCAAGCATTAGCTCTTACCCAGAAACATACTTCAAAGAAGAAAAAAGCATTTATTCTTCTTGGTCTCGTAGTTCTTCTGCTTATTTCACTCATTGTTCTTAATAGCAGCGATATGTTCTTACTTCCCTATTGGTTTGACCTCTTGAGCGATGGATCACCACAGTTCTACTTTATCATGATAGGCGTATTTCTCGTAACTATTTTCCTCTTTGTCAATAAAGTACGAAAAATATACAAAGCAAAAAGAATCAAATATAGGGTTGAAGAGGAACAACATGTCGCTGAAATCAAACAGGAACTTGAAAAACAACCTCTGACCCTTATTCGTGGAACCTATGAGACTGACTTTGATCGACTTTACCATCTCATCTCTGAAAAGAAAGTGCTGACCCTTACAGAAGTGGCACAAGGTTTTAATGTCTCCAGAAAAGAGGCAGAAGAATGGGGAAAAATCTTAAAAGAACAAGGATTAATTGAACTGCATTATCCAACTGTGGGAGATCTTGAATTGCGATGGAAAAAATAGATGAATATACTATCAAAGTTGATGACTTAGTCGTTACTGTCACTATTCTTGGTGGAAAAGGAGTCATGAAAACATATTCTGTAGCTGTACCCACTGTTGCTCCTGCTACGCGTGCCTTGATGAATTATATCAAACATGGACTCATTAGCGAAGTATCAGTCAGTACTGGAGAGATGCTAGATCCTAAATCAATCGTCCAACTCAAAGAGAAATTCAGCAAACGTGCGGTTATCTTGCTGAAAGATAAGCTTCCGAATATCACTGCAGAGACCTCAACACTCTTAATCAATATTCTCATGCAGGAAATGTTGGGACTCGGTGATGTCGAATATCTCCTCAATGATGAAGCTCTCGAAGAAATTGTCATTAACTCTTCTAATGAACCTGTTCGTGTCTTCCATAAACACTTTGGATGGTTAGAGACTAACATTAAAATGGACAGTGAAGAGAAGATTTTGAACTACTCCAATATCATCGCTCGTCGTGTTGGCAGACAAATTACTACTTTAAATCCCTTGTTAGATGCTCACCTGATCACTGGAGATCGTGCTAATGCCGTCCTCTTCCCTATCTGCACAAAAGGACACACCATCACCATCCGTAAATTCGCTAGAGACCCTTGGACTTTAACAGACTTCATCAAAAACAGAACAGTTACGCCTAAAGTGTTAGCCTTGATTTGGCTGGCCATCCAATATGAGATGAACATTCTTGTGAGTGGTGGTACTGGTAGCGGAAAAACTTCTTTCTTGAACATCGTTATGCCCTTTATACCTCCTAACCATCGCATTGTTTCTATTGAGGATACTCGTGAGTTGCAACTTCCTAAGTATTTGTACTGGTGCCCTTTAACCATCAGACAACCGAATCCTGAAGGCAAAGGAGAAGTCACGATGTTGGACTTACTGGTCAACTCCTTGCGTATGAGGCCTGATAGAATTATCCTCGGAGAAATGCGTAAGAAAGATCAAGCTTCCGTATTATTTGAAGCGATGCACACCGGTCACTCTGTATACGCTACAGTCCACGCTGATTCGATTGCTGAGACTATTGATCGTTTGATTAATCCACCGATTGAAGTTCCAAGAAACTTGTTAACGGGAGTACACTTGAACGTTGTCATGTTCAGAGACAGACGACGAGGTATTAGAAGAGTCTTCCAAGTGGGTGAATTCTTGCCGACTATGGAAGAAGGAACACCAACAGTTAAACCTAATATTCTTTATCGATGGAAACCTGGTACGGATGAAGTTGTGGAACATTCGAGTTCTGTGCGTATCTTTGAAGAGTTAAGCAGACATACTGGGCTGACGTTGCCTCAAATTGAAAAGGACATGCTGCAAAAACAGAAGATTCTTGAATGGATGGTGGCTAACAATATACGTCACGTTGACGCTGTCGGCGAATTGATTAAAAATTACTATATTGATTCTGAATCGGTGATCGCGAAAGTTGGAGGAGTCTAATGATTAAGATTCCTTTTGCTTTTTTACCGCCACAGCTTTTGTACAAATATTCACGACTCTTCCTTGGATTTTCTGAGAAGTTAGAACCGCGTTTTCACTTCTTGGCACTTAATCTCGAGCAGACTGAAGCGAGAATACGACCTATTGAATACATCAGCATGTGCTTAGCATCAGTCACAGTTTTTTTCTTCTTTAGTTTGATTATCTGCTTTATTGTCATAGGACTTGGTGTTCCCTTATTTATAAGCATCCCTATTGTTCTGTTTGTCAGTCTTTTCGTTTTCATGCAGCAGATGGCTTACCCAAAGCTGGTAGCTTCCCGACGTATCCGAGGTGTGGAAATCAATCTGTTACCTGCACTCCAGGATATGTACATTCAATTAAATTCTGGTGTACCTCTTTTTAATATTCTAGTCAATATTGCCCATGCAGACTATGGAGGAGTTTCTGAAGAATTCTCTAAAGGAGTTCGAGAGATTGGTGCAGGACGATCCCAAGTCGATGTGCTGGAGGAGATGGCAGTCAGAAACCCGAGCATGCTCTTCAGAAGAGCTTTGTGGCAACTGGTCAGCGGCATGAAAGAAGGATCTGATATTTCTTCTTTGATCAAGGAAGTTATGCAAGCAGTTTCAGATGAACAACTCACCCAGATTCAACGTTATGGTGGACAGTTAAGCCCCTTAGCACTCTTCTATATGCTGATTGCTATCATTGCGCCTTCCTTAGGCATTACCTTCATCATCATTTTATCCTCGTTCGTAGCACTTGGTGAAGGCGCGACAAAGGCGATTTTCTATGCACTCCTTATTATCACCTTATTTTTCCAGATTATGTTCTTAGGTATGATTAAAACAAGGAGACCGACGCTTATTAGCTAACCATGTACGACTTTGTCCAACGTCTCTATCCTGTAAAACTCAAGAATGGTTATCAGCAGCTTCTGAACTATTGCAACATTGAAGTTGAAGTCAATCGCTTTTTAACTATTAGTGCCATCTCCATATTTATTGGTACTATTGTTCTCGCCCTTTTCACGCTTATTTTCTTCGATGTCAATTTCTTTATCTTGTTTGTTGCATGGTTTATTCTTCTTCAGGGTATTCTGTATGCCTGGTTAGTCTTGACTGCTGATAGTCGAGCACGTTTTGTTGAAGAACTGTTGCCCGATGCTTTACAACTGATGGCATCAAACTTACGTGCTGGACTGACTGTTGACCGCGCTTTATTGTTATCTGCACGCCCTGAATTTGGTCATTTTAAGGATGAACTCAATTATGTGGGCAAGCAATTAGCAACAGGCAAAGAATTGGGAGCAGCTTTAATGGAGTTAAGCAGCCGCATTCGTTCTGACAAGCTCAAAAAAACCTTTCAAATCATTGTTTCTGCCATGTCTTCTGGTGGAGAGCTAGCTGAATTACTTGTACAGACTGCCACCAATCTCCGTCAACAACGTCTTGTGGAACAACGTGTCCGCTCGAGCGTTCTCGTTTATGTCATTTTCATCTTCTCTGCCATAGCTTTTGGAGCACCTATGCTCTTTGGATTGAGTTCTTTCCTTGTTGAAGTTATCAGTGATATCTTCTCTAAAGTGCAACTACCACCACAAGAATCAGCAGCGAATCTTCCCCTCTCTTTCACGAAAGTGTCTGTTAAACCTTCTTTCATCAATGCCTATACTATCGTCTCTATGTTGTTCACGTCTGTGATGGGCTCCTTAATTCTCGGACTTATAGCCAAGGGGAAAGAAAAAGAAGGACTCAAATATTTACCTATCTTGGTCATTATTACTATCTCCCTCTTCTTTTTGGTCAAAATATCGATTAAGGCTATTCTGGGAGGATTATTCCAGTTTTAACTAGCGAAGTTTATTTTTTCTCATGGATAACAATTTTTTAATTCTGGAAGACTCCTCAGCAAACCCAAATTCCTTGCCTATCTTGTAAATGCGATATGCTGCAAAGACAAAGGTCGTATAGACAAAGATGAGGATAATATACTTGATGTACGTTAACCACTCGCTGAGGTTAAACAAAGCAATAGAAATATCCCATAACGAGTATATTAACACAAAGATGAGACAGAGCAAGAAGCTTCCTGTGTACTTTCTGATGGTAGAACCTCTTGACAAGACACTGTAGGCATTTATTGTCCATATGATTGCCCAAACACCAAAGGTCAACGTCAACATGGCACTAATGAGCTCTATATCGCTCACATATCTGAACAACGCATAGAGACCGCTTAAGATTGCAATCGTGCTGATTAAGTTTTTCCCTAATTGCATGATATTTGAACGATTAATATAAATAAAGAACAAGAGAATGGCAAGAGCTACTGCACCGATCATGATTGTTGAAAATGCTGTTTCTGGACTTTGGAAAGCAGTGGAGAAAGCACCTGTGATGCTCCTTCCCAAGATTAATCCGATTAAGAACAATAATAACCCTGTTATGATCAAACTTAACATGTATTTTCTGTCTCTTTTTTTCATTGTTGTTTACAAGTCGAGCCGAATATCACAAAATTGGCTTAATTCGCTCAACAACTCCTTGTCTGATTCTTTTTCTAGGGATATGATAATACCTTTGACATGCCACATCCTCATCTTTCCTGATAAGAAATGAATGAACTTTGCGACTGTCGCTGGTTTGTTATAAATCAATAATGTGCTTAGTGAATCGAAAAAAAGAAATTTCTTCTCGCCGGGAATAGCACGAACTGCCTGATCCATAGCCAAAGAAATATCACTGAGATTTTCCGGACTTCCTATGAAGAGACATTTATTCGTCTTTTCGATATTACCTCCTGTTGTTTTCGTGACTGCGTCAATGAAAATGATCATATCTGTATTAATTGTATTACGCCTGAATATCGCTTCCATAGTGTTAAAGGGCTTATTTAAGGTGACATATACACCTGGAGTACCATCAACAGCTGTGAGATAGTGCACCAACGCGATGTTGGTCTCTTGATAATGCTCTGCATCAACTGTAGCTAGAGCAACGTATTGGTCTACACCATCCAGACTCTTTTCAATAATATCCCCAACCGGCATGCTACAACAACCAATTTCTAGAGATATAAAGGTTTCGGGGTTATGCTGCAGTGAGTAACCTTTTTATAGTCGAGCTCCTTTTTCTTTCCTATGGTGTTAGAGATATTAAGCACAGGTATTAGCGGTCTCGATGAACTTCTCAAAGGAGGCTTTCGGAAGACTAACTCTGTTCTTATAGCAGGTGTTCCTGGATCAGGCAAGACAGTCTTTGGCATGCATTACATCTTAGAAGGTGCAAAACATGGAGAACCTGGATTATTTATCAGTTATGAGGAGGCAGAAGAATCTATCTATGAATATGCAGACAGCTTTGGTTTTAACTTTCGAGAATATGCACAAAAAGGATTAATTACTGTCTTGAGCATTCCTCTCATTGGTAAAATTGTTACTTTTGCACCTATTATCGATATGATCAGAAAAAATAAAATTCAGCGTGTTTTTTTGGATTCCATTACCCTCTTTGAATTTGTTGATAGTATGAGTGCTATGAGCTTCCGCAGAGAAATTATTGAATTTATCAAAATTATGCGTGAATTGGGAGTTACTTTAGTTGCTTCTTCAGAAAAGAAGGTTGCTAATATTGACGTCATTGAATATGGATCACAAGATTTTCTCTTTCAAGGATTAATTTTATTAACTAAAGTCAGAAAGGGAGCATCATTTGAGCGATGTATCTCTATCTCCAAAATGCGAGGACAAAGTCATCAATTAGGCATCTATCCCTTTGCAATTGATGAACAAGGTGTACAAGTGTATGCTAATCAGCTTCCCTTCTCACTCATTGAAAAAGGTGATATTTAATGCCGCCACAACGACTAGAACGTATTCCCTCAGGCATTGCTGGATTTGATGAACTCATTGAAGGTGGTTTCAAGGTTGGCAGCATTAATCTTCTTGCAGGCAGCGCTGGTTCTGGCAAGACTACCTTTTCTATTCAATTCTTAGTTGAAGGCATCAAGAGAGGCGAAGCTGGTGTCTACATCACATTTGAAGAAAAGCGTGAAAAACTGTTTGATGATATGCTTGAGTTTGGCTGGGACTTGCAGAAATATGAGGAAATGGGCTTGTTTAAATTTATGGAATATAGTCCGGAACAGATTAAACGAGTTTTAGTAGAAGGTGGTGGTACCATTGATGCTATTATCACTCAGATGCAAGTGAAGCGATTAGTTATTGACAGTATTACTTCTTTTGCTCTGCTTTTTCAGGATCAATTAAGCCAGAAAGAATCTGCTCTAGCTCTTTTTGAAATGATTAATAATTGGGGATGCACTGCTCTCTTGACGTCTCAGGCAACACAAATCAGCCCAGATGACTTGACATCACAACTGGAGTTTGAAGTTGACAGTATCATTCTTTTGTATCACTTCAAGAAACAAGGTATACGTCAACGTGCTTTAGAAATCTTAAAAATGCGAGGAACACGCATCACTGAAAAAACTGTCAGACTCTTAATTGATGATCATGGCGTCAAAATAGACCCTAAGATTGTTGTGATGGTTTAGCTTTTCTTGTGAGTGAAACATACCATATTATCATAATAACGGCAACTAACCCTATGGTATAAAAAGCGTAGGCAAGTGTTTTTGATTTACTTCTTCCACATACTTTGCTATCACATATTGCAGTAATGCACTCAAAATCTTCAGTACATTCTTGTTGATCTACTTTTTGCGATAGCCATTCATGTGACTTCCCCTCACAATACTTCCCTTCTCTTACTGTCCCCTTTATGATACAGGCACTTTCATAAGTACATCCTTCTTGATGTGTAAATTGGCATCGTTTTGGTGATCCTGTACATACTTCCTGCGTACACATTTCATTATCTGCGCAATCAGCATCAATTTCGCACTTATCTATTTGCGCACAATCAGCATCGTTGTTCGTATCACAGGATTTTGGGCAACATTGATCGCCTGCTACGCAAGTGGTAGTTTCTGTGCGCATACAACGGTTTGGGAATTCAGAAGTATCACATCGCTCTGTTGTACATGTATTCCCGTCGTTGCAATCAGCGTCAATATAACATTGATTTTTTGCACCTATGCCTGTAACATTCTCTATGCATCGATTATTTGCACAGATCTGGCTCGCTAGCCCGCAACCACAATCAGCGCAACATACTGTAAAGTCTTCTCCGTTCTCACACACATTATTGCCGCATGTAATATAAATTGTGACATTCAAAATTGCCCTTGTAGGATCTCGCGACAATGCCAGGATATGAATAATCACACCATTCACATTCTTTGCGATATTATTAACAACATCCTCTTGTACATCCTCAACCACTCCATCAACGTCAACATTAATACTTTTAGGGCCCATTCCAATAACGGTAATATTTTTTCCATTCAGAATAAAACTTCCTGGGATATCAATGATTATCTTCTGATTGATTGCAGAGACTGTCATGCTTAGCACTATAACTAAACATATAATCTCTCCAACATACACCACTTTTTTTATAGCCATTTTTTTCTTGCAAAGAAAATGATTGTTGTCAACACTGACAAGATAATTAATCCTGTGATTATCCAGAACGCTTGAGGATGCCCTTCCAATGGCAGAGCCACATTCATGCCATATAGTCCTGTGACTAATATAGGAAATGACAATAACGTTGCCAGCAAAGTAATGGACTTCATGACATTATTAATCCGATTTGATGTGTTTGTCACGTAGATTTCAACTATGGATGTCAGACGTTCCCGAAGCAACTCGATGGAGTCTATTTCCTGCATTAACTCTACTTCAACCTCTGCAAACAACCCCTTTTCTTTAACGGATGGAATGTCATTTATCAGCACAGAGAGCACATCACGATCTCCTATACAGGCCCGTCTGAAATAAACAATCTTCTTCTTGAGATTGAACACATGAGTCAGGGTATGATCATTACACCTCTTCATAACTTCACTTTCCACATGATCGAGCTCACTCTCAAATTCATCGACTACTTTTGCTGTCTCCTTACCTAATGTATGCAAGATTTTATAGAGTAAAAATTCCGTGCTTTCCTTGAACAAGGTTTTCATCACATCTGTATTCAAGTCGAGTTCACTCATCGCTGAGATCTTCTGTTTATGGATAGAAATAACAAATCGCTTATTTAAGATGATTGTCAGAGGAGTTGTTCCTTTGTTTTCCTGAGAAATGAGAGCACGGTAGTACACATAGATCATACCATCTTCAGCTTTAACACGAGGGCGTTCATCAGGATCCAAACAATGCTGCAATTCCGATAGTGGTATATCAAATCGCTCGTGCAACATGCGAAGCTCCTGCACATTAGGATCTATACAGTCTACCCACGTGTTGGCCTTTCCAACGTTCACTAATTTTACATCGACCTCAGCTACCCTATCACCTTGCAATGTCAGTACGCGAATCATTCCCATATAATTCACTCGATAGAGCTATATAAATATGCTGTTTGTATTCTTGAAGAGTGAAAGAAATCTTTTTATAGAGAGGATATTCCTTCACTTTCATGGTGCAGATCGACTCCAATAGACATGCTTTGAAACAACAACGACGGCAAGAGCGTCAACAAGCTCAAACTACCCAAGCAGAAGAGCAACTGAAACATCACCGCATGCGTCGTGTTAAAAAGTACACTCTACTCGGTATTATAGCTATTGTTATCGTCAGCTTCTTAGTCTTTCTTATTAGCAGCAATCAAGCAAAAGCTGGTCCCTATGACTCCTTTGCTCAGTGTTTGACGGAGAAAGGTGTTGTCATGTATGGTGCTTACTGGTGCCCACATTGTGCCAACCAAAAAAAACTTTTCGGCAGATCTTTCAAATATGTCACCTATGTTGAATGCGCCTCTGACGGCAAAGATGCACAACCAGAGTTATGCCTGCAGAAAGGCGTAGAAAGCTATCCAACCTGGGAGATCAATGATAAAGTCCAGAGCGGAGAAATGCCCTTACAAACCTTGGCTGAAAAGAGCGGTTGCCCTCTCACTCATCCAGCACCTGCACAACAAGAGTAACGAAACTTATTTAAGGGTTCATCCATTTTTATTTCTATGCACAAACGAGCGCTCTTCTCTGCTATAGTTATGTTGCTACTTGCTTCTTTCTTAGCTTCTTTCATGCAGGATACTCCTCTTACTGGAGAAGCAATTCGAGGTACGAGAACGCAACCATTATCTATTCCTGGAAAACAACCTGTCTCTCTCACTACTTCTGCAACACAAGGCAAAGTAATTACAGCTTTCCAGTCACTGTTAACCAAACAATTTCCCAACATTCCTGCAACTTCTTTGACTTTCCCACAAAAGATTTCTGGAGCGAGCACCTTACACACGCGTCTTATTTCTCCTTGGGAAAATCAGCGATGTGAGGAGACAGGAATTACCAAAAAAGGACCTTATCCTATGACTTCTGATGGATTGACGAGATGTATTCAATACTCCTTAACTGCCTGCCAGACTACTTCAAAAACTGCAGCGGCTACTACAGTAAAAACTTGTCTCACAGATGCAGAACAAGTGTGCAAGCGTAGAAATAGAAGTGCTACAGATAGAATTCCTGAAAAATTTTCTGTCTTTGAGCAAACATCAGCTGTCTCTACCAGCCCATGTTTCTTGAACTCTATCATTACTGAAGGCAATGGTCAATACTGTTTTGCATTATTCACCCAACAAGGAACTCTTGATGGTCCACTTCGTTGTCAGCCTTCGACTAAAACTGGAGCCTTGCAGCTTTCCTGTAGTTCCAAGTATATTATATCTGCAGCACATTCCTGCAAGACAGACTCAGTCATTAAGGCTAATCCCAACAGAATTACTTATTGAAGAGAAAGCTATTTAAATACAGTCAACACACTATTCCACATGCCAGGAAAAAAGAGTGGTAAGAAATCTTCTGGAAAGAAAAAAAGACCCAATGTTTGTGAAGTCTGTTAGTTGCGAGGTTTTATGCGCTTAGAACGACGACTTCATTGGCTTAGAATCTTTGCTTTTTTAGGCATAGCTGTCTCTTTGTTCTTAACTTACCTCTATTACACACCTCAGCCCTTTTCTTCTTGCATCCTTGGTGATTATTTTGTCTGTTCCTTACCTACTACTGCGTATGCCCGTCTCGATGGTATTTTTCATTTCTTATCTGCTGATGTAGGTCTAGCACTCCCAGCTTTCTCTCTCCCCTTACCTAATACACTTCTTTTCCTCTTAGCGTTTGCTCTTCTTTTCTTCATCTCTTTTCAACTTCCTACGCGTCGACCACTATTTGGCTTGTCCTCACAACACTCATTTGTGCTTATCAAAGGCATATTCTATGTCTTGGCAGCCTATAGTATCTTTCTCACTTATCTAGAAACTTATCTTCTCTATACTCTCTGCCTCTTCTGCATATTCCTTACTTTCTTAATTTTCGCTAGCCTGATCCTCTTGATAGGGATGTCTCCTTCACAACAGACTCGCGGCAGGCATAAGAAAAGATAATTTTATCTGCCTCAAAAACTATAGCTATCTGCGCTCATGAAACAAAACATCATCTCTCCAAAAATTTTACCTTTTTTTTGTCTACTCATTTCTCTTGCTTCTGTGGCTCTTGCTGATGACCTGGCACCTTTTGGCTCTTATGCCCAAGGCACTAGTGGTGGTTTATTTGTTGAGGATATCTATTCTCAGGGACCAGGATGGACATTCTATTTTACTGATGGCACTGACAGCATCCAGTATTATCTTTTAGCTAGCGAAGTTTCTCAAGGAATCGTTACTATTCATACCATCTATAATAATAATCCGGGAATTATCCCTGTATATCGCGGAGGAACCAACTATCGAGATGCTTCAGGCAATGTGCAGGGACCAGAACAAACTGCTTCCCGTGTTACTTTATTATCAGCGACAGCAGACCAAAGAAGCCTTACTCTTGTCTTCTCAGAAAATGATGTTTCTCACAATACAAAAACTTATGTGTTTACCATTCAAGGTAAAACACTTGTCCTTGATGTTAGTGCTTCTGCAACGATCAATTCTTATCTCAATAATTATGCTGGCTTCTCTTTGGGAAGTATCTCTGGTTTCCAACAAAAACACATTCTCCTTGATTACATGCATTCTGCACCTGTCAACATTGTCCTAGACGCTAGCCGGCAACCGCTTTATTTCTATACCCTTTACCTTGACCAGACACAGACCAATGCACAATGGTATAATAAGATTGGATGTAACCAACAGGATGATACTGATCCTTGCTATATCACTTATACTTATGGCCCTCGTAAAAATAATCAAGAAGTCATGCCTCTGAAGGAAAGAATTTACCTTACAGTAAGCGACAAGATAAATGATGTTATGGTGAAGATCAACAACAACCCTTCAACTTCTTATAAAAATCTTTTACAAACAAAAACGCAAATCGATATCTATGATGAATCATTTACCGGCATTTTCAACAAGGATGCTATTGTTCTTGAATGGACAGCGGACAGCACCGGCCAGGCAAGAATCCAAACAGCTGCTCAACGTCAAGGCTTTACCGGATGTATCTTTGCTGCACTTATTCCTGGGGCACAGAGCGGTGGTTCTACTTTACTTCTTAAGAAAAATACTATTCCTTTCAGAACAGAAGTATTTCCTGGTTTTGACAAATTGCGTAGAACTATGACTGACACGCTTTCTGTAAATCAGGGAGACAAGATTAGATTTGTTCTTTCAACGACTCTCAATAATTTTTGCGAGCATATGAGCCTGGATGTTACTATTTCCTTGAACGGAAGAGACCATCTCTATCCACAGGAATATTCTACAACACAAGGCAGAAATGGCTGGAACTACTATGAATACACTCGAGATCAGTATCAACCTTTATCCTATGATCCTACTTTAGACCGCTGGCAGACCAAAGAGTATCGATCTTATATCAGTAGAACAGGCATGTCTCCGCCGATGCATAACTTTTTTTATATGACTGGAGATTTTGTAGATCAACTTTCCACACTAGGTATTGCTGACTATGTTTTCTTCTATGGCAGACATGGAAAAAATGGATGGGATGTTACTTGGCCTGATTTATATCCTTCCACTGAAATTAAGGGAGGATCTCTAGGCATTATTTCTCTAGGTTCAAAAGTCAAAAGCAGAGGCAATCTTTTTTCTCTTTACTATATCCACTCTTGGTTATCACAACGCTTTCCCTCTACATCACCCAATTATTATGCCCTCTATGGCAATGCTGCTTTCAAAGCTCAGGACGGTACACCTTATGTTAATCCGTATTGGTCAAATACTGGAATAGGTTATTGCCCTGGAGGATTTGATGCTTGCTTTGATCTTCCTAATCTACCACGGCTTACCTGTCCACTACAAGGGGAGTGCTATCGCGGAGGTTCTTTTGTTGTTGTCGATTATGGAAAAATTGCCCGACCTTATAATGGAAATGCACCTTTTCTTGATATTGATTCAGTAGCTGCTGAACAAGCATATGATCTAACAGCCGTCTATACCGATGCTTTCCTTGGTTCACCTTCAAATGTTATCAACCATTTTGATGATGACAGCACGACTAAAACCATTAGCGGCGTTCTTACTGCTGAAAAAGAAGTATTATCTCGCTTAAAACAGATTCATGGAGGACCTGTTGCAAGTGAAGGATGGGGTGATATTAGCCTTGGCCAAGAATATAAAGCGGAGCAACGAGCTGATGTGCTTAATGCTGGGTATGTTGATGGCATGAGTTATCCTCCAGACGCCTATCCTCGATCGCAAATTACGTTTATCCCTAACTTTGTCCACAAAGCAATTAATCCTTTAATGGTACCTCATGGTGTTGGTTTTCGAGACAGATTTTTCAAAATTATGGCTGGACAGCAAATTTATGGAGAGCAAGATTATAACTTTGACCTCTATAGAGCAATGCTATTAGGTTATGGCTTTGCCAACTATCTTGATGTGTCAGCTTTTTACAGAACACCCTTTGAGGCATATTCTGCGCATATCAATAATTTTGTCAAGGAGTATTATATGGTTAGAGCACTCCAACCAGAATATCGACTATCACAGATAAGAAGCATTCTCTATAATGCACAAGGACAATTAGTTGATCTTTCTGAGGCTATACGTCGAGGCGTTGATTTCACTAATGATCAGGTTTACTTAGAGTATACTAATGGCTTTAGAATTTATATTAATTATAACAGTCGAGATACTTGGACCATATCTAATACACCTAAAGGTACAATTGTACTACCACCTTATGGATTTGTCGCATGGAAACCTGGAGGAGTTTTTGCCTCTAGCTCTTTACGTGATGGACATCGCGCTGATTATGTGGAAAGCTCTGCTTATATCTTGACTGATGGCAGGGGAGTACTCACCAACTTTGGCAGCATCTCCTCAAAGTATCTGACTGTACAACTTGCTTCTGGTTCTTCCCTCTTTTGTCAGCCTACTTTTGGCTGCTACAACAATTTTGTTGCTCGAACACCCACAGGATTACAAACTAACCCTTCTCTTATCTCCAGCACAGCTCCTATGAGAATCCAACTTATTGGATCCTTCATCCATCCTGATGCACAACTCTATTACAAAGGTAATCTTATTGATCATCAATATTACTCTTATGTAGACAACACTCTACTCGAAATCCACTCCAATAGACTGTTTGATGCAGGCACTTCACAATTGGAAATCAGGAATCCTGGTGATCGATCTGGCTTCGTCACGCTTAATGTTGGTTCTTCTCCAGGCAGCAATAACAATAACACTGGTGGTAATCAAAGAGGAGATGATGACGATGATACCAGAGATGACGCAGGAGGTAGAATTATTCGACGTGATACCTCTCGAGGAGACCAGACTGACCAGAACTTGGGAGATGTTGGTGATACTACTAAACAACCTGAACGAAAAACTGATTTAGTGATTATCAAAGAATCTGTTGATATAGGCACTTATCTCTGGAGATTTTCACTTCTCTTAGTAATTATTGTCGTTCTGCTAACCTTACGCTACTTGTATGTGCGACGCATGAATCATCAAGACAAACCACGGGATAGATCAGATTCATTCTAAACACAAACTATATAAAAACCCTTTTTTGTAGGAAGAATGCATGACTTATCATAGTCAAGATATACAAGAGGTGCTTAGAGAGAAACAGAGTTCTAGTACTGGTTTAAGCGATATCAATGCGCGGCAACGCCTCATAGAATATGGTGAAAATAAGCTCAAAGCAGAGCGACGTGATGGTCCCTGGAAACTCTTTTTACGACAGTTTAGGGATACTGTTGTCTATATCCTGCTCTTCGCCATCATAGTTTCTTTTTTCTTAGATGAATACTTAGACGCTTATGTGATTCTCGCCATCCTTATCTTTAATGCGCTCCTAGGTTTTTTCCAGGAATACAAAGCAGAACGAGCCATCCAACTCCTGCAACAATTAACTGTGCTCAAAGCAAAAGTATTGCGTGAAGGCGTTGTGAAAGAGCTTCCCTCTACTGAGTTAGTACCGGGAGACATTGTGCTTCTTGAGGCTGGGGATAAAGTGCCCGCGGACCTGAGGATCTTTGACGCCAATAATCTGCAAACAAATGAGGCCGCTTTGACTGGAGAGAGCTTGCCTTGCAGCAAGATGGTCAAAACCCTACCACGTCTTGTGAATTTAGCAGAACGCGTCAATATGTTGTACTCTGGAACCATTGTTGTGCGAGGAACAGGAAAAGGCATTGTTGTTGAGACTGGCATGAAGACTGAACTCGGCAAGATAGCCACGATGGTACAAGAAGTTGGCGTGCATATCACCCCTCTGCAAAAAAAATTGAAGCAACTAGGACGCTTCATAGGCTTTCTTGTTATCGGCATCTGCGTGTTTATCTTTCTCTTTGGATTATTGCGAGGGCTAGATTTTTTTGAGACCTTATTGACCGCGATCAGCTTAGCTGTCGCTGCAGTTCCAGAAGGATTGCCTGCTGTTGTCACTATCTGTCTCTCGTTAAGTGTGCAGTTCATGATCAAAAGAAAAGTCCTGGTGAAACGACTGAAGAGCATTGAAACTTTAGGCAGCGTGACTGTCATCTGCTCTGATAAGACTGGCACCTTGACCAAGAATGAGATGACTGTGAAAAAAATCTATACCAATAACCAGATTATTGATGTTGGCGGCTTTGGCTACAGCACTGAAGGAAGCTTCACTCTTGACGAAAAAGAAGTTGATCCTAAAACACTCAAACTCTTATTGACTATAGCTGCTTCCTGCAATAATGCTACTGAGACTGTGGGAGATCCTACAGAGATGGCTTTATTGTATGCTGCAAAAAAAGGAGGCATTGCCCAGAAACTAGAACGCCTCGGAGAAATTCCATTCGAAGCTGAAAAACGCTATATGGCAACGCTACATAAGGGACTTGCTTTCTATAAAGGTGCACCAGAAGTGATCCTGAAGATGTGCACAAGTATTCTTCTTGATGGGAAAAAACGACGACTGATTGACAGGGATAGAACCAAGATTTTAGGCACTAATGAACTACTAGCTCATGGAGCCTTACGTGTCTTGGCCATGGCAATCAAGCAGGACGATGAGATGTATTTTGTCGGCTTGATGGGCATGATTGATCCGCCAAAAGAAGGCGTTCAAGAAGCTATGACGCTTTGCAAGCAAGCAGGCATTCGAGCAGTCATGATCACTGGAGATCATCCTTTAACAGCAGCAGCTATTGGCAAACAAATTGGCTTTGAGGGCGAAGTCATGACTGGAGCAGAATTAGAAGCAGCAAGCGATGACGACATGAAAGTATTAGTCAAGAAATATACCATGTATGCACGCGCTTCCTCTACGCACAAAGTCAAGATTTTGAAAGCGTTGCAAGCGAATGGTGAAATTGTCGCGATGACTGGCGATGGCTTGAATGATGCACCTGCGCTGAAGAGTGCAGACATTGGTGTTGCCATGTCCTTGAAAGGAACTGATGTGAGCAGAGATGCTGCTGACATGATACTAACTGATGATAATTTCTCCTCTATTGTCTCCGCTATTGAACAGGGAAGGATTGTGTATGACAATATCAAGAAGTTTGTCAACTACTTATTGAGCGCGAACGCTGTTGAAGTGGGAGTCATTGTCGGTGCACTGCTTGTAGGATTACCTTTGCCACTCTTACCACTCCAGATCTTATGGCTGAACTTGATGACTGATAGCTGGCCAGCACTTGCTTTGGCGGTTGATCCTCCAAGCGACAATGTTATGCAACGAAAACCCAGGGATCCGAAAGAGCATATTATTACTGGCCTGAAACAGAATATTCTCTATACCGCCCTTGTTGGCACTATCCTCATCTTGGGAGTCTTTTTCATCGAATATGAAACTGGGCAGGATATGACTGAAGTGCGAAGCATTGCTTTGACAACGTTAATCCTGTTTGAAATCTTGCGCGCCTATAACTGCAAGTCCACCAAACCCTTGGCGAACCTTTTTTCCAATAAATGGTTACACTTTGCTGCTTTTGTCTCTATCAGTTTACAAATAATTTTGCTCTATACTCCTTTCCTCAATACTGCCTTCAAAGTGATGCCTCTGACGTTTGCTGATTGGGCGCAAAGTATAGGCATGGCTCTAGCCTGCTTTGTTGTCTTAGAATTCTCTAAGCTCTTTGTGAAAAATAATCATAAAACATAAGCTATTTATTTGAACATAATATTCGCGAGAAAACATTCACTAGACAAGATTTAGGATTTTAGACAACCTTATCACAATACTATTAGCTTATTTCTCTACACTTAGTTTGCCCTTTGCCTTAATCTGCTCTTCCATTAACTCTGTAAGCGTTGTATAAATATTTTGTTTAATCTCTAATTTATGTTTATGGATGAGCCTTTCTACAAGAAATCCCATTTCCGCAAAGGCAAGTTCTCTTCCTAAGTTTACTTGAAGTTTGATTTCTTCAATAATAATATTCCAATCAATAACAGAACTTTTTACTATATTTATAATATCCTCCTCATCTTTTGCTCTTTTTGTTGCACACTTCATAACTATAATATCGTGCTTATCTGCGATTTTTACTATGAGATTTTTCCCAAATTGGTGTATCTGTTGCGCTCTCTTTTTCATCTGCTCTGAGAAAGTAAAGTCAATAACATCTGACAAAAACAAATCTAGGCGTGAATCTCCCAAGCTTATCATTTGTGGTTTGTTATTTCTGACACCATATACTATTATGGCATCCATTTCTTTATATCCTAATGATTTTGCAGTTTCTTTGAAAAGCAATCTCTCTTCTTTATCTTGAAACACCAAGTCTATATCTAACGTAGCTTCTTTGAATCCTAAAAACATCATCGCTGTACCGCCGATCGCATATACTGTTATTTCTTGCGATAACCTATTTCCAATCTCAACGAGTAAGTTTTTCTGATCTATGATGGATATCATCGTTTATACTCCGCTAGATCCTCCTTATTTATGGGTATGTATACTTTCCATTTTTTTTCTATCTCTTTGGAATCATTAGATTTGAGATTTTCAACGATATACCTATACTTGTCTTGTTTTTTTGGTAAGCTCAAATGAAGAAAATATTTACTCATTTTTTTAACTCTTGGAAAAGCATGCTCTACTACATCATATAAAGCTCCTATTTCTCTAACCACATCATTCTTTTTAGCAAGTCTATATAATTCCTTCCAATCTTTTATTTTTTTGAACAATGCCAACGAAGCTAGAATATATCTTATTCTTCGTGTTTTTATCGCATAGACGACTGTTTCCTCAATAGAAACGTCTCTTCCATATATCTTATACACTTCTGAAGACGCTAATTTTATAGGCGAATACTTATTGATAATATCAATATAACTTACTCCCCCTAGTACATTGTCTCTTGTGATAACATAGATTCTCTTATTCGCGGAGTCTTTTCTGGTTTTAACGTATCCTTTCTTTCGTAATCTGTGCACTAGATATATTGCCTTAGTGCTATCTACATGTAATCTACTTTTTATTGATTCTATAGTCTGCAAGCCGTTTAGCTTTTTTAGTGTTTCTTGTATGTTCATATTGTTCAATGTAGCCTGTTTTATTTATAAATGTTGTGCTTTTTAGCTTTTTTAGTCAAATGTAGCCTGTTTTATTTATAAATGACTATAAAGTATAGCCAAATTATCCAATTAGAAACATTTATTTGCCGTTATTTTGTTGATTTCCTATGCATTACTTGTAGCGAGACGTTTTAAAAAATTCACTGCGTCTTCTAGCTTAGAAAAAGGTCTCTTCGATATTCCTATCATCAAAGGATCTGGAGCAGCGCTTTCGTCTACATAGACCACTACACCTTTGTTTTCAAAGCACATAGCAGCCTCAACAGCCATAGCCAAGCAAGGCTTTTTATCTCCTGGTTGATATGCAAGCAAGAATTTTGAAGATCTGGCTGCCTCAATGTCATCAGATGCATAATGCATTTGACAGTCTTGTCTAGAGTCTCTGGTCGGATCATAGATGGTAAATAAGGATTCTAATTCTCTGATGACACCTTCTCTCCAATTGGGAGTTATGGGTCCTGCAAGATAGAGTTTTTGTTTTTTCATCATCATTTATTCACACTTTTCTTATATAAATACATACTAGAAGTAACCTTTAAAAATCGTCATCAACAGGTAGTTTCTATGCGCTACTCACGTCAAGAACTTTATACAAATATAGGCAAACAAGGACAAGAACAACTTAGGAAGAGTCATGTTGTTATCGTAGGTGTAGGTGCTTTGGGGAGCGTTGTTGCTGACTTACTCTGTAGAGCTGGTGTTGGCAAACTGACCCTAATTGATAGGGATTATGTAGAAAAACATAATCTACAACGACAAAGTCTGTATACTGAAGCTGATATAGGACAAGCAAAAGCTGTTGCTGCTTTGGACCACTTGAAAAGGATTAATTCTACTGTCAAGCTTCTGAGTCATGTAACTGATTTGTATTATGAGAATGTTGCTTTGTTGCAAGGAGATGTTGTTGTTGATGGGACAGATAATATGGAAACACGATTTTTGATCAATGAATATTGCAACAAGAATAAAATTCCCTGGGTCTATGGCAGTGCGATTCGTGATGAAGGGTATGTGAAAGCATTTGTACCTGGACAACCTTGCTTCCGATGTCTCTTTGGACCGGTGAGCGGATTAGAAACGTGTGATACTAGCGGTGTTATGAATAGTATTACGCATCTGATTGCTAGTCTGCAGGTGTCTTTGGCGTTACGATTGTTACTAGGAAAACAGCCTGCTCCAGATTTATTTCATGTGAACGCATGGGTACCTAGCTTTGAACAACTGACTGTTAAAAAAAGCTCTTCCTGTATTGTATGCAAAGGAACATATGAGTGTCTCTCTGGCAAACATCAAACTCCTCTTATCAAATTCTGTGGGTCGTCGCATTACCAGATTCGCGGCAAACCAGTGTCTCTTACTCTGTTAGCGAAACGACTCAAAGGATCAAGCAATTTTGGCACCTGTCTGCGTTTTGGTTCTTTGACGATTTTTCCAGATGGACGGGTGTTGATACGAGCAGCAGGTGAAGACGAAGCACGGAGGTTGTATAGGGAATATATCTAATAAGTAGTAACACAAGCTATATATATCATCGAGATAAAACTTTTGGTATGCAGAAACGAGGTGTCATTCAGAAGGGATTCTTCTTGGTGGTAGTTGTGTTGCTAGCAGCTGCGTTTTTTGCTTCCTCTTACAATGATGCCAGTGGGTATGCTTTCTGGAGTTCATGGAGGACGAGCAGAACAACTTCACAACCACAGTCACAAAATGAAGTAATAGATGGAGGAGGAATAAGTCCATCTTCTTCCGTTGGTGGTCCTTGGTGTACTTGTTTGGTAGGTACTAAAAAAAGAACGACTCAATTAATAACATGCCCTCATGGTAATAGTGATAAAGGTCCTGACACTGAAACATGTGTATCTGTATGTGAAGGTGGGACTGGTTGTTGGCTAAATGAAGGTGTAGTATCAAGTAAGAGTGATCCAAAAAAAACAGAAGAAATCACTGGCCAATTAAATGGGAAGTGGGGGAAAGAAACTTGTACCACTACTTGTGCTGTTGAGAGAAGGTATCTTTAATAATAAATAATTTCATTCTCTTATTCTAACCGCAAGCTTTAAAACTTGTTCTGCTTGCTTTCTTTTATGGCAAAATACAAAGTCATCTTTGACCGAGAATTATGCATTGGTGTCTTAGCGTGCTCTGGAGTAGCTGATAAATTCTATACAAATACTCCTGATGGCAAAGTCGACCTCATTGGCGGCAAGAAAAACCCAAAAACAGGCAAATGGGAGCTCATTATTGATGAGAAGGACTTTGATGTTAATAAACTTGCTGCAGATGTCTGTCCTGTGCTCGCTATCATCATTGAAAAACTAGAATAATACGCTTCCACTAGGGAAATCCTTTTATAATTGGTCTGCAGTTCTCTTCTTTATATGCAGAAAACCATCTTTACTGTCAAAGGCATGCATTGTACATCATGTGCTGACCCTTTAGAGCAGGAACTGAAAAAAATAGTCGG
>ORJL011172492.1_pt1 | contig 26517 bp, 21 predicted proteins | sample 1779941 | NCBI WGS metagenome assembly ORJL01 (sample SAMEA104232317, study PRJEB22302) | groundwater metagenome | biome: forest; feature: aquifer; material: groundwater | place: USA | collected 2011-08-07 | depth 5.8 m
AACGGATCGGAGGACGAGGCTGTCGTGCGAATTCTCCTGGAGGAGGCAGAGACTGCCGATGCCGACGCTCGCGCGCGCGCGATTTGGGCGCTCCGGAAGAACCGGCGGCCCGGCGAGAGTGCCATCCGCATCGTCGAAGGGGCCTTGGCGGACGTCGCCGAGGACGTCCGAGCCTATGCAGCGGCGACCCTGATGCGGTGGCAGAGTTTCCCGCCGACGCTCGGCCCCGTCCTGCGCGAGATGCTGGCTTCCACCGAGACCTGGCGTCGCATGACGGCCCTCGTCGGCCTGGGCGCCATGCCCGCTGAGGCCAGGCAGGTCCGCGCGCTCATTCAAGAGGCGCTCTCGGATCCGGAACCAGATGTCCGACGAGAGGCGCTCGTTCTCTGGAAGAAACTGAACCTCGAGGGGCGTCCCGACAGAGACACCACTCGCTGACTCCCCGCCCCCTGCCATTCGGTGTCTTCCGTGTCTTCGGTGGACAATCCCGCGGCGACCTACGGCGCCTTCACCCACTCCCGGATCGCGTCGGCCAGCTCGGGGAACTTGCGCAAGATGTCCGTCCCGCGGGCCGCGGTCGCGTAGCGTTCGTATTCGCGCTTCCCATGCTTCGACTCGAAGAGCTTCGTCGTCTCGTCGAAACCGGGCTTGTCCTCCTTGCACGCCGCGAAGAGAACCTTCGCCTGCACGTTTCCGATCGCCTCCGCCGCGTTCAGGCCGTGGTTGTTCAGCGAAGGCGAGATGAGCACCATCGGGCCGAGAGGCGACTTCTGCTCCCCCGCCGCGAAGGCGATCGCCACGTCCGCGCCCAGCTCCGCGCCCACGATGCAGACCGTCTCCACCCCCAGCTCCTTCCGGGAGGTGATGAGGTCCGCCGCCGCGCGCACGTCCTCCACCATCGCCGCGTAGTCGGCGTCCGTCAGCTCCTTCAGCTTCGGTGTCGTCGCCCCCTTCTTGGACTTCCCATGTCCGCGGAAGTCGAGCGAGATCACCGCGTGGCCGTCCTTCGCGAGGCGATCGGCGACCCCCTTCCAGTCGACGCGCGAGTGCCCCGCCATGTGGAGCAGGATCACCCCGCGGTGGGTCGGCGCCTTCCCGCCGGGGGCGCAGACGGTCGCAGGGAGCTGCCAGCCGTCGGAGGTGGACAGCGTCACCTCCTCGGCGAAGGCGCCCACGGCCGCGAGCGCGAGGACGAGCAGGCATCTCGACATCGTTGAACCTCCAGAGGCCGAGCCCACCGACAGGCCGGGGCACCAATGTACCCCGCGCCAGCGCCCGTCTCTACGGGAAGCGGCGCGCGCGGTCGAACGGCCACCAGATGCACCACAGCCGGCCGCGCAGCAGGTCCTCGTCGACGAACGGGCACGCCTCGGACTGGGGCGGGCCCGTCAACTCCGAACGTGGGAGGACCCGCTCGATCCCCCACTCGTCGCGGACGACGAAGGCGTCCCCTTCCAGGTGGACGTTCGAGGTGTCCGCGCGGATGACCCGGCCGTCCCGCATCCGGAACACCTTCCGCCTCCACAGGCGGCCGTCCTTCGCGTTCGGCGAGTTGTCCCCGAGGAAGAAGAAGGCGTGATCGGGGACGCGCAGGGCCGTCCCCTCGGGGCAGAGCGCGCTGCCGGGGCCGCCGTCGAGGTAGTACAAGTCGCGGTGGAGCCCCACGCCGGCGAAGGTCGCCTTCCCGCCGGAGACCTCAATCTCGACGTTGGAGGCGCGCGAGGCGGCCTGGGGATTGAACTCGGATCGGCCCAGGACCTCGACCGGCGCGCCGGCGTCGATCGCGGCCTCGACCACGCCGTCGTAGGTCGCCAGCGACACTACGTGAGGCGCGCCGTCGAGGTGCAGGTTCGGGGAGTCGACGCGCGTGCTCACCTCCGACGAAGGGCTGGTCCAGGTGACCGAACCGTCGCCGCCCGGCGCGAACGCCAGTTCCGCGGTCCCGCTCACCCCGATGATGCGGAGCTTCACCTCCGCGAGTCGGTCGAGCGAGAGGCAGACTCGCAGCCTCAGGTCGAAGACGTCCTCCGGCGGGCCGCCGGACGTCCCCCCCACCCGGTCCGTGATCCGGTACGGGTAGCGGCAGAAGACCGGTACGACGGACCCCGAGGCATCGACGACGGTCCCCTCGCCCTCGGTACGGGCGGCCTCCGGCGGGGTGAAGACCCACGTCGTGAACGCCGCGGAGGGGGCGATGGGCGCCCAGACGGACTCCTGGACGTCGTGGGGCTTCCGCGCGAGCGTGAACGGGCCGTTCGGGTCGATGCGGGAATAGACGTCGCCGAGCTTGAGGAGGACCTCCTCTCCCGCCAGACCGACCACGCGCTTCACGAAGGACCGCGATCGATCGAGCGGGTAGCGGAACACGGCGACGTCCCACCGGCGCACCGGCCCGCGCACATAGGCGCTCTTGTCGACGAGGATCCGGTCGCCTCCCGCCGGGTCGCCGAAGGGCGCGCCCATAAGCGTCGGCATCATCGAGCCGGTCGGGATGTGGAATGCCTCCAGGAAGAAGCAGCGCACGGTGAGCGCGACGGCATACCCGCCGCACGTCAGGGCGAGGGCCAGCGCGACGACGCGGAGGCGATCCGTCCCGCGACGCCGCACGAAGAGGACGAGGATCGCAAGCCAGAACGCCGGCATGAGCACGACTTCGGAGAGGAGCAGAAAGGCGAGCGCCTTCCAGCCGACGAGACCTCGCAAGGCGGGGCGCGCCGCGGAGGCGACGGCCCACGTCAGGCCGAGGATCGGGAGCAGCAGGAGCAGGGTCATCTCGCCTCTCCGTCCGGCGTGCCCTCGTGTCGCGGAACGAGGGAGAGGATGACGATCGCGTTGGCAAGCCCCGCGAGGGCCGTGTAGAGGAGCCCAACGTCGTGGCACGCGAGCGGGACCCGCCCGGCGGGCGCGTTCGGGAGCACCCAGCCCGCGACCGCGGCGAAGAGCCCGCACCCGAAGGTCGCGGAGCGGACGAAGGGGTCGTCGTCGAACCTCGCGACGCGGAAGTCGGAGAGGACAACGCCGGCGGCGAAGAAGAGACTGAGACCCAGGAAGAGGAGGAGACCTCGCCGCCGGCGCCCGAGGAGGAGGTCCCCTCCTCCGGGCAAGGCCCACCCGACGATGAATGCGAGGGCGATGCGCAGGCGCATGATGCCTCCAGGCGGGGCGCCATCGTAGCCCCGCCCCAGGGGGCGCGCAACTTCCGGAAGATGGAGTCGCGCCCGCAAGGGCGCGCCGGACTGACGCCCCCGAGGGAGTCGACCCGCCGACAGCCTTGCGGCTGTCAGTCCACGGCGCCCTTGCGGGCGCCACTCCGGTCGACCACGGGGTAGATCTTCCGGCTCGTCGGCTCGGACCAGCGGCCGGCCTCGGCCGCCTCGCCCGCGTGGAGAAAGGCAAGCGCAAGGAGCACGTCGTGCGTCAGGCTCACCTCGCACGCGACGTTGTCCAGAGCGTGGTCGAGCGCCCCCGATTCCACGGCGGGGCGCGCGACGCGGACCAGCAGCCCCAGGTCCGCCGTGACCTCGTCCCCTGGCGGCGGAGGCTCGGCGAGCAGCCGCACCTCGACGACCTTCCCGGCGTGGTCCGCCTGGACCCGCTCCAGGAAGAAGGCGATCGCCGCCTCCTGCGTTGATGTGAGTGGAGGCATCGTATCTCTCCGGGGCGCATTCTCCGCAAGTCCGCGCGCAATCGCAAGCCTTCTCCTGGCCGATGAAGGATCGTGCGGATCGCCTACCTCACCACGAGCCTCCAGGTCGGGGGCGCCGAGCGCGTCCTCTACGACGTCGCCACGCGCCTGGACCGCACGCGGTTCGATCCCTCGGTGATCTGCCTGCAGCCCACGGGCCCGATCGGCGAGGCTTTTCAGCTCCGCGGCGTCCCCGTGACGGCGCTCGGGATGAAAACCCTCTTCGACGCCGTCGCCTTCCCACGGCTCGTGCGCCTCCTCCGCGACCTCCGCCCCGACCTGCTCCACGCGCACCTCTCCCATGCGAACCTGCTCGGCCGGTTCGCCGCGCGCCTGGCGGGCGTCCCGCGCGTCGTCTGCTCCGTCCACATCATGGACCTCGAGCATCCGTGGCACGTGTGGCTCGACGGCGCGACGATCGGCTTCGTCGACGCGGAGGTGTGCGTGACGGAGTCGGTCCGCGCCTTCACGCGCGACGTCGCGGGCGTTCCCGAGGCGCGTCTCCTGACGATCGAGAACGGCATCGACCTTGCCGCCGTCGACGCGGCCCCGCCTACCCCCCGCGAGGACGTCGGGGTGCCCGGGACGCCCTTCCTCCTCTCCGTCGGCCGCCTCCGCGCGCAGAAGGGGATCGACGTGGCGATCCGCGCCGCCGCCCTCCTCCTCCGTCGCCGCCGCCGGTTCCGCTGGGTCGTTGCGGGAGAGGGGAAGGAGCGGCCGGCCCTCGAGGCCCTCGTGCGCGAGCTGCGCGTGGAGGACGTCTTCTCCCTCGCCGGACTCCGCCCCGACGCGATCGGCCTGACGAAGTCGTGCGACCTCCTCGTCCTCCCCTCGCGGTGGGAGGGGATGGGGCTCGTCCTCCTCGACGCCCTCGCCTCGGGACGCCCCGTCGTCGCCACCGACATCGGAGGCGTGCGGGACGTCATCACGCACGAGGAGCACGGCCTGCTCGTCCCGCCCGAGGATCCGGTCGCCCTCGCCGACGCGATCGAGCGGATGCTCGACGACCCCGCACTGGCCCGCGCGACGGCGGAGCGCGGCCGCGTGATGGTCCGGGGTCGCTTCACCGTCGACCGGATGGTGCGCGCGCACGAGGAGCTCTACGAGTCCTTCAGGAACCCGAGGATCGCCTCGTTGACCTGATCGGGAAACTCGTGGTGCACCCAGTGCGAGCCCTCTGGGATGCGGAGGACGCGCAGGTCGCGGACCTCGCGCTCGAGCCCGACGAGCATCCCCGGCCCGAGGAAGCGGTCCTGCTCCCCCCAGATCACCAGCGTCGGCCGGTCGACCTGCCGGATCCGCGGCTGCGGGTACCGGATCGCCGCCCGGTAGTAGTTGATCGTCGCCGTCCGCGCGTACGGCCGGCGGAAGGCCTCCTCGTACCTCGCAATGTCCGCGTCGGAGAACGCCTCGCGGCGCGTCGAGGTCCCCCTCAGCACCTTCCGGAAGAACGCGGGGTGCGCGAACATCCGCTCCGGCAGCCACGGGAGCTGGTTGTAGAAGATGTACCACGACCGGCGGAGCTGGCTCGGGTTCGTGAACAGCTCCCTTCGCATGATGCGCGGGTGCGGGGCGTTGATCTCGACGTGCCGGTCGACGACCTCGGGGTGGTTCGCCGCGAGGTACCATCCCAGGACCCCGCCCCAGTCGTGCGCGACAAGGTGCACCCGAGGCAACCCCAGCGCCCGCAGCAGGCCGAGGAGGTCCTCGACGAGGGGGCGGACGTGGTAGGCCCGCACGCCCTTCGGCTTGTCCGAGAGGTTGTATCCAGCGAGGTCCGGCGCGATGACGCGGTACCCCGCGGCGGCGAGCGCGGGGATCTGCCGCCTCCACGAGTACCAGAACTCGGGAAAGCCGTGGAGGAGCAGGACCGGCGGCCCGCTCCCCTCGCTCGCGACGTTCAGGCGCACCCGCCCGCAGTCGACTATGCGTTCTTCCGGCACGCCGCCTCCGCCTCGGGCGTCCAGACGCGGACCTGGTTCCGCCCGCCGTGCTTCGCCCAGTAGAGCGCATCGTCGGCGCGCTGCAGGATCTCCTCGGGCGACGTCGTCCCCGCGCCGTGCTCCGCGACCCCGAAGCTCGCCGTCAGGCGGAACGAGACCCCCTTTTCCGAGGTGAACTTCCTCGCCTCGATCTTCTTCCGCAGCCGCTCCGCCGCGGCCTGCGCCTTGTCCGCGGGCGCGCGCGTGAAGAGGATGGCGATCTCCTCGCCGCCGTAGCGGAATGCATATTGATACGAGCGGACCCCCTCCTTCACGATCGTCGCGACCTCCTTGAGGACGACGTCGCCGGTGAGGTGCCCGTGCGTGTCGTTGACCGCCTTGAAGTGGTCGATGTCGATCATGACGAGCGAGAGCGGCGACCCCTCGCGGCGCGCCTCCTCGAACCCCTTGCGGACCTCCGACAGGAAGTGCCGCTTGCTGTAGAGGCCCGTGAGGCCGTCCTGGATGGTCCGCGTGTAGAGGTCCTTCGTCTTCAGGCCGACGGCGAGGCAGCTCGCGAACTCGGGGAGCTGCGCGCGGAGCCGCTCGCGGCGCTCGGCGCGGTCCTCGGGGGCCCCGTCGACGGTCGTCTCCACCTCGAGGACGCCGACGATCTGCCGGTCCGTCGACATCGGCATCACGAGGCGCAGCGCCCCCTCCTCGTCGCCCGTGGCGTAGAGGCGCCCCTCCATGTAGGCCTCCTGCACGTCGTGGCGGTCGGCGCGGACCTCGGCGAGCGCCTTGCCGAAGCGGCACTCCTTCCCCTGCCGGCGGGCGACGGGCTCGAGCTTTTCGCCTCCCCACTCGTAGACGGTGATGACGTCCCCCGTGCGGTTCCCGACGACGTAGCTCGCGACCTCGAGGAGCTTCGCGAGGAGGGCCTCTGGCTCGACGTCCTGGTTGACGATGATGCTCGCCTCGCGGATGGCGGAGAGGAAGTCGACTCGGCCCTGGAGGTCGCGGACGCGGCGTGCGCGCTCCCGGTCGAGGTCGCGGAACGAGTCCATCTCTCCGAGGACGCGCTGGTGGGCTCGGAAGAAGGCGAAGAGGACGACGACGAGGAGGAGCGCGAGGACGGCGGTGACGCTGCCGGCGACGGCGGCCCAGGAGGCGACCTGGGGGGCGTCGAGCCGGGCGGGGTCCATGCGGAAGGCGGCGCAGACGGCGATCGTGGCGATCGGCCAGGCGCAGAGGAGCACGGCGATCGCGGTGCGCAGCTTCTTCACGATTCTCCCCGGAGCGACGAGGGTTCGACATCTTCCTTTCGTCCGGAGGACGGGCCGCACTGAAGCGCCCCGGAATAGGCAGCGGGCCCGCCGACCTCGCGGCCGGCGGGCCCGGGGCGGGCCTGCGCTACTTGCACTTCCAGCAGAAGTCCATCTCCTCGTTCGTCATGTACGGCTCGCCGCAGTGGCCGCAGAAGAAGCGGTAGGTCTTCTTCCCGCAGTCGTTGTACGGGCAGGTCCACCAGCCGCTCCAGTGCTCGGCGATCGCGACGCGGTTGCAGCAGATGCACGAGGAGACCGCCTGGCTTTTCCCGCAATCGGGGCAGGTGAGCTGGCCGAACCCCTTCCAGGCGACGACGTGGTCGCAGAAGTAGCAGCGCGCGAGGACGTTGATGCTCTTGCAGTCGAGACAGGTCCCCTCGCCCATGACACTCTGCGAGAGGTGATGGCCGCAGTGGTTGCAGTCGAAGGTGTAGTTGTCCGCCTTGGCGAGCCCGCCCATCATCACCAGGGCCATCGCCGCGACCAGTGCTCGAAGCTGCGTCATGTCGGTCTCTCCGCATCGGTGCCGTTCAAATCCATCAACCTGTACGGGTGATGGATCTGCATTTCTCCGACCGATGAGCCCAGAATCCGGGCCAGACGCAGACTGCTGTGGGCCCATGAGTTGCGATAGCGAACCCCGGAGGCGGCGCGCCGAGTCGACGCTGCTCGGAGACACTTCGCTCAAAGATGGAACTGTGCGATGACGCCGAGCGGGTTGCGCGATCCGGGCGAACGATCCACGAAGTCACACGAAGACACACGAAGTGTGAACGCCGCGCTTAGCGGAACTCCGGCCAGTCTTCGAAGTCGGAGGGATTGTACCTCGATGGTGCCGCGTCCTTCACATGGCTCCATTCGCAGCCACACGAAGCTGGGTCGTCGGGAGATCTGTGGAGGTGTCGATCGGACTCGAGCGCATAGGCGAGCGGCGCGTCGCCATCGGGAAGGAAGAGGACGACCCATCGGCCATCCGGTGAGGAGAAGTACCGAGCTCCGAAGCGCACATCATCGAAGTGCCAGAGATGGTCTCCGATGGACTGCCAGGGAACGTGATCGGGGCCATCGCGGAGGAACTCGCAGGAGCGCGCACGGATCCAGTCCGGCTCTACGCGGGAACTGAGGCGATGCTCGGCTGCCTTCCAGTACAAGCCGGCCGCAGGGACGTTTGCCAGGAGGATGAGAAGGACCAGCACCGACTTTGCAATCACCCCCGATCGATCGGCGCCGGGGGCGGATGCGGCACATGCAACGTATGCCGCCAACGAAGCGAGCCCCACGAGGAACGCGATGCAGCCCGCGACGATGGTGAATAGCCCCACAAACTGCAGTGCGTCGCAGTTCGTCCAAACCCACAGCCAGTAGACAGCAGACCCGACGAGCAGCGGACCCAGCCCGCAGCGCAGCGCGGTTTCAAGCGAAGGCTCCCTCGTCAGGCCACGCCCTGCGGAAGGGCCAGAGACTGCGGCCGGTTCCGCGATCGGTTCGTCCACCTGCGACCATCCTGACTTGAGGCCCACACGGGAGAGTACGCTCCCCTCGATGATTCGACAAGCGGGCCGATGGACCGTTGACTCTCGATCCTCCCCATGCGACCCCTTCGTGTGTCTTGGTGTGTCTTCGTGGATCGTTTCCCGCGCGTCCCTCCCCTCGGCCTCACTCGACCTTGACGAATGGGCGCAGGCGTTCAACGGTCTTCGCATCCAGCCCGGGAACCTCGCACAGGTCGTCGACGGATCCAAGGCGTCCGCGCATGGCGCGGAATCGGAGGATCGCCTCGGCGCGCGTGTCGCCGATGCCGGGCAGCGCTGACAACTCCTCGCGCGTCGCCGCATTCAGGTCGAGGCGCCCGTCGGCGGGAGGGGGAGGAGGCTCGCGGCGCACCCATCGCGCGACGAGCGGCGCGGCCACGATGATGGCGAGGACCGCCAGCAGCGCCAGGAGCTGCCCATCGCGCCGCTTCACGCCCTCCCCCCTTCGTGTGTCTTGGTGTGTCTTCGTGGACCGTCCCGGGCGGGGAGGGCTCGCGGCTACCGGCGCTTCGGGGCGTCCTTCGCCAGGGTGCGCAGGATCTCGATCCCCTGCTTGATTTTCTCGTCCGGGGCCGCGAAGGCGATCCGGAAGTGCGTGTCCCTCCGCGAGCAGGCGCTCCCCGGCACGATCAGCACCCGGTGCTCGATCGCCGCCGAGACGAACTCCTCCGCCGTCCCCCACGGGCACCGCGGGAAGATGTAGAACGCCCCCTGCGGCTTTACGACCTCGAAGCAGTCCTTGAGCCCCTCGTAGACCATGTCCCGCTTCCGCTTGTACTCCGCGATCCAGGGGGACATGTCGAAGTCGAGCGCGACGACCCCCGCGTACTGCGCCGGCGCGTTCGCGCAGACGAACGAGAACTGCTGGAGCGTCGTCATCCAGTCGAGGATCTCCTTCGGCCCCGCGGCATACCCCAGGCGCCAGCCCGGCATCGCGTACGTCTTCGAGAGGCCGTTCACGAGGACGGTCTTCTCGTAGTACTTCAGCATGCACTCGTGCGGGAAGTCGTAGGAGTAGGCGTCGTAGATCTCGTCGGAGATCACGAGCAGGTCGTGGTCGCGCGCGAACCCTGCGACCATCCGCAGCTCCTCCGCGGAGTAGGCGATCCCGGTCGGGTTCACCGGGTTGTTGAGGATCACCATCTTCGTCTTCTTCGTGACGGCCGCCTCGAGCGCGTCGCGACGCAGGCGGAAGTCGGGGTAGGTATCCACGTACTTCGCGACGCCGCCGCACAGCTCGACGTTGTTGCGGTAGAGGATGAAGTACGGGTCCGGGATGAGGACCTCGTCGTCGGTGTCGCAGAGGACCATCATGGCGAGGAGGATCGCTCCGCTGGTCCCCGAGGTGACGAGGAGCCCCTCGGGCTCGACGCCCGTGGTCTTCTTGAGGTGCCCGCGGAGCTTTTCGCGCAACTCCGGGATCCCCTGCGTGACGGTGTAGCGGCTCTTCCCCTCGCGGATGGCGCGGCAGGCGGCCTCCTGGATCGGCGCGGGGACCTCGAAGTGGGGCTGCCCGATCGAGAAGTCCAGCGGGTCCTTGACCTGGGAAATCCGGTCGAAGATCTTCCGAATCCCCGAGGGGACCACGCGCTGGACGCGCTTGGCAATCATCGGCTCACTCCCGAAGGGAACGACTTCGTTCCCCTGCCCCCTCGCCCCCCCTGTCGATGGAAGAGTAGCACAGCGGAGGGGACCGGCGCAACTCCGCTACCGCACGTCGACGCCGCCGCTGCCGCCGAGGAACTGGCGCCAGATCTCGTACCGCCGCTGCGAGACCTTCTCTGCGAGGAGAGGGTTCCGCTTCGGGGCCGCCGGGAGGTGCGACGGGTGCATCTGGGCCTCGCTCGGCAGCCTGCCCCCCTTCCGGGTGTTGCAGGCGTTGCAGGCGGCGACGATGTTTGACCAGGTCGACTTCCCGCCGCGGCTGCGCGGGATGACGTGATCGAGCGAAAGGAGCGACGGGGGGAGGCGCTTCCCGCAGTACTGGCAGCGGTGGTCGTCGCGCGCGAGGATGTTTCGGCGGTTGAACTTCACCGTGCGCTTCGGGAAGCGGTCGTAGCGTCGCAGGCGGATGACGCGCGGGACGAGGATGCGCAGGCAGGGGGTGTGGACGAAGTCCTCGAGCTCGTTCTTCGCCGCGTAGCCGTTCATCGAGAGCTCGACCCAGGTGCCGAAGTCGTAGGTGCAGATCCGGTCCTGCTCCTGGGTGAGGATTTCCGCCGAGTCCTTGTAGAGGAGGCAAAATGCCCGCTTCGCGCCGATCACCTGGACCGGCATGTAGAGCCGATTCAGGACCAGCACGCTCGATTGCAGCCCGCCCGCTTCGGGGCGTATGAGCTCCTCCGCCGGTTTGCCAACGTCGTCCACGGGGCGAGATCTCCTTCGAAGGATTCCTGTTTCATCCTAGCCCCGCTCACGCACGTGGGCAAGGGGTTTTCGGATGACCCGGAGGCGTGCCGCGACCAGCGGCGTCGGAATTGTCTCCTCTTAGGTCGCATGCGCCGTTACAAGATCATCGCGTCTCTTTCCCAGTTCCCTCTCCCGCTCCCGCACCCGACCCCGCTCCCGAGGCCCGATGGGTTTCGCGCACGAACGGATGGACGTGTACCAGGTGGCGCTGGACTTCCTCGTCATCGCCGAGGGGGTCATCGGCGCCGTGCCTCGAGGGAGGGGACACATCGTCGACCAGTTGACGCGCGCGTCGACGTCGATCGTGCTGAACATCGCGGAAGGGGCAGGGAAGTTCTCGAGGCCCGACAAGAGGAGGTACTACCTCTCAGCGATCGGGTCCGCCACCGAGTGCGCGGCGATCCTCGATGTGTGCGAGAGGATGAAGATGATCGAGGCGGAGACGCTTAGGCGCGGGAAGGAAACCCTGGACAGGATCGCCGCCATGCTCGTGAAGCTGGCGAAGGCGATGGAGACCGAACCTCGGGCGACGGGAGCGGGGTCGGGTGCGGGAGCGGGAGGGGGAGGGGACTAGGCACTACATCGGAATGGCCTGGACCGTCGTGATCGTGCTGGCAGGAGTCGCCCGAGCCGAGGGCGAACGCCGCTATGCCCTCGCCCTGTACCATTTCAACGTGGAGTTCGTCGCCGGCAGCCGCTCCGCCGAAGACGCCGTGGTGACCGAGAGCTTCGACCCGCTCCTCGACATGTACCTGAGACACCCGGAGTGGGGCGCCGACCTCGAGATGCAGGGGTACATGATCGAGGTCCTCGCCGAGCGGCACCCCGCCGTGCTCGCGAAGCTCAAGCGCCTCGTCGTCGCCGGCCGCGTCGAGATCGTCTGCTGCCACTACAGCGACCAGCTCGTCCTCGCCTTCCCTCGCACCGACCTCGAGTGGGGATTCCAGATCGACGACGAGATCCTCCGCGCCCACGGCCTCGCGCGATCGCCGGTCGCCTTCTTCCAGGAGGGCCAGTTCGGCGAGGGCCTCCTCCAGCGCCTCCACGACTGCGGCTGGAGGGTCGCCGTCGCCGCGAACGGCTCGTACGACTTCTGGCAGCCGAAGGACGAGTCGCCCCTCCTCGAGTCGCGCGAGATCCTCGTCGTGCCCGGCGACGGGCGGAAGCTCAGCGCCCCGGACGGAACGCGCGTGGAGGTCGACTGGACCAAGCTCGGCGACGGCGAGCCCGTCGCGACGGGATCCAACCCGTATGGCCTCAAGAAGCCCTTCCACTACGACCCCGCCACCCTCGGGGCGTACGAGGCGAACCTCGCCGACCGAGAGCGCCGCGGCGATCGGATCGTCGCAGTCTCCCGGTACGTCGACGACCTCCGCGCCCTCGGCGTCCAGCCGACGCCCGCACGACCGTACCTCGACACGCCGTGGAAGGGGAAGAGCGACGACAACGTCTTCCTCTGGTGCGGCCGACACGACCAGCCGGTCGAGGACGACGTCGGGATCCACACCGACGTCGCCCGCGCACGCGAGGAGGTCCTGCGCGCCGAGGCCGTCGCGGACCTCGAGGACGCCTCCCCCGCGCCCGTCGTCGACGCGTGGAAGCACCTCCTCCGCGCCGAGGTGAGCGACTCCACGGGGTGGGCGCCTCTCCCCGTCGAGATGAGCTACGCCCGCGAACACGCGAAGGCCGCCGCGAAGCTGGCGCGCACGGTCGAGGGCCCGCCCGCCCGATGGATCGACACGCGCACCGCGAAGTACGTCGACCCGCCGGAGGCGCCCGAGCGGGAGGAGGCCTCGTCAGGGCCGATCGGCGTGCGGATCGAGGGGACGATCACGGAGAAGCTCCGCTGGGCGACGCTCGGCGAGGGGGTGTGGGAGGTGCGCGCCGGCTTCCGCCTCCTGCCGTGGAAGCTCGGGCACGCGCGTGTCGTTTTCGAGGGGGCCTGCGACGAGGTCCGCTACTCCCCTGCCGGCCTCGACGAGGAGGTCGTCGCGGTGAGGTGGGCCGACCTCGAGCCCGACCACGCGTACCTCGCGCTGCCGAACGGCCTCGTCGGCGTCGGCGACGACCTGTGGGTCGTGCAGGACCACCGCGAGGGGATGAGCGCCTGCCGCGTGTCGCGCGAGGAGGTCTCGTTCGAGGTGGAGGGGGGCAGCCGGCTGTCGCACGACTGGCGATTCCTGGTGGTGAAGGGCCGCGCGCGGGCGCTGGAGCTGGCGCTCCGGACGAACGTGTGGCCCGTCCTGCCCGCCCGCGGACGGTAGCGCGAGGGCCGCCACAAGTGCGGCCCCTGCACCGGCGTGCTTGCCTGCCCGATGGGGTTGGCCATGCGCGCGGCTACTTGGAGTCGTCCTCCTTGTAGTCCTTCGCGGCCTCCTCCATCGCCTTTGCGACGTCGGCGGGCTCGCGTGCCTCGCAGACCTTGATCACGTCGCCGCTCGACTTCAGGAACTCGAGCGTCGGGATGTACTGGACGTTGTACTTCTCCGGCGTCTCCCGGTCCTTGTCCGTGTCCACGTGGATGCAGACGAACTTCTCGGACTGCCGGATCACCTTCTCGTCCTGGAGCGCGCCCTTCTGAAGATCCTGGCAGCCCGGGCACCACTCGGCGAAGAACTCGACGAAGACCGGCTTCTTCGCCTCCTTCGCGGCTTTCACACCGTCGGCGAAGCTCTCGATCCACTTGATCTGCTTCTTCTCGCCGTCGGTGCGGGCCGCGCCCGCGGCGAGGAGCAGGATCAGAAGCGACAGCGCCGCAACGCGGGGCATGCGGACTCCCTCCGGATGCGGACACGGGGGCGCCCTCACGGGTGCCTCTCCACGGCGCCCTCACGGGCGCCTCTCCATCATTTTGCGAGCGCGTCCAGCACGTCCTTCGCCGGCACCGCGTAGCTCGCCCCGCGGGACAGCGAGAAGAGGTTCAGGCCGAGCCACCCTCCGTGCTCGTCGAGGAGGGGCCCTCCCACGGCGTGGTTCGACACGAACGCGTCGTGGAACAGGACGTTCGGAAAGTCGCGCGGCTCGAAGAGCCCCATGTCCTGCCTGGCGAGGTCCATGAGGTCCTCCATCGTCAGCGGAACCGGCATGACGGCGTCGATCCGCTTCCCTGCCGTCGAGAGGATGCCCACCCCCGCAGGCGCCATGTCGCCCGTGACCGAGATCACCCACGCCCCGCGTTCGGGCGTCCCCGCCTCCGCCGGCACGAGCGCCGCGGGAGGCTCGTCCCCGCCGTAGTGCACGTCGAGGAACGCCACGTCGATCCCGTCCGCCGACTTCCGGATCTTCGCCGGGTAGACGCCGCCGTCCGCGGTCTCCACGGTGATCTTCCCCCTCTTCTGCTTCGGGATGAGGGGATCGAGCAGCCGCCTGAGCCCCGAATCCTCCGGCAGCCCGTCGCGCAGCTTCCCCCAGAGGAAGGCCCCCAACCCCTTCTGCGTCAGCGCATGGTGCGGCACCGCGACGACGCCGTCGTCGTCGACGACCACGCCATACCCGATCCGCTGCCCCCCAAGCCTCACGGAGACGATCGCCGGCGAGGCCGTCTCCGCCGCCGCCGTGAATTCCTCCTTCAACCGGTCGAGCCGCGGGTCGACCTCCACCTGCTGCTGGTCCTGCCCGACCTCCTGCGCGTACTGCACGAAGCGCATGAACCGGTCCCAGGCCCCCTCCGGCTCCGTCGGGTCCTTCGCCTCCTTCCCCGCCTTCAGCGTCGGCAGCCATCCCTTCACGGTGGCGATCGGCACGGAGAAGCTGCGCGGGTCGCCGCCCATCCGGATCGCCGCGTTCACGCCGACGAGCTTTCCCTCCAGGTCCACGAGCGGCCCGCCGCTGTTCCCGAAGAAGAGCGGGAGGTCGGTCTCGATCGCATTCGGGTACTCCTTGAAGTCGAAGCTCCCGCTGTTCGCCATCATCTTGCGGTCGACCCCCGTGACGACGCCCGCGGTCACCGCGGGGACGTCGTTCCCCGTCGACTTCGACCCGATGATCCCCATCGGATGCCCCAGCGCCACGACCCAGCTCCCCTTCTCGAGCGCGTCGCTGTCCCCCAGCTCGTAGCACGGCAGGTCCTGCGCGTCGATCTTGAGCAGCGCGAAGTCGCGCTTCTTGTGCTCGGCGATCAGCTCCGCCTCGAAGTTCCGGCCGTCCGTCAGCATCACGTTCAGCTTCTTCCCGCCGATCTGCGGGAGCGCCTCCACGACGTGAGCGCACGTCAGGACGTACCCGTCCGCGGAGATGATCGACCCGCTCCCGAGCACGGCGAACCGCCCGACGAGGTCGGCCCGGATGCAGACCGTCTTCGGCGTGCACTCCTTCACGACCGCGACGATCTTCGGCTCCAGGTCCCGCGCCTTCTCCTCCGCGAGGAGGGGACAGACCGCGACCCAGAGCACCAGCCATGCGCGCCGTAGCATCGATCTACTCCTGCGTCTTCAGGCCGTGGATGAGCATGTACTCCTCCAGGCCCCCTTCGTCCTTGAACCCCTCGAGGATCACGTAGAGGGAGCCGACCCCGCCCTGGCCGATCCTGAGCGTCGCCTCGCCCCCCGACGCGTCGATCCTCGCCTCCCCCTCCGTGTCGCTCCCGACGATCGTCACCTTGTCGACCAGGACCTCGCCCGAGTTCGACTCGACGACCCAGCCCATCGGCTTCCACTCCTCCCCCTTCGGGGACCGGAGGCCGAACCTGCTCGTGTCGAGAGGCGGCGCGGCGGCCTTCGAGGCGCGGAAGAGCCAGGGCGTCACCTCGAGGCGGACCCGGACCACCATCCCGCGGTCACCCGTAGTCTTCCGTTCGGGGTAGAGCTCCATCGGCAGCGGCTCCACGACCTTCACCAGCCAGTCCTCGGTCGCGAACTTCGTGACGAAGCTCTGGCCGTTCCCGAGGGAAATCGCGTCGGGGCGGCAGCCCGGCGAGATGTTCGTCCAGTGCCCCCCGATGTACGAGCCGGGCGCGGCCGACGGCGGCTCCGCGGGCTTGCTCCCGAAGGCCGCGTAGGCGCGGAACGGACGGTAGTCGAGGGTGGAGTCGAGCGAGAAGACGACCTCCATCAACGCCTCCTTCCCGTTCGCGACCGTCTCCACGATGCGGTCGGTGAAGAGCCCCTGCCCCCCGTCGAGGATCGGGCCCGACGTGAAGCCCGGCTCCCCCACCTTCACCTGGAACCACTCCGCGAAGGCCGGCCGGGTCCCCGTCGGCATGGGAAAGAGGTTGACCGACGCGCCGACGGAGGGGACCAGTTCACCTGCCGAGCCCCAGAGCTTGAAGTCGTTCGAGGCCAGCGGCCAGCCTGCCGCCTCGTCCGACTGCGGATACAGCTTGAATGTCACGACCGTGAAGTTCTTCGTCAACCCGCCGCTGACCGAACCGTAGAGCATCGGGGTCTGCATGCAGCCGCTCACCTCGATGTGCCAGCCGTGGATGTCGATCGCGTTCCCCGCGACGATCGACATCGACGTCTGCGGGGGCTGCGGCGGCCCCACCGGCGTGTCGGGGTTCACCGGGGGCGGCGTCGGCGTCGGCGTCCCGCCCGGGGTCTGCGCGATCGCCCCTCCCGCCGCCTCCGGCGAGGTCGCCTTCCACTGTCCGTCGATGAACGACTTGCTCGAGACCTGAGGGAAGTTCTGCGCGATCGGCGAGCGGCGGTAGTGGGTCCCGTTGCAGAAGACGAGGAACATGTAGTTGATGCTCTTCCCCGACATCGGGACGTAGAGCGAGAAGCGCATCTTCATCTTCGGCGGCAGCGTGGTCTTCGCGAACGGCGCCTCCTCGATCGCCTCCGCAAGGCCCGCCTGCCACGCCTCCGCCGCGGGGTGGTAGACGACGTAGAAGTCCTTCGGCTCGAGGTCGACGTCGGAGATCGTCGTGTTCTGGATCTCGACGATCATGAACAGGGTGTTGGAGGAGGTGAGCCACTGCGACTGCTTGACGACGAAATCCGGCCCGCTGTTCCCTGGCGTGGTGACGGCCTGCGCGGCCCTCTCCGCCTTCGCCTGCGCGAGGCGCAGCGCCATCTCCGCGCGGTCGGCCGCGGCGCCGGAGGCGACCTGCTTCTCGAGCGAAGGGATGCAGAGGTCCCACTTGCAGTCCTCGAACCAGGCCTTCCACTCCGCGTTGATCGCCTTTCCGCGGAAGAAGAGGACCCAGGCGAGGCCGACGACGACGATGGCGCCGACGCCGGCGACGAGCTTCAGGTTGTCCTGGAGCCAGGACCCTTCCTTCCGCGCGGCGCCGCGCGCGCGGGAGGCCATGCGGGCGGCGAGGTCGTCGCCGCCGAGCTGCGGGGCGGGCGTCGTGGCGTCGAGCCCCGGCACGGCCGCGACGGTCGCCTCGGTGTCGCCGAGGAGCTCCAGGTCCCCGTCGCCGCCGCCGGCCGCGGGGGCCTTGGCCATCGCTGTGGCGACCACCGAGCGGCCGCAGTAGGGGCAGCGCGCCTTCGGGCCGGGGTTCACCATCCTCCCGCAGGCGCACTTGACCGCCTGCGGTCCCGGGACGAGCTTCGCGAGGACCGCGCAGACCTGCCCGCGCCCCCCCTGGCCGTCGGTGAACTCCTCGAGGTGGATCGAGTAGAGGGCCTTGTCGAGGAAATTGAGCTGCCGCTCTTCGCTCCCCTTCTTGATGGAGGCGCCGAAGAACTGCTGGTTCTGCGGGGCGCCGCGCGTGCAGAGGACCTTCACGCCCGGCGGGACCGGCTGCTTGAACATCGTCTGGAAGACGGTTTTCGGGTAGCCGGGGTCGGACGCGCCCGCGGCGTTCGTGTGGATGTGGACGAAGCAGAGGTCCTTCACGCGGTTCGCCGGAATCGGCATGGGATCCCTCCATGTGGGGCCCTGGATTCTTGACCAGGAGCACCACGAAAACAAGCGATTTCCCGAGAGGAGGTGGAGCGCGCGGCAGGTGGGTGGGATCCGCGCGGCGGTGGGTGGAGGGAGTATACACAGGAGAACGCGCATCTGGCAACACGCATTGGGACCCTATGAGCTGGAACGGTGTTGTTCCGGCAAAGTGTGCGAACACTCAACTCACAACTCTCAACCCTCAAGTGATTTTCAACGAACAACTTCAACCTCAAGAGGCCCGCCGCCCGGGGACCGCCGTGGAGGGCGGGTTTGAAGTTGAGGTTGATGGTTGAAGGTCAGTTGAGGTTGAGCGTTGACGTCTTGAAGGTTGTCGCGGAGCCGCTTCGTGGCCGCTTGGGCTGCGGGGGCACCCGCGTTGTGCGTTCACAGGGGTTCCCATCGACCCCGAGGCGTCGGCGTGGTAGCGTCTCGGGCGTCATGAACCCGACGATGCTCGAGCTGCTCGCGTGTCCGCGCTGCCGCGGGCCGCTCCTCCGCGACGGCGATCGCGCACTGCGCTGCGGCTGCGGCGCCGAGTTCCCGGTGATCGGCGGCACGCCTCGACTCGCCGACGGCGCCGGCGGACGCGATCCCAGGATCGCCGCCGAGCTCGAGGCGCAGCACCATGCGCTTCCCCTCTACGTCGACAAGCAGTCGGTGATGAACCGGTGGGAGGAGTTGATGTTCGAGCGGCTTCTCGAGTGGCTCGGCCCGGGCGACACGCCGGTGCTCGACCTCGGCTGCGGCGTGGGTGTCCTCGGGCGACTGTGGGCGGAGAGCGGCCAGCGCGCGCCGCTCATCGGCATGGACCTGGTCGTGGAGCTCTTGAACGAGGCCGGCAACGGCTACATCGGTCTCGTCGAAGGCGACGTGCACCACATGCCGTTCCGCGACGGCGCGTTCGCCGGTGTGATCATGGCGAACGCGCTCCATCACGTCGCCGATCCGGTGAGCGCCTTGCGTGAGGTGCGACGGTCGCTGCGGCCGGGCGGCGCGCTCGTGACCTACGATCCGCGCGAGCTCGCGCCGATCGAGCTGGCGAAGAAGGTCCTCCGCCGGGGGAACGACGCATTCGGCGAGCACCACCGCGCCTTCAGGGTCGACGAATACCGCGGCTTCTTCGAGGACGCCGGGCTTCGCGTGGAACGGTTCGCCGTGACGGATCCGGTGGCGCCGCTGGTCGCGGCCGGCCTGGACATGATGCATGCCGGCCGGTTCGGGCTGACGGAGCGGGCGGCGCGGGCGTTGAAGCGGCTGGACGAGGGGATCGAGCGCGTCGTCGGCGAGGGGCGAATCGGCCTGATGCTCGTCGCGCGGGCTACGCGCGCGTGAGGGCGGAGAAGGCCACCTACTTCCCTTCGAGGGCCTTCCGGATCTGCTCGATCGCCTCCTGGGCCTGGCGAACGCGTGCGGGGTCGTCGTCCTTCTCGACCGTCGTCCGGAAGTCGTCGAGTGCCCCCTGCCAGTCCTTCCGGTCCGTTCGGATCGCGCCCCGGCTGTACCAGGCCCGCACGTAGCCGCCCTCGATCGCACCCGTGAACTCGCGCTCCGCCTCCTCGGGCTGCCCCCCCGCGTCGAGGAGCTGGCCGAGCCCGAAGTGCGCCTCGCCATTCTTCGGAGCGATCCCGATCGCCTTGCGGTAGTCCGCCTCGGCGAGGTCGACTCGCCCCATCTTCCGATGCACGGAGGCCCGGTTCACGAGGGGGATCGGCGAGGTCGGCTCGACCTGGACGGCCCGGTCCAGCAGGGCGAGGGCCTCGTCGGGGCGGCCGGCCGCGCGGAGGAGGATCGCGTAGTTGACTAGAGCCGCGATGTTGTCCGCGTCGTGCGCGAGCGCCCCGCGGAAGTCCTTCTCCGCCCCCGTCGCGTCTCCCCCGTGCTGGCGGCATAGCGCGCGATAGGCCAGGGCCTCCGCGCAGCCCGGGTCGATGAGCAGGGCGGATTCGCAGTCGGCGAGCCCGTCCTCGTAGCGACCCAGCGCGACGCGGACGCGGCCGCGATGCGCGTATGGGTCCGGCTGCCTGGTCGCGAGGCGAATCGCCTTGCCGTACGCCTCCTCGGCCTCCTGTCGTCTGCCCAGGTCCTCGAGCAGCGTCCCGAGGACGTCGTGCGTCCCCCACCCCCCGGGGTCGATCTCCGTGGCCAGGCGCGCCTCATTCTCCGCGTCCTCCAGCCGTCCCATCCGCCTGAGCACGAGCGCCCGCCCCGAGTGCCCCTTCGCGAACCGCGGGTCCAGCGCCAGCACCGCGTCGTAGTCCGCGAGCGCCTCCCCCAATCTGCCCAGCCTCTCCTTGCAGACCGCCCGGTTGTTCAGGGCGGGAACGTAGCGGGACGAGGCTGCGAGCACGCGGTCGAGCGAACGTATCGCTTCCTCCCACTCCTCGTGATCGATCTGCATGTAGGCCCTCTGGAGCCAGGCGACCCAGTTGTCGGGGTTCGTCCGCGCCGCCTCCTCCAGCTCGGCCATCGCCTTCGCGTGATCGCGGTCGATGTCCTCGTAGATGAGGGACAGGTACACGTGCGACTCGGGGTCGACGGGATGGAGGGCGAGCGCCTTCTGGAGGTCGGCCCGGGCCTTCGCGTCCTGCCGCATGCCGAGGAGACAGATCGCCCGTTCCCGATAGTAGTCCCCCCTCGCGGGGTTGAGCTGGATCATCGCCGACCACTGCTCCAGCCGCTGTGCGAGGTCCGCTCCCCGAAGCCCGAGCTTGAGCTGCTCGATCTTCTGGAGGCGCAACCGGCAGTCCTCCGCGCGAACGCGCCCCTCCGGATCATCCGGGGCGATCGCTGTGATCCTCGCGTACAGAGGCCACGCCGCGTCGAGGTCTCCGGCCACATAGGCTGCCTCCGCGTCTGGGCGAAGGGTCCGGAGCTCCGCTGCGATCGATAGCCTCTTCTTCCCCCACGCCCCGAGCGCGACGGCGACCACGAGGACGGCGACCCCCGCGGCCGCCCACGCCGCGGGGTTCCGCGCCACGCGCCGGGTGAGCCGGTACCATCGGCTCGCCGGTCTCGCGAGGATCGGCTCGCGCCGGATGTACCGCTCCACGTCGTCCGCGAGGGCGCCCGCCGTCGCGTACCGCCGCACCGGGTCCTTCTCGAGCGCCTTCAGGCAGATCACGTCGAGGTCGCGCGGGACGAGCGGGTTCACGACCCGCGGCGCGACCGGGTCGGTGAACATGACGCGGTGGAGCACGTCGATCGCCGCCTCCCCCTCGAACGGCACGCGCCGCGCGAGGATCACGTAGAGGATGACGCCGAGCGACCAGACGTCCGACCGCGCGTCGAGCGTCGCCGCCTGCCCGCCGGCCTGCTCGGGCGACATGTACGCAGGAGTCCCCATCACCGCGCCCGACACGGTCACGCCGTCGGTGCTGGACACCTCGCGCGCGAGGCCGAAGTCGCCGACGAGCGCGCGGTCCTTCCCCTCGACGAAGACGTTCGCGGGCTTCAGGTCGCGGTGGATGACGCCGTGCCCGTTCGCGTGATCGACCGCGCGCGCGACCTGCACGAGGAGGCGGAGGGCCTCCTCGAGCGAGAGGAGGTCCTTCTCGAGGACCTCGCGCAGGCTCTTCCCCTCGACGAGGTCCATCGTGAAGTAGTGCCGCCCGTCCTCCACGCCGACCTCGTGGACCGCGATGATGTTCGGGTGGCGCAGCCGGGCGGCCGAGCGCGCCTCGCGCTCGAAGCGGAGAATTTCCTCGTCGGCGGCGAGCTCGCCTCCGCGCAGCACCTTGAGGGCCACCTCGCGCGCAAGCGTCGGGTCCCACGCGCGGTAGACGACCCCCATCCCGCCCTTCCCCAGCTCTCCGCGGAGGCGGTACCGCCCGAAGGCCTGACCCTCGGGCTGCCTCGTCGGCGCGGTCGGTGGGGCGGCGAGCAACGTGGGCGCCGCGGCGCGCAGCGTGACCTCCGCCTCCGGAAGGCGGACGTGCGTCTTCGCCGTTCCCGGTGCCTCCTCCTCGGGCCAGTGGACTGCGTCGAGGGCGCGGAGGAGCTGCCGTCCGTCCGCGTACCGCTCCGCGGGGTCCGCGGCAAGGCACCGTCGCACGACGTCGTCCAACTCCGCCGGAACGTCGCGCGCGCCCATCGGCGCGATTTGACCCTTCGCGAGCCGCCCCCGCATCGCCTCGCGCCGCCCCGCCCCGCGCTCGCCGGAGGCCTCGTCTAGGAGAGGATGCGTTCCCGTGAGAGCCTCGTAGAGGATCACGCCGAAGGAGAAGACGTCGGAGGCGCTCGTCGCCCGCTCGCGCTTCCACTGCTCGGGCGCCATGTAGTCGGGGGTGCCGAGGAGCGCGCCCGACTGGGTGATCGTGGAGTCCTCCAGGAGGCGCGCCAGGCCGAAGTCGGCGAGGATGCCGACGCCGCGCTCGACGAGGACGTTCGACGGCTTGAGGTCGCGATGGACGCCTCCCCGCGAGTGGAGGTACGCGAGCGCGTCGGCGACGTTTCGCAGCACCCCGAAGACCGCGCGCGGGGACGGGCGAGAGACGAGCCACTCGCCGAGGGTCCCTCCCTCGACGAGGCGGAGAGCGAAGAAGTGGAGGTCGTCGGCCTGCCCCGCCCCGTACACGGGGAGAATGTTCGGGTGCTCGAATTGCGCCAGGTATTCGGCCTCGCGGCGGAATCGGTCGACGGCCTCGCCCGGCGTGAGCAGCTCCTCCTGGAAGACCTTGAGGGCGACCTTCCGCTTCAGGCTGATCTGCAGAGCGCAGTAGACGCGTGACATGCTGCCTCGGCCGAGGAGGTCGAGGACGCGGTAGTCGCCGAGCGTTGTCCCGAGCAGTCTGTCCATCGCCGTCCGGAGTCCATGGAGTGGCGCCCGTCAGGGCGCCATGGATCGGCAGCCGTGAGGCTGCCGACGCTGGTCAATCGGACATGATGATGCTGAACGCCTCTTCCAGCGTCGTCTCGCCGCGGTTGACGAGGTCGAGCACCTCGTCCTTCAACGTGCGCATCCCCTCTTTCCTGGCCACGTGGGCGACCTGGATCTCGGTGCCCCCCTCGGTGATGACGCGCTTGATCTCCTTGGACTTCACCGTGAGGACCTCGAAGACCGGCAGGCGCCCGTGGTACCCGATCCCGTCGCAGCTCGGGCACCCCTTCCCCGCGTAGAGGGTGGTGATGGAGGCGATCTCCGACTCGGAGAGGTTTCCCTTGTCGCCGTCGGAGAGCTGGACCTGCTCGCGGCAGCCCGCGCAGATTCGGCGCACGAGGCGCTGGGCGATCACGAGCTTCACCGCGCTGGCCACCAGATACGGTTCGATCCCCATGTCGACCAGCCGCACGATCGTGCTCGGGGAATCGTTCGTGTGCAGCGTGGACAGCACGAGGTGCCCCGTGAGGGCCGCCTTCACGGCGATCGCCGCCGTCTCGTAGTCGCGCATCTCGCCGACCATGATGATGTCGGGGTCCTGGCGCAGGAAGGAGCGGAGCGCCATGTCGAACGTGAATCCGATCCCGGGCCGGACGTTGACCTGCGTGATCCCCGCGAGGTTGTACTCGACCGGGTCCTCGGCCGTGACGATGTTCACGTCCATCTGGTTGAGCTGCGTGAGCATCGTGTACAGGGTCGTCGACTTCCCGCTCCCCGTCGGCCCCGTGACGAGGATCATTCCGTAGGGGTTGCGGAGGGCCTCCTGGGCGTCGCGCATCGCGTGCTTGTTGAACGGCAGCTCGTGGACGCCGGCCTTCAGGCTCCCCTGCCCCAGGATGCGGATGACGATCTTCTCGCCGTGGACGCTGGGGAGCACGGAGACGCGGAAGTCGACCGGAGTCTTCTTGTCGAGGAGGACCTTCACGCGGCCGTCCTGCGGGATGCGGCGCTCGGCGATGTCGAGTCCCGCCATGATCTTGATCCGGCTCGCGACGGAGTGGCGCAGCGCGGGCGCCAACTCCAGGACCTTGTGCATCACCCCGTCGACGCGGAAGCGGATCCGCAGCTCCTTCTCGAACGGCTCGACATGGATGTCGCTCGCGCGCATCGAGACGGCCTTCATGAGGAGGCCGTTGATCAGCTTGATGATCGGCGGGTCGCTGCCCGTCATCTCCAGGCCCACCGGGCCGGAGTCGTCCTTCTTCTGGTCGACGACCTCGACGGAGTCGACCGCGCCCGAGATGAACTTGTCGAGCGTCTCGAGGGTCGCCTTCGCGTCGTTCACCTCGTGCTTCACCCGCCCGGATCCGTGTCCCGGAGCCTCGCTTCCCTTCGGATAGAGGCGGGCCCAGGCGCGCTCCATCGACTGCGGCCCGGCGACGAGGCGCTTGATCGTGCGTCCGGTCTTGAAGGCGATCGCGTCGATCGCGCGGTCGTCCTCGGGGTTCACCATCGCGACCGAGAGGACGCTGCCTGTCTCCTGCACGGGGGCGCAGAGGTGCTTCTTCGCGAGGGACATCGGCAGAAGCTCGCTGAGGACCGCGCTGAACTGGACGCCGTCGAGGTCGACGGCGGGCGTCCCTGTCTGGCGGACCAGGACGTCGACGAGCTGCTTCTCCGTGAAGACGCCTTGCTTCACGAGGAGGGCCCCGAGGAACCCTCCGTCTTTCTTCTGGACCGCGAGCGCGCGATCGATCTGCTCGCTTGTCGCGAGCCCCTCGGAGAGGAGCATTTCCCCCAGCTTGGCCATGGGGACTCCTAGAAGACCAGCGGCTTGCCCTGGCGCACCGCATCGACGAGGCCGCGGACCTCGGCGCCGCCGCCGGCGTAGACGAGGTCGCAGAGGCGCGCGAGGCGGGCGACGTCGAGCTTGGGATTCGCCTCGAGGATTCGGATGAAGTCGCCCGCATCCATGTGTTTGTCGGCCGCCTTGCGGTACACACCGACCATCGCTGCGAACTTCGTCGCAGCGGCCATCTCGAGGTCGGGGATCCGCGCCGGTTGCCCTTCGAGCTTAACGCGGACGCTGTTGTCGAAGATCGTCTTCAGCAGCGCGTCCGTGGGCTTCATCAGGTCGATCACGGCCTCGTTCGCAGTCGGGTCGATGAAGCGAGTGACGACCTGGAGGTCGCGGACGTTGAGGTGCGGAAACGCCTCCTGGACTGCGCGCATCGCCTTCCGATGCGATTTCGGCGCGACGACGACATCCACATCCATCGTCGCGCGCGGCTTCTTCGTGTACCCGCCGATCGCGTGCGCGCCGGCGAGGACGAACTCGACTCCGGCCCCATTCAGGACGGCGAGGACCTCTTGCAGCGGGATCATGTGCTTCACCTGCCATTTCGACAACGTGGCAGAGTTCAGGATGCATCGCGCATGCTCTGCGGCAGTGGGCATGGTGACCTCCAGCAAGCCCCCATTCTACCATCTCGGATGTGCGCGCAGAAGGTCCCTACGGCTTCGGTTTCCCACTCGGCTTCAGTCGCCGCTTCCTCTCCTCCTCGACCTTCCGCCCCTTCGGGAACATCGCCTCCCTCCGGCGCACCCGCTTCACCGCGAGGACCCCCTTCCGGTCGCCAATCCGCCGGAGCGCGAGCTCCGAGCGGTCGCGGAGGAACGGGTTCTGAAGCGCCGCGATGATCGCCGGGACCGCCTCCTGCACCTTCGCCTCGCCGAGCGCCTCGATCGCCGCCTGCCGCACCGAGATGTCGCCGAGCGTCACGCAGCCGAGCAGCTTCGGCGTCACCCGCGGGTCCGTCGCGTAGTTCGCGAGCGCGGAGACCACCGCGCACTGCACCTCGCTGTCCTCGTCCTCGATCGCGGCAAGGAGCGGCTCCAGGGCGCGCGGGTCGGTCTCCTCGCGCATCCGCTCCGCGGCAAAGCGGCGGACGGAGGTCCACCTCGACTTGAGCGCGGGGACGAGGAACCCGACCGAGCTGTGCTCGGGATACCGCGCGATCAGCTTCTTCGCCTCGTGCACCATCGACCCGCGGCACTCCTCGAGAGAGCGGACGAGCGGCAGGAGCCCTCGCGGGTCGCCCGCGCGACCAAGCCCGAGCGCGACCTTCCGCAGGACCGATTTGTCGGGCGTGTCGCGGAAGGCGGCCAGCGCGTCCCGAACGCGCGGCTCGAGCACGACGTCGGGGTCGTCGAGGTTCGCGAGCTTCGCCAGGATCGCCTGCGCCTCCTCCGCGTCCAGCGCGGGCCGCTCCTCCTGCGGGGAGGCCTCCTCCTCCGCGCCCGGCGTCTTGTACACGGCGCGTAGCGCCTCGGGGCCGCCGATCTTCAAGATCGACTCGACCGCCGCGCGGCGCAGGAGAACGCGGTCCTCGTTCGCGATCCGCGCGAGGACCGGCAGCGCGTCCTGCACCATCCGCTCGCCGAGGCGGCGCACGATCCGCTCGCGGACTGCCCCTCCCCAGTCCTCGTCGCGATCGGGGAAGGGCCACTCCAGCGCCTGGAGGCAGGTCGGGAGGAGGTCGTCGTCGAGCGGGAGGCGGCGCAGCGCCGCGCGGCGGACCTCGACCTCCGGGTCCGCGCACGCGGCGACGAGCGCATCGTGCGCGCGGCGCTCGACGATGCGGCCCAGCTCCCCGACCGCCTCCTTCCGCACGTCGCCGGAGGCGTCGGAGGCGACCGCGAGCAGAAGGTCGAGCCACCCCTCGGGCGGCCGGCCGCGCATGGCGCGCAGGGCAGCGAGGCGGACGGTGGCCTCCGCGTCCGAGAGAAGCCCGACGATCGCGGAGGTCCCCTCGGGGAACGGGCGCGCCGCGATCTCGGCGACGACCGCGAGGCGGAGGGAGACCTCGTCGTGGCCGGCGAGCGAGCAGAGCGCCTTCTGCGCGTCCGGGGAGTCGGCCTGGCGGAGGGCGCGGAGGCAGCCTGCGCGGACCTCGGCGGGGCCTTCCTCAACGCCCCGGCGGAGGAG
>ORJL010012584.1_pt1 | contig 26512 bp, 34 predicted proteins | sample 1779941 | NCBI WGS metagenome assembly ORJL01 (sample SAMEA104232317, study PRJEB22302) | groundwater metagenome | biome: forest; feature: aquifer; material: groundwater | place: USA | collected 2011-08-07 | depth 5.8 m
CAGATGGATTCTATGTCAGCACCGTAGGCTATGATGAAAAAAAGATTCGAGATTACATTCGATATCAACAACAGCAAGCGAGCGGTCAAGCTCTGCTTGCATCAAGCTAGATACCACGGGCTTTAGCCCGTGGAGTTTCATATAGGCTCTCATAACGCCCCAATTTGACTTTTAGAGAGAGTACACTACTCGCTTAGTGTGAAAAGAGCCCAACATTTTACCAGCCGAAGAATTGACATATGTATTGATCTAGTATATACTTAGTTATGAATAGGGACATAATACCGGAACCGATTGAATTTGAATGGAGTAAGGGGAATGTAGATAAAAACCTTAAGAAACATGGCGTGAAAAATGAAGAAGCGGAAGAGGTCTTCTTAAACGACCCTTTGGTCTATGAGGACTTAGAACATTCTGAATTTGAAAAAAGATATGATTGTTTAGGAAAAACAGACAAAGGTAGGGAACTTTTTATAAGTTTTACTTTAAGAAGCGATAAAATACGTATAATATCAGCTAGAATGATGAGCAAAAAAGAAAGGAAGAGATATGAACAAAAGATTTATAGAATTACCAAAATTTAAAAATGAGGATGAGGAAAGAGATTTTTGGACCACTCACGACTCAACTGATTATTTTGACTGGTCTAAGGCTAAACGGGTAATTTTCCCTAATTTGCAATTAACAAAAAAACCAATTTCTTTGAGAATAACTAACAGCTTATTAGCAAAAGTCAAAGCGATCGCGAACAAAAAAGATATGCCCTACCAAACTCTTATGAAGCAGTATGTTTCTAAAGGAGTTGAACAGGAATTTACTCACGCCTAGTATCTAATTTTTCGTTTGTAAATTTAAATGTGGAGAGGATTTGGATAAATGTTTTTTGAATATTTTCGGGAACTGTGCCCCCCGAAGGATAAACTACAGCATAGATTTTGCCGTTATATTTAGTGTATAAAAATGTAAAACATCCACCTCCGCACCCTTCAATTTTTACAGCTGGCTCTCCCCCTAGAATCGCATCTTTGCTGAGCTTTGGGGCTTCATTACCAGTATATGCGGTAAGGATGTTTTCCCTATCTATCCAGTCTCTTAATCCAAGAGTTGTTTGTACTGGTTTCGCTGCGGTTAAAAGGAAGTTTTGGTTGGAAACTTTGGCGTTATATTGAACCGTCGTATAGATCGATATCGCATCTCCTTGCTTGAAGGAATTGGTACTTGGATTTGTTTTCCATTCCGATGGGTATTGTAATGAAAAGTCATCATCAGTGTATGTTTTCCGATTTATTATCTCATCGGGAGGTTGGAGTTTTTTCTTTTCATCGTCGGTCAGTGGTTGGGTAAAGCGCAGACCATTTGCGGTAATGCATCTACCCGGATAGCTTTTTAGGACAACACTGCCGTTAGCCTTAACGCATTCCTCGTATGAGGAAATTTGTTTGGGTGAATATTTTCCCAGCGCTAAACCAATGCCAATACCGATTGTCAACATTACCGCTCCGGCCACGATCTTAACAACAACATGACTATTGGGCTTTGAAATTGGAGCGATAGAGGAAACTGGCGGGGGAACAACTGATTGCGCTGATGAGGCCGGAGGTACAGAATTCATACAATTAGTATATCATCTCAATTTGAGGAAATCTTCGATCGTGATTCCGGCCCTTTTGATCTGTGCCCGCAAAAGTCCCGGGGCCAATTCTTTGTGGTTGGGAACTGACAGCGGTAAAGTACCGGGTTTCGAACTATAGAGAATAATGTGGCTGCCGGTTTGGTGATCTACAAAATAACTGATCTTGGCAAACCGCTTAATGGCATCCTTACCTGAAATATTTGACAACTTACCCATTTGTTCTAGGCTAGATAGCCACTCTGACTTGATACCAACCCATGTCCTGTACGGGAAGTGTAGTATGTTGGTGTTTTTCTAAAACGGCTAAATATCCGGAGATAGCGTCTTTGATGTTTGTTAAAGCCTCTTCTTTAGTCTTGCCTTGTGACATGCATCCCGGTAAGGTGGGACAATCAACCACAAATCCACCATATTCCAAATCGTACTCCAAGAACACAGGAAACTCGGCAATGGAAGCTTTAATCTTTTTTCTTAGAACCATATGTCATTATTGTACCATATAAACAGGTGAGATGGAGCGAGGGTTTACTTACTTGGTTTATCTACAAACGTAAACGTGGAGATGATTTGGTTAATGGTGTCATCCAAAATAGTCTTGGTTTCGTCTGGGGTGTAGGGAAACAACATGAAACGAATGGTCTTTCCGTCTGTTGATTTGTAAATATAATTAAGTGAATAATACATATCGGGCACGATATATCTCTCGAACGGTAACCCATTTATTGTTTTTGGGCCAAGATTTTTTACATCGCTAAGGGTCGACCACGAGGCAAAGTTTGACGGGTCTTCGATAATGAAATCGAAGGTAAAGTTGATAGTTTTTCCGTCTTTTTTTTCAAGACTGGGGGTTAGAGTTTCGAAGGTGACGGATTTTTGACCTTCCTTGTATACCCATTCGGTCGGATACTTGATGCTTGCCGCGATTGTCGTGTTGGTGTAGGTTTGCCAGTTAGCGGTGGGATCGGCGAACTGAGTGGGGGTAGGAGTCGGCGTGAAACATTGAGGAGGATAACTTTCTCCGAGAGCACCACCGCGTGAAAGGCAATCTTTTATGAGACGGTCAACCTTGACGGCAGGTAGGTTTTGGTAGCCAAAATAACCGGCAATTGAAAAGACGACGAGAAACAGAATAGTGAAAAAGATGTGAGAGACCGTGGTTTTTGGTGCGGGAATGACAGGAGAAACCGGCGGGGTTGGAGTGGGCATTGGTTGCGGCGACACTTGGTCCATATTATTTGATGAACTTAAAAGAGGATATAATATGCTGTATTTCTGTTGACAATCTGGAGGTTGAGGGGGTAAAACCAACATTTACAAATGATGTATCGTCGGCAAATATGTAGTATTCGAGGAATGGGTCTCCAACCGGTGCTGTTGTTATTTGTTTGTAGGCGAGTTTACCATTTATAGTTGTTTGTCCCAGAGATTCGACCTTAGGTATGCCATACCCAGTATCTCTTGCATTTAATTTATCTATTGTTTGTTTTGGAGAGTCTCCTGTACTGACACCCCCACAGCCTATTTGTACTTTTAACCAGTTATTGTCACTTGGTTTTTTCTCATTACCATATGAAACAAGAATGGCTGCTCCATACAGACCGTTTTCTGGTTCGGGAAATAACATCCAACTCTTCGGATAACTAATTTGATATTTACATTTGTTATTTGTATACGTTTTCCAATTCGCCGTTTCGTTTTGATCCACAAATTTAAACGTGGAGAGGATTTGGTTGATAAATAATTCTGCCTCATTTTGATTTTCACTGTAATGATTGACCGAAATTATAATCAGTGTTGAGTTTTTTTGAATAATAAATCCAGTTAACCTGTCATCGTCAATAAATCCTGTTTGTCCAAGATTTAATGCAGTAAATATAGTGAATGACAGACTATTCTCGTTGATGATATTTTCCTTTATAAATTTATGTGAGGAGGCAAATCTAGATTTTATTTTCCAGTCATTTATTCCGATGTTCTGATATGCCTCCATCGAGATTGCTTTGCTTTGAATACTAATTGGATCCGACTTTTTGAAGCAGCAACCCGGGTAGTCTCCTGCTTGTGGGCTTATACTAAGGTAATTCACAGAATCGTCTGTCGACCAGGATTTGTTTTCTGTTTGATAGTACTCAGGTAGATTAAAACTAAATCCGTATTTCTTATCGGTATATGTTTTCCAGTTTGCGGTAGAGTCAGGGGGCTGGAGTTTTTTCTTCTCTTCATCGGTAAGTGGTTGTTTAAAGCGTTCACCGTTCCTCGTTACGCAAGTGGCGGGGTAGCTTTCTTGAAGAACACTTCCCGGAGCCTTTATACACTCTTCGTAGGTGGTGGGGGCGTTGAGCTGTTGTCTCAGCTGCCAGTTTTGATAGCCAAAGACACCAGTAACGACAAGGAGAGTCAAAACCAGAATAGTAAAAAAGACGGGGAAAGTTGAGATCTTTGGCGATGGGAATGGAATAGGAGCAGGAATTTGGGGAGGAATTGGTATCGTAGAGGCGGGGTTATCCATTTTTGTTTATAGAAATTTAATTGTTGCTAGGAAGCTCTGAAATCTTTGGTCTAGGCCTCCCCCGGCTACATTCATTTTAAACTCCAAGAGTGGTGTTTGCGTCATCTGTACTACATGGTAGGCGTTATCGCTTCCTCCGGATATATAAAAACTCTTGGCGGATATTCCACCAACAGTTACGTCAGCGATATCTTTTGCCTGACCCCAGCCCTTGCCTTTATTTAGACAATATTGACCGGCAGTGAGCTTACCGCATTCCGTCGACGAACGAAGTGTCTGAATATTGATCGTTGGAATATTTGTAACGACTAGATATTCGACGGCGTCGAAGCCATAGGAAGCGATGTTTTCTGTTGAGCGCATTAACTGAAATGGATCTGGTAGGATGACGCTAAAAATGGAGTTTAACGGTTTATTTTCAATAAATTTGAATGTGGAAAGAATTTGGTCAAAAGCGACGAGGTCGCCTTGTGATTGGAGTGTGTATGCAAGCGTCCCCCTAGTCAATATAACGTAGTCATTGAATTCTTTACCTGTATATTCAGGCGAACCTATTTCATAGTGGAGCCTTATTCCCTTTGCATCTGAAATTTCTACAGACTTTTCTTCCAAAAGTCTTGCTACAACATGTCCTTCAATCGTCCATTTTGTAAATTTAATGGCCGAATCTAAATCTGTTTTACTTACCAAAATACTGATTGGTCCATTACTTTGTTTCTCCTTGTTAACAAAAGAAATAAACGTACTGTTGTCGATTATTTGTTCCTGAGGAGAAAGATTGGGGTAGTATTTGATTACAAACGAAAAATTGCTATTAGTATATGTTTTCCAGTTGGCTGTTGGATCTGGTGGTTGGAGGTTTTTCTTTTCCTCGTCGGTAAGAATCTGTCTAAAACTTTTACCATCTTTGGTCACACAGGTAGCTGGATAACTTTCTTGAACAATACTACCTTTGGCTATAATGCAATCCTCGTATGAGGAAACTTGCGGTGAAAACAAATATTTTCCTGCTACCAAACCAATGCCCAAACCGATTGTCAAAATTACTACTCCAGCAATGATCCACACAATTGCATAATTTTTAGGCTTTGAAATTGGATAAACAGGAGAAACCGGTGGGAATGGGGGAATTGTTGATTGTGGTGGTATTTCTTCCATATCAGTTTGTAAACTTAAACGTGGAGAGGATGCTTTTGATTACACTCAATTGATCTTCATTGAAGTATGTTGCCATTATGTTTGGATATTGATCAAATTGGTTTGGGGTTCCGGTAAAAAATCGAAAACGGAAATAATCGAAAATGAGAGGGTCGCCAATTGACGCTTTTACTAGCTCTGCTTGAAAGGTCTGATTGTTTGCCTGAATAGAGAGCGGCCGGAGATTTTCGCATGTTTTATTGGCGCATAGTGCTCCACTCGTTGAATACCAAATAGGACTTCCGATAACTATTTCAAGCTTAGAATACTTACCATATATAGGTGTTTTGGTGCGAATAAAAATGGTGGGGTGGTTGTAAAAATCTAGGGATGTCGTATCTGCAATTTCCCAAGTGTTTGGGAAATTGATTTGATAAACTCCATTAGGGTCATTATAGGTTTCCCAGTTTGTTGTTTTGTCTTGCCCCAAAAACGTAAATGTGGAGAGGATTTGGTTGATTATATTTGTATCTGCAGCTTGAAACAGCGCATCAACGCGAAATGGTGTGCTGTTTGGTAGTTTTATTACAATTTTTACTGTTTCCGTTTTTTGCCCAGAGACACTATATATTTCCTTTTCTAAATTTTTCCCCGACAGTATCATGGGTTCAACGCGAATTCGTTGTTGTGCCGGATTGCCGGTTTCAAATTCTACACCGGTAAAAAACTGAACGTAGGCTGTGTCAGAATAGAATTTTACCGAGTCAGAAGTTTTGCTGCCATAATACGGTGCTTGTTTCACAGGGTTATGAGATTCTTGTACTTGCCATTCCGTTGGATAGCGAATTGTAAATCCAAATTGCTCGCTTGAATACGTTTTCCAGTCGGCGGTGGGGTCGACCACTGGGGATGGAACAACCGATAGAGTTGGGGAAGAAGAGATTTGGGAGGTGGAATACGGATTTTTGTTAAACAATAACCCGCTTGTAAATCCAATCCCCAAAATAACTATGCCTCCAATAAGCAACGTAATACGGCTTCTGGGTTTTGAAAGTGGGACTACGGGTGAAACTGACGGGGTTGAATTGACCGTTGGGGGGAGCGTGGGTTGTGGCTGACTGGCGACAGGTTGAGGTTCCATACAAGAAGTATAGCAGATGTATTAGTTATCCAATTTCTCAATGAGTCTTGAGAGGTTAATGGTAACAATAACGGCGATAGTAGTTACCAGAACAGCATAAATCATCAGAGATACCAGCCCGCTACCGTTTGGGAGGTAAGGTTTAATATAGTCGTTGACGAGCTCCTGGATCACGCTATTCCAGGCCAGAGCCGCAACGAGGCCGAAGCCAGCGGTCGCAAGCGTGAGCATTTGCTTGACGATTTCCTTGTGAAGTTTGCGTGCTGGCTTGTCCTGAGCGAAGTCGAAGGATTGCTTTTTTAAGGGCATGCGGGTATTATACGGAATTAAAGTCAAAACTCAAAATTTAAAACTCAAAACTACAACATAAAGCTCAAAACTTGCTACAATTTTTCGTTTTGACATGAAGTTTTGACTTTTGACCTTTGAGCTTTGAATTATCAACCATGTATTCACCCAATTTCACCATCACCAATAAACTCCTCAGAACTATCGGTATCATAGAAGCTTCAAAAGAAGTCATAGAAAATGCTCCTCTGGTCCCGGCTTGGGAGGCAAAATTTCGGGAAGAGGCGATTGTGCGCACAGTTCATCATGGTACTCATATTGAGGGCAATGAGCTGAACATTTTTGAGGCGGGAAAGGTGCTTGCTGGTGCAAAGATTGTAGGACGAGAACGGGACATTCAGGAGGTACTTAATTATCGAAATGTATTGAAATTTATCGAATCGTTTGATAAGCCGGAAATTACCGATGAAGTCGTAAAGCATATTCACGAATTAACGGTCTATAGATTGTTGCCAGAAGAAACGATCGGAGATTTCCGGAAAACACAAGTTGTTGTGAAAAATAGCCAAACAGGGGAAATCACTTTTCGTCCTCCTCCAGCTGTAGAAGTACCTTTTTTACTTGCTGATTTTCTGCAATGGCTCAACAGGACGAATCCTGAAGATATACATTCTGCTTTAAAAGCTGGAATAATCCATTATGAAGTTGTCCGAATCCATCCATTTCTTGATGGCAATGGCAGGGTAGCTCGTGCGCTTGCAACCCTCGTGCTTTTTGAAGAAGGATATGACGTCAAGCGGTTTTTTTCTCTTGAGGAATACTACGACCGGGAACCAATGGCCTATTATGAGGCTTTGCAAAGCGTCGTAAAGCAAGATGGCAATGTAACAGCGTGGCTGGAATATTTTACCGAAGGACTCGCTATAGAATTATCTCGAATAAAAGATAAAGTAAAATCACTTTCAACAGACTTAAAGATCAAAAAATCTATGGGTGGTCAACAACTAACACTAACGGAACGGCAGATAAAAGTTGTGGAATATATACAGGAAAATGGATTTTTACAAAATAAAGCGTTTTTTGAACTTTTTCCCATGATAAGCGAAGATACAGTGCTTCGCGAATTGAAGGATCTTTTGAAAAAGGGTATAGTGGTAAAAGAAGGGACGACGAAGGGAGCACGGTATGTGCTTCGCACGTAAGTTAAAGGTCAAAAATCATAAGTCAAAATTGAAAGTAAAAATTCAAAAGTGATAATAGTTTTTACTTTTGAATTTAACTTTTGCCTTTTGCCTTTTTCTTTTTGAATTATTTATATGGATCTTTCTGGCCCAGCAATCACCTATATTCTTCTCATTATCCCGACGCTTTTTGCTCTTGTTGTTATCGCTCAAGGCATTTCTAAGATGATAAAACATGAGTATGGCGGGGGAGCGGGAGTTGGATTTGGTATCATTTTTTTGCTTCTTATTGGCGCTGCCTATTTCTTTTTTATCCGATGAAAAATACAATCTACTAATCTGCTAATTGGAGAATCTACTCATGGGTGTTAAGATAGGAATTTATTAGTAGAGTAGCCAGATTTTTCATTAGTAGATTATGTTATTCTCACAGCTCTCCTTCTACTTTCAAAAACTCGAACATACACCTTCCCGTAATGAGATGACTAAAATTCTTGCCGATTTATTTCGAAAAGCTGGAAAAGATGAAATTGGAAAGATTTGTTATCTTCTGCTTGGGCGCGTTGTGCCATTATATGAAGCGATCGAGTTTGGTATGGCAGAAAAGTTAATAATCCGCGCTATTTCTCAAGCTTACGCAGTGAAAGAAGATGTTATAAAGCGGGCGTACAAGAAGGAAGGGGATCTGGGTACTGCCGCAGAATCGTGTTATCAAAAAATGAAACAGAGTGAGAAACCACTTACAGTTGTTGATATATATGAAACATTGTATGGCATCGCCGTACTTTCCGGGGAAGGATCTCAGGATAAGAAGATTTCTGATCTTGCTCGTTTACTTACCCGTGTTGACGCTCTTTCCTCCCGATATCTGGTGCGGATACCATTAGACAAACTCCGATTAGGATTTTCTGATATGACGATACTTGATAGCATCTCCTGGATGATAGGGAGGGATAAATCACTTCGCCCAAAATTAGAAGATGCGTATAATATTCGTCCTGATATAGGATATATTGCCCAAGCAGTGAAAATGAATGGTATCAACGGACTTTCTCACGTAAAGATAAAAGTCGGTGCGCCGATACTTGCGTCACTTTGTCAGCGGATTCCTACAGCAGATGAAATGATACAAAAAATGGGAGAGGTCGCCGTTGAGCCAAAATACGATGGAGTGAGAGTGCAAATACACTATGAAAGAATGCCAAATGCTAAATGCCAAATGCTAAATGTGAAGACGTTTTCAAGGAATATGGAAAATACGACCGCGATGTTTCCGGAACTCCAAAAGATCGGCAAACAGCTGAATGCATCTGAAGTAATACTTGACGGAGAGGCGATCGGGGTAGATCCAAAAACCGGTAAACTTATTCCTTTTCAGGAAACGATGACGAGGAAAAGAAAACATGAAATAGCGCTCGCTTTGAAAAATGTACCGCTCAAATTCTACATTTTTGATATCCTTTATAGAGATGGACAGGAATTGCTCAGTAAACCACTTTCAGAGCGCCGTAAAGTTCTGGAACACGTTGTTCAAAAAGGTAATATATTAGTTGTTTCTCCGCAGATAGTGACAAACAAATCAAGCGACATACGACGCTACCATGATGAACAAATTCAGAAAGGACTTGAAGGAGCGGTGGTAAAAAAGTGGGATAGTCCGTATGAACCGGGAAGACGTGGATACTCATGGGTAAAATTTAAAGAAGAAGAAGGCAAAACCGGTAAACTTACGGATACGATTGATGCGGTTATCATGGGATATTATCGAGGTGAAGGTAAACGGAGCGCGTTTGGCATTGGTGCTTTTTTGGTCGGGGTGAAAAAAAACGAATCCTTCGTCACAATTACCAAAATAGGAACTGGTGTTTCAGATGAACTTTGGAAAGATTTTCGCAGGAAGCTGAACGCGCTAAAAACAACGAAACAACCTCATGAATATGAGAGTGTCAATAAACTGTTTACACCAGATGTTTGGGTGAGTCCTTCACTTGTAGTAGAAATTGCTGGGGATGATTTAACGAAGTCATCGACCCACGGAGCAGGTGTTGCAGTGCGATTCCCTCGCCTTGTACGTATACGAACAGATAAATCTGCTTCTGACGTGACGACTGTTTCTGAACTGCACCAGATGTTTTCTGCTCAAGGAGGCAGGCAATAATCATATGCACGTTATTGCAGATCTACAATTGCACTCACGATTTTCCAGAGCTGTGTCTCCGCAGATGACGTTGCCAAATATTGCATCCTGGGCCAGACGGAAGGGAATTGGCCTGGTAGCAACTGGGGATTGGATGCATCCTATGTGGTTTGCCGAGATAGAGCGAGACTTGGAAGAGATGGGGAATGGGCTGCTCATGTTAAGAGAGGGTTCGGGTGACGCATTTTTCGGAGACGCTCGGCAATCGCATGGGAACATCGCAAAGGGTATGCCATCCTCGCTCAATGAAGCCCTGTCATCCGACGTTAAGGGTGTTTCAATGGCTGGTTCCGGACAGCGCTTCAGTGCTCCTCAAAATGGTCACCCTTACCCTCTAAATCCATTATTTCTTCTCGCAACAGAAGTTTCGTCTATCTATTCCCAGGGTGGGAAAGTACGACGAGTTCATACGCTCGTATGGGTGCCGTCGCTTGCATCAGCGCGCAAAATTAGTCAGGAAATGACTAAGCGAGGATGTAATCTCATGAGTGATGGCAGACCGATAGTTGGACTTTCCTGTATCCATATTGCAGAACTCGTCTTATCGATAGAACCCAAAGCGCTCGTTATTCCGGCGCATGCCTGGACCCCATGGTTTAGTGTCTATGGCCAAAAGGGCGGATTTGAAAGTTTAGATGAAGCGTTTGGGCCCTATGCCAAGCATATTTACGCTGTGGAGACGGGTTTATCCAGTAATCCTGCCATGAACTGGAGGATAAAGGAGCTTGATAATCGAAGCATCGTTTCTTTTTCTGACGCACACTCGGGACCCAAGTTGGGAAGGGAGGCAACGGTGTTTGAGGTACCGGATGGTAAACTTAGTTACGATGCAATCTATCAGGCAATCGTTGGCAACCAATCGAATTATGAATCAGGAATTATGAATCATGGGGAAGAAAAACAAAATCATAATTCAAAATTCATACTTCATAATTCAAGCATTGCCTATACCATCGAATTCTATCCTGAAGAAGGGAAATACCACTGGTCCGGGCATAGAAGTTGTGGGATACGGTGGGGACCGGAGGAGACGGCAACGAAGGGGACGACGTGTCCGGTGTGCGGTCGTCCACTCACTCAAGGGGTTGTACAACGAGTCGAAGCGTTAGCCGGTCGGAGCGAGTCTGATCTCAAACTTGAATCAGGAATTATGAATTATGAATCAGGGGGGAAGAAAACAAAAATATTAATGACGCGAAGTCGCTCGTTTCCCGACCGCCCGCCGTTTGTAATGCTTGTCCCTTTACAGGAAATCATAAGTGAGTGCATCGGTTCACCAGTGGCAAGTCCAAAAGTGCAGACACCCTACCATCATATGACCGATGAATTTCAAGGAGAATTTACAGTATTACTGACGTCACCTCTTTCTGATATCGCGCGTTTGGCAGGGGAGCGTGTTGCTATGGGTGTAGATAAGGTTCGTCGTGGTGATCTCGTCATTGATCCTGGTTATGACGGTGTGTTTGGTGTGGTGAAGCTTTGGAAAGAAGGTGAAGAAAAACCACTCCTCGATGCTTCCAAAGAGCAATTAAGTATGTTTTTTTCACAAAAATTCTCGCATTCCTCATTGACGAAAAAAACAACAACATGATATGGTGGGAATAGGAAGCGAGGTGATTATACAATGGCAGAAACAAAAGGTAACGAAAATTTAATGTCTGCAGCATCATACTTATTAGGTTTTGTAACCGGAATCATATTTCTTCTCCTTGAAAAACAAAGCAAAGTTGTACGATTTCATGCAATGCAATCAACGATCCTTTTTGGCGGGATATTTGTCATAAATATTGCGCTTGGATTTATTCCAATCTTAGGGTGGCTTGTCGGGCTTTTATTGTCACTTGTCGCATTTATTCTTTGGATCGTTTGTATGTGGAAAGCGTTCCAAGGTGAGATGTATAAAGTACCATTTGTTGGAGAACTGGCAGAGAAACAATTGGCCAAGATGAGTAAATAGAGATTAACACGTGATAGAAAAGAGCATGATAAACATTGGAGTTGGCGTGTCTTTCATGCTTATTTAATCACGTGTTTATCACGTGTTATTTAACGATCGAACTGACGCGGGTACACTTCTTGCTAAAAAACTTTCTTCTTTTCGTGGAACGGATGCTGTAGCTATTGGACTTGCGCGTGGAGGAGTGGTCGTTGCATCTGTTATAGCTTATACATTAAACGTACCGCTTTACGTTCTTGTCGTAAAAAAAATTCCCAGTCCACTTGACCGCGAACTTGCTCTAGGCGCTTTGACGCAGGATGGTGTTTCATATATTGATTGGAAACTTGCGCATCGACTTGGAGCTGATGAAGGGTACATGAATTCGCAAATTTCCAGGCTCTCAGATCTTATACATCAAAAAGCAGTCCTGTACCAAAAAGGAAGAAAACCTGTTGTCGTACGCGGAAAAACAATTATTCTGGTTGATGATGGGGCAGCAACTGGTGCGACAATGCTTGCCGCAGAAAGATGGTGCAAGCAAAAACATGCGAAAAAAATTATTGCAGCACTTCCTGTGCTTGCCCGCGATCGCATGGGAATGATACGCTTTGAGGTAGATGAACTTGTTTATCTTGATGCCCCGAATGATTTTTCATCTGTCGGACAATTTTACAAATCCTTTCGACAAGTTGAAGACGAAGAAGTGGTAAAATTAGTAAGACAGCAAGATAGTAAGACAGCAAGACAGCAAGATAGTAAGACAGCAAGACAGCAAGATAGTAAGATATGAAGTTAATCGTAGGCTTGGGGAATCCAGGAGAGAAGTATGAATATACTCGACATAATATCGGGTTTATGGTGGTTGATAAGCTCGCTCGCGAGATGACTATGGGGACGGTCTCATGGAGCCAAGACGAAAAACACCAAGCATTGCTCTATAAAAAAGGAGACGTCCTTTTTGCAAAACCTCTGACATTTATGAATAATTCCGGTATTGCGGTGCAAAGTATTATGAATTTTTACAAACTTTCTGTCAGTGATTTATGGGTCATCCACGATGATATAGATTTACCGCTTGGAAAGATTCGTATCCGGCAAAAAGGAGGAAGCGCGGGTCATAACGGAGTTATTTCAATTATCACAGCAATTTCTTCAGACGCGTTTGTCCGGTTTCGACTTGGCATTGGAAAAGGGATGGAAGCAAAAGGTTCTTCGATGCACAAAAATTTCCATCACCGCGCAGTCATAAACTTTGTCCTTTCCCGTTTCCGGCAAAGTGAGGCAGGAAGTTTGAAGCACCTCGTTAAACGGGGCGCAGAAGCGGTGAGGATAGCACTTATTGACGGGATTGATAAGACAATGAACAGATTTAACTAAACTATGTCAATTTACTACCGACCGGAAGTGAATTGACATAGTTTTTTAAAAGCCTCTATGCAGACGATTGGTGATGTCTTAAAAAAATTTAATCCTCTGGAGGACAAATACATTTCCCGCGAGTTTCAATCGTACGGAATTTATCTTGCTGAATCACTTGGTGACTATAAGCATAAGTCCCTCTATATCCGTCTTGCCAAAACCGTCCCGCGGGCAATCCTTGAAAAAACGTTGTCGTTTGTCAAAGACGCCCAGGCCAACAGCAAGCCAAAGCTTTTTATGTGGAAGATGAAAAAGATAAAAAATGGGGAAGAGAAATAAAACTCCCTCTTGCAGCAAATTCCAACGCTGACTATAGTATGTAATATTCCTGCCACGAAAGAGCAGGTTTTTTTATGGCAGTTGCTGAACATACTGTAGTTGTAAGTCCTCAGTTTCATGAATTTCATCCTGATCTTATGGCGAAAATAGCCCTTGGTCTTGATAAATGGGCTGGTGTAAAAACAGACGAATTTATGGACGGGAGTCCTTATGCAAAAATCGGCCAAGAAATTCGTGGTACCGCAGTGGTTCCTGCTTGGTTGACCAAACCCGTGGCAGAGAGCGCTATGCGTATTATGGAAATAGGAAATGCCTTAACACACACCGAGGAAGGGTATGAAGCTCGAACACAAGAACTTGTCTATTTGTTGCCCTTTGTTGAGGGTAGATCAGACAAAATTGCCAAAGTGAGTAAAGAAGTTAGTCCAGACGAGAGTGATAGATGGCCATTATTAACTACATTAGATGGTAGTCGACGGCTAGTTGCAGGCGAAACAATATACGCTGAAATATTTGCGGATATGATTACACGCGTTGGAAAGGCTTCAAAACTTCTCTTGTTTGATCCTCATAGTGCTTTAGTACATCGATATTTTAGACAGCGACTTGAACATGAATATAGCGATGGTAAATCGCGTGTACTTACTCTTACAGCTGTACCGCTTTTTGCTCATTGGATACGTGAACATGATCTCGTTGATGAAAAGACGGTTGTTTTATCACCGGATATTGGTGCCCTAAGTAGAGCCGGATATTTAGCGACTCTTCTCGGTGTGCCATTGGTAATATGCGATAAATGGCGACCAAAGCATAATAGTGCACAGGTATCCTTGCGATACGGGGACGTGAGAGGGATGCGCGTTTTAGGTATCGATGATGTGATTGATACAGCAGGGACGATAACTGAAGGAGCGGAGGTCATAAAAAATCAAGAAGGAGCGAATGAACTCTATGTATTTTCTACTAGTGCCAAATTTTCTGGTCCTGCAATTTCTCGTTTGGACAACGCGCTTAGACGCGGACTTATAAATCAAGTTGTGGTCACTGATAATTTACCGACAGCGAATAAAGGGAGAATATTAGGAAAAATGGGTTTTGAAATTATTCCAACTGCGGAGCTTTTATTGAGGGGTATTAAAACCCTTCTAGATCCGGAAGCCACTGTAGATACTTACGGTATAGGGCCGTACGCATTTATGGACGAGACATCTTTAGAGGCGTACGTTCGTCTTCAGGAACAATTTGGCTTACCTCCGTTATAGATCCGTTATAATTATTAGAATGAAACGAGTACGAATTATTGTCTCCGGTGATGTGCAGGGAGTAGGGTATCGGTCGTGGGCTAAAGGGAAAGCGAAGGAGCTTGGTTTATCCGGTTGGGTGAAAAATAGAGACGACGGGGCTGTCGAGATTGTTGCTGAGGGATCAAAGAGTAAACTTGAAGAAATGATAGTGCTTTGTCAGAAAGGGCCGGAGGTGGCGTGGGTGAAAGAAGTAATTGTAGAGTGGGAAAAAGCAGTGGGTGAGTTTGTAGTGTTTGAGGTGGTATACTGATTAATAACTCAAAGCTCAAAATTCAAAAGTCAAAACTGAAAGTCAAAAATAAAAAGTTAAATTAATATATTCATAAGTACATGGATAAGGTAAAGGAAATAATTCAAAAGAAGCCATTATTTTTTCTTTTTATATCGCTTGCGTATCTTTTTCTTGTTGGACTTTTAAAGTGGAAATTAACCCCACCACCTGGAGCAGTACTGTATCTTGCCGGGGGAGCAATAGGCGTGTATTTTCTGGATGTTGCGGAAGTTTTTTTCAACCTTCATCCATCACCGTTTCGAACTATTGTTTTTGTTGGCGCTTTTAGCATCGTCAGTTTTTTTATCGTGACTTCCTCGGGAAGTTTTGTCGGAAGTGGACTCGTCTTATCGTTATTTCTCTCTCTCCTTTTATGGCAAATAGGGGAGTGGAAACTTACCGGCAATCTCAATAGCTGGTACAGAATGGTTGCTTCTGTTCCATCTGCTAGACAGCAACAGTGGCTTCTTTTTGCCTTTATCGCAGTATTTTTAGCAGAAACGTACTTTTTTATTCGATAACGCTTTATAGTCATAAGACTCAAGCGAAAAACCTAATTCCAATCGATAGTTGATGCTATGGAAGAGGCAGTACATGCTACAGATGTGCTTCATAAGCTAACTCCTGGCATAACTCGCTCCTTGCATAGATACAAGCAAAACGATAATGTAAAAGTATGGCGAAAAATACGAGTGCTCCTTCGGGAGTACTATCGAAATGGACGGTGTATCAGGTATGGGGACTTATTCTTCTCGTCTGGGCTCTGTATCGTTATTATATAAAGCTTCCTGAGTGGGCAGATGAGTTTATCTTTAAGCCACTTATTTTTGTCGTTCCCATTGCCTGGTATGTTTCAAAGCGAGAAAAACGTCCGCTTGAAACATTGGGACTTACCACAAAAAACTTTTTTAAGAGTTTATATATCGGACTGGGATTTGGGTTTCTATTTGCCGTAGAGGGTCTATTCGTAAATTATCTAAAATATGGAAAAATCACCATCAATCCGATAGAAGCGTATAACCAATATGGCATAGTTCTTCTCCTTATATTATCCCTTGCGACCGCGTATTCTGAAGAACTCTTAAGTCGGGGATTTGTGTTTTATCGTGTCTATGAAGACAAAAAAAATGTGTATGTCGCAGCCATTATTTCTACCCTCATGTTTCTTATGCTTCATATTCCGATTCTTGTGACGTCACTTCACTTTACCGGAACAACACTTGTCCTTTTTTTCGTAACAGATTTTATATTAGGCTTAGCCAATAGTTTATTATTTTTTAATACCGGCTCGCTCGTTGCCCCCATCCTCGTCCACCTATTCTGGAATATGACCGTTGCCCTCTACTTATAGTTTGTGAATCTGCTATATAAGCCTCTGAATATCTGGTATACTACCAAAAATCGTATGAAATGGTGGCATGTTCTTATCGTTATTGGACTTATTGGAGGAGGGTATTTCCTGTATATCTATCTTTCTGCTCCGGTTGCCGGGAAGAAAGTCGAGGATATGGGTCGCGAGCATGTATCACATGAGAAAGTTTTAGCAACTACGTATAATAGTAATCCTCCAACATCCGGACCTCATCTTGAGACGTGGGTCAAGGCAGGAGTATTTGATGCCCCACAGTCAGAAGGAGAGCTTATCCATTCTCTCGAGCATGGGTATGTCATCATTAGTTATAACTGCAATGTGCATTTAAAAAGTCAAAAGTCAAAAGTCAAAAGTCAAAATTTTATCTCAAAAGTAAACAGTATATTACCATCTGTGCAGGCGCATGAAGAGGGGGAGAGTAGTTCCTCAGCTCAAGCGAGCACTTCGGCAACACTTACTCTTCCACCAGAGGCCACAGGAAGTGCGGTAAGCGAAAGTGACGGGTGTAAAACACTCGTAAAGAATCTTACGGAGCTTGCTAATAGAAAACGACTCTGGAAGCTTATTGTTGTTCCCCGGCCGCAACTGGATACGACGATTGCACTTACCGCATGGAACTATATTGATAAGTTTGATGCCTTTAATGCTAAGCGCATTGAGCGTTTCATAGACTACCACCGTGATCAGGGTCCAGAGAAGACGATGGAGTAAAAAATAGCAAGATAGTAACGCAAGGAAGATAGCAGGATAGAAAGAAAGAATTTAAAGAAAATGGTTCAGGCGAGGGAAAGGCCTTTGATTCTTTGAAAATGTTTTTTGTTCGCGGTGGCCAGGGTGAGATGGTGTTGAATAGCTGTGGCTGCAATGAGGAGATCAAAATCTTGGAGTTTGATTCCTTTTCTTTCCAATTTCAACTTATGTTCAACATACAGATCTATAATTGGTTCATTAATGGGCAGAATGGTGATCTGCATGGCTTTTATAAAAGTTTCAAAATGAGATTTGTCTTCCAAGTGTGAAGATTTTTCTATTCCATAGAGCACTTCTGCGTACGTTATAACACTCATTGCGGGAGCTGATGGAGGGGTGAGGAGAAAATTAAGCTTGCCATTGAGATGTGAAATAATAAGATCAGTATCCAACATGTAGGTCATATATTGATCTTGAATCGATTTGAATTGGATGTTCTAAATTTTCGGACATCAGAGAGATCCGGCATAGAACCGCCATAGCGTTTCCATACCTCGGCGGGTGTCTCTTTTGGTACTGTAATTGCTTTCGGGTTGAGCATGGCAATAACTTTACCATGTCGTTCTATGAGCGCCGTTTTTTTTTCGTAATAGACACGATTGAGAATATCCGCTGAATTGTTTTTGAGTTCTGTCGCCGTGACAGTAAAAGTATTCATATATTGTCTATAATATACAAAATGTACAAAATAGTCAATATATCAGTTTCTGACTGTGTCTGATTTTTCTAAATACAAACTGCTGGTCGGTTTGATAGGCGATGTCGTAATTATTATCCAACAGGAGTTCGGAGTACACATCTTCTTTCGTTTTTATTCTTAAGCCAAAGAAGTTATTGGGATTTTGGCCGTCTCGCAGATCCAAGACGATGTAGTCCGGTGCAAAAATCTTCCAGTTGTCGCGTAGCAAATAGATCGGTTGGTGGGCGAAGCGGACGGCGAGATTATTTTGCGTCATGACCGAGGCACCCTTCGGGACTTTGGAAATAAGATTATCGAGAAACGCAAAATTTTTTGTGTGTCGATAGAACGCCGGATTGTACGCGAGGCCTAAGGGACCGTGGAGTTTGAACTGGTGAAGGTAGAGAGGAATAATTAGTAATAATAATCCAGAAATAGAGAGGAATTTATGCAGCGAAGGACGACCTTGAATTGATTTTAATGCAAAGATTGAAGAAATCGCCAGAAGTGGCGCTAGGATAGCGCTGTAGTGGAGTCCCAAGCCAAAGCGAAGTGTATATGCCTGGGGGACAAACCGAGTGAGAAAATCCTGAAAAAAAAGAAACCAAAACGATGAGACAAGAAGTGGAAGGAAAAGGAATGTTCCAAAGCTAATTAGTAATGTGTGTATTTTTATTGGACTATCAACAAATCGATTCACTAATTCTCCAAGAGAGGTAGGTAATATTGGATCATAGGTAAATGTCCCTCCTGAGAAAAACGGTATGATGAGCTTTATTACCATTGCTCCCCATACGATTGAGAGAAGGATACTAATGAGTCCGATTTTTTTCCACGATTTTTTTTGAAAGAGTATAAACAAGCCGATTCCAATACCTACAAGAAAAAGATTTTCTTTAAACCCCAGAAGAATTATGAGTGCTACCCAATAGAGTTTTTTACGATCCATGACGATTGCATAAAATGTAAGAGCTAATGGAAGGGTGGCAAACGTCACTTCATGGATATCGGTAATGATGGCGTTTTGAAGCCCAATAAAAAGGGTGTAGGCGATGACGGTACAAAGACTTAGCCATTGATTTTTTAAAATCTTTATTCCGATCTTGTATATCAAGAATGCACTTGCACTGACAGTCAATGCCTGCGCTACCAGAAGAATTTCTTGTCGATTGGTAAACCAATAAAGCGGGGAAAGGAGAAATAAACTAGGACTAAAATGATCGGCAAAAATGAGCTTTCCGCCAGTGACGAGATGATCTATGACCGGTGCTTGCAGTCGGGAAACTTTCCAGATGGCTTGATCAAATATCCCAAAGTCATAGAAAAACACTTCATACTGCCAAAAACGATGAAGCGATACGAGAGTTGCCGCAAATGAATAGAAAGTTAGATAGGTGTAGAGGATTATCGAAGGGATTGAGAAGCGTTGTTTAAACCATTCATTCATCAAGCATATTGTATCACTGTGAGCGGGAATGACTCTCTTTTATTCATGAGGATGCTATGGTAGACTTAAAAGTCTTTAAAGGAGGCCCGCCTAAGTTTGCCTTGAGCCTTTTCACTACTATTCGTGAGAGGGGCTCAAACAGCGCTTGAGCGGCGGGAGAAAAATTATGTCAGATGTAGTTATTACAGACCAAAATTTTGATAAAGAAGTGACGCAGGCGGATACACCAGTGCTCGTGGACTTTTGGGCGGTGTGGTGTGGTCCGTGTCGTATGCAGGATCCCATCCTTGAGGAAGTGGCAAAGGAAATGTCAGGAAAAGTAAAAGTAGGTAAGCTTAATGTTGATGAAAACCCCAGGACCGCGCAGAAATTTATGGTTATGTCTATCCCGACGCTCATGATTTTCAAAAGTGGTACGGTCGTCAAACAATTTATCGGGGTGCAAAGCAAGCAAACCATCCTTGGTGAGTTAAATAAACTCATCAATTAAACTCAAATCTCAAAACTCAAATCTCAAAACTACAACGCAAAACGAAAAACTTCAATTAGAACATCGACTCACTGAATAGTTTTGACTTTTGACATTTGAATTTTGAGCTTTTAACTCATGTACGATGTAATTATTCTCGGTTCCGGACCAGCAGGACTTACCGCAGCAATCTATACCCAACGTTTTGGACTTTCTACGGTCATTGTTGCCGGAAGGAAGTGGGGTGGACAGCTCATGCTTACCACCGATGTCGAGAACTTTCCTGGATTTGCCCATATACAAGGACCCGAGCTTATGCAAAAAATGCGCGATCAGGTAGTAGGGCTGGGAGTTGAAATTTTTGATTTGGATTTTATGAAACTTGAGGGATCCCAGAACCCGTTTGTTGTGACCGCGGAGGATAAAATTCTTGAAGGAAAATCTGTCATTGTGGCAACCGGTGCTGATACGCGCTGGCTTGGGGTACCCAATGAAGTAAAACTCCGTGGTCATGGCGTGAGCAGTTGCGCTCCGTGCGATGCCTTCTTTTTTAAAGGAAAACCAGTAGCGGTTGTTGGCGGAGGAGACAGTGCCATGGAGGAGGCGCAAGTGATTGCCAAAGTCAGCCCTGATGTGATCCTAATCCATCGCAGAGATGAGTTTCGTGCCCAAAAGGCACTTTTGGATCACGTAATGTCACTTGCAAATGTACGATATCTTTACAACACGCGTGTGGTGGATGTGACCGGAGAATCTTCCCTTACTGGGTTACTTTTAGAAACCACGGAAATTTCTCCTAAGCAAAAAGTTTCATCACTTGATGAGTTAGTCTTATCTTTTGGCGGGATCAAAAAGAATGGAAATCAATGGGAACTTCCTCGTCAGGGAGTGTTTGTCGCTATCGGGCTTGATCCAAACACACAAAAGATAACCGGGGTAGAACTTGATAGTCATGGGTATGTGAAGCGGTATGAGAAACTTGATGATAACGGCGTCATGAAATATTTTACTGCCTCAAGTATGCCAGGTGTGTTTACCGCAGGCGACGTCCATGATGCGCGCTACAAACAAGCTATCACTGCTGCTGCTTTTGGCTGCATGGCGGCGTTGGATGTGCAAAAGTGGCTGAGTGAACAGATATGAACTCAAAATTCAAAGGTCAAAACTCAAAACTTAAACTCAAAACTGAAAAACTTTAAACGATTTAAATTTTACATTTTAAGATTATCATTGAATGGTTTCCTTTCCAACACCCCAGAAATGTAGTGCTACCGTTGATTCAATACGCCATTTGGATGGTGCGGTTTATAATATCCGGTTTCAAATAACCGATCCAAAAGAATTTTCCTTTATCGCAGGGCAGCATGGATCATTTATCATTGAGCAGACCATACGACGAAATTATTCTTTTACATCACTACCCTCAGATCTTCCATTTTTGGAAACGTGTGTCGATACGTCTCCCATGGGTCCAGGTTCCAAATGGCTGGTAAATCTCAAGCAAGGAGATTTATTTAATCTCCTTGCACCGCTTGGGAGATTTGTCGTTAACAAAGAAAGCCAGAGAAAAAAAGTTTTTGTCGCAACAGGAACAGGTATCTCACCGATTCACTCGATGATTCTTGATTATGTATCAAATCAACAGCGGGTCCCCCGACGCCTGTCACCCGCTAAGACTACTCTTTATTGGGGAGTACGACATGAAGAGAGTATGTTTTGGGATGAACAGTTTCAGAATCTCGCAAAAGAGTATCCGAATTTTTCATTTATCAGAATTGTTTCCCAGCCGACCGGCACGTGGCAGGGAAGAGTAGGCCGAGTGACGGATTTTGTGACGAAAGAGGAAGGTGACCTTAGTCAGTCTGAATTTTATCTCTGTGGCAACAGGGAGATGATCTTTGATATGAGAAGGCTACTTGTCGAAAAAAGTGTATCTGAGGAATTCATAAAATCAGAATTGTTCTATTAACTGACTGGTTTACAAATGAAAAATTTGATGTAGGATAGATATCTACTATGAAAGAAAATCCGTTTGAACATGCCATGGAGCAATTACAAAAAGCGAGTAGCTTTTTACATGTGACAAGAGACAAGAGACAAGAGACAAGTATTAAAGATAAGTTAGAAATTCTTAAACAGCCGCAGAGAATCCTCAATGTTACTATTCCAGTGAAAATGGATGACGGGAGCCTGAAGATATTCCAAGGATACCGAGTGCAGTACAACAATGCCCGTGGTCCGTATAAAGGTGGCATACGATTTCATCCAAATGTGAGCCTCCAAGAAGTTATGGCACTGTCGTTTTGGATGGCGATGAAGTGTGCCGTTGCTGATCTTCCTTTAGGCGGGGGAAAGGGCGGGATCATCGTTGATCCTAAAAAACTTTCCGAAGGCGAACTTGAACAGTTGTCTCGCGGGTATGCACGAGCGATTGCCGATTGCATCGGACCGGATAAAGATGTACCGGCACCAGATGTGAACACAAATGGGATGATTATGGGATGGATGGTAGAAGAATACGTCAATGCCAAATGCCAAATGCTAAATGCTAAATGTTCAGAAAGAGAAAAACAAAAACTTCGTGCGACATTTACCGGAAAACTCATTAAAGACGGAGGGAGCGAAGGAAGGGAAGAGGCGACGGGGCTTGGTGGACTTTACGTTTTGCAAGCAGTGCTTGCAAAACTCAAATCCAAATTTCTAATTTCTAAATCCGAAACAAATTACAATAACCAAACTCCAATTTCTAAACCTTTAGAATTTCGATATTCGAATTTAATATTTCCGCGGCAGCTGACTGCCGCGGGACGTCAAACGTCCCAGCCGCGTTTGACTGCGGCGGTTATGGGTTTTGGAAATGTTGGCTACAATATGACGAAATTCCTCGTTGGAGCAGGGTTCAAGGTGGTTGCAGTGTCTGATAGCCACGGGGCGATCCATGTACCTGACGGCGTCAATCCTGATTTGACATTAGCATGCAAAAGAAAAAATGGGTATCTGGCAGGATGTTATTGTTCCGGATCTGTGTGTGATCTTTCAAAGGGTCGACCAATAAGTAATGATGCATTACTAGAGTTACCAGTTGATATTTTAGTCCCTGCAGCTTTAGAAAATGTTATAACAAAGGAAAACGCTAGTAAGATTCAAGCAAAAGTGATTCTTGAAATGGCCAATGGGCCGACGACGCCTGAGGCAGATGCGATCCTTTTTAAAAAGGGAATTACTGTGATTCCGGATATTTTAAGTAACAGCGGAGGAGTGACGGTATCTGCGTTTGAATGGGAACAAAACCTGAAAGGAGAACACTGGAGCAAGACCCAGGTGAATACCAAGATGAAAAAAAAGATGGAAAAAGCTACAGCGTCTGTATGGGAAGCTTCACAAACTTATAAAACTGATCTTCGCACCGCAGCCTTCGTCCTCGCCCTTACTCGAATTCTCCAAGCGATGAAGTAAACCTCCTTTATTTCAACGACATATCATAAATACCAGTAAATCCCTTACCAGGCGTAGGTATCAGGATTTGAACGTCCTGAGAGAACATTGGACGCTGTGCTATACTGCCTATGTGTATAACTGGTCGCATATAGATGAGGAAGCCATGAAAAGGGAGGATCCGGAGAAATACCGTCTTTGGCGGATCGCCGCGATTATTGAGAGCGATTGTACTCATGAAAAACTGGATCGTACGGAGGTAAAAGCCGCTTGGCCGGCAATCAAAGATCAGATTGACCCGTGGACGCGCCGGGCGATAGAATATATCTTATGGGGTACCACATCCTCACTCCCCGTCAATCTTTCCTGGTGGAACAGGCCGCCAAAAACGACGAATTCACCCGTTGGTACTACTTGACCGGCGGTACGGCACTTTCGGAATTTTATCTTCATCATCGACTCTCGGAAGATATCGACTTTTTTACCAAAAACCAGGTGATTCAATCGAAGGTTGATTCTTTTTTTCAGGATATTAAGAAAGAAGCGGGGATTGTCCGTTTAGTCTGGAAGCAGATAAGCGGTTTGTACACTTATTCTTTAGCCTACGAGGACGGCGAAATCATTAAGGTCGATTTCAATGAATATGATTTTCCACAAGTTGAACAAGGAATTCTGATGGGAAAACTTAAGGTTGATAGTGTGTATGACATAGCCATAAATAAACTCTACACGATGTTTTCACGGAGCAAAGCACGTGATTACGTAGACCTGTTTGTGCTTTTATCACGAGGCGATTTTTCCATAGAGCAGCTCCTGATGCGTATCCCGGATAAGTTTGGGGCGCTCCCAAGCGATTTAACCATCATTCGTTCGTTTATGGCCGTACAAGATCTTACCGATTATCCCAGTATGCTTGTCCCGTTTGATCGGCAACAGATGGTCGATTTTTTTTTCGCCGAGGCAAAAAAACTGGAAGGAAAGATTTTCAAATGATTCGATGCTATAGCGAAAATTTATATGACTGAAGGCATACACCGCTTTTTATCGTTACCCTTAATCGGATCCTCCAGGCGATGAAGTAACTGCCTCATGGTATAATCCCGTCCATACTATGGCTGATCTACCAGAGGGACCCCCGGTTGAAATTGAGAATTTGATGGCACAAGTAGCAACAGCGAGAGATCAAGCTGGTGCCCTCCTAGATGGAGTACGAAGAAAATTTATTTCTCCCGAATTTATTCGTATCTGGGGCGATCAACTTTTTGGAAGTCCAACAAAAGTAACAATAGGAACGGACGGTAATGAAGTGGAGATTGATTGGACACTTGATGAAATACTCCATGCAATGGGTGCTTCTCAAGAAGAAGGGGAACGTACTACCCGTCATCAGTTGACTACAGAAACGATGCTAATCGTAGAGTCGTTTGATCAGACAGGTGGAGAACAAGGTGGGAATGCCGGAATGCAGTTTGCTCAGGCACGAGATTTGGTGTACGACGTTTTGCAACGGGTGATTTTTTCAGACGAACAGCTTACGGATGCGCGGCCGTTGCATGTAGCCGAAACGCGCTACTTAACAGAATTCCTGGAAGTCGTCCGCCGCACGGTATTGAGATCTCCCTATATGTTGATCGAGGGAGTGAATGAAACCCCTATAACAAGCATTCCCTCATTCGATGAAGGTGAGCATTGGGAAGATGTTTTTAAAGAAAATTTTGATCATTTTGCATCAGCTGATGAGCGATACGAACGCGCTCGTAAAAAAGTAGATAGATACACAAGTGACGATTGGCCAACAATTATTGATACAGTAGCGCAGTACTCTCTTGAGTATTTTCAGCAGCGCGCAAGAAGGCTCACTCGGCGTTTGCCAGATGAAATAAATTTTGCGTCACGATTGACAATACGTGGAAGACGAGCCTATTCTGATGATCAAGTCCAAGTATATACAAGACGCGCGCAAGAGGTACAAGATGTCGCACGTGAGCTGGGGGAACTTAAGCATTTTAATGAGTTAATACCATTTATCGGCAGTCGATTTGGTAAAGACGCAACAACGAGTACTTTACTTGATTTCTTAACCTAGTAAAAAGTAAAGTTCAAATTATTGATGCCTTATAGGAGAGTTTAGGAAAATAATAACGAACAATTGGTATTGACAAATAGTTCGTATTGCTATAGAGTTGGTATTGTTATGGAAGTTACTGCGACAATCACTTCAAAATTTCAAATACATTTACCCAAAGCAATCCGGCAAAAAGCGGGATTTTTGACGCATGGACCGGTCGTCATCCGGGCAGATCGCGGAAAAATAATAATAGAAAGAAAACGCGGGAAAAGCATTTTAGACTTGGCTGGAACATTTAGACCAAAGGGAAATATGAAAAAGATTGACATAGACAATATTCGAGATTACATTGATTACAGCGATCTATGAACGTCTGTATAGATACAAACGTTTGCCTTCGGTTCCTTATCGGTGATGATGATAAAAAATTAACTTCGACTAAACAATTTTTTGAATCCGCACAACAAGGTGAGCTTCGTTTATATATTTCTTCGATTGTACTTTTGGAAATTTACTGGGTCTTGAGTTCATTATATAAATACTCAAAGCGTCAAGCACAGAATGCATTGCAAAAGATAATGTTAATTCGAAACTTAGTTATCGTTGACTCAACAGATTTCCGTGCAGCTTTTGTCCTGCACAAAAAAACTGGCGTGAAACTCGCTGATTGCCTCATCGCAACGCAGGTAGGCAAGGGGATCGTGCTTTGTACGTATGATACTGAATTTAAGAAATTTTCATTTCTGACGAGTGCGGAACCCGGAGATATTGTCAAAAAGATCCATAAATTTTCTTAGATAAATATCCTTTTTTGATTTATTCGTCGTCGCCCTTACGCGGATCCTCCAAGCGATCTTGAGTTCGTAAACGAAATGCACCACTCGGATATAATCTGAAGTCCGAGGGAGGTGAATCGTTATGCGAACATTTCATCAGTTAACGCTGGAAGAACGGGAGAAATATTTTCTCTGGAAAAACCAGGGAGTATCATTGC
>ORJL010672448.1_pt1 | contig 26512 bp, 34 predicted proteins | sample 1779941 | NCBI WGS metagenome assembly ORJL01 (sample SAMEA104232317, study PRJEB22302) | groundwater metagenome | biome: forest; feature: aquifer; material: groundwater | place: USA | collected 2011-08-07 | depth 5.8 m
AAACAGGTTCTGGATTTGTTATTCATCTTACCTCTGGAGATAATTTTGGTGTTAAAAAAAATGAATTCTCGATTTATTGGAACCAAGAAAGAGGTGAATGGGTTGGTTCTGAATATCAATTATGGTTAGAAAGTCTTACATACGGAGATATGGAACACACATGGGGCCCATATAGATTAAATAAGAACTGTATCAGAATAATTAGGAACCAGTATAAAGTTTCTGAAGAAAAATTGACTGATGAACAAGTTTTGCACACGCAACCATCAGAGTTGGAAAAACTAACTTAAAAACATCTAAAAAGCCTGGGTTTTTCTATATTTTGATAGGCGTGTAGTTCAGCCCGGATAGAATACGACCTTGCGGTCAGATGGCAAAAAGGTCGGGACCAGGGTTCAAATCCCTGCATGCCTATTTGTTCAAATCCTTCATGGGAGGTATTGAATCTAATTTTATTCGATACTCAACTTCTTTTTATATTCTTCCAAGCTATTCTTATATCTTTTTATTAACTCAGAATTCTCGGAAGTTTTACCTAACAAACTAATCTTGTGTTCCAGAGCAGTAATAAGGCTTTTGTCTATCTCTTTAATATGATATCTTGCTAATATTTCATCTTTTTCTTCTATTTCTTTATTTAACCTTTCAAAATGTTTCTCTATCTCTTTTTTATAGCTTTCAATTGCACTCTTTAATCTTTTAGTTCTTTTTGCCATTTTCAAGTCTTTTTATATTTATTTTTATTGCATCTATCAATGCTTTTGCTTCTTTAACAGATATAATTTTCTTTGTTTTTAAATCGTTCTTAGTCCTAAGGTAAGCATTATAGGATTCTTCACTAGAGATCTTTTTTATTAAATTAATAAACTCTTTCGTAGAGGGATTCTTGCCATATTTTAAGCACTCAATCAAATATAATTCTCTGAATCTTAAGATTATAGAGTATAATGTTTCATCAGAAACATTTTGTCCCATTTCTTTATCTATATTTATAGACTTTTCATTTATTTTTACAATGGATTTTATCTCTTCAAGATTTTTTTTTATCAAAATTTTTTTGGATTGAATTTTATAGTGCATTAATAAGTCTTCATTTAAAATTGCTTTTGCTTCATTTATTAGAGAACTTAAATAAAGGCTTTTTATAACAGACTTTTCAAATCTACTTTTTGAAATAAGAATTATCTCATATTTTCCGATTTTTATCTGTCTGTCTAACGTGTCTGTCACAACTAAAATATCAATATCACTTGCTTCTGTTTCTTCTCCCCTAGCATAACTACCTGCCAAGAAAATTCCAATTGTATTTTTCAATATGTTTCTCTCGTCTAAAATATCCAGTATATCCTGAGAAATAGATTTGTCGATAAGCTTAATAGATACTTTCTTACCTTTCCATTCAACTGGAAGTAAAACCCCTGCGGAATTTCCTAGCTTAAATGCTTGTTTTATTATCTCATGTTTCATGTTTAAACATGTATAAACGTATTTATAAATATTGCGGTTGAAATATATGTTCAAATCCTCGTGGGGGCAATCTGATAAGATTTATAAAATTAAATATCTTTAAAGTAATATGAAAGTAAAACCAGAAACAAAATTAGGTAAATGGTCTGTAAGGTTGAACATCTCTTTCCTGATAATAATTTTTACTTCTATTATTTTAGTTAAGGTACTTGGAATACTCTATTTTGACGATCGTTGGTGGGATATAACTGTGCCTGTTGCATTCCTTATTGAAATGATCGCTTTTTTTACTGGAATAAGAGCTGTAGGAAAAAACAAAGAACACTCGCTCATGGTTTATTTATCCATTCTCACTGGTGTATGTGTTATTCTTTTTGTAGTCTTTCATGGTTTATTTATCAATGATTAAATAATTTTTAATAACCAGATTTTTTTTCTAAAATACGAAAAGTTTAAATATAAATAAGATTAATCTTATTTATGATGATCGATACAACAAAAATGAGTTCCAGAGGACAGGTAGTTATACCTTTAGATATGCGTAAAGGGATAAAGGAAGGAGATAAGTTAATTGTTATAAGAAAAGACGATGAGATTATTATAAAGAAGTCTATACCAGAGAGTGCTATTTTATCTGAAAAGTCATTCGCTAAAACATGGCTTAATAAAGAAGAGGATGAAGCATGGAAGGATTTGTAAAAGGAGACATTGTAGTAATTGAGTTTCCTTACTCTCATTTGAAAGATGCCAAAAGAAGACCTGTTTTAATTTTGAAAGTTCCTAAAGGTGAAGATGTTATTGTCTTACAGATAACTGGTTCTTCATACGAGAATCTTTTGGAGATTCCGCTAAAAAAAGAAGACTTTAGAAAAGGCAGTCTTAAAAGAGATAGTTATATTAGAATAGATAAAATTGCTTCAATTGAAAAATCACTAATAAAGTATAAGGTTGGTTCGTTAAAGCAAGAAAAATTTAATGCGATAATTGATAGAATTTGTTCTTTTCTAAAAAGTTAAGGAAATTTAAAAAATCAAGGAAATGTTCTTGACATTATCTAAATATTTTTAAGCATAGTATTTATTTTAATTTTATGATAAAATTAGTCTGTCTTGATAGAGATGGCACTATTAATGAGGATAACAATTATTTTTTGGGAAGCTCTCCTTCTTGGAGAGAACAAGTTAAAATATTAGAAGGAGTTGTTGAAGGCATAAAGAAATTGAATTCTTTTCCTCAAACAGAAGTGTTTATTGTTACAAATCAATCAGGTGTTGCTCTTGCGGGGCGGAGATTTGAAGAACTTACTGAAGAAAGAATGCATGAAGTTAATAGATATGTAATAAATTTATTAGCTAATCAAGGAGCGAGAGTTAGAAATTATTTTACTTGTCCCTTTGTAGATATTAAATATTTAGAAAAAGTTAAGGCTAGAAGCTGGAGCGTTCATCAGTATTATGTTCGAGATAGATACCCTGACCTGAAACCAAATATAGGAATGCTAGAAAAATGTGCTAAAAGTTTAGGCTGTTCATTAAATGAGGCTGAATTATATGTAATTGGTGATAGAAGTTCTGATGTTGAATTTGGATTAAATGGTGGGGGCAAGGGAATTCTTGTGAGCAGTAAAAAAACTATTGAACTGGGAGATGTGGATAAAGTAAGAAAGCTACAAGAAAGAAATCCTCAAAGAGTTTTTATTGCTACAAACTTCTTGGATGCTATAAACTATGTAAAATGAAAATCCGAAGATTTATAAAATTCTTTGATATAGCTTAATTGTATAAAAAGAGGGATTAAAATGCGACAACTTTCTAGAAATGCAGAAATAATTATTGAGAGATACTTGGCTAAAGATAGGAGGGGGAAGATAATTGAGGGGGCTGATGGCATGTTTAGGCGAGTTGCCAGGAATGTTGCTTTGGCTGACAAGAATAATGACTGGAGGAAAAGCGAAATTAAGTTTTATGAGGCGATGAGTGACTTGGAATTCTTGCCCAGCATTCCTGTTTTGGCAAATGCAGGAAGGGAAATGCAGCAGCTAGGCGCTTGCTTTGTTTTGCCTGTTCCTGATGAGCTTGGAGGGATTTTTGAATCTGTCAGGCAAATGGCTTTAATTCAGAAATCTGGGGGAGGGACTGGGTTTTCTTTTTCGCGATTAAGGCCAGAAGGAAGCATTGTTGCTGATACAGGAGGCATGGCTTCTGGGCCTGTAAGTTTCATGAAGGTTTTTGACAGCGCTACAGGAGCTATTAAAGAAGGAGGAATAAGAAGAGGAGCTAATATGGGAATATTAAGAGTTGACCATCCTGATATTGAAAAATTTATTAGCTCAAAGAGAAATGGAGAATTGCAGAACTTTAATATTTCTGTTGCTATAACTGATGATTTTATGAGCGCTGTTAGGAAAAATAAAGATTATATTGTTATTAACCCTTACACTAGAGAAAAGACAAAGAAAAATGCTCGCTTTATTTTTAACTTGCTTTGCGAGAATGCTCATTTTAATGGCGACCCAGGAGTTATTTTTATTGATAGAATAAATAAAAGCAATCCAATTCCTAAAGAGAAGATTGAGGCTACAAATCCTTGTTCTGAAGTTCCACTTCTTCCTTATGAATGCTGTGTTCTTGGCTCTATTAATTTATCTAGCTTAGTAAGATTTGGAAGATTTGATTATAAAAGATTTGAAAAGTTAATTTATTTAGGAGTTCACTTCTTGGATAATTGCATTGATGCCAGCAAATTCCCTATTTCGCAAATAACTAAAAAAGTATTGGAAAATAGGAAAATAGGGCTTGGAATAATGGGCTTTGCAGATTATCTTATTAAAATGAGAATACCTTATAATTCTAAAGAAGCTGTGATGGAAGCTGGAAGGATTGGCGCTTTCTTGCAGAAGAAATCTTTTGAAGCTTCTTGTGAGCTGGCTAAAAGAAGGGGAAGCTTTCCTAACATACAAAATAGCATTTATAAGAATAAGAAAATAAGAAATGCAACTAGGACTACAATCGCACCTACAGGGACTATTGGAATAATTGCAGGAGCTTCTGAAGGAATTGAGCCATTATTTAATTTTATTTTTCAGAGGCATACAAACAAGGCAGATATTCTGGAGTTTAATGAACTTTTCAAGCATGTTGCTGAAAGGCAGGGATTGACTAATAAAGAATTATTAGATATAGCTGCCAAAGGCAGCTTGAAAGATAGCAGGCTGCCAAGGGAAATTAAGAAAATTTATGTTACTGCTCATGATATTAGCTTGGAGAATCATGTCATGATACAAGCTGAATTTCAGAAATATATTGACAATGGGATAAGCAAGACTATAAACTTGCCTAATAAAAGCAAGGCAAATGATGTAAAGAAAGCTTTTCTGCTTGCGTATGAACTTGGATGCAAAGGTATTAGTGTTTATAGAGACAAGAGCAAGAAAAGCCAGATTTTGAATTTATGCATTAAATGCGAAAAGGATTTGGATTCTTTAGAGCATAATTAATACTTATTACTACTCTTTAGATACTTTTAGAAAGTTTTAAATATCTCCTGATAGAGAGTTTTTTATGGAAATAAGAACATCTTTGAGGGATGTAGAATTGTCTAATAATAGACTTCAATCATTATTTAAATATCTAGCGGGCGATGATAATCAGAGCTATTTTACAATACGAAAAGTAGAAAGTTATATGACATCTTCACAAGACAAATTAAACTCTATTTTTAGAGCTGATATTGATTTTGTTTATACTAAAAATGATGGACTATGGGTAGAAAAGTTAAGTGGTCTGGTTAATGTTATTCAAGGTGAAGATAAAGTTTTGGCTTTTAGATGCTTGGACGCTGAACATGCAAGAATATTAAACATAAAGATAGAAAATTACACTACTCTTAGTGTTCGAGCAAGAAACGCTTGTTATAGAGTTCTAGGAGAAGAAGGGAGATTAAGAGATTTGGTTAATATCACTGAAAAACAATTGAGAAGGGTTAGAAATTGTGGGATGACAACTATCAACGAGATTAAAAGAGAAATGAATAAGTATGGATTAAAATTACTTTCTCCTTAAAAGTTTGTAAGATTAGTGCTATATTTATTTTTATAGATAGATTATTATGGGACTATATAGTCAAAATAAGACTAATAAAGATGGATTGAAATTTTTTATTGAGAAAGCTTAACTTTCTTCGTCGCGTATGCCTGCTGCTGTGACATAGAATTGAGCTTCGTTGTCTGGAAGATTAGGAGAGTCTATTAATTTTGCTACTCTGCTTCCTGCTTTTCCTCTTCTAAAGTAGATTCGATATGTTGAATTGTGCACAATAAATCCATTTGCAATGTAATTCTGACTTTGCGGCACAGAGAAGTCATATAATAATTCTTTATTTTCTAAGGTTGAGATTTGCCTTATTTTTTCAAAAACAATATCTCCATTTAATAAGCTAAAAATAAATTCTATTTTTTGTTTAATTTGCCTATCTTTAATTTCACATTTCATAAGGGCATTAAATGCACTCTCTAATTCTTTCTTGCTTACCCATTTATAATTTATTGGACGAGACCTTAAATAAGGAGAATAAAATAAACCACAATCTTGTAATAATTTCTTTAGTTCTTGCCTTTTAATGGGCATCATTTCATAAGAATATTTTTGTGCTAAATCTTTAACTTTTTCAATGAATATGTTTTGCTTATCTAGGGCTGTAAACCCTATTTGTAAATAGTTAGCAACATCTTTATCTATTATTCTCAAGACATTTATCTTTGTGCTTCCAATATCAAATTTTATAGTTGACCTTATTCCTAGCCTTAATAAGAATAACTGCAAATATTTTAAGATGGCTTTTTCTTTTTGCACAACTTTTATATATGCTCTTTTTTTATCAATATGACCTTCTGCGTCAAAGAATCCTTTGATGAATCCTTTGATGACACCTGCTTTTGATTTTCCAATTTCTTCTAATATGGTTGGAAACATAAGCTCAAATAATTCCCTAATCTCTTTTGAGTTAATGTTTAAAGTAAAGCAATTTTTCTTTGTCATTTTAGTTATTGTGCCTTGAATATTGAATAGTTCTTTAAAGAAGCCTTTGTATGTTTCTAATACTTCTACTCTGGCGTCTTTAAATCTTAATCCTCCTTTCTCAAAATTGCCATCTCCCCAGAAATATCCAAAAGTTTGCGCTAATCTATAATCTAAGAATTCAGGAATTTTCAAATCTTTATGTTTATAGCTAAAAACAGGAAGAAGCTGTAAAGCTTGTTCTTGTCCCACATAGTTTTGCAGATTTTCTAAAACATCGAAAGAAGTAGGAAATTCTTTATTTAAAACGTTCCTAAATTGGCGAGGAGTTATTCCTATCTTTTCGCAAACTTCTTTTCTAGAGATATTTTTTTCCTCTAATTTTTCTTTCACTTTTTGAATGCTTTCCTTATCTAGCTTTCCTATTTTTTTTATTTTAAATTGAGGAATTATTCTATCTTCTCCTTCTATTTCTACTTTTTTAGCCTGCGCTACAAAATCACCTATTTTCAAATCTTTTGCTTCTTTTTCAATTATGGCAAAATTTTCTAAGCTAAAGAATTTATGCAAACCAGAACAATTAATTTGAGCATTTGTTTTAATATTGTAAATTTCATTAATATGTGGATTAATAAAAAGCTGCTCACTTTGATTTTTTGTCAGTTTCATTTCTTGAAAATTTGCACTTAAGATATTATTTTTTTCTACATCTTTAATCTCTGTAATACTTCCATCTGCTAATTGAATTAGGGAATCTGCTTTTAGGCACATGTGCCCCACTATGTTACCACCGACAGGCGTTGTCGGGTCGCCGAACATCATTGCTGGATTTGCCATTACTTGATTTGTTACAAGCACTGCAAGATTATGCTGTTCTGCCATTCTCATTAAATTATGCAAATAACGATTGAGTTTTTGTTGCCTGTCTGCTAGCTGGCCACGACCTGCAAATTCTGCCCTGAAATGCGCTGTTAATGAATCTATAATTACTAATTTTATTGGTTCGCCTTCTTTTATCATTTCTGTTATTTTATCTAACAAGAGGATTTGATGATCGCTATTGAAGGCTCTTGCTACTAGGATGTTTTTTAGAACTTTTTCTGGAGATGCGTTTATTGCTTCTGCTATTTGTTTTATTCTTGATGGGCGGAATGTTCCTTCTGTATCTATCAATACTGCTTTTCCATCTGCGCCTCCTTGCTCTTTTGGCAACTGGACATTGACAGCTAAAGTTAAAGCGCATTGTGTTTTTCCAGAACCGAAGCCTCCATAAATCTCTGTCATTGCTTTTGTTTCTACACCTTTGCCACCTAGCAAATTGTTTAAGTTAGTTGAGCCTGTTGTTATATATATTATGTCTTCTCTTCTTTTTTCAAATTCTACTCCATCTACAAAGCCTAATTTCATCATACCACGAGCTGTTTGGATTGCTTTTCTAGCTACAGCTTCTCCTATTCCTGCAAGTTCGCTTAATGCAGGCGGAGACATTACAGCCATTCCCATTAAATCATAAATGCCTGCAGCTTCTAGCTTTGATGCAATGCCAGGACCTATGCCTGGAATATCTGTTAATTTAGCTTCTTTAGACTCATCTTCTTTTTCAGTTTTTGGCATTGAATTTCTATAATATGGGAATATATAAATTTATAGATAAAAAAAGATATGCGTCGGGGAGATAATTATTTATAATATAAAAGCTTAAATAAAAAACAAAGCTTGTGTAAAGATGGACAAATTAGTTGAGATAGTTAATAAGTATATTGTGAGAGGATATGATAAAATAGGATTAGATAATAGCAAAGGGAAAAGAGTTGAGATATTGTACGATACAAAGGGAGATAGGGCAAGAGAAAAAAGTAATAAGGAAAAGTTAATTGAAGATGATTGTGAATTTATTGAAAGGCTGTTCAAGGGAAATAGGAGATAATTATTTTTTAGCTTCTAATTCTTTAATAAGTTCTTTAGGGTCTAATTCTGCAACGTCTTCAATAGTGAATTCCAGCGTATTATAGAGCGTGTTTGATTTTAAAGTGCCTGAAAATAGTTTTTCTTCTCCTAGGACTGCTTCTTTTTTTAAATTGAATTGCTCTAAAGAGAAGATTTCTTCATTTGACAAGCCTAGCTTGTTTATCATTTCTCCGAACAAGACGCACCTTATTGTTTCTGTTCCATCATCTAGGACTATATTTAATAGCGCTCTTTTTTTAGCTTCTACTTTTCCATGGCCTGCAGTGCATTCTCCATCTACTACTCTTTTGCTGCATTCTGGGCAGACTTCAAAATAACGAGGCTCAAATGAATTTACTATTACTGCTTTTACCTTAAAACTTTCTCCTGGCTTTGCTTCTGAAAACTTCTTATTGCTAAACGTCCTTCCAGTTACAACTTCTCCTAATTTTTCCTTGCTTTTTTTAAGGTCTGCAAATGAGGAGAGATGCAGCTCTCCATTTCTTACAGATGCATTTGATATTTCTATTATATCATCTTTGTTTAGCTTATTGGATTCTACTAAAGAAATGTGATGAGTATCCCATAAAACTACTTTTATTGTAGAGCTTTCGTCTCCTACTAAAAGATTTGAGACTTTTCCTTCTTTTCCGTTTTTGTTGTATTGCCTTATTGGATAGATTTCTAGAATTTTTCCTACAATATTTGCTTTTCTCATGCCATGAACTAATTCTGAAATTTTCATTTTTTCTTGGTCAAAATTTATTCCAAGCTCTGCTGCGATTATTTGAGCTGCCCCTTCTTTTGAGACAAGGCCTGAAAGTTTTGCTCTTTTTGCTTCTATTCTTCTTTCTATCTCTTCTACAGATAGGCCCGCTGCTACTGAAATACGAGAAATTAAGCTATTATAATTATCAACCATTTTTTATGGAAAGAAGGGATGTTTAAAAGCATTATTGTTTTTTTAGATTCAGAAAGAGTTAATTAGTCTTTTAAGCTAATTTTTGTGATATTTATTTTTAAAGTCATTGCCTAATCTTAATAAGCTTTCACCTATATTTTTAGTTCTTTCTTCTAACATGCCTATTGATTTTCCTTGATTTATTAAAAAGCCTACTATCGCAAATATGCCTGCTAAGATAATCCCCATCCCTGCAATTATAATATCTTCTGTAGCCCAAGTTCTACCTATAACTTCTTTTAATACTTGATAAGTTACATAAAGCATTATTATGATTAAGATTATTCTAAATAATCCTTCTATAATCTCGCCTAAATCTTTAGCCATCCTAGATTTTTAGCTAGCCATAAGAAAAATAATATGGCGAGGATTAAAGATAACCAACGAAGAATTTGTAGAAATAAAAGCCGCATATTATTTTTCTTATCCATTTTTCCTCTTTTTATGTTATTAATAAGCTTTCACAGTTTAATATTCTTTTTATTGTAAATTCTGTCAAGTAATTATTTGCTAAAGCAAACTCTTAAAAGAAGATTTGGAAAGAAATCTTCAAGCAAAGCAACATTGCTTACGCAAACAATTAAAAAGGCTATTTTTCTAATGAAATCATGGCAGGAATAACAGCAGTAATTATACAAATAATGCCTAATTCTGTAGAGGCAGATTTAGGAAAGATTAAAGATGATAGCAGGAAAGCTTTAGAGGCACATGGAGCAATGAATATTTCTTTTGAAGAAGTGCCTATTGCATTTGGTCTGAAGATTTTAAAAGCTAAATTTGCCTGGCCTGAAGAGAAAAGCACTGATATTATTGAAAATGAAGTTGCTAAAGTGAAGAATGTTTCTTCTGTTACTATAGAAGATTATAGAAGGGCTTTTGGTTAACTAACTTTTTAGTTTATTTTTTCCATGCCTCATGTTGTAATTCTACTGATTTCTTTTTGATATTTTTCATTAAGCCAGATATTTTCTTTATAGTATATTTAATTACTTCTATTTTTATATTATCAATCCTTTTATCTCTTGATTTCTGTGCAACAGAATTTTTAGTATTTTCTTGTAATTTTATTTTGATTTCTTTCATGATATTTATAAGATAATTACTCTATAAATATTTATAAACTATTTATTTCTATCTTGAGCTAACATGGTTTCAATATTAAAAATAGCTAGAAATTCAGTTATTGCTTTAGGAGGTCTAGGATTTTTATATTATGGCTGTTCTCAAGAATATTCTAGAGTTTATGAAGAAGTAAAGAAAGTGGAAAGGGAAGAGGGGAAGGAGCGAGCTATAGAATATGCTAAAACTCAATTAAGACGTATTGAGGGGAGAGATATTTTTATAGGATTGATTCTATGTTAGTTGAAACGGGGCTTGAGAAATATTTGAGCGAGTGCGAGAAGGATGATTCTAAGTAGATTTATTTGACTTTTAGATGCAGGAGTCGTGATTACCTATTTTGTAGGGGGTAAAAGAAGTGTTTTTAATGTGTATTTTCTTATTAGAGATATAGCTTATGCAGTTTATACTACTGAAAGTTTTGACAAAGAGGTTGAAAAATTACTAAGGGGTGACCAAGAGATAATTCAAAAAATGTTTCTTAAAATTAGAGACAATCCCTATGCTAGCGACCAATTAAGGTATAGAAATTTAAGAGAAAAGCGCATTAGAGAGAAAAGAGTTTATTTTTTAGTTTATGATGATTTATAAGCAGTTCTTGTTGTTGTAATAAGCGGTAAAAAAGATCAGCAGGCAACCATAAACCACATTATTGATTATTTTGATGAATATAGAATATATTTAGAAAGGCTACTAAAGAATACTTAGGCGACCCTTCTTATTCTGCCTGCTTTAACATCTTCTAAACTCTGTTTAAACTGCCTTAATAAATCAAAATCAATCTTTTCCAATTCTCTAAGCATTGCTACTTGTGCCTTCATTCTTTCATATTCGTCTCTTGATATGCTTATCATTTCCATAATCATCCTATATCTTTTAAGTTTTTATAACTTTCGGTAAGTGAGATTTTTTGCTTCTTTTTTTCTAAAAAAGAAAATTTTCCAAAAAACCGAAAGGTTTTTATAGTTATACAAGTATGTATAACCATGCCACAAGAAACATTAAGAAAAAATATTTTGCATTACCCTCAATTAGATACTATTCTAATGGTAGAGGAATTTATTAGAGAGAACTCTGGAGAGTATAAGAAAAAATCTCTTTGGGAAGCCCTACCTAGAAAAATGATTTACCAAACTTTTTGTGTGATATTTGACTACTTACTAGAATCTGGAAAAATAGCCCAAGACAAAGAAAGATGGATTGTCTGGATTTGGAATCCAGAATTAGTGAGAAAATATCTGAATAGACCAGAACTATCAAGATGAAATCAGAAATCAAATTTGCAGACGAGAAAGTAAAGGCAAGTTTTGAAAGTCTTAAAGAATCAAAAACCGAGGACAAGAAGCTTTATGAATGGATAAGGCGTGCTTTAGATGATTTGGAAGAAAATGCTTTTTGCGGGATAAGAATACAAAAAAGATTAATCCCAAAAGTTTACATCGAAAAATATGGAATAGACAACTTATGGAAATATGATTTACCAAAAGGTTGGCGGTTAATTTATTCTGTTGCTAATGGAGAGGTTTGTGTTTTGTCCATTATTCTTGAATGGATGGACCATAAAGATTATGAGAGAAGATTTGGATATTGATTTTCATAAGAGAGATTGCCCGCCTGCTTTTTGCTTCTTTTTCTAAAAGAAGTTATTTTTTATTGTCTTTTTTAGGTTGAAACGCTTTAAAGAAATTATTCAAAATCTCTTTTGTTAATTCTAGAGACTCGTCACAAAAATTCTTAAGATTTCTTGAAGAGCTATTTTTGAAAAAGATATTTTTTACAATTTTGCCTTTTTTCTTTACGGAATGGACAGCTGGAACAAAGTCGCCGTCTCCAGAGACGAGAATGGCCATATCAAAATTATTATCGCAAGCATTTTCAACCATATCAACAGCCATATTTATGTCATCTTCTTTAATGATATAATAGAATTTGTCTGTTCCAGTTATGTTTCTTTTAAGCAGTTTGCATAAGACAAGATGAAAGTTAGGAATTTGCTTTAGTTTTTCAAAGAACTCTTTTTGGCTTTCGTACTTTTGAGGATTATTTTTCTTATCAAGTAGGGCATTATAATAATAAATTGCAATAACATTATCTTTTCCAGCTAAAAACTTAGCAAATCCCTCAAAATCAAAGTTTTTCAGACTTCTATTTTTTCCATACAATTTCCTTAAGCCAAAATAGAAATTATTTCCATCAATAAAAACAGCAACTCTTTTCATTTGAAAAAATGCCCATCCCTTGCATAAGCAAGGATGAGCGTATATGATTATGCTATAGATTTGAAGTTTTTATAACTTTCGGTGAGCGAGATTTTTTGCTTCTTTTTTAAAAAAAAGAAGATGGGGGAGCGAAAGCGAACCGTTAAATCATTGTTAGAGTTAGTTGCGAAGCAATTGATTATTTTCTCGTTTCCGTTTCACGATTTAACGAAGGCAACAAAAGAAAAATTTTCGGAAATGAAGCGAAGCGGAATGCACCGAATGGCGACCTCTGGAATTACAGATAACGTTAGGGGTAAAAGAAGTTTTTCAGCTATCTTTTTAGTTTAATGACTGAAAAATTTGGGCTAAATTCTGGTTTCTCCAAAAGAAATTTTGCGTAAGCAAAAAAGAATTTACCTTTTAACCTATGTTGCTTGACCTGAAGCGAAGCGGAAGGCACGAGTGGAGCAAGAAGCGACCTCGTTGAGTTGAGATTTCGTTCTCAGCCGATTTCGTAGCGTAGTTGCTTATGCTAATAAAACATACAAATTCTTATAAACCAGATTCATCTATAAAAATTATGGAAAGACAAGAAGCAACTCTTCAAGGGGATAATTATTCTGGGAGGTTTTCTGCCACCCAAGAACAAAAAGAATTTTGGGCAGGAAGTGAATATACAGAACATTTAGAAGATAATTACAGGTGGCAGGGAGTTGGAATAATCGAGCATCTTCAAACTGGAGAAGCTCACAGATTTTTGCTATCAACTGAATGGAATCCTTATGGGAGAGAAAAAGGCTTAGTAGAGTGTTTGGTAAGGATAAAAGGAGAATGGCCAAATACAAGACCAAACACAAGAATGGTAAATCAAAAATCTGTGTATGATTTGCTTCTCGGACAAATGTATGAAGATGCAAGAGAAGGAGAAAAAAGCGAGATTATTCCAAAGGTTTCTCCAAAACCTCTTCCTTATGGAGAGTTGCTTGATAGAGGACTTGTAACAGATGAATCTGGAAAAATTATGATTCCTATGAAAGCATAAGCAATTTAGTTTAACCTTTGTTATTAGAAGTGCGAAGCATTTCTTTTCTGTTTTTGTTTTGTGAGGTTAAACTGAGCAAGAAATCTGCGAGGCTGAGAATTACTTGCAACCTAAAGGGCAGGGGGCGGGGACAAAAACGCAGAGTGAAAAAAAGAGGGGAAGGCAAGTAACCCGTAGGGCGAAATCTCAATTTGGGCGAAGCCAAGCAACATAACGGTATCATGACTAATGTTACGATACCGTACTAAAGGAGGTTGAAAACGTAACTTTTATATATTTCATTGTCCTTTATAGAATATGGTCTTAATTGATAAACTGAAAAATGAATTAAAAATTAGAAACTTTTCTCAAAGAACAATTAAATCTTATATTTATATAACTGAGCAATTTCTAAAATTTGCTGAAAATAAGGCTTTAAATGAAGAAATGGTTAGAGAATATATAATAAAAAAACTTGAAAAGCAGAATCCTTCTACTGTTTCGCATCATATAAGTGTTTTAATTTTCTTTTTTGAAAAAATACTACAACAAAAAATAAAAGTTCCCCATCCCAAAAGAAATAAGTCTATTCCCGAAGTGCTGACAGTTGAAGAAATAAAGAATATGATTAATTCTGTTCATAATTATAAGCATAAACTAATATTGGAATCATTATATGGATGCGGGTTTAGAGTTTCTGAGATAATTAATCTTAAAAAAGAAGACTTTAATTTTAATGAAAACCTTATTCATATAAAACTTGCTAAAGGTAGAAAAGACAGATTTGTTAGAATTCCTAACAGTATTAAAGAAGAATTAATCAATTATTATAAAATGAACAATGAAGAAGTGTTTTTTTCTTCTGCGAGAGGTGGAAAATTGACTACTGCAACAATAAGAAAAATAGTAAAAAATTCAGCTAAGAAAGCAGAAATTAAGAAACATGTTCATCCACATACATTAAGGCATAGTTTTGCTACGCATCTACTTGAATCTGGAACAGATTTAAGAATTATTCAAAAATTGCTCGGTCATTCTGATATAAAGACAACTCAAATATATCTTTCTGTATCACAGCAATCAATAAAAAACGTAAAAAGTCCGTTAGATTTAATGAGGGGAGTTTAAAATGACAGTTAGAGAAGTTCTTCCAATTGGGGACGTTAAAATTAGCGTTGAAAAAGAAGCCAAGCCGAAGCTAAGCACAGCAGAGCTTACAACCATTGAAAAGCCTGGCAGACCTGTTCCTGCTTCTCAAATTGGGGAAAATAATAAGGGGATAATAAAGAGGAAAAAGAGAGAGAGGCCGAAAAAAGAGCCTTCTGATATAGGCGAGGCTAAAAGAGATTGCATTTTGATTATCACTGAAAAGCCACAAGCTGCACAAAAAATTGCTTTAGCACTTGGAAGCGCAAAGAAGAATGTTGAAAATAAAGTATCTTATTTTGAAGTCAATAGGAATGGGGAAAAAATAATTGTTGCATCTGCAGTAGGGCATTTATTTAATTTAACTTATGTTAAAGGGCAGAAAGGATGGCCTATATTCAAGGTTGAGTGGGTTCCATCTTATGATGCTAAAAAGGCTTTTTACACCAAGGCTTATCATGACTTGCTGAAGAAATTGTCTAAGAAAGCTAAAGAGGTAATTTTGGCTACTGATTATGACATTGAAGGCGAAGTTATAGGATGGAATGTTTTAAGGTTTATTTGCAAGAGAGATAATGCAAAGAGAATGAAGTATTCTACACTCACTAAAGACGAGCTTGTAAGGTCTTATGAAAATCCATTGTTAGAATTGGACTGGGGAAATGCTTATGCAGGAGAGACTAGGCATATTTTAGATTGGCTTTATGGAATAAATCTGTCCAGGGCTTTAATGTCTGCTATAAAACATACAGGCTCTTTCAGGCTTTTATCCATAGGAAGAGTGCAAGGGCCTGCTTTGAAAATTATTGTTGATAGGGAAAGGGAGATTGCTGCTTTTAAGCCAGAGCCTTACTGGAATGTTTTTGCTATTGCTGATGGAACAGAATTTAAGCATCCTAAAGACATATTTGATAAAAATTTACTGGAAAAATTTAAAAATATAAAAGAGGCAATGGCTGAAACTAAGAAAACTGAAGAAAAGGTAATGCCGCCGCATCCTTTTGACTTGACAACCTTGCAAAGAGAAGCTTATAGATGGCATGGGATAAGCCCTTCACAGACATTGAGCATCGCACAGAAACTTTATCTTGATGGATTAATATCTTATCCTAGGACTTCTTCGCAGAAGATACCTGATTCAATTGAGCCTAAGAAAATTTTAAGGATTTTAGAGAAACATTTTCCAGAGATAAAGATAGCTACGAGGGCGAGGCATATTGAAGGGAATAAGTCTGATCCTGCTCATCCTTCTATATTTCCAACAGGAGAATTCAAGCAATTAGCTGGAAATGAGCAGAAATTATATAATTTAATAGTCAAGAGGTTTGCTTCTGCTTTCTCTCCTGATGCTGTTACTGCGAATAAAAGTGTTAAACTAACTGCTATTGGCGTTAAAGACGAGGAAAATAAGCCTATAACTTTTAATGCTTCTGGATTGAAAGTTATAGAGCAGGGATGGACTAAAGTTTATCTTTATAAATTTGAGGAAGTGGAGCTTCGTGATTTTAACGGCAAAGTAAAAATTGATGAGATTAAATTTATTGAGAAAGAAACGCAGCCGCCTAAGAGATACAGCCCTACTTCTTTGATTACAATGCTTGAAAAAAAAGGGCTCGGGACAAAGACGACGAGGTCTATTATTGTTGATATTTTATTTCAAAGAGGCTATTTAGATGGGAAGAGCATCAAGGCTACTCCTTTAGGGATGAAACTTATTGAAGCTTTAGAAAAATATTCTCCGATAATAATTGATGAGGCTTTAACCAGGAAAATGGAAGAAGAAATGGAAGCTATACAAGTCAGCAAGGATAGGAATTTAATTAACAAGGAAAAAGAAATAGTGCACAAGGCTGAAAATATTATAATTGACATATCAAAGGAGTTTAAAATTAAAGAGCCTGAAATTGGAAAGGAATTATTGCAAGGGCTTGAGCATTTGAGAAAAGAAGAGCAGGAAAATAATACTTTGATTGGATGCCCTATTTGCAAGGAAGGGTCTTTAAGAATTTTATATTCTAAAAAAACTCAAAGGTCTTTTGTTGCTTGCTCTAATTATCCTAAATGCACAAGGACGTATTCTCTTCCTCCTAATTCATTAATAAGGAAATCTGACAAGAATTGCCCTGAATGCAATTTTCCAATGCTGCTGTCAATAAGAAAAGGGAAAAGGCCTTGGCAATTTTGCTTTAATTCTGAATGCCCTAGTGTTAAGAAAAGAATTGAGGAGTGGAAGGAGAATAAGGCTAAGCTTGGGAAAGTGTAATAATTTTCTCGTAGTTACACTAAAAAGATTTATAAACAGGATTAATGGCTATTTTTTATGGGAATTGGAAATACATTAGCAAGAATTGCTTTTATTGGAAGTCTTTTATTAGGAGCGAATTGTGCACAGACAAAGCCTTGGGGCAAGGTTGCTGCTTATTATGATACACGAGGAATGCCTACTGCTTCTGTTACAGGAGGGGCAGTTGAACTTCCTTTAGGAAGCCAAGCTTATGGATTCATGGACATTAAAACAGGCAGAGAAGATTTAGATAATATTCAAGATCCTTACATGGAAATTTCTCTTGCAAAAAAAGTTAGTTTAGATGGCTTTGGAGAAGGCATTGGAAAAATGTTTGAGAAAAGCATCGGTCCAATAGTTGAATATAATAGAGATTTTGCAGAGCCGAAAGGAGTGACAAGAGCTGGATTGGTTTTTGAGCCTGATGTTTCACAATTTACTAAAGATGCTTTAGTAGGAATTAATTTTTATCCTATTGCAACAGCTGATGCAGGGCCTCAAGTTGTTTTTTACGGAACAAAAACTTTTGGCGATGGAAATTGGTACGTTGAAGGATTTTTTGATTATAACTTCACGCATAGTAGAGTAGTAAGCGAGATACAGGCAGGAAAACGCATATGGGGAAATTTAAATGCTGTTGTTGAAGGAAGGCATAATGGATTTCTTGAAGATGAGTGGGGAGTTGGTTTTGGCCTGGAATTTTTACTTAAATAATCTAATCTTCTTTCTCTAACAAGAGAGGAATGATTTCTTCGAGATGCTTCTTATCTATGTCATCGAAGGCATCAAAATGTGTGGAATCTATGTCAAGAACGCCGATGACCATGCCTCTTTTATCTATTATTGGGAGGACCATTTCTGAATTAGAGCGCTCGTCGCAAGGAATATGGCCTGGAACTTCATGGACGTTTGGCACAATTACTGTTTCTTTCTTTTTTGCTGCTGAGCCGCAAACTCCAGAGTAAGCAATGCTTGGGCAGGCAGTTGTTCCTTGATATGGGCCTATTATAAGCTCTCCTTCTTCTGCGAAGTAAAAGCCGCACCAGAAGAAGTGAGGCATTGCATTTTTTAATACAGAGGCAATTGTTGCCATTCTAGGAACTATTGAGTCTACTTCTTTTATTCTTTCTTTTATTTCTTCTATTGCAGCAACATATAGTTTTCTCTTAGTGGCTTTATCAAGAGGCTTTTGTATATTATTTACCGTAGAATTCCTATAAGAAGGTTCTATTACACAACGATCATTTTTATTAGCCATGTTTTCTTTCATTAAATATTGCATTATACGTATTTAAATAATTTTCCTTTCATTTAAAAATAGGTGATTTATTGATTGTTTTTTGAGTTAATTATCAATTCAGAATAATAGAATCATTAGATTTACTGATTTTATTTTGGCCTTTTATTACATCTCCTGTTATTTTCAAGACAGGGAGGGCTGTTGCGAATTTGCCGTCGCTTGTTCTTACATATACTGTGTTTTCTGTAATGTTTATTTCGTAATCTCTGCCTGCTATTTTTGTTGGAAGGATAAATTCTCTTTGATATCCTTCTGTGCTTGAGGCTGCAAGATCTATTTCATCCTTGACAGAAGAGGCTAAATCAATTATTTCTAAATTTACTCTTTGCTTGTTTTTTTGAGAGATATTTGCATGAACTCCAAATGTTAGTGCTAGAAAGAAGAAAAATAAAAATATGACTAAAGAGAAAAATTCTATAGTTGATTGCGCTTTTGTATTATTCATTTTAAAATTCGCTTATTTTTACTTTATTTGATTCTGCTGTTAGGCTAATTCTCTTTGTTCCTTCTGTAATGGATAAATTTCCGTCCAATATTACATTTGCTGTAAATGAAATTTTATTTGCTCCTGTTGAAGTTGATATGTCAAAGATTAGAGAGTTATCTATTACTTCTATGCTTTTTACACCTGATGGAAGAAATGCGTTTAGAGTTGTTTTTGAAGGCTCTCCTGCATAATAGATTCGTTCTGAAGAGGAAATTACTTTTCTAGCGTAGTTTTCAACTTGGTCCATTTTTATTCTATCGCTTATATTGTCTGCATAGAAAAAAGCTATGCCTAAAGTTGATATAATAAGAAACATAATAAAACTAACTACAATTATATATTCAGTACTTATCTGCCCTTTTTTCAATATGTTTTTTTTAATTGCCATCTAGTTAGATTTATAAAATAAACATCCTATAGAAATGAAGAGGATATTTAAATATTCTTCCAAAGGAAGATTTAAAAAAGATGGTAAGCAAAAAAACTGTTCTGGGCCTTGTAATAAGTTCTCTTATACTCTTTGCTATAGTTCATACTGTATTTCATTTGGCTGTTTATGGCACTACTATTCCTGGATTTTATCAAAGAGGAGTATCTGGATTTTCTGTAGGAAAAGTTGAGCTTGGAGATGAATTTAAACAGCAATATCCAAAAGCATCTTCAATTTCCAAGATAGTTCTTGTTGCAGAATGGGCTTTGTTATTAATCATAATAATTGTAACTTTTATAAGGACTAGAATAAACTTGAAGAAAGAATTTGAAACTATTAAATTGAAAGGAAAGTATCCAAGCGAGGGAAACAAAACAGACTTGGATACTTTATACGAAGTTTTAAAGGAAAAGAAGCATTTGACTTTGAATACTATTGCGCGAATGTTTAATGTTGAAAAAGATGTTGCTAAAAGCTGGTGCGAGACTTTGGAATCAGGAGGATTGGCTACACTGCATTATCCTAGGATTGGAGATCCAGAGGTTGTTTTAAATTAAGAACATGAAGAAAAATAAAAAATTAAAGAAGCATTTTCATTTGAAGCACAAAAGCCTAAAATTTAGAAAGAAGGAAGAGCATAAAAAGATAAATATAGAAAAAAAAGCAGAACATAAGAAGATAGATTTGGGAAAGAAAATAGAGCATAAAAAGCTGAAGGTAGAAAAAAAAGCAGAGCATAGAAAGATGAACATAGAAAGAGGAATGGAACAGGGCATAAAAAAGAGCGATAGCAGTTCGCATGGGGGAAGCATTATCTTGGAGAAGTATCCATTAGAGATTGATGGAGCTAAAGTTGATGTTGAAATTAAAAGAGGAGATTTAGGAACTATATACGAGTTGCTTATTCCTAAGATAGATATAGCAACAGAGACTTTATTGAATGAAATGAGAAATGACCTTATTTCAATAACTACAATAAGCATGAAGGAGCTTATTGACCCTGCTTCATTTAATATAATAAAGAGCAGATTTCTAGAAGATGCGACTCAACTTATAAGAGAAAAGCTGCCTACCATAAAAAAAGAAGTTGAAGTTTTTTTGATAGGAAAGCTAATACAAGAAATGCTTGGGCTTGGGAATATAGAATTTTTAATAAAAGACTTAAATTTAGAAGAAATAGTTATACCTTCTTCAAAAGAGCCTATAAGAGTTTATAGCAAAAAATATGGGTGGATTGAGACAAATATTAAAATAGAAAAAGAAGATGATATAATTAATTATTCCAACATAATTGCGAGAAGAGTTGGCAGGCAGATAACTGTTCTTGACCCACTTTTAGATGCTCATTTAGTTACAGGAGATAGAATAAATGCTGTTTTATATCCAATAAATACAAAAGGAAATACTATTACTATAAGAAAGTTTGCCCGCGATCCTTTTACTATTGTAGATTTAATCAATAATAAAACATGCGCTCTTGAGGCGGCTTCTTTGATATGGCTTGCTACTGAATTTGAGATGAATGTACTTATTTCAGGAGGAACTGCTTCTGGAAAGACTTCTTTCTTAAACGCTTGCATGCCCTTTATTCCTCCAAACCAGAGAATTATTACAATTGAAGACACTAGGGAACTTATGCTTCCTGAATTTTTGTATTGGACTCCCCTTGTTACTAGAAGCGCCAACCCTGAAGGGAAAGGAGAAGTCACAATGCTCCAGCTTTTAGTAAATTCATTAAGAATGCGCCCTGACAGGATTATACTTGGCGAGATGCGCACTGAAAAAGAAGCAATTGTTTTATTTGAAGCAATGCATACAGGGCATAGTGTTTATGCAACTGTTCACGCTGATTCTGCTGCTGAAACAGTTTCAAGATTGACAAATCCTCCTTTGAATGTGCCTGCTAATCTTTTGAAAGCAGTTAATCTTAATATTGTCATGTTTCGTGATAGGAGAAAAGGCATAAGGAGAATATTGCAGGTAGCTGAATTTGAAGCAGAAGGAGATATGGCTAAGGCTAATATATTATATAGATGGTCTCCTGAAGAAGATAAATTAATAAAACATAGCGAGAGTTCTAGGTTCTTTGAAGATATTTCTAGAAATACAGGAATGTCACTAAAGGAAATAGACTCTTATCTTGCAGAAAAAAACAAGATACTTTCTTGGCTGATAAAGAAGAATATTAGGGATATTAATGGTTTTGGGAGGATTTTAGACATTTATTATAAGAACAAAGCCCTTTTATTAAAGGCTATAAATCAAGACAATCCTGGAATAATTCTTAATAAATAAGATGAAATTTCATATACCTTTTACAATAGCAAATACAGAAAAGTTAAAGCGCTCTTCAAGATTTTTAATAGTAAAAAATAAGAAGAGCAGGTCAAGGCTTCGTGAATACTTAAAAAATTGTGATATTCCCCTTACTGCCGAGGAATACAAGGCAATAAGAGCGAGAAGCTTGATAATATTCTTTTTATTCTTTTATATATTATCTAGCAGCGCTTTTGTGCTTTTGAATGTAAGTTCTGCTTTTGTTTTATCTTTTGGAGTTGCTATTCTGTTTTCTTTTTTTATTTTTTTTAGCCAGAGCGTTTATCCCAAGGTTTATGATAATAAAAGAGTAAGGAATATTGAGAGAAATTTAATTGCTGGGTTAGAAGACATGCTAGTGCAGCTTAATTCAGGAATACCTTTATTCAATATTATCGTAAATATTTCAGCTTCTGATTATGGTGAATTGAGCGATGAATTTAGAAAAGCTGCCAAGAAAATAAATGCTGGCTTTCCACAGATTGAAGTGCTTGAGGAATTAGGAGAAAAAAATTCTTCTAAACTTTTTAAGAGAACTTTGTGGCAGATGAGCAATGGCATGAGGGCTGGAAGCGATATTTCTATAGTTATAAAAGAGAATGTTAAATCTTTGTATGAAGAGCAATTACTTCAAATTCAAACATATGGAAATAAGCTTAATCCTTTAATTATGTTTTACTTGATAATCTCTGTTATTTTGCCTGCTTTGTCAATAACTTTTTTGACTATCCTGGCTTCTATGCTTGGATTGCCTCAATTAATTGCTATAATGATGTTTATGGGGCTTTTTGTCTTCGTAGTTTTAGTCCAGATAATATTTTTAGGAACTATAAGATCAATAAGGCCAACTTTAATATGAAGATTTAAAAACATGAACAAAAAAGAAAATAAAATAAAAAAAGAGAAAATTACCTCATTTAGAGAGATAATTATTTCATTTGCAATTGCCTCTGTGATTGGAATTGTATATCTTATATTTAGCTGGAATTTTATATCTTCTCTGATTGTATTTGCTTTATTTTTTGTTGCTGTGGAAATTTATTTGGTCATAAGGATAAGGCTAACGAAAAGAGCACGAATAAGACAGATGGAATTAGTCTTTCCAGATTTTATAGAATTGATGGCTTCTAACTTAAGGGCTGGAATGACTATTGATAAGGCTCTTTTGTTAAGCTCTAGAAAAGAATTTAATCCTTTGGACCAAGAGATATTGCTTCTTGGCAAGGATATACTGACAGGGAAGGAGATAACTAGGGCGCTTAGAGATTTGTCTTATAGGATAAAATCTGAAAAAGTAGATAAAACTCTTGACGTTATAATTACGGGCATAAGGTCTGGGGGGAATCTTGCTGTTCTTCTTGAGGAGACCGCACTTAATATGCGCGAGAGATTATTCATAGAGAAAAGAGCAGCTTCTAATGTGCTAATGTATTTAATATTCATATTTTTTGCAGTTGCTGTAGGAGCACCTACTTTATTCGCTCTTTCTGCAACTCTTGTTCAAGTTTTTTCTTCTATTATTGGAGATCTTCCTGCAATTGAGACCAGCATTGTAGTTCCAATATCATTAACTTCCATATCAATACCTATGTCTTTCATAAAGTATTTTTCTATAATATTTTTAATAGCAATAGATATTTTAGCATCTATGCTGCTTGGCTTGGTAAATAAAGGCGAGGAAAGGGAAGGAATTAAATATTTAATTCCTTTGATAGCTGCTAGCTTAGGCATTTATTTTGCTGTAAGAGCAATATTGTCTAATTATTTTGCAGATATTGCACAATGAATTAAATTCTAGATATTAATTTAAATATTTGGTTTAGTACGGCTGATTATTTGCCAGATTGCTTCGTTTTCTTTTTTTAGCCTTTCGTAAGATATAGGCCATTCTGTTGGCAAAGATAATGGCTTTTTTGCTTCGTAAACTTCAGTTATCTCATTCAAAAATTCAGCATTCCTAGATTTAGTTGTTTTGAAAATATTTTCTTTTGTATCACCATACTGAAGCAATACTTCTTTAGGTTTTTGTAAATTAGATATTTTTTTAAGATGTTGAATGGCTCCCCATACCCATCTTTTTTTCATATATGCAGATATTAGTTTTTTGTTTATTGGATCATGCCAATCAGAGGATTGAAACAAACCAAGAGGCAGGTGCTGAGATTTTTCGAGAAGAATTTCAATCTTGCTTTTATTAATCTGTATTCTATCGGCTAGAATCACTGAATCATGCCAATATCCTTTTTCAAGGCATCCTTTAAGGAACTCTTTGTCGCCTTGTAAGTAATTTATGAAGAGCGCTTTGTCAATTTGGCCGAAGCTATTTTGGACGGAGAAACGAGCGTCAATACGAGACTGGTTTTCCCTTTCTAACTCTTCTTTAAAGATATTGTCGGATTCTTCTAGCAATGAGTAAAGGCGGTTAGGATGCCTATAATATTCTTCCAAGTCTTTTTCCTTTTTTTTAAATAAATCAAACTTTATCTTTTCATATTTGTCAGGATCATTGCTGTATTTTGCATATTTTGCTCTATATGAATTATATGCAACTATTCCTGTCCCACTTACTATTGCAAGCGCAGTTAGGCCTACTAGTGAAACTAGAGTTCTTATCTTCTTCATTGAAAATTATGAAAATAGCTTTTTATAAAGCTTTCTAAAGAAAAAAAAGAATAAAGAAAGAATTATTTATGTTAATAGCATGAACATGCAGCTGCAGCTATAACTGTACCATCATCGCAAGTAGGTGAGCCTATATTTTCAAAACAACTTCCTCCGATATAGCCTCTAGATTGGCATTCTGCCATACAGATTATAGGCTGGGCAGAAGGTTCGCTATTTCCGCATTCTCCATGGCATGAACTTGCTCCTTGATATTCATACAATGTTTGCCTATTTTGACTGCAATAATCTCCATAATTAACACTATCTCCAGCGCATAATTCTGTTGGCTCTTTTTCTGCTGTTTGTTGATATATAGTGAGACATCCAGCTGTTAATGGCACAGCTCCGCCGTCACTATCTATACTGCCTTGGTAAGTGTTATAACAAGTGCATTTTGCTGAATTGTGTTCAGACTGATCTTTGCATGTTGCTATATCTGGCATACAACTGCCTGATGTATAATGAAACCCATTGCAGACATCTTGAGAGCCTAATTCATTTACGCGATCACATGATCCCCCATTTTCAGCGCCACAACTAATCCAAGATGATGAATCATCTCCATGCATTGTAAATGGGAATTTTGGGTCACAGGATTCATAGACTATCCTTGGCAAACTATTTGTTATATAGTATTCTTTTAGTTTGCCTGTGCTTGAACAAGAGTCTATTCTTCTCATCTGTAAACTGCCGCTACATTCTACGCCAGACCATATTTCTGCACATCCTCCCTCTCTACTATAAATGCCTCCATCAGAGTCTACTGCAGAAGGCGATTCAGACGGAGACGGACTAGGGGAGGGGCTTGCGTCAAGCAAGAGTTCTCCCTCTTTGATAGGTTTGCCATCAATGCCTAATAATGGATCGTCTGCGATAACTTTCTGGTCAGTTGCGCGAGGATCTGTAACATCTATTTTTGTGTCTTCAGCTGGAACGTAATACAATGCCAAAGCAATTGCTGCAACAGTAAAGACTAAGAGCAAAAAGCCTTGAAGAATTGTATAAGCTTTTTTATCCATTTTTTATTACCTCCTTACAATTATTGAATATTTTAACAATGTTTACTATTTAAGAAAATATTTATATTTAAATATATTGGAAGATATTTTATTGAAAGAGAGTAATAACACTATATATTAATTTTTCTTTAATATTTATAAGCTAGATAGATTTTTATACATAGTTTTCCTTGGAAGAAAATGAAGAAAAAGAAAAGCAAAGTGAAGGGCAAAAAACTTATTAAAGTGAAGAGCAAAAAAAGAATGAGCAAAATATTTAGCGAGAGAATTTCTTCTGGAATAGAAAACTTTGATAAATTAATGGAAGGCGGATTTATTAAGTATTCCACTAATACTTTAGTTGGGGGTTCTGGAAGCGGGAAAACTATATTAGCTACACAATTTTTGATTGAAGGGCTGAAGAGAGGAGAGAAATGCCTTTATATTACGTTTGAAGAAAAGAAAGAACAGTTTTATTCTAACATGCTTAAATTTAATTGGGACCTTGCTACTTATGAAAATAAAGGGAGCTTTATTTTTCTTGAATACAGCCCTGCTAAAGTCAAGACTATGCTTGAAGAAGGAGGGGGAGCTATTGAAGCAATAATTCTTGATAAGAAAGTTTCAAGGCTTGTGATTGATAGCATTACTTCTTTTGCGTTGCTGTTTAGAGATGAGTTGTCCAAAAGAGAAGCTGCTTTAGCTCTTTTTAATACAATAAAGAGATGGAGCTGCACTTCCTTGCTGACTTTAGAGCAAGACCCTACGGAAATAAGAGAAGCTGCTTCTAAATCTTTAGAATTTGAGTCAGATTCCATTATCTTGCTTTATTTTGTCAGAGAAAAGAGAAAAAGAGAAAGGTATTTGGAAGTTCTTAAAATGAGAGGGACAAATCATTCTAAAGAAATTTATAAATTATCTATTGATAAAGCAGGAATTGCTGTTGATAGAAATTCTACTGTGAGCCCGATTAGATGAAGAAGAATATGTAAATAAGATGTTTTATGGGCAAAATTTTTATAGATTAAATGAATCTATAATTTCTTTTACTTTGTTCGTAAAAGCAATTGCCTTACGTTGTAATATTTCTGCCCCACTTTTATCAAATATTTTTTGAGTTGAATAACTCGCTTTTGTTCTCTTGTTTTTTGCTTCG
>ORJL010738169.1_pt1 | contig 26491 bp, 33 predicted proteins | sample 1779941 | NCBI WGS metagenome assembly ORJL01 (sample SAMEA104232317, study PRJEB22302) | groundwater metagenome | biome: forest; feature: aquifer; material: groundwater | place: USA | collected 2011-08-07 | depth 5.8 m
CTAACTAAATACGCATCCCGCCACTGGCCGCTTTTGAAGTGGCCACGACTGGCCGCTTTTCAACTGGCCGCCGGGGAAACTAGATATACTATCATTACTATTTTCATAATAAGACCTCGATGCCATGTTACCCACATAATTATTACAGCGTAATCGCGCGGAATATCCGAACATATATTTCAAATAAAAGGTCGGTCAATCCTCCGTCTCAGTACCCGCCATAATTCTGACACGTTTAACTTGGGGTGAGTGCAATGCATCTAGTTCCTCACACAGAATCCACGCCTTATCGCCATCCTTACAAGAGGCTTTAAACCATTTTTGGGACTCATCATTTTGTCCTGGAACACGATCAAAAGAAGCATCACCCGTTCCGGGATTACCTAGACATTCCTCCACGAAGGTCGCTCCTTCATGCCGTAAGGTGCAAAAGCCTTCAGCGCGATAGCCAAGTTCTTCGACGACTTCGTTGCGACGAATTGTGAGCAACTCCCATTCTACATCTTTTTTAGCAATATATTTAATGATCTTATTTTTATAGATCAATTCCGTGCCTTGACTAGAGTCATAAAAAGAACCTTTAGGTAATGTGCAGTTAAAAGTGGGTTCAGCAATATCTGGAAGATTACGTCCAATCACCGTGGTGTCAGAGTTAATTCGATAACCCTGGGGCCATTCCCCTGGCCAATATTTTGCCACAAACCAATCACCACTAACATCTTCAACCATTTTTGATGCCTCTGCTGATTTCGCCTTGGGTTCAAGAAAACCACATTCAGGAAGGCCAAAAGAGTTAGTAAATGGGTCAATATCTTTGCAGGCAGCTTTATTAGTGGCTTGTGTACATAACTTTACGTCTTTCGAAAGAAAAGCGGTTTTTCCGCCAGTAAGGGTAGCCAAGGCATTACCCATGTGGCGTGCCAGGAACGCCTCTCGAAGCGGTTGAATGAGAGACATGCATTGTGTCCGTATGTTTTCGAGAACATCTTTGGTAATGTTTTTCTTATTATTACGGGCAACAGCAGGAACGCAATCAATCATTTTATTGCAATACGTTTCAATTAGCGTGTCAACGAGATAGGCACAATCTGGTTCTGAAATAGAATCGTACTTCCAAAATTTATCGGTTTTTTTATACTTCAACTGCCACATGCAGTCATCGCCAACAACATTTGCGAAAGCCAGATCCTTTTCATACTTATCCACAAAAATCTTTTCCACTGTGATATTGTCTGCGTTAGTAGGGTTCTGAGTTGTCACATCACGAAGGACCTGCTTTTTTGACGGAGGCGAGGGGCCACATGATGCTGACACCAAAAAGAAAAGGACCAAAAATAATGAGCGTTTATTTATCATGATTCGCCCCCCTAAAGTTATCCTTGCGTTTAGGCATTCATATTACAATCTTTACAACGCAATATCTGTCATTTTCCGAACATCCATTGTTTGTTATCAAAAATCTTATAGATCACATAAATAATTAATTGATGTCCCCCGAATTATTTATTCAGCTTATAATTTTTGTATTTAGTAAACTCCAAAAACGGTTTTTTGTAGTTTCATCCAAAGGTTTAAATGTGACATTATCTTTTGCCTTTCGTTCTTTAATTTGTTCGGGGGTAACTTGATCACGCAATATCTCTAGTTGCTCCTGTGAACTTGCAACAATCCATTTTCTTGCTCGCTTTACTGTCATGTCATTGACCATTTGGACAAACTCAGGATTGCCGTCGTGCTTTATCCATCTAAGTTTACCTATTCTAACAGGATCGGGCTTTTCTAACATTATAACAGCATCTGGTTTGAGAGGAATAACGTTAAATGGATACCCTCTAACATCAGCATCAAAACCTGGCCGGTCGCAAACGAGCAAGGGATACTTGCAATCGAACACAACGGAAATATTTCCTCCACAGTATTGTTTACGTTGTAACTCTATAACATTAATCATGTTTTCAACAACCACTCTATGTATCATAGATTCATCTTTTATACCCATTTGTTCGCGCATTGCATTGTCACACTGGAGTTGCTTCTCCAAAGTTCTAAACTCGTATCCACTACGATAGGATAGGGACAAGAGGCCGAGCTCCACTTTCACTAACTCATTCTCAGATATTGGAGTCTCAAAATCTCGTACATCAATTCTCCTAATAAATTTTGCAAGGGCATCTTCGGACACGGATAGCCAATCCTCAACACTATCAATTCGCATTCCATCTATTTTAGGAACATATAAGTAATTTTGGATCGCAAAGGTCGCCTTATTTGACCTAGGTTCTATTACCTGTGTTTCAAGATCAAAATACCAAATTCCTTTATTTGGTAAATTCTCGTCTTTCCAAGCACGAAGGTATGACTTCCCGACCTCGTGGATTTTGCACTTCGGTCTTTCGCCTTTCTTTAAATGAGACATATTTCTTCTTTTTTTTTACTCCGATTGAGCTATAAGTAAAACTTACCCTACCATAATCAATGTTGCGAAATTCCTTATTCAATCAGCGTTTAAGGTTTTTTGCAGTCACAATTTTAACTTTCCACCCAACAGCAATTGGGCAATCGTCACTCCACCTTTTACTGTTGCTTTTTAAGAAGAATGGGCCCGAGACTTCTAAATTCAGATTTTTCACGATGTAAGGTGCGACGGCTAGATCAACTGTCATCTTCTTTTTTGTTATGCATTTCTTTGGAGTCAGTACACAAACACTGTCATGTCCAATTAAACACGGCGTTCTAGGGTATCCTAACGAACCCGCAATTATTCGAAGTAATTCTTTTTTTGACATAAGCGAAAAATTTCTTATTTGCTTAAATTCTTTTCTGATGGCAAATAGGCGTTCATAGTATAACGAGTAGCTAAAAATGCGCCTGCAGAAGCCACCGCAGTTGTTAATATAGTTATCAGAATACAGGCAAATACCTGACCTTGGGCATATTGTTCCTTGTTAAGTTCTCCATAAGCATCATTGTAATAATCATCGAAAAATTTGTTTGAGTAATTACCGTAAGCATCTGTTGTATAGAGTTGCAAACAAGGGCTCAACCAAAGAAAACCAACAAGTAAGGCAGTAATTAGCCCTGCAAATAGCCCTGCTATAAGAGATGTCCGGCGAATGGCTTCTTTATTTATCATATGCGCCTCCATTAGTTGCTTACGTTACACTCTTTACAACGAAATCCCTGCCATGTTCCGAACATATATTTCAAAACTTTATCGACCTGATCAGAGGTTCAACGATATTCAAATTTCTGTTGTAATCCTTTCCAAGAAGAGTTGCCGTAATGCTGATAGCAACTCCATTCCTGAAACCATTCCAACTTAAATGGTTTTCATCGCCATCATTCCTGGGGTGATTTTCTTTGATGAATATCCCTTGTGCGCTTCCCATCTTCAACTCTTCATAATCTGCGATATAATTGTTGTTCTTTTGTGTTGCCGCATTCTTTAAGAAGTGGTTGTAAATTGGCTGTACATCGACGTCCTTATTGAACTGCCGTTTTAAGTCATTTAAAACAACGGAGAACCATATCGAGGCATTATCTTTGAGGTGTGCTCTGAAAAAATCACTTGTATCCTTTTCGATAACCCACCCCTCGGGAAACATGATTGCAAAACCGGCGGTTGCTTCATATTTCCCTGGTTCGACAGTGCGTATTCCAATGTCAGCATTCTCAATATTCTTGTGAACCACAATGCTGTTCGTGCGCCAAAAGTGATGAGCGGTCAACGATGAGGCGATTATCAGCGCGATTGCCACCGCGGCAACGAGCGACGCCGTTCTGTTTCGTTTCAGAAATTTCGCTGCCCTGTACTTTAGCGACGGCGCCTTTGCCAGCACCGGACGCGCTTCAATGAAACGCCTCAAGTCCTCAACGAATTCTGTAACGTTCTGATATCGAAGGGCGGATTCCTTGTTAATAGCCTTGAGGACGACTGCATCAAGATCCCTCGAAATAGTTGCGTTGAAGCGTACCGGCGGCATCGGGTCATTTGACCTGATGGAGGAAATGATCTCGCTGATGGTTTCACCACCATATGGAAGATGAAATGTCACCAGCTCATACAACGACATCCCCAGCGAGTAAACATCGGAACGGACGTTACTTTGTGAATTCTTGTTAAACAAAACCTCTGGGTCAGAATATGCCGGAGTGCCGAGGAATTCGCCTGTTGGCGTGAGGTCGGTCGATGCCAAGTCCTTGCTAAGACCGAAATCGAGCAACACTGGAAGGCCATCCTTCGTCAAGATGATGTTCGATGGCTTGATGTCCCTATGGAGAATGTTCTGGCCGTGAGCAAATTCAAGTGCCTCGCCCACAGACATTATGATGTGACACGCCATCTCGACCCAATTGTTTCCAGCCGGGGCCACGACAGACGGCCTCTCTTCCTCCGGCAATTCCGCAGCGATCAGATCCTTTACCTGATCTGGGTCCAATGATCTAAGCTTGTGCTCTTTCGCGTAGTTGATCAATTTCGAGAGGGGCAGTCCCTCGACGTACTGCATTGCAATGTAGAAAAGCCCATCATGTTCACCAATAAGATGGACCGGCACGATACCCTTATGCTGCAACTTGGCAATGGCTCGGCCCTCTTGTCGAAATCGCTCAACATGTTTCTGATCGGTGAAAATGGATGGGCGCAGAATCTTGAGCGCGACCTTTCGGGCAAGTGACAACTGTTCCGCCAGGTAAACAACTCCCATTCCGCCATGGCTGATTTCCCGGATTATCTTGAAATCGCCAATGACACTTCCGGTTAGATCTTGAATTTCTGGAGGACTTTCTTCAGGGGGAGATACCAGATTTAGTGCTACGAATTTCTTTCGCAAATACTTTTCATGCTCGGGATAGCGCTCGATAAGCTCACCAAGCGTTATCTTTTTACCCTCAAGCTTCGCCTTGAGGTACTCACGAAAGATGTCACTGGGCGTTTTAGTCATATATCCCCGAACACCTTCTACAGCGTTTACGCCAATTCTTACCGAACATTTCACTCTTCGATCATATCGGACAATATGTCCGTCACCTCATCTATCGACCTTACATAGAGCATCCTAGCCGCATCTTCAGTAGAACCGGTCAGTTCTCCGATCTCTTTGAACGTCATTCCTGCATAGTCTCGCAGGATGATCACCTCACGATGGCTGTCTTTGATCTTATCCAAGGCCTTGCAGAGCATTGAAAGCTCTTCATGCAATTCTACTTGATGAGCTACCGTGGAAGAGATGCCGTCGGGGATTTCAGCTATGTTCGATTCGTCCTCATTGTTTGTGCCTTCTATCGGTACCTCCGATGAAGCCCTTCGCTTTTCGGCTTTGAAATAATCGATCTTGTCGCGGATGGTATTCTCAACGATCTTGGCCAGCCAGTTGATGAACTTCGATTCACTGCCCGTGTCGTAACCATCTATGCCCCTGATCACCTTGATCATAACGCTTTGAACGAGGTCCATGGACTCGGCCTTTTCCCGAAGATTTCTTCCCATCCTGAATGTGACGATCTTGTGGACACGACCGATATAGCGCTCGCAGATCTTCTCTAATGCAGTCTTATCTCCGTTTTTTGCGGCTACGATAAGCGAAAGTGTATGTTTGAGTGCATCTGCCATAACATCATAATGATCAACTAGTTACGCCGTTTGTTCGGTTCATGGCAACGCCCCCGCAGTAGATAGTAGAGGGAACGAATTGATAAAGGTTATACAGCACGAAAGGACATTTATCCATTGAAATGTAGGAAAACACGAAAGGGGGATAGTATGAAGACAATAGGAGCTATGTTGCTGGTCCTGACCACATTCGCGTTCTTTAGCGCGTGTGGCGGAGAGTACAAGTTGAAGGTTGAAGGGCTGGACGATCTGAAAGAAGACGTCAAAGAGGCGACGCAAACCAATGGTGAAGACACGAGCGGCACAACTGATGACGGTGAAACCGGGGAAACGGCGGGCGGCGAGGACGGCCAGGGTTCCGATGACACAACCGGAGGGCTGGAATATCTGGAACCAGACCAAAAGTTGGAAACGCCCCGCTATTTCATGGGGACGTATGAGCTTCTGGAATACAACTACTATTCCGGAAATGGTATCTGTGAACAGGGTTTCCCGGTGACCATTCGCCTCTATTCGCATGATGAAGTGATCGATTTTGAAACCTCAAGGGGTGAGCTCTTTACGACTGCTGATCTCTTTGAGGACAACACCTTCGATTTCGATGTCGCCTTTCTCGACCGCTTTGGGAAACCGTCGGTCGATGTCATCTGCACCTGCCATTTTAACGATGGATATTATCAGTACACCAACGAACGATTTCTCTGCACTTGTGATCCTTCAAACAGTAAAGATTCATGCGGCCTGATCTATGAAAAGTTGGAAACGGACGAATAAACGCTCGATCACTCAAACGATCCCCCTCCTGAAATATCGAGGGGGGTCGGCATCGTATAGGCGCTGTTCATTTTTCACCAGTTTCACGAGAAAAAATTCGCTATCTCTTGAACTACGATATCCCTTTCATGATCCAGCAGGATAACGTGCTCTGACCGGTGAAGCCATAGCACCTTTGGGGTGATATTAATCGCCTTTTTGCAGAATAGCCCGACATTGAACGGCGGGGCGACCTTGTCCAGCTTTGAGTGGATTAAAAGAGAGGGAACACGAAGTTCACCAAGCCTTTTCAGAATATCCCTCTGCAATTTTTGCAGCTCCCAAACAGAGGGAATGGGGATCCTGTCGTAGCTCGAGTTCTTATACATCTCTCTGCCAAGTCCGTCGGCAACGCTTCGGCTCCAGTCTTTCTTAGAATATCTGATAAGCTGCCTGATGGGCGGGATGTGGGAGATCGGGAGGAGCAGCATTGCTAATAGCGGCGAAAGCCTCAAGGGAGTTCCCATGCAGGCGATCTTTTTTAGAGAGCGTGAATCATCCAATGCCATGTTTAGTGTTAAAAGAGCGCCAAGCGACTGTCCGGCACAGTATATTTCTTCGCAATCCCTTGATAATTCATCATACGCCCTGCTCACCGAGGCAACCCACTCATGGAGCCGTGTCTTTAAAAGGTTCTCGACGCACGTGCCATGCCCCGCCAGAAGGGGAGTTATGACCCGAAAGCCCGCCCTGCCCAAGCCTTCGGCCAGCGGTGCCATATTCGCCGGCGTGCCGGTCAAACCATGTATAAGGATCACTCCCTTCATATATTGCGCCAATTTAACCCAGCATCCATCGCTTGCCCGACAGGGCGAGCGATCTCCTCAGACAGACAATCTCGTCTACCCTAAATCGCGAAGCGATCTCCTCAGACAGTGCCATGCTTCATCCCCGTTTTCTCCCATACATCCATATTCTCCAGTCCCGCCCCTAACAGAGAAGCGTGGCACTTGGCCAAACATTCTCCCATAGTCTGGTTATGTAAGGTCTGGCACTTGGCATGCTTCCACCCATATTTGTTGACATTATCCCCGAATCCGTCTTAGGTCAAGTGCTGTCATGTGCGCCTTATCCACTATCTGTCTGCCGGTCCAACAGGAACTGCGGCTTGTTGAAGACGAGATATCAAAGAACATTTCGTCTGAGGTCGATGTCGTCCGTTCGGCGTCCGCCTATGTCCTGCAGAACGGCGGAAAAAGGGTCCGCCCTGCCCTTCTGCTCCTGACGGCCAAGCTGCTCGGCGCCAACGCGGCACAGGCCGCCCCCCTTGCGGCGGCAATGGAGATGATCCACGCGGCCTCACTTTTGCACGACGATGTGCTGGACAATGCAACGATCAGGCGCGGTAAGCCATCTTCAAATGTCAAGTGGGGGAACCAGATATCCATCCTTGTCGGAGATTTCCTGTGGTGCCGCGCAAGCAACGTCATCATCACATATCAGAACAGCCGCATATTAGAGTCCGCCATCAGCTCGGTCGAAAAGACGACCGAGGGGGAGATACTCGAGATAATAAAGAGCAACGATTTTGGGATCTCGGAGGATGAATACCTGAAGATTATCACCTTGAAGACCGCCATGCTCTTTGCCTGCTCGTGTCACATCGGCTCTATCTTCGCCAACGCATCGGAAAAGAACGAAGAGGCTCTGAAGAACTTCGGCCTGAACCTAGGGATAGCCTTCCAACTGGCCGATGACGTCCTGGACTATAACTCAAGCGAGGAGAAATTCGGGAAAAAAGCTGGGACAGACCTCTGCGAGGGAAAGCTGACGCTGCCGGTGATCTCCGTTTTGAAGAAATGTTCCGAAAAGGAATCCCATGTCATCCGCGAGGCCCTTCTTGCAAACTCCATGGATATTACGATATTCAAGGAGATAACATCTATCTTGAACCGTTACGGAACGCTTGAATCCGCGCTGGTGCTTGCGCACAACTATTCCAAAAAGGCGAAGGCCCAGGTCGAGGCCTTCAAACAGTCCATTGAAAAGGACGCCCTTCTCGCCCTGGCCGACTATGCTGTCGGACGTGACGTCTAGCCTGACCAATTTTCGTCAGTTTTTAAAGAAGTGCGTAAGTGCCTAAGTGTCTAAGTGCCTAAGTAAAATCACCATAAAACAGCTTAAATAAGAAAGACTTACGCACTTAGACACTTACGTACTTAGGCTCTGCATTAAACTTGGCACGATCCTTGCTAAAGCAAAGAACCGTGCACACGAAAGAATAGCGGGGGCCCTCCAGAAAGGAAATGTATATGTCGGGACTGGTAATAAGAAAAGAGGTCTATCATATAAAAGACCTCCCAAACGGAAACAAGAGCCTATGGATAAAGATCGGGTCGGCATTTGTCAACAAGGACGGGTCTATCAACGCATTTTTAGACACGCTTCCAATTGACGGGCGCCTTCACATTCGTGATCCTCAGGTTCGAAAAACAAAAAAGGAGCAAGATATATGTTCAGAAAACTCGTGATCGCGGCGATATTGGTTGCCGTCAGCGCAACATCAATGGCCGCAACAAAGCAGGCAAAGCAGTTGACGGGCGCTGTAAATATCAACACGGCGACCGCCGCCGAACTTACAATGCTGCCGGGTATCGGCAAGAGCAAGGCAGACGCGATAGTCGCCTTCCGCCAGACAAGCCCGTTCAAGTCGGCATCTGACCTGGTAAAGGTCAAAGGTATCGGCGAAAAGATGCTCGCAAAGATCCAGCAGTATGTCGTGGTTGACGGCCCAACGACCGCAAAGGTCGTGAAGGTCCAGGCCGCCACAGCTGCAACACCCGCCCAACAGGTTTCCCAAAAAACGGGGCAATAAGCCCTCTTTCAAAGACCCCGCGCCGGTAAACTCCCTCCTCTCCGGCGCGGGGAGCCTTTGATAATGGAGAAAATATGAAAATAACAAAATTAGGATCAATTATGTCGACATTAACTAGCATGGCTCTTTTTAAAACGATCGCTTTGGATGTGCCGGACGTTGCCGAGGCTTATCACAGCCTCAAGGAAAATGTGCTGAAAGATATTGGCGGCATCGCCTCTACCGCATGGCCAAGGCTTTTGACAAGTGAGGTGGCGGGCCTTCGGAGGCAAAAGCGGTGGATAGATGCCTCAAGGAAATTCGAGGGGGTGGAACAATATTACAGCGCAATGTTCTGCCTGCACAAGGCCATTGAGGTGAGCGAGGGTTATGCCAGCGATAATTTCAGGGCCCTGTCGCATCTGTATCACAAGGTGGGCCGTCACGAACGCGCAAAGAGATATGCGGGATTTGCCGACTATCGGCTGGCAAAAGAGAATGTCTCGGCCGCCAGGAAATATTTGAAAGAGCGCGGCATCAAGAAAGATATGGGAAAGTTCTCTGCCGAGGTGGGCGGAATGGTCTATGACGACCACGAAACGTTCAATAAGAATTTAGAGGAATACGCGCGCCTTGAGGTGACAAATGCCGCGCCAGCGCCGTCTACTGGGCTGCTTTGCCGTAAATAAGAAGGCATATTTTATCGTCGGCGACCTCGCACAGTCCTCCTTCGATGTCCAGCTTCTCCGCGCCCTCTTCAAAATAAGAAACCTCGCCCTTCACAAGAAGGGCCGCCAGTTTCGAGTGTCCGGGCAAGACCTCCATCTGACCAGAGGCCCCCGGCAAGACCACGCGACTTACTGTGGTGCTCACGACCTCGCGTTCTTGTGTGATGATCTTTAGTTGCATTGTTTTTGTCTGTCATTCCCGCAAAAGCGGGAATCTCATTAATGCACTCTGGATCCCCGCTTTCGCGGGGATGACATTTTCAACTTGTTAATCTCTTCGCCTTCTCCACCACCTCATCTATCGAGCCGACCATATAGAACGCCCCCTCCGGCAGGTCGTCGTGCTTGCCTTCGCAGATCTCTTTAAAGCCCCTGATCGTATCGGCAAGCTTCACATATTTCCCCTCGACACCGGTGAACTGGACGGTCACAAAGAACGGCTGCGACAGGAATTTCTGTATGCGCCTCGCGCGCCCGACCGTCAACTTGTCCTCGTCGGAGAGCTCGTCCATCCCAAGGATCGCAATGATGTCTTGAAGGTCCTTGTATCTCTGCAATATCATCTGAACGTTTCTGGCCACCTTGTAATGTTCCTCGCCGACCACCTCCGGCGCCAGGATGCGCGAGGTCGAATCGAGCGGATCGACCGCTGGATAGATCCCCAACTCCGTCAAGGCGCGCGACAGAACGGTCGTGGCGTCAAGATGCGAGAACGTCGTTGCGGGGGCGGGATCGGTCAGATCGTCTGCGGGGACATAGATCGCCTGAACGCTCGTAATGGAACCGTGCCGCGTTGAGGTGATACGTTCCTGCAATTCTCCCATCTCGGTGGCCAGCGTCGGCTGATATCCGACGGCTGACGGCATTCTGCCGAGCAAGGTCGAAACCTCGCTCCCCGCCTGAGTGAAGCGGAATATATTATCTATGAATAGCAGAACGTCCTGCCGTTCGTCGTCGCGGAAATATTCCGCGACCGCCAGCGCCGAAAGGCCGATGCGGGCGCGCGCCCCGGGAGGCTCGTTCATCTGACCATATACAAGTACCGCCTTATCAAGGACGCCGCTGTGCTTCATCTCCAGCCACAGGTCGTTCCCTTCGCGTGTCCGCTCTCCAACGCCGGCAAAGACCGAATAGCCGCCGTGATGCAGGGCAACGTTATTGATGAGTTCCATGAGGACGACCGTCTTGCCGACGCCCGCGCCTCCGAAGAGTCCGATCTTGCCGCCCTTCAAATACGGCGCCAAGAGGTCAATGACCTTTATCCCCGTCTCGAACATCTCAAGGGATGTCTGCTGCTCTTCAAATGACGGCGGTGACCTGTGAATAGGACAGTGCTTTGCCGCGTTGATCGGTTTTCCCTCATCGACCGGCTCGCCGACGACGTTCAATATTCGACCCAATATCTCTTTTCCGACCGGCATCATGATCGGCTTGTGTGTATTAACGACCTCCATGCCGCGTTGCAGGCCGTCGGTCGTATCCATGGCTATCGTCCGGACGGTGTTCTCGCCGATATGCTGCGCGACCTCGACCGTCAAGTTGAGCTTTTTGTCATTGATCGACGGATTTGTGATCCCAAGCGCGGTGTATATCTCCGGCAATTCAACTTCGTCCGGAAACCTCACATCCACCACCGGCCCAATGATCTGCGTGATAGTACCATTTGATTCTATTTGCATGTTTTTTCCTTTTCCTTTCTTTCACTGTGCGCGATGGGACACTTCCCTTCTAATCTGTAGCGCAGGTCTTTAGACCTGCCAATATTGGCAGACCTAAAGGTCTGCGCTACATACTGGGAAATGTCCCCCCTCACTTAAGCGCCTCCACCCCTCCGATGATATCTATCAACTCTCTTGTTATCGCGTATTGCCGCGCGCGGTTATATTTCGTCGTCAGGACCTGTATCAGGTCGTTTGCGTTCTTCGTGGCGTTCTCCATCGCGACCATTCGCGCGGTCAGCTCGCTCGCCTGCGACTCAAGGCTCGCCAGATAAAATGAGCTCGTCAGCCTTTTCCTTATCAACCACTGCGCAACCCCATTCACCTCCGGCTCATAGATATAATCAACTCCGTATTCACGTTCTGCACCGGAGAGCGAGATCGGCAGCAGCGTTTTAAATGTCGGCTTGAACCTGCCGATACCCTCAAAACTGTTATATGCAAGAACGGCCTCGTCCGATTCGCCCGAAAGATAACGCTCGATAAGCGAATCCATCGTGTTCGTCAGGACCGTCTGAAGCTCGCCATCCTGAACCATGGTGAACTCGGACATCACCCTGATCTTCTTTCTGTTGAAGAACGAAACCCCCTTCTTGCCGATGACAAAGAGGCTGACGTTCGCACCGTCTTTCTCCGCCATGAAACCCGCAACCTTTTTTAAAAGGGATTCATTGAACGTGCCGCAGAGCCCCTTGTCGGAGGTGAATACCACAAGATCGATCGCGGCCTTTGTTTCGTGAGGTTGAAGCAACGGGTCGCTGACCTCGGCCCCGCGTTTCAGGATATTATTCAATATCCTCTCGGTCTCGGCGCTGAACGTTCTTGCCTCTATGACGCGCCTTTGCGCCTTAAATAGCCTCGCGGCCGCCACCATCTTCATGGCGCGCGTCAGCTTCTCGATGCTCTTCACTGCGGAGATGCGCTTGCGTATGGTCTTTAGCGTTGCCATGAAAATTTTGGAGTAGCACCCTTCAGGGTGCGCTAACTTGGCGCAGCCTAAAGGCTGCTACTCCTAATTAAAATAATCCCTTCAATTCACCAAGCGCCGCGTCTATCCTCTTCTTGAGCTCTTCCGTTATCTCTTTTTTCTCTTTTATCTCTTTAATGATATCCGGATGCCTTGAAGAAAAGAACGTCTCGAGTTCGTTCAAATAAGGTCTGACCCGGTCGATCGGATATTCGTCCACGTATCCGGACGTTGCGGCATATATCTGCAGGACCTGAACCGCCACATCCATTGGATTATACTGCCCCTGTTTCATCACCTCGTAAAGGCGCTCGCCCCTGTGAAGCTGCTTTTTGGTCGATGCGTCAAGGTCACTGCCGAACTGGGCGAAGGCCGCCATTTCTCTGTATTGCGCCAGCTCAAGCCTTAGCATTCCGGCGATCTTCTTCATCGCCTTTATCTGTGCGTTTCCGCCGACGCGCGAGACAGAAAGCCCCACGTTCACCGCCGGCCTAACACCCGCGTAGAACAGGTCGGGCTCAAGATATATCTGCCCGTCCGTGATGGAGATGACGTTCGTCGGGATATACGCGGTGACGTCCCCCGCCTGAGTCTCGATTATCGGAAGCGCCGTGAGCGATCCGCCTCCGTGCGCGTCAGAGAGCTTTGCCGCGCGTTCCAGAAGGCGCGAGTGCAGATAGAAGATGTCGCCGGGATACGCCTCTCTCCCCGGCGGGCGGCGCAGCAAGAGCGACATCTGGCGATATGCGACAGCGTGCTTTGAAAGATCGTCATAGATGATAAGGACGTGCCTCTTTGAATCCCTGAAATATTCGCCCATTGTGACGCCGCTATACGGGGCGATATACTGCAGAGGCGCCGGGTCGCTCGCGCAGGCGGCGATGACCGTTGTGTATTCCATCGCGCCGTGACTTTTTAATTTATCCACCACGCGCGCGACGGTCGAAAGTTTTTGGCCGATCGCGACGTATATGCAAAAGACGTTCTCTTTCTTCTGATTGATAATGGCGTCGATCGCGATGGCCGTCTTTCCCGTCTGCCTGTCGCCGATAATGAGCTCTCTCTGCCCGCGGCCGATGGGCGTCATGGCGTCGATCGCCTTGATGCCGGTCTGCAGCGGCTCTTTGACCGGCTGCCTTTGGACGATGCCGGGGGCCTTTATCTCGATTTTCCTAGTCTCTTTGACGTTCAACGGACCCATGCCGTCTATCGGGCGACCAAGCGCGTCCAGAACGCGCCCGATAACCGTCTCTCCCACCGGGACCTGCGCGATCTTTCCCGTCCTCTTCACGACATCGCCCTCTTTCAATTCAATGTCCTCTCCCACGACGGCGATACCCACCGAATCCTCTTCGAGGTTCAGGACTATCCCCATAATGTCGTGCGGGAAAGCAACAAGCTCTCCGGCCATTGCGTTATCAAGTCCCCAGACGCGCGCGATTCCATCGCCGACGGAGAGGATATGGCCGATCTCTTCCATGACCATCTCGGAGCCGAACTCCTTGATGTGCTGCGCGATTATCTTTGAAACCTCATCCGCCCTTATTGACATAGTCTCTCCTTCATTTCCTGTAGCCTCTTTTTAACGCTTGCATCCCAAAGATCGTTCTTTATCTGAAGCACGGCCCCGCCGATGAGATGGGGCCGTTCATGTGATGTGATGCGGACATCTTTTTTCGTCTTGTTATGGAGAAAGGTCGAGAGCCCCTTTGCCGCGCCTTCGGCACCGGCCTTGTCGGCGGCATACAGCGTCCCCCGGACGATATTCATCTCCTCGTCCGTTAATTCCGCGAATAGCTTTGCGATCTGCGGTAGATATCTGATGCGTTCGGCGCCGACAAGCACCAATAAAAAATTGTTCAGTTCCTTCGGCAGGCCCATCGCCTTAGATACGTCCGCCAGCGCGTCCTCTCTCTTCTTTTTGCTGATCTCTTCGCACGTCAGCCAGTGAAAAAATATCCGCTTCTCCACGCATAGTCGGGAGAACTTTTGCAGGCCATCGGCCATCTCGGCGATGTTGCGCCCGTCTCTTGCCACCTTTAAAAGCGCCCGAGCATAACGTTTTGAAAGTATGAATTCCTTCATATCCCCGACTCGATCTCTCTTTGGGCGGTGGCCAAGAGCTTTGCCTTTGCCTCTAAGCCCATCTCTTTGACCAATCGCTCCTCGGCCAGACGAATAGCCTTTTCTGCCGCAAACTCTCTGAGTTGAACTGAGACCTTCTTTGCCTCGTATTCAATGACCATCTTTGCGTCACGCACCATTTTATCGCCCAAGGTTTTAGCGGAACCGATCAAAAGGTCCTTTTTATAACGGCCCTCTTTTAAGAACTGACCGCGAAGCTTTGCTATCTCTCCCTCGATCCCCTTCTCTCTCTTCTCTGCCAGCATCTTCGATGACAAGGCCTTGTTATAAGCCTCCTCCGCAGCCGAAATGGCGTCTGATATCCCGCTCCTTCTGCTCCTCCAAAAACGCCTTATAGGTTTTCTCAAAAAATAATACAGTATCCCTACAAAGACGGCGAAGTTTATGATCTTAAATAAAGAATGCATAATTTGTGGAGTAGCAGCCTTTAGGCTGCGCGGGGTGTGTGAAACTAGCGCAGCCTAAAGGCTGCTACTCCAAACTTTATTGCAATATCTTGCCGACGATCTCTTCGGCAAGCATTGGAATGTCCCTTTCAAGAGAGGCCTCAGCCTCTTTCCTTGTCTTTGCTATCTTTAATTCCGACTCGGATATGATCTTATCGATCTCTTTTCTTGCGGCCGACTTGAGCTCGGCCTCCGTTTTCAATCCCTCTTGCACCAATTTTTCTTTTTCAACTCTGGCCTCTGACAAGGCCTTCTCCATTATCTTCTCACATGAATCTTCCGCTCCCTTTGCCTCTGCTTCAATGTGTCCCGCCTCCTCGATCAGCAAAGCCGTCTTGCTTTTTCTAAGCATGAATATTTTTTGCAGAGGTTTGAAAACGAGTCGGGACATTGTAAACAGCAGGATTATAAAAATACCCGCCTGCACAAAAACCGTCTTGTCCGGCATTAAGTGTATCTCTGTTGACATAATTTGAGTGTTAGAAACACATCCACGCCTTGCTGTCAACCGTTGACTTGCAATGCGGAATCCTCGCTCTGACCCATTACATCACAAAGACACCTTCGTCTTTTTCTTCCGTCGAGGCGGATTCGTGGATTTCAATGTCCTTTGGGATGTTCAGCTGTTTCTTTGATGCAGGGACATCCATCTGGCATTTTCCCTGAAAGACAACGCCCTCTTCAATAGAGATGGTCTTTGTCTTTATGTCGGAGATGACCGTTGCGGGGACATGAAGTTCGATGCGCGATTTGGCATCGATGGTCCCCTGCACGCTTCCATAAATGATGAGGGTGTCAACAAAGACTCCCCCTTCGATATGGGCGTCGTTGCCGACGATTAGCGTTCCGTCCGAATAGACCTCGCCCTGAAAGTTGCCATTGATCTGGACTGTCCCGTCAAATGTCAACTTTCCCTCGAAGCTGCAGCCCTTGTCCAGCAGCCCGTTCACCTGATCAGATCTGATCGGTTTTTCCTGCGTTCCTTTGAACATATAGCCTCCTTTTTCGCTGTGAGCATGAGGACACTTCTCTTCCGGCTTGAAGCACAGCGGCCGTGCTTTATTAATGAGAAATGTCCCCCCTCAATTTATTTAATTATCACATTATAAATTCTATCCAGGTCCTGCGCTGTGTAATATTCAACAACTATCCGCCCGCCCTTTCTCTCTTTGTCGGGCTCAAGCCTGATCTTTGTGGCAAGAGCCTTCGTGAGTTCATCGACAACGAACTTCATCTGCGGTGTCAGGTTGACGTTTGTCTTTCTTGAACCGCGCGTTCCCGGGGTTCTAATGCTCTGTATCAATTTTTCAACGTCCCTCACCGTCATAGCGGCGTTCAAGATGCGTTCACGAAGTTTTAATTGTTCCGGAAGGTTCGTGACGGACAAGAGCGCCCGTGCATGCCCCGCCCTCATACGCCCAGCCGAGACATCGTCTTGGATGACCTTTGGCAGCGAGAGCAGCCGAAGGCTGTTCGTCACCGCAACACGCGACTTGCCGAGCTTTTTCGCGATCTCTTCGTGCGAGTATTTGAATTGATCTGTCATCTCTTTCATGGCCCCCGCCTCTTCGATAGGATTCAGGTCCTCGCGCTGGATATTTTCGATTAGTGATAATTCCAGAAGGCCTTCGGTGTCCACATTTTTAATGACGATCGGGACTTCTTGCAACCCCGCAAGTTTTGCCGCACGAAGACGCCGTTCACCGGCTATAAGTTCATATCTGTTCTGCCCCGCCTGGGTCACAATGAGCGGCTGAATTATCCCCTGATCTTTAATTGATGCCGCGAGTTCCTTTATCTTTTCGTCGTCGAAAAGCTTTCTCGGCTGCAATCTGTTTGGAACGATCGAACCGATCGGCACGGTCTTTACCCTCTCGCCGATATTCGCGTGAGTCATTGCTGGGGGAAATATTCCCTTCTCCTCACCGGCCTTTTCAAACGATGGGATCAGCGCATCAAGCCCCCGACCCAACGCCTTCCTTGGTTGCATATTATCTCCTAACCTGTAGTTGCAAAGCTTGCTTTGCCCAATTTGTAGCGCAGACCTTTAGGTCTGCCAATGTTGGCAGGTCTAAAGACCTGCGCTACATAACTTAGCAGAGCAAGCTCTGCCACTACAATTTACCTTGCAATCATATCCTTCATTAAGACCTCTTTTGCCAGTTCAAAATAACACTCGGCGCCCCGCGATTTGATATCATAAAGAATAATAGGCTTCCCATATGACGGCGCCTCTGCGAGCTTCACGTTCCTTGGAACGACGACCTGAAAGACGGCCTCTTTAAAATGTTTTCTGATCTCGTCCGCCACAAGTTTGGAGAGCGAATTTCGCGCATCGAACATGGTAAGGACGATCCCCTTGACCTTTAGATCGGGATTTAGCCTGGTTTTTACGAGATTTATCGTCTTTGTAAGATCCGCCACCCCTTCCATCGCATAATACTCACATTGAACTGGGATTAATATCGAATTTGCAGCCACCATGGCATTTAGGGTCAAGATCCCAAGTGACGGCCCACAGTCGATTATGATATAGTCAAACGCAGAACTTATTGATTTTATTGCATTTTTTAAGATTGTTTCACGTGAAACATGGTCCAATAATTCATATTCGGCCCCAACCAGCTCGTTATTAGATGGAATGAGTTTTAGATAGGCAAGCTCTGTCCTTAACATCGCCTCATCCGGTGTGGCCTCGCCGAGCATCACCTGATATATCCCTTTTTGAATGTTGTGCTTATCAACGCCCAAGCCGGAACATGCATTTCCCTGCGGGTCCAGATCAATGAGAAGGGTCTTCTTCTCTGCCGCCGCAAGGTTTGCGGCCAGATTGACGGCCGTCGTCGTCTTTCCAACGCCCCCCTTTTGATTGCATATTGCGATTACTTCTGCCAATTACTCCCCCTTTATCATTCGAGCGAGCGAAGCGAGTCGAGAAGAACAACAATTTCAAGGAATTACAATAATGTTTCACGTGAAACATTATTGTAATTCATCTATCTCAACCGGCCCCCAGTCCATAAACCACAAGATTTCCCATGTTGGAACCTTTATTTTCACCATGTCCTTCTTCGCATCAGAGTCAATAAAATCCGGAAGCATCTGTAACAGTCCCTTTTTTAATATGCGGAGGGCCGCCAAGTCCTCAAATTTACCAGAATAACCGCCGGTGCAGGGATGAAAGGTCAGTTCGCTGATGGGAAAATCTTCGCCGGAATATTCGACCGAATCAATATCGCAGACATCCATCTCACCGATCAAAGACTTCTTCGTGACCGAATCCTTAAATGCGATAAAACAATTCGAATCAAGGCTAAGATCATATCTCTTTCCCTCGATCGCTACATTATTTCTTATAATGGTAGATTTTTGTCCCTCACATATCTCTAATGACCAATCACCCTCTTGATATGTAGAACATCCGTCATTCTCGCTGATAATATTTAAATTCGTGCATTCTTTAGATGACTTTGGAGTGGCGCGATCAAAAAAAGGACTAAACCTAGCCTTGCAGGTCATTAACTTGACTAAATTTTGACAATGTCCGCTCATAATTACACCTCAATATAAAACACCTCTGAATTTCAAATAGTTACAAAAATGTTTCACGTGAAACATTTTTATGCCGCCATCTTTTGCAGGCCTTTAAGACGGGTATCTAACTCAATCAAAATTCTTTGAATAGCATTCACCGCCGTTTCATCCAAAAGCACCTCGCCGCATTGGGAACAAACATATGCACCAAGATTATCAATAGTTAGGTGATATCCATGCCGATTGGCAGTATAGGTTGTAACTCCTTCCTTCAAATCGTTCTTGCAGTACAAGCATTTCATTCTTTCTGGCCGGTTCATCTGTTCCACGCAATGTGGTGTGAATAGTAGTTTTTTGCAAAGAGCTCCCAATATCAATTCTTTTATTGTTTTCCCCATGTTAGCAAATTGTTTCACGCCTGCCCGCCGTGCATTAGTGGCGGGTGAAACATTTTCCTTATTAATGATTTGCTTGGAAAAGGCAAGGGAAAAGTAAATGCCTCACGACTTTTGGAGTAGCGGACTTTGATTCGCGATAGTTTGGCTTGATGGGGGATATGTGGGTTCACGAGCCTATCTGCGGTCCGCCTTCGGCGGCAACTTTATTCTTCGAGCGCCCGCCAAAGGCGGGTCAGCCTTCGGCTGAAGCGATAATATAGCGAGTCGAGAAGCTCCCCATGACGCAATTTAGGTTCTCGACTCCGCCCCGAACCAAGTGGTTCGGGGCTCCGCTCGAACAATAAATGACGCAACTTTGAAATTCCTATACATGAACCATAAAGAATTGTTTCACGTGAAACATATCAAATAAATGCTTATTTTTAACAGAGTTATCGTTTTCGCAATCTAAAACGTCCGGTTTTATTGTTCGAGTGAAGTCGAGAACAATGACAATTTATCTTCTCGACTACGCTCGAAGAATAAATTGGGATCAATTATTACGCCGAAGGATGCCCCTTTTTACCGTCCCCAGTTGTTCTGTAAAATTCCGATAGGCATAATAATATCTGGCAAATGAGGGTATTCGCTTGCCGTCGCTGTCCGTCACCGGCAACTCAAGCAGATTCTTGATAAAATATCGCCTCTCTTGAATAGAGAGCTTTGACGTGTCAGACTTGAGCTCTAAAATTGCGAGAAAATCATCAAGTACGGATGCAACACCGTCGAATCGTCCCGGACGCGAACTGATATATTTCAACGCATCAATCGCTTCTGATGTCGAATATCCGCCGCGTTTAAACGCCGCCAACAACAGGTCCAATGAACCCTGTTCCATCATCGCGACTAATAAGTTCCCCTGATGATTAACGTCTGTCGGCAATGACAGGCCTTTTGAAACCCGCCCAATAGTGTATATGTATATAGTCGAATAGGGCCTGGCTGCGTTTATAACGATCTCGCGATCGGCTATCACTTTATCGCGCGCTGCCTGTTCATCGGATACTGCTGCAACTTGGGGCGCCGGCTTCATCACCTGGCCGTCATTCACATATTCTGTCTGTGTGGTATCACAATAAATTCTGGCGTCTTTTCGGAATAGGAGATTGATGGTTAATTTCTTTTGTCCCTTGCTGCATCCATCTGTGGTGACCTGCTCATTTACAGAATCCCATCCTGAATATTCAGGCACACCACCCGAACAATAGGTATCGAACATGTATCCTATCATGTCGGAGATCACCACATTACGAACCTCGCCCCTGATGAGCGATTTTTCATCCATGCATTTGCTTGAAAAGGGGATGTTTATAGGAGAGATTGTCGGTTCAGTCATGGATTTCCATTTATGCTAAATAATATTTTTTGCAAGGAGAAAATATGTTTCACGTGAAACATATTAGAAATAACCTTATTTATCAATGGGTTGATGTGCCGCATAAATATTATGGCTCACGCAATGAATTCTGCGACTATGGAATAGGTTTCCAGATCGTTGATCTTTAGGAAATTGTGAAAATTCTCTGTCCTGACCAGCGACGGCCAGCTGGAAAAATTTTCTTTCTTTAGATCCATGCCGATCTTTATCATGTCGGCCAGGGTCTCTGCAAGATAACTGAACGGTTTATAGAGCGAATCGCCGATATCGCCGACCCAGCATAGGCTGGTTTCCTGATATCGCGTGTTCAACTGGGTGTAAAAGTTCTTTGTAACGATCGTCCTTGGCTGCAACCCTAAGTCGGTGTATGGTTTATTCACACCGACCTTTGCGACCTCGATGATCGCCTCGTTCAGGACCGGCACAAATTCAACGCCGTTCTTTTCGCACGCCTCGTTGATCGCCTCTAGCCCCTCGGCGCTGGCGCAGACGGGGAACAGGAATAACTTCTGCGGCCTGTGCGCCTGCAGCGCCTCATCTATAAAATATTGCAGCGTCTTGCCTGAGGCTATGCACTCCTCCATGACAAGCCACGTGTCGTTCTGCCACCACTGCCCAACGACCGAACTCTTTACCACCTTCCAGCCGCGCGGCTCGGACTTATCCTCAACACGCGTCAGCTTTATATATGTTGTATCGACAAGATCGGCCTCATAGAGCGGGGGATTGGCATCAAGCAGGTCCAGCGGTCTGCCTCCCCAGAGGATGACGAACTGCGCGATACGCCCCACAAAGTGTTCCTTGAAGAGCCTGATCATGCTGTGACCGATCCCCTGTATCATCAAGAATTTGCTGGGTCCGCACATATGCCGCCCGAGCAGGAACTCCTGTCCGATACCGCGGCCGGGAAAATCGATGACATAGATCGTCTTTGGCAGGTTCTGCCCCTTGAACAAGGGGTTCTTTGAGAGGTTCTTCACCTCCCAGACGTTCTTTCCGCCGGTCGATGAGATAAGCTTACCGACATCTTCCAAAAACAATTCGGGTTTAATGGGCATATATTCCCCCGGTTAGGAGTAGCACCCTTTAGGGTGCGCCAATTGAATTCAACTAGCGCAGCCTGAAGGCTGCTACTCCTTTATCTATAAACTATGTGCCAGAGTGCATGGGCCGCCACCTTGAGCGCATCTTCTTCGGCCCGTTTCATTTTATCTTCGGCGTCCTTCCCCTCCGCGAACGATTCGGGCAGGATGCCAAGGATGCCTGAGACAAGGCCGCCATGAACGGATATCCCTTTTTCCTTGAACTCCGCGCAGAGCTTCAAGAGAGCCGTCTGTTCCATCTCGGTGCTCATGATGTTATATTTCTCTCTTAGCTCGAAAAATTGGGCTGCGCCTATCTCTGCATAGAGCGAGTCCTTACTGAAATTGCCGCCCGTAACTATCCTGACGCCCAGGTCTTTGGATACCGTATTTATCGCGTTGACCAATTCTTTAGAACACTGTGCCAGCGGAAACCGGCCGTCGTCTGTCCACGAAAGGCCCAACTCATCCCATCGCTTCTTGAATTTGCTCCTGACCTCGTCAGAGAAGAAATCGAGGCCCGCCAGTGATTCTATCACGGCGCCGGACCAGCCGATGCTGAACGAGGCGTTCACAATGTCGCCAAGCTTTATCACCGCGCCGCTTCCGTCCGCCATATTTATGCCGCCCGCCGTCCCCGCGCGGATGACATAGATCCCGTCTGTCTTGATATTTGTCCCGGCAAATTTATATTCGGGGGAACAATGCGCCAGAACCTCGCGCAGGATGATCTCTGTCGCCGACATTCCCATCTGCGTCTCAACGATAAGAAGGGGAATGGCCTTTTTGTCCAGTTCAAAAGAACCGATCAGCATATCCACACGGCCGCGGCCGGTCAAACCCAGGAGTTTTTCGCCATGCTCATGTAATGGGGCAACGTTTTGAAGGTTCAGGACGCCCACCGCGCGTGCGGCGCGCCTGGCGTCTCCGACGGCAATGATCAGCGGCGGGAGGGCGCCGTCGTTATCTTTCAAATACGGGACCTTTTGCCATTCAGGCTTTTTGAGATGGCTGATCGTTGCGTGTTTGCCGAGATATTCTATCTTTGCCATATTCTGTGATTTATTCTTCGAGCTTATCGAGAAGCATAAATCACAGCTGTTCTCGACTTCGCTCGAACAATATACTTATAATTTACCGATATCCTCGTTCCAAAGGGCAGGGTGGTTCTTAATGAACTCCCGCATCATTGATTTGCACTCATCCACATCCAGATTCACAACTTCGACCCCATGCGACCGCATGAATTCCGGCGCGCCCGCAAATGTTTCGCACTCTCCGACAATGACCTTTTTGATGCCGAACTGAACAACAGCGCCGGAGCAGAGATAGCACGGCATGAGGGTTGAGTAGAGCGTCGTCCCTTTATAACTCCCGACGCGGCCGGCTTTGCGAAGGCAGTCTATCTCGGCGTGGATGATGGGGTCGTTCTCCTGCACGCGCCTGTTGTGGCCTCGCCCGATGATCTCGTTATTTTTTACGAGGACCGAACCTATCGGTATGCCTTTCTCGCTCAAGCCCTTTTTGGCCTCGTCGAGAGCCGCCTGCATGAATTTATCCATAAATTTTCCTATTGATTTATAAATCTCCCCTCATAATGCCCCGTGCCGGCTGCCTTCTCAAATACGAACTGGCAGATGCGCGTTCCGGGGTGTATCGCAAGAGGGAAGGGGCTGGCGTTATACATCTCAAGCACCTGATGGTTCGAGATCCCCGGATGCATGAAGCTCGCGGTGATGTGGACAAGCAGGCCCACGCGAGCGAAGCGGCTGCGCCCCTCAAGACGGCCGCAGATATTATCGGGCAGGGTGATGCGCTCCTTGGTCAGTGCCAGAGCAGATTCGCCGGGCATCAGAACAAAGTGGTCCTTCACCGTGATCTCTTCTGTGATCGTTGTGAAGTCGGCGTCGTCAACGACGTGAAAGACGTTCCTTGCTTTTTTATAGACGATGAACTTGTTGCCGACGTGCAGGTCGATAGATGCCGGGCCGACGAGTTTTTCGTCGTATGGCTCGACCTTGATGGTCCCATCTTTGATCAGTTTTAAAAGTTCGCTTTTGGCTAGAACGGTCATATGTCGCCTCCGGAGATTGTTTAGCAATTTTTTGTCCTATTAGCAACTATTCTTGTGGGTCATAAGGACGCGTCCCACGGCAGGACATAGACATCGCTTGTAAGCTGATACGCCGATTCCGTTGGCGCAATAATAAGACCGTTTGCGATCTTCAGGTGTGGATACGTTTGTCTAAATGAATCTATCCCCCTGGAATCCATTTTGGCGGGGTGTGATTTTCCCTTTATCTCAATGGGATAAAATGTCCCATTCCACTCAAGTATCAGATCAACCTCCGCCCCGCTGTATGCCCGCCAATGATACATATTTGGAGGCGTGGAAAAAAGCCGGCTCTGTTTTCTGATATCACACACAACTGCGGCCTCGAAAATATGCCCCCATAAAGGATGGCCTCCTAATACGTCCGGGGCCGATATCGCCTGCGAAAAACAGGTGAGCCCCGTATCGCCCGCATAACCTTTCGGCTTGCCGCTGATGCGCTTGATCGTGTTGCCGGAATAGACTGGGATATCGAACCACTGAAATGTCGCGGTCAAGATATTCAGCCATCTCATGGCCGTTTGGGGCGTAACCCCGAGCTCGCGCCCCAATTCGCTGTAATTTATTTCCTGCGCCGTCAGGGCACAGCAGAGCCTGAAAAATCTGCCAAATAGAGAAAGGTCGGATATCTCCGCCATAAGTTTAACATCACGTTCAATATATGTCCGTTGATATGAAGAGTGATAATTGGCGACAAGATTCGACGGCAGGGGCTGCACAGCCGGCATAAATCCGCGCCATAGCTGTTCATATAAACCAAATGGCATGTCGAGTTTTTTTGCGCCGGCGATACTGCCGGTTTCCAGCCAGCCCTCGAGCCAGCCTCTGGCATTGATATTCTCCGCGATCTCCGAAAGGCTAAAACCCTCTAGGTCAAGAAAGACAACGCGTCCAGACAGGCTTTCGGCAAGCAGGTTCATAACCTCCCATTGTTGCGAACCGGTCAATAAATAATGATTAAATCATCAAAAATCAAGTTAAATTTTGAGGGGACGACCATTTTTTAAAAATTTTTAGCAACTTTTTCTTGGGGATGACGATACTGTAGTCAAAGGGGCTAAAGATGACCGGCTACTCTGTCAAACCCACGCATGTCGATAGACCGTTCGACGCAGATATCGAACCGGTTCAACCTTCTGAAGGGGCCATGGCAAGCGCGGCGGCCGCTCGACCGGTTGATGAGTATCATGCCGCAAAATCTTTGCCTGTGCCTTCCGCGCAGGCACACTGGCTTTGGGCCGGAGCATTGCAGGTCAACCTTGATATAATCAGGTCGCTCTTCAAGACAGATCAAGGCCAAGAGTTTCTCTTCCATTACACAGGGGCTAGCTTGGAAAAACTTCTCAAGTTGTTGCAAGTGGAACCATCAAGGTTCTTTGCCGCAATGCATGCCTATTTTGAGGGGACGGCAGGTTTCTTTGCGCGTGCCGGCGAAGCCCCCGTCAAAATGATACAAGAAAGGCCTTTGGAACAAAGAGAGTTGACAGTACGGGCCGTCTTTGCCGGCGGCCTTATCGTAACGATAGATAAGAACCCGTGGCTCTTTGACGGCCTTGCATTGGCCGACCCTCAATTTGGCCAGAAGCATGAGGCGGCAAGGGCCAGTCTCTTAAAGATCGATAATGTCATATTTTTGGATGCCCTGCGGAGGGAACTGACAGCGATCGATAGTTGGATTTTGGCCCTTCGCTCCATTGGTGATGCCCAACGTCAGGTATTTGATCATTTACGCAACGGCCTTACTCTAACGAACGAGGCGCTGGAATATATCAGGGTTTTGCTGAGCAATTCGTCGAGGATATTTTCATCCAGGGAATCAAACGAACCGAGCATTGTTTATTGGGAATTACGGGCGATCGGCCATTATCTCTCAAACAAATTCACTTTGTTGATCGGTTATTATGACCTGATGAGATCGGATCCACCGATGGCGGCGAAGCACATATCCAGAATAATTAAACATCTTAAAGACTATATTTCCATCACGGAAACGAATCCATTCACATTTTTGCCGGAAATAGTCGCGGGCCTCGGTGGCTGGATATTGACAAAAGAGGCTGGGCGGTTCCTTGCAGCGGGCGTCCCTGCATGGCTCTATCCGCTCATCGAGAACATGATCCAGAACGCCATTAGGGATCATTTGAAAAAAGATGGCGAATTTGAAGGAATGATCGGAATGATATCAGGCGGCCATCTCTCGTCAAGCACACCGCAACCGGTAAAGGCCGATCCGGCGAAATGGAGCGTCATCTTTGTCAAAGACAATGGAAACGGGATACCAGATGACATCAGGCCAAAGATATTCGTTGAGCGGGTACACGCAGACACAAGCACACACGGAAACGGCGAGGGATTATGGAATTCTTTCCAATTGCTTACAAGAAGGGGCGGCCATATTTGGTTCGATACCGTTGTGGGGGTTGGGACGACGTTCTATGTGGCCTTGCCGGCTGGGCCGGGCGGCTTTGTAAGTGAAGGTGGAGATAGCGGAGGAGATGCGGCCGGTCAAGACACGAGCGACCTTTTATCTGCCGAGAGCGCAATGTTGGGGGGCGCACAATACGGGCTCGACATGCAGGACACCGCCGCTGGCATGGGCCCGCCGGTCATGCCGATGCCAATGGTCCCAAGGATTAGGTAAATGTTTGTCATCCTGACCCGCCAACGTTTTAGTGGCGGGAACATTTGGGGTCAGGCTTAACTTTTTAACTTTTATGTATTATAG
>ORJL010987855.1_pt1 | contig 26419 bp, 28 predicted proteins | sample 1779941 | NCBI WGS metagenome assembly ORJL01 (sample SAMEA104232317, study PRJEB22302) | groundwater metagenome | biome: forest; feature: aquifer; material: groundwater | place: USA | collected 2011-08-07 | depth 5.8 m
GAAATGGATATTAAAAACTCTCAGGACCAATATTACGGCGAAGCCTTTAATTTTGCTACGATAGTCTCGTCAATAGATAAGAACAAACTTTTGGAAGGCGAAAAACTTGGTGATGAAGCCCCGATTATAAAATTAGTTAACCTTATAATAATACAGGCAGTCCAGTTAAAGGCTTCGGATATTCATATTGAACCCGAAGAAAAGATTTTAAATATTCGCTACCGCATAGATGGCAAATTACATCGCCAGCATTCTGTGCCGCATGATTTAGCCGGAGCGGTAATCGCAAGGTTTAAAGTTATGTCGGGCCTTGATATTGCCGAGAAGCGCCTGCCTCAGGACGGAAGAATTTTGATGAAAATGGGCAACAAAGAGATAGATTTTCGTGTTTCAACCTGCCCTACGGTGCATGGCGAGAATGTTGTATTAAGGATTTTGGATAAGAGCGGATTAGTTTTGGGCCTAGAGTCTTTAGGATTCCCTACCCATGAGTTTACTTTATTCAAAGAGTTATTAACTTCTCCTTATGGCATAATTCTGGTTACCGGGCCTACTGGTTCCGGGAAAACCACGACTCTTTATTCGTCCTTACAGTTGTTAAATAAGGAAGACGTTAACATCATGACGGTTGAAGACCCGGTAGAATATCAATTTCCCGGCATGCGGCAGGTGCATGTTAATGTTAAGGCGGGGCTTACCTTTGCTTCGGCTTTGCGTTCTTTCTTAAGGCAGGACCCGAATATTATAATGGTAGGTGAAATTCGCGACAAAGAAACCGCAGAAATTGCAGTCCAGGCAGCCCTTACCGGGCATTTAGTCTTTTCAACCCTGCATACCAATGATTCACCGACTGCGTTTACGCGTTTAATAGATATGGGGATAGAGCCGTTTTTGGTTTCTTCTTCGCTTTTAGGCGTGCTTGCGCAAAGGTTAGTGCGTAAAGTTTGCGATAAGTGTAAAGAATATTATGCGCCTCCTCCGGAATTATTGAAGAGTTTTGGTTTAGCAAATAAAGTGGGTAGTGATATTAAGTTTAGCCGGGGAAAGGGATGCAAGTTATGTAATAATAGCGGGTACCGTGGTAGAGTGGGTATTTATGAATTATTAAGAGTCAGCACAAAAATGCAAGAATTGGTTTTAAGAAAGGCATCTGCCGATGATATGCGTAATTTAGCTATCAAGGAAGGTATGAATACTTTAAGAATGGCAGCTCTTGATAAACTTGTAGCCGGGATTATTACTCCTGAAGAAGTTGTCCGGGTTACTTTAGAGGCAGGAGGATAGTAATTTAGCTTGAAAAAGTATAATTTTTTGTTATTCTATTATTAAGGTATAAAACAATAAACACCCGGATGCGCATGTTCGTTCGGTATACGCTAACTGCGTAAAAGAGGAGGTGTAGGAATGGGTAATTGGAAAGAGAATAAGACTGTAGCAGTTGTTGCTGGAGTTGTGGTGGTTATTACTTTAGTTTTGATTATAAAAGGTTTTATGGGTAATAAAGTTGGTGCTCCAGTGCTTACTTCGGAAGAAGCGGCACAGGTTGCGGTAGAAGAAGCTAAACTCCAGAAGGGGGGGCGTTAATGAATTCTAAAAGAGGTTTTACTTTAGTTGAATTAATGGTCGTAGTTGCCATTATCGGTGTGCTGGGCACAGCGTTGTTGCCTCAGGTTACTGGATTAGTGGAAAAGGCCAAAGCATCCAAGATTATAAGTTTGGTAGATACTTTAAGAACTGCTTGCGCTGGGTATTATTCAGATGTTGGCGCTTATCCTTATGAATATGCCGCGCCTACTTATACCGGAGCAGGTAACCATAGGCTCTCTATAGCACAGCCTACGATTTCAGCTTGGGCAGGGCCGTATTTGCATACTATTTTGAGCTGGGGTGATAATCCATATGTAAACCTGATCTTGGTTTATTCTAACATCAATAACTGGTATACTGCTTTGGGTACTGCAGGATTTGACTTGGATAATGATGGGACTACTGATACTGCTTCTAACGCAGGTAATTTTGTTGTGTTTTACAGCATTCCTTTAACTGTCGCGCAAAGAGTCAATAATTTGATTGACGGCGATACTACTACAAATGCAAACTGGATGACACAAGGCCAGGTAGAGTATAGAAATAGCGCCTATCTTAGCGTTTATTTACAAGGTGGTAGATAAAATATCAACGAATCTTAAGCATTAATCTAAATATCCCCCTTTCATTTAACCGGGAGGGGGATATTTAGTTTTAGCCCATGAAAAAATACGGGTATACCCTAACAGAATTAATTGTCGCCATTGCTATTATTGCGGTGGTATCAAGCTCTGCGATAGTATCGTTTTCGTTATTAGGTTCACGACAGTTAGATGCGGATGCGCGCAGAATTGTTTTTGATATGGGCTGGGCAAGAGAATTATCTTCGGCGGGCCATCAGAATTATATAATTGACTTCGATTTAATTAATGAAAGGTATATAATTTATCGTAATAGCGTAGGCCCGGGAAATGAAATTAAGAGGCAAAAGTTAAGCGTGGATTTGTCTTCGGTTGCGCCTTTGCCGGCGCAGATACAATTTAGTTATCCTAAGGGTACAGCCCAAACTAAAGATATCATATTAAATCATCAAGGTAAAACTAAACAGATAAGCGTTTTTGCGCAAACCGGATATGCAAAAATACAGTAAGATAAAAGGGTTTACGATAATTGAAGTTGCGGTATCTATTGCCGTGCTCTCGGTAATTTTAGGCGGTGTATTGGGTATGTTTTGGCAAGGCGAGCTTTCTTTAAAGAAAAGCCGGGAAAATATCGCGGCTTATAATTTGGCCAGAGAAAGGTTGGAAGAATATAGTGATGTATCGCTGCCTGTCAATGGCACTGCTACCGAAGATTATAATTCAATTACGGATTATCCCCAGTTTAAACGCGTAACTGTTGTTTCGGACTATGCGTATCCGGGCGAATTAAAAAGGATCAATGTTACGATTTATTGGAACGCGGATTTAAGTATGTTGTCTTTTGAAACATTAAAGGCAGATTATTGATGACATTTACTATGTTAAAGTTAAGGCGTGCATTTACATTAGTTGAAATTATGGTTGCTTTGGCAGTATTGTCTTTGGTTACTGCTTCTTCAACCGGAATTTATTTTTCGATGCAGCAGTCTTGGCAGAGACAGAGTGCTTTTCTTGACCTCATTCAGAATATCCGCTGGTCGGAGGAATTTATTTCTAATGAAATCCGCGCTACTGATACAGTTAATGTTTTAGCCGGTGGCGATAGATTATGGTTTAATCTGGATACTAATTCCGATAATATTTCGGATACTCAAGTTTGGTATTGGAGGGGAGATTCAGGCTCTGATACCGCAGGCTTAGGCGACAGGACCTATCTATATAGAGGAACGGGTAATAATATTAACCAGGCTTACCTTTCGCGCCAACAGTTGGCTAATTTTATTATTGATAATTCAAACGGGAATGATATTTTTGTTGATGCAGGCGGGTTACTTACCGTAGAGTTAACCGCGAGCAAAAATAACCGTAATTATAATTTAAGAAATAAGATCCGGACTAGGAATTAATACATGAATAAAGGCCAAGCCATATTATTAGTTTTATTCCTTGTGTTGATTATAGGGATATTATCCGCGGCTTTATCCAGTATGTGGCAGTCTGAGATTAATACGCGCACTCTCGGCCGTGATAGTTTAACTGCGTTTTATATGGCACAATCCGGGTTAGAAGAAGCAAAAATATGGGCAAGGCGCAATCCGGATTCCGGAAGTTGGCCGTCTTTGCCTTATGATAGCGGATGGGTTAATTTTACCGGTGGCCGTTACAGGTTTTTTGTTGAAGATTCAGGCGGGCTTAACCGCCGCATTTATAACCGTGGGCAAAAACTTGATTCAGCAGGAAATGTAGCAGCTGAAAGGCAAATAAGCCTGGATGTTTCGGGCATAGAAAATCCTTTTCTAAATCCTGCGGATGATCAGCAGGTTAGTTTTAGTTGGAGAGAAATCTAATTATGCCGAATTATAACTATACAGCCCGGGATGAAAGCGGAAAGCTTATCCGCGCAAGTATTATGGCTGACAGCGAAACAGAGCTGGCTACTAAGATAGGTAATTTAGGGCTTTTTCTCATAAATTCTAAGGTAGCTACCGGAGAAAATAGCGTAGGCCCGGGAAGATTTTCTAATTTGAAAGCCAAAGAAGTACTTGATTTTACAATACATCTTTCGACCATGCTTAATGCCGGAGTATCATTAGTGGATAGCCTGCGGGATTTGGCTAAAGATGCTACTACCGGTGATATCAGGAAGGTTATTGAGGATATACGGCATCGAGTTGAATCCGGGACATCTTTAAAAGAAGCGTTAGCCGCTCATGGGCGGTCTTTCTCCCTTCTTTATTTGTCTATTGTCGGCGCAGGCGAAAATACAGGTAAACTTTCTTCATGCTTGTCGGATTTAGCCGGTTTACTTGAGTGGAAACTGGAGTTAAGGGCGAAAGTAAAAGAAGCCGCTACTTACCCCATTATTTTATTTTCAGTTATGGTGTTGGTTGTGATTATATTAGTAGTTAAGGTAATACCGACTTTTGAGCCTATATTCGAACAAGCTGGGGCAAAATTGCCCTTGCCAACCCAAGTTGTTATGGGTTTAAGCCGGGCTATACGGCAATATTGGTATGTGTTTATTATTGGCATAGGTTCGTTAATTACCGGATATAAATCTTATTACGCGACTGCCTCCGGCAGGTTGCTTATTGACCGCTTGAAATTAAAAATGCCGCTATTGGGAACTTTGATGAGCAAGGTAGCTTTATCAAGATTCTGCCATACTTTTTCTTTGGCTTTAAAGTCAGGGGTTAATGTTATTGCTGCTTTGGATATGTCCGGGCAAGTTATTGGCAATGTATTTCTAGAATCAGCGGTTAAGAAATCACGTGATCTGGTAAATGTCGGAGAGAAAATATCGGTTGCTTTACAATCAAGCGGAGATTTTCCTCCTTTGATTATACGCATGATTGCCGTAGGCGAGCAAAGCGGTTCTCTGGTGCAGACTCTTGAGAAAGTAAATCAGTTTTATGACCGTGAGGTCCCTGCGACTATCCGTAAGATTTTTGCTTTATTTGAACCGATGATGATTGTTTTTATGGGTGTGGTGGTAGGAGGCATTGCTTTATCTATATTCATGCCAATGTTCCAGATGGCGGATATAATGGGTAAATAAAAATGGTAAAATCATTAGGTATAGATATCGGCAGCAGGTATGTAAAATTAGTGGAAATAGAAATAAAGGCAAAGCCGGTTCTTCTGAATACTTTTATTTTTCAGACCCCTTATTTAGAAGCCCCTGGCCCCGGTGGGCGTAAAAAAATAGACGGGAAATTATTTTGGCAGGAAATAACCTCAAGGATCTCGCCTGCGCATCTTAAAAATCATACTATATCCGTGAGCCTCCCGAATATTTCCACCATGACAATTTATCTTTTATTGCCTAAAATGGGCAGGTCAGAATTGGCGGCTGTGGCAATAAACGAGGCGCGCAGGAAAATGATACCTGCTTCAGGCCCGGAACACGTTTTTGAATGGATGTATTTGGGGGATAAAACCGTATCCAATATTGTTAAATCTGAGGTTTTAGTTGTCAGGGCAGAAAAGCAGTTTATAAATGAGATTATTGATTTATTTAAGGCTGAGCAGTTGACCCCTGAATTTATATCTCCGCTGTATTGTGCTTTACCGGCAACTCTGCCAAAGGATTCCTGGAAAAAAGACCTGGATGTAACTTTTGTAGATTTCGGAGAGGAATGCTTAAGTATATCTGTTTGTAAAGAAGGAAAGGTTGCTTTAGTTAGAAATGTAGGCTATGGCATCAGGGATATAATTCAGGATTTTGTCCGTCAGACCGGTAACTCCGAAGGAGTAGTCCGAAATGTTATAGAGTTAGAAGGTATCCCGAAAGTAGATTTTGATTTGACGGATAAGGTTGCTGTGGCAGAAGAAATCATGCGTCAAAAATACGAGATCAGCGGAAATTATTCTACGGAGAAACCGAAAATATTGCCTCTTGAATTAACGATGCTTTGGCAGACGCATGTTGAACGCGTTGTCCATGAAATGCGCAGGTCTTTTGTTTATTATAAAGATCAATCCGCCGGCAGGCGGGTAGAATATATATATTTCTTGGGCGGCGCCAGCCAGATAAAGAATTTTGTAACGACAGTTTCTTCTTCTATTAGAGGAGACAGCAAAGTTATAGATACCATTGCCGGTGACCCTGCGTTTGCCTCAGCGGCAAGCCTTGCATTAATTAACTATTCAGAATTAAAAATAAATGAATTTATTAATTTTCTCCCGCTGGAGATTAAGAAACAGAAAACCGTTGGTTTAAGGCGTTTTATAATTCTGGCCTCGGCTATCGGGTTATTAATTTTCTTAGGCATTGCTTTAGTGAATTTATTTTTTATGAACAAACTAAGCACGGCATCCGTTAAAAAACTGGATGCGGAATTGAGTAAAGTTTCGGCAATAGTATCGGATTTAAGAAATTTAAGCGCTAAGGAATCTAAAGTGCGGGCATTATCCGGACAAATTGATGACGTCCTGCGTAAACGGCATAATTTTTATCCGATTTTGGTGGGTTTAGTTAAAGCTATCCCAAAAGAAATAGTGCTTACTCGGATTAATCTTGGGCAGGGAACTGCTAAGGCTGGCTCAGGATTGCCGGCAGGCATGATGCAGGATGAGCCAAACTCCTCCGAAGAGCAAACTGTTTATTCAATGCAGTTGGCTGCCGAGATATTTGCCGATTATGAAGAAGCCAAGGCAAAAATTGAAGCTTTTCAAAAAACCTTAAGTTCTTTGCCTTATTTCTCCAATATCACAGCTACTCCTTTAAGGCTTGAAAAAATAATTCCTTCGGTAAGATCCGGGCAGAAGGATGGTTTAAGGCTCACCACTGAACAATTAAGAAAGTTTACCCTGACATTGCAACTAAAATTAGATGAGCAAAAATAATATTTATATAAACTCAGGCTTGGCTATAGCAATTATTATCGCGTCTTCTTTGTTGGCGTGGCAGATAAATTTAAAACTTAATTTATCCAGTTCTTTTGCGGCAAAATCAAAGGAGTTAAAGAAAAGCCTGGCTTCGCAAAAACATCTGGAGAAGCTTAAAACCGAATTGGAATTGTTGGAGGTAAAAGAAAAGGCTTTAAATAGAATGATTCCGGAAGGCGAAACCCAGCCTTTAAGGTTAATAAAAGCAATAGTAAGGTTAGGCAATGAGATAGGCATAAAAAAAATTGATTTCGATGTTAAGCCTCTTTCAGCTACAGGCGTTTTGGGGCAAGGTAATGATGTTGTCGGCGAAGAAGGGGTCAAGAGGTTATATTTTAAGATGAATTGTGAAGGTACTTTTATTCAATTCCTGAAATTTCTAAATAAATTGATGAATATGGATAGGATAGTTGAAGTACGTGGAGTAAAAATAGAGGGAGTAAAGGATATTTTGCCTTATCAAAAGATCAGCCTGGAGTTGGCCGCGTACTCATTTTAAGGGAATAAAAAAGTCTTGACAAGAATATCGGGTATGTTAAAATTTATCTAATTCAAGGAGGTGTGATAATGAACAAAAAAGGTTTTACCATGATTGAATTGATTATGGTTATTGTTATCATCGGTATTTTGGCAGCAGTCGCTATCCCGAGATTTATCGATTTACAATCTAATGCCGAGCAGGCAGCATGCGACGCAAGCGTCGGTGCGATGAGAGCAGCTTTATCAAACTATTATGCACGTAGGGCTTTAGCCGGCGCAGCAGGATTTCCTTCAAGCTTACATTCTGCTTCGTTTCTTCCGTATTTAACCGCGGGTACTTTGCCGAGATGTGCTGATGGTGTTGAATATAATGGTCTTTATACTCCTGCAACTGGTGTTTTGAATACACATACTCATCCATAAATTACGAAATTTGTAATTAAAAATTCATCCCGCATCTTTAGAAATAAAGGTGCGGGATTTTTTTAGCCTTTATGCTTAATGACACTCAAAATAAACTCGCCGTAATTATTCTATTTTTGTTTTCCATATTCCTTTATTTTAATTCTCTGGGGAATGGCTTCATATTTGATGATCTGCATACTATTCCTGATAATCTTTATATAAAAGACCCCGGGTACATTCACCTTTTTTTTAAAGGCTTTTATACTTCGGTCAGTGATTTGCCTAAAGGCATGCTGCGCCCGCTTTTGATGATTACCTTTGTTTTTAACTATATGTTTAGCGGGCTCAACCCTTTAGGTTACCACTTGGTTAATATTTTGGTCCATTTTCTTAATGGCCTGCTTTTATATTTAGTTATTCGTATCTTTAATAAGAATACCCCTTTTGGGTTGGGCCTGTTTTTGAGTTTATTATTTATTGCCCATCCTTTGAATACTGAAGCGGTAAATTATATCTCCTGCCGCTCGGATCTTTTAGTAACTTTTTTTGTTTTGTCAGCAATCTTTTGCTATTCGCGCAAAAATAACCTAGCCGCGTTATTCTTGTATATTTTGGCTTTGCTTACTAAAGAGTCTGCTTTGGTATTTTTAATATTAGCTGTGTCGTATGACTTTATTTATAGGCAAACATCTAAAACAAAACCAATTACAAGAAACAGTATAATATTTTATTCCGGGTTAGTTATTTTAACTTGTTTTTATTGGTTTTGGCGGATGGAGGCGTTCCATTTTGGCATCAAAGCTATTACCGACAACCCGTTACGCAGTTTTTGGTCGAATGCATTATTGCAGTCTGTAATCTCGGTTTTTTATTTGAGGCTTTTTATATGGCCTTATCCGTTAAATCTTCATCATGCCTTTGCGGATTATGCTACAGTATTTAATCCGATAGTTTTCTTTTCTTTGGTGTTTATATTTATATGTTTTATTTTGATATTCGTATGCCGTAGAAAATACCCTCTTCTAAGTTTTGGTATATCCTGGTATTTAATTTGCCTTAGCCCTAAATTTTATGCGGTTTTACATTTCCCGGCGATGGAACATCATTCATACTTGCCGAGTGTGGGAATTTATTTTGTTCTCGGAGTTATTTTATTGAAAATTTACCGTAAATTTAAGAAGCTATTTATTTATTTTAGTGTTTTAACATTGGGGATATTTGCTATTTTGGTCTGGGTTCGTAATTACGAATGGTCAGATCCGGTTAGGTTTTACGAGGTGGCTGTTAAAAGAAGCCCTAATTCTGCGGTTGCGCATAATAATCTCGGTATTGAATACTTAAAAAAAGATTTTATGGATTTTGCCGAGAAAGAATTTAAAGCTGCATTGTCACTTTCCAATTCTGTGGATATACAGGTGAACTGCCGGATAAATTTATCGCGTATTTACGCTAATAAAGAAGATTATGATTTGGCGGTTAAGGTATTGAATGATGCATTAACTATAAAGAATGATTTCTATAAGATTTATCAGGCCCTAGGGTTTATTTATATTCAGAAACAGGATAAGGAAAGGGCAAAAGAAGTATGGTTAAAAGGCCTGAGGTTTAATCCTTATTCGTCAGGGCTGTTGGATAATTTAGGGGTATTGGCCTTAGAAAAGAATAACCTGGAAGAAGCAAAAATGTATTTTCAATCTGCTATAAGTAATATGCCGGATGATTTTACGGCGCATTTTGGCCTGGGAGAAGTTTTAGAATGGAGCGGTGATATTGACGGTGCAGTTAAGGAATATGAGAAATCCGTAAGTTTAAACCCTGCTTATTCCCATGCGCATTATGCTTTAGCCGCTCTGTATTTAAGACAATCTGACCGGCGTGCACTCTGGCATCTTAAGGAAACAGTCAGGATAGCTCCGGATTTTGCCCAGGCACACAATGATTTGGCCGTACTTTATGCATCTTTAATCCCGCCTAAAATAGATTTAGCCGTAGAACATGCAAAAAAAGCTTTAAGCTTAGGGTACGCTGTTGATGAAGAGTTTTTAAAGATATTAAATCTTCCGGAATTTTCCAAAGATAAATATTAAGGGTAGGTTCTTCTTCTTTCCTTAACGAACATGCTTTTTTCGAAAGTTCTCTGGCAGTAATTCCTTAAATCCGAGGTGAGTTGTATAATTTGGGCCGGGTTGGTAAAGGGGTAGTGTTCGTTTGTGGTAACTCCGATGCTTATGTATAACAGGGGGATTTTAAGTATGTCTCCGTTTCTGGCCTTCAGTAAAATATGGCCTCGTTTTTTATCTTCGGCATCATAAAAAGAAGAAACCCCCACATCAAAATCTGAAATAATCTTATTTGCCATCGGTTCTATGGAATCTACATAAGTAATGATCGTAAAATTATCATTTTGCGGGTGTGCGATATAATCCGAAGGGCTGCCCAGGCTAGTTATGGCATTTAAAATAATAGTCGCAGTAAAACGTAATACTTCGTCGCCTTTTGCGAAGCCGTAGCGTAAGTTAAATTCCTTGAATTTGTTTATATCCAGGGCATATACGGCAAAAGTATCTTTGGCATTAATCCTTTTTTGCAACTCTTTCCATAAGCTATTTTGCCCCGGGAACTTTGTTATCGGGTTTAAATCCTGCTGCCTTGATATGCGGTGCAGGGAAAGCCGCACCTTGATCAGGAGTTCTTCTTCTACGGAATAATTATTGATGTAATCGTCGCCTCCGGCGTAGATGATCTTTGCTTTACTGGAAATGTCCCTGTCGTTTAAAATAAATATTACCGGGGTATAGAGGAATTTAGGGTTTTTGCGTAAAACCTTGCAGAAATCCGCCCCGTTTATATGGCTGGATTTAAAATCGCAGATAATAATTTCCGGGTTATCGTTTTCTATACCGGATAAAGCCTGATCTTGAGTGCCGTAGGCTTTAACTTCAAAGTTTGCTCCGTTAAGCATAAGGACCATGTAGTTTTGGAGATTGGCATCTTCAACTACTATGGATATTTTAGTGCGTTTTTCCCCGGTTATGATGTCCATGTATTAAATTATATCAGATTTCTTTAATAAAAAAAGTATGTTTTTTGGATTCTTTTTGTTACAATATCAATATGAATATAGAAGTTATTATCCCGGCTTATAATGAAGCAGGCAATATTTGTTCTGTTATAAATGGAATAAAGGGCTCTTTGGGTAAGGATTGCCATATTACCGTTGTTGATGATTTCTCGGGAGATAATACTTCCTCAAAAGCTATTGAATTAGGGGCAAAAGTAATAAGGCATCCTTATCGCATGGGTAACGGAGCCAGTATCAAGACAGGTATAAGAAATTCTTCTGCGGATATCTTAATACTTATGGATGCCGATGGCCAACACAACCCGGAAGATATTAATGCGCTTCTTAAATATATACCCGAATATGATATGGTGATAGGCGCAAGGGATTTTTCTAAGTTTAGCCTCCGTAATCTCGCCAATATCATTTATAATATTTTCGCGAACTACATAACGCATTTCAGGATTCTGGATCTTACTTCTGGTTTTCGGGTAGTGAAAAGAAATATTGCGGTTAAATTTCTTTATCTTCTTCCGAATGGTTTTTCTTATCCTACCACAATAACTTTAGGTTTTTTAAAGACCGGCCGGGCCATAAAGTATGTACCTATAAAATCCGGGGTGCGGCTTAAAGGTAAAAGTAGCATCAATATTTTAACCGATGGGACAAAGTTTTTTATTATAATCGCCAAGATCGCTACTTTTTTCTCGCCTTTTCGCGTATTTTTACCGGTGAGTTTGGTTTTCTTCCTAAGCGGGCTACTGTATTATCTATATACTTATTTTACCCAGCATCGGTTTACCAACATGGCAGTTTTTCTTTTGTCTAATTCTGTGCTGATATTTATGCTGGGACTTGTTTCGGAACAGGTCAGTCAGTTAAGGATGGATCAAACCGAGAACGCTCCTGCCGACAAAAAACAATAATGAACATACTGCTATTCGCCTGGAATTTTCCTCCTAAAACCGGCGGGCTGGAGAGTGTGGTATATAATTTGTACAGCCGCCTGAAGAATAAGCATGCCCTGTTTACTGTTACGATCCATAACGCCAAACTTTCCAGCCCGGGCGAACGTATTTACCGTTCGTGTTTCTCTATTTTCCCACTCTATCTAATTTATGCTTTGATTAAAGGGGCTTGGATTATTCATAAAGAGAACGTCGAAGTAATATTTTCGGCAAGCGGTGCTACTGCAGTGGCTGCGGTGATATTGGGAAGGGTGTTTAAAAAGAAAGTTATTACGCATGTCTTTGGGCTGGATGTTATTTACCCGAATAAAATATACCAATGGCTGGTACGCAAGTTTTTAGTGAAAAGTAATGCCGTAATTTCGATATGTAATTTTACTAAAAATGAGCTTGTAAAAAGAGGGATGCCCCCTGAAGCGGTGCATATTATTCACCCGGGTATAGACGAAACTTTCTTTAAAAACGAATTCTCCAAAATATCTTTAAAGGAAAAATACGGATTTTTAAACCGCCCTGTTTTATTAAGTGCCTGTCGTCTGGCGAAGAGAAAGGGCATCCCGGAATTTATCGATAATTCTTTGGTGCAAATAGTCAAGGAAATTCCGGATATTGTCTATCTTATCGCAGGAGATAATCCTAAAGATTCTTTGTCACATCGGGAAGATGTCGCATCACAAATAAAAGACGTTATTTGTAAAAATAGCCTGGGGTACAATGTGAAATTTTTTGGCAAGGTGAGCGGATTGACTTTGCGCGAGCTATATTGTTTATCGGATATTTTTATACTGCCTGTTATCGATATTCCCGGTGATGTAGAGGGTTTCGGCCTTACTTTTATCGAAGCCAATGCATATGGCTGTCCGGCTATCGGAACAAGGGCAGGCGGTATTCCTGAGGCTATTGAAGACGGTAAAAGCGGTATTATTGTCGACCCGGGGGATTATACCGGTTTTACAAAGGCGGTAATAAGCTTAGTCGGAGATCGTCCTAAATATGAGCAGTTATCATCGTATGCCCTAAAACGCGCGCGGACTGATTTTAACTGGGATAATATTATATTGAAGTACGACAGTCTTATAAGAATGATAAAGTAAAATGAATACGCCGCAGTGGGAACAGGTTTACGCGAATTTAAGGCGGGATATGGGGTTAAGAGAAAAAAGGATCCGTATGTTTTCTTTTAGCCCAAGGTCTCGTATTCTTGAGTTGGGTTGCGGCGACGGGTTAAACTTAGAAATAATGCATAAACTCGGTTACAAAAATGTTTTCGGGTTAGATTATTCTTTTGATTTGTTAAAGCGCATAAAAGGCATCCCGGTGTTATTGGCAGACGCATGTAAAACCGGATTTACCGCGAATAGTTTCGATGTTGTTTTTATTGATAGTTTCCTTCATCATTTAGAAAGCCCGGGTGAATGCCTCCAGGAAATAAAACGAATACTAAAGCCAAAAGGCCTGCTTTGTTTTATGGAGCCGCGGAATTCTTTTATAAGAACGGTCTTGGATTGGTTGACTTTTTTACCGGTTTTACAGTTTTTGCCGTTTTTTAAAAATAGAAGTATTTCTTTGAAAGAGGAGTATGGAGTTTACCGGAAATGGCTTAAAACGCATAAAGAATTTATGGTTTTGCTGAAAAACAGCGGGTTTAAGGTATTATTTCTAAGAAATGGATTAATAGGTTTTTTTGTCAAGAGTACCAACGGCTAGGATGAATTTAATTTGCTTGACATAATCCGGCAGTATTTTATAATCTAGCTGTAGGAATAATATAAGTTTTAATTCCGAACTTATTCTGGCTGCGATATTTAGGAGTAAGAAAAGGGATCCAGATTATCTATTCATTTAAGAGAGGTATTTATGGCAAGAGTTTTGGTCGTTGATGATGCTATTTTTATGCGTCAGATGCTTACAAAGATACTGGTAGCTGAAGGCCATGAAGTATGTGCTGAGGCAGCAAATGCCAAAGAGGCAGTGGAGAAATATAAGCAAGTTAAGCCTGATTTGGTGACTATGGATATTGTTATGCCGTTAATGGATGAATTAGACGGTATAGGCGCAGTAAGAGAGATTGTTAAGTATGACTCTCAGGCCAAAATTGTTGTAGTCTCGGCCATGGGCCAACAATCATTGGTAGTTGAGGCAATACGCGCCGGGGCTAAAGATTTTGTAAGCAAGCCTGTCCAGGGCGCGCGTTTGATGGAAGTTTTGCGTAATATACTTAAATAACTCGCCGTTTCTAATCTTGGGGGTCAGTAGCGTATGGGTGAAGAATTAGTCTTAACTGATGTCCAGAGAGATGCCCTTAAAGAAATAGGTAATATTTGTGCAGGTAATGCCGCTACAGTCCTTTCCCAGTTACTCAATCGAAAAATCACTATTGATGTACCAAGAATACTTATAGTCCCAATCGAGCAGGTCCCTAGTGTTGTAGGCGGGTCAGAGGCCATGGTCGCCGGATTGGTTTTGCGTGTTTTTGGCGATATACCAAATACTATAGTATTTATTTTTTCTCAACGCGATGCCAAAGTCTTATCTTCTTTTATGACCGGAAAATCCATGACCGAAAGCAAAGTTATCACCGATATCGAGCGTTCGGCATTAAAAGAAGTCGGGCTTATCTTGGCCAATGCTTATTTAGGGGCATTAAGCAGTTTTGTAGGCCTAGGGATGGTTCCGGCTGCGCCTGAACTTATTTTAGATATGGCCGGCGCCATAGTTGATTATATCCTTATTGAATTAAGTTGCCAATCCGAATACGCCCTTTTGATTGAATCCGAGTTTACAGAACCTTCTGCGTCAGTAAAAGGCCACTTTTTTATTATTCCTGATCCTGCCGGATTAGAGGTAATGCTTAAGGCAATAGATAAAACATAATCATGGAAGAAAGCTACAGAGAATTATTTATTTCCGAATCCCAGGAATACCTTAACATCATCGGCAAAAGCCTGGTGGTTATTGAGGAGAACCCTGCGGATCTGCCTGCTTTGAATGAAGTTTTTAGGTGCATGCATACTTTAAAAGGTATGTCTGCCACCATGGGTTTCGATAAACTCGCCCAGCTTTCACACCAAATGGAAGATCTCCTCGATGAATTGCGCAGCCAAAGGCGTAAGATGACAACGGAAATTATGGATGCTTTGTTTGCTTCCGTAGATATCCTGGAGCAGCTTCTTGAAGATATTAAGCTTAAACGTGAATCGACAATCGATATTTTAGTTTGTATGCAGGATTTGAAAAAATTAGTTGACGGTAAAGTGGTTTCCAAAGAAGAAAAGGTATCTGAAGCAAAAGGGAAGGAAGAGGGGGCTGAACATTCTGAGGCCGTTGATTTAAGCGAACAGGAAATTAAACGCATCCGGGACTTAAAGTTTAATGCTTTCGGCATCAAGATTAAATTGGTTAAAGATTGCGTAATGAAAGAAGCCAGGGCTTTTTTGGTTTTAACCAGCCTTAGGCGCAATGGAGAGGTAATCAGGACTATCCCGGATGAAGATAATTTAAAGGGCGGTAAGTTTGATTTGGAATTTTCGGTTATTTTTGCAACTAAAGAAAACCGCGATACGGTTATGCAGGATTTAGCGGTTATATCCGATTTAGAAAATGTTAGTGTTGTTCCTATTGAGACCTTAGATAAAGCGAAAGCGCCTGCCGCCGCACCAACCGCTCCTACATATATTAAGAAGATCCAGAATATGCGGATTTCCGTTGAGAGGCTGGATAAAATAATGAATTTAATGGGAGAGTTGACCATTGCCAAGATCAGGCTTGTGCAGATTGTGCAATCTTCTCAATTTGATTCTTTGGAGGAGGTAACTTTTAGCGTAGACCATTTGACCGCTGCCCTTCAGGATGAAATTATTCAAACCAGGCTTTTGCCCGTGGCTTATGTCCTTGATGCTTTTCCCAGAGTGGTCAGGGATCTGGCAAAAAAACAAAATAAAGATGTTGAATTGGAAATAGTCGGAAGTGAAATAGAATTGGACAGGGTGGTTTTGGATGAGATAGGCGATCTTTTAGTGCATTTAGTCAGGAATGCTATTGATCATGGCCTTGAGAGTTCCCAGGAAAGAAAGGCGAAAGGCAAGAAGCTGCAAGGAAATTTGTCTATTAAGATAAGCAGGCAGAAGGGCCAGATTTTTATTGAGGTTATTGATAACGGAAGAGGCGTAGATTTTAATGCGGTAAAGAAAGTTGCCTTAAGCAAGGGTTTAATTACTGAGGAAGAGACAAAAGGGCTGGATGAAAAAAGAGTTTTAGACTTAATTGCCCTCCCGGGCTTTTCGACTGCTAAAGAAGTAACTGATATATCAGGCAGAGGCGTAGGTTTAGACGTAGTTAAATCTAAAATAGAGGCTTTAGGGGGAAGGCTTGAATTTGAAACTGAGCTTGGTGTAGGCAGCCGTTTTATCCTTACTTTGCCTTTGACTTTGGCAATTATTAAGGCCATGTTAGTTAAAGTGGAAAATGAGGTTTTTGCCGTGCCTCTAATGAATATACGCGAGACAATTAAAATAGAAGAGAGTGAGATAAAATTCTTACAAAGTTTTGAAGTTATCCGGGTTAGGGATGAAGTAATTCCTATTATCCGACTGCAGAAAGAAATGGAGATTCCTCTTTCCGGGGAGATTAAAAATCGTTTTGACCCTAGATTGTCCCTGGTAATAGTAGAATATGGCAAAAAGGCCTTAGGGTTAGTTGTAAGTCAGGTAATCGGAGAGCAGGATATTGTTGTTAAACCTTTGGGCTCTTTCGTAAAAAGGACCAAAGGTATTGCCGGTGCTACGATATTGGGTGATGGCAAGGTAGCTTTGATTTTGGACACGATGAGTTTGAAGTAAAGATGTTAATCTCCGCCTGCGTCGGAGTTTCGCTAAACCAAAACATGAGGTGCTCAAATGGCAGATATTCAAATTACTAGCGAACAAGAGGATGTGCTTAGGGAGTTAGGCAATATCGGAGCCGGTACCGCAGCTACAGCCTTAGGGCAGATTCTGAAAAAGAAAGTTATGATAAATGTGCCTAAGGTTACTTTGCTCAATGTAGAAAATGCAAGATCGGGTGAGTTTATGGTTACCCCTGACGAGATAAGTATTATTGTCGCGTCTAAGATATTGGGTACTTTAACAGGCGGGATGCTGGTTGTCTACTCGCATAAGAGCGCCCTTACTATGATTGATATTCTTCTTGGGCGGAAAATGGGTTCTACCGAATTATTTACGGTAATGGATGCATCGGCCTTGGCTGAGACTTCCCATATCCTTTGCAGTTCTTATGTAAATGCAGTGGGAGAATTCTTGGATTTACATCATCTTATACCTTCGATACCTCAGACCATAGTAGATAAGATTACAAAATTAGATAAAAGTTTAACTAAGAGATTTGTCGGTGAAGAGGTTACTTATATTCTACCTATTGAGAATCGTTTGATCATTGAAGATATAGAGTTGAATATATCCGTAAGTTTTTTACTGGAATATGAAAGCGTAAATAAAATCCTAAAAATAGTGGGGCTATGAACAAAGAAATTTTCGCGCTTGATATCGGAACACGCAAGGTAATGGGCATAATTGCCCGTAAAATTGACGATACCTTAGAGATTTTGGATGTAGAGGTCGCGGAACATCCGTCTCGCCCGATGTTTGATGGGCAGATCCATAGCATCGAAGAAGTTGCTAAGACCGTTAAGAAAATAAAAGATAAGCTGGAATCCAGGTCTAAGCTTAAACTTTCAAACGTAGGTGTTGCGGTTGCCGGAAGGAGCTTGATTACATATAAGAGCAAGGTGACCAAAGGTTTTGCCGATGAAGCAGAGATTACTTTAGGCATGGTTAGAGACCTGGAGCTTGAGGCAGTAGAAAAGATTATTTCTCAATCAGGGCATGACCCGTCTGAGTTTTATTGTGTAGGTTATAGCGCAATGTATTACGAATTAAACGGCCATCGGATATCTAATCTAGTCGGCCACCGGGGTAAAAACATATCTTCCGAAGTAATAGTTACTTTTTTACCGCGCGTAGTTTTGGATAGCATGTTTACGGTTTTAAAGAAAGCCGGGCTCCATCCTACAAATATAACTTTAGAGCCGATTGCGGCAATAAAAGCCATAATCCCCGAAGATATGCGTAATCTTAATATCGTATTGGTTGATATCGGAGCGGGGACTTCGGATCTGGCTTTGACTCGCGAAGGTTTTGTGTTTGCTTATGGTATGGTCCCTGAGGCAGGCGATGAAATTACCGAGAAACTTTCGGAGATTTTATTGACAGATTTTTCTACTACTGAACGCATAAAGAGGTCGTTGGCTGATAAAGAAAGGGTTGAATTTGAAGATATATGGGGCAATAAACATCGTTTAGATGCTTTAGAGATCAAGCAGGATTTAACTCCGGCAGTAAAGAAATTATCGGATTCCATTGCCCGCACAGGTAAAGAGTTAAACGGCGGCCTGCCTAATGCCGTTGTAGTTGTAGGCGGCGGAAGCCAAACTCCGGGGCTTATAGAGGCATTATCATCCAGCTTCGGGTTTGCTAATAAAGGTAAGGTTGGCATTCGTCTTCCGGGGGCAATAAAGGGGATAAAGGATAAGAGTGCAAAACTTACCGGCCCGGAAACAATTACTCCTATCGGTATTGCCATTATGACCGCGCATTCTTTAGGGCTAAAATTTATTGAGATTGAGGTAAACGATAAGAGATTTAAAATGTTGGATTTTCAGCAAAAAAAAGATATAATGGGGGCTCTGACTCTTTCCGGGGTTATAAATCACAAGCGGCTTTATCCGCGTCCCGGCATGGCAATGACTTGTGAACTTAACGGAGAGCTTAAGATTATTAAGGGGACGATGGGGGAGCCGGCAAAAGTATTATTGAACGGCAAAAGCATTTCTTCCTTATCAGAAAAAATAGATGACGGGGACAGGCTGGAGTTCGAGAATGCTATTGACGGTAGAGATGCCAGCGCTGTAATTAAGGATTTGGCTTCTTATTTAGAGGTTTCGGTGGTATTTAATAAAGAAATCTCTTTGGTCTCCCCTATGGTTTATATGCATGAGCAAGAGGTTGCGATGGACACCGCGGTTTGCGATAGGGCATCGATAAAGATTTACGAGCCTACAATTAAGTCAATTCTAAAGTCTAAGAAAATACCTCTTGAGAGTATTTCTGAGCGTCAAATCTTGGTAAATATTAATAATAACCCTAAAGTCCTTACTCAGCGCAACTTTACTCTGACTTTAAACGGTAAGCCCGCAGATTTAAGTACTGTTATTAAATCAAAGGATGTTATCGAGTTTTCTTTCCAAAATCCCACTTCTTATCGTATTAAAGATATCACGAACATCCCCGAAGGAACAACTGCTATGCATGTTAATGTTGATGGAAATGACCTGGAAATGACGATTGATGCGGCACAGGTTTACATGAATGGCAGCAGGGTTGCTTCCGATGAGTTTGTAATAGACGGAGCCGATATAAAAATTTATTATCCGAAAGATTGCAAAGTCTTCTTATCGGAAATCTTCCGCTATATACAGCTTGATCCGCAGAAATCATTAGGTAAGAAATTAAAAATATTGGTTAATGGAGATCCTGCAGGATTTACTACTCCGTTAACCGAAGGCGCAGAAGTAAGAATAATCTTTGAAGAAAGAAAGGCTGGTGGATAATGAAAATATATAATTATATGGAAGATGTGGTTAAGGATGAATTGGATAAATTACTTATTGATATAACCGATATTTGTAAATGTCAGAAGTGTAAATTTGATATGATGGTTTGGGCTTTAAATAGGTTGCCTCCTAAATATATTTTATCGGATAAGGGCAGGCTGTATACTAAGCTTACGGAGCAGGAAACACAATTCCGCGCTGATGTGATTAGAGAACTAACTAAAGCAATTTTGCATGTTGGCAGAAACCCCAGGCACTAAAGTTTATGGAGCATTTGGCAGAAATTAAAGTTAGTGACGAAGATGTAAAACGGATCATAGATTTTATTCATAAACAGAGGGGTTTGGATTTAAGTTCATACCGCGAGAATTTTTTCTTAAGGCGGTTAAGGGTACGTATGCTGGCGACAAAAATCGAGGAAGTAAAAAATTATATACACCTTATACAAAACAATCCGGAAGAATTTAATTTATTCCTGGATGCGCTATCGATCAATGTTACAGAGTTCTTCCGCGATATAGATGTCTTTGATGCTTTTGCCAAGTTTGTTATCCCCGAAGTAATTAAAAAGAAAGAGGGAACAGGCAATAAAGTCATAAGGATCTGGTCAGCGGCATGCGCTTATGGCCAGGAACCTTACTCTTTGGCTATACTTATGAAAGAAGCCCTCGGGGATAGAAAAGATTTTTTGGTGAAAATTTTAGGTACGGATATAGATGAAGAGGCTTTAGCCAAAGCCGAAAGCGGGGTTTATACGCTGGCTGATTTTAAAAAAATCAAGAAAGAAATCGTAGATAAATATTTTGTTTGTAAGGGGGAAGATAATTACCATGTATGTGATGAGATAAGGCGGATGGTTAAGTTCGAAAAATTTAACTTAATTAAAGACGCCCCGTTAAAATTTATGGATATTATTTTTTGCCGTAATGTAATGATTTATTTTAGCCATCAGCAACAGGATGAGCTGTTTAGTAAATTCTCCCAGGCCCTTCATTCTAAGGGGTACCTGGTTATAGGCAAAGTAGAGGCTACCTGGGACAGGGATTTATTTGTTCCGGTAAAACCAATGCAGAAAATTTATCAAAAGGTTAGTTAACATAGGAGGTAGGTAAAATGGCAAGAGTATTGATTGCGGATGATGCTTTGTTTATGCGCAAGATGCTTTCGGATATCCTTAAGAAAGAGGGTATTGAAATCTGCGGCGAAGCAGAAAATGGTAAGGATGCGGTGGAAAAGTTCGGCCAGTTAAAGCCGGATCTTGTGACTATGGATATTGTTATGCCTAAAATTGAAGAGATCGATGGCATAGGTGCGGTCAAGGAAATCATAAAGGTTGACCCGCAAGCTAAAATTATTATGGTTTCAGCTATGGGTCAACATTCTTTGGTGGTTGAAGCTATCCAGGCAGGGGCAAAAGACTTTGTCACTAAGCCGTTTCAGCCTTCAAGGGTCGTCGAAGCCGTAAGAAGAGTTTTAGGAGGGTAATGCAAACCGTGGCTGAAGCAGAAGCAATTATAGAAGTAGGCATGGCAGACTCTAAGGTTTCCAAAGCCCCAGTGAAATTAATAACCCGGGCTTTGGGTTCCTGCGTTGGCGTTGTTATCTATGATCCAAGCAGAAAATCCGGCGCAATGGCTCATTCCATGCTCCCGGATATAGATAAGGCAAGAATAAAGTCTAATCCCAGCCGTTTTGTGAATTCTGCCATAAATAACATTATAGAAGAGCTGGAGAAGAATGGCAGCCAGCGTTCCCGCTTGACAGCTAAACTTCTAGGCGGGGGGCAGATGTTCAGTTTTAATACTCCTGAAAGTACGTTAAATATCGGACAAAAGAATGTGCAGATGGCCCATGAAATATTAGATCAACTGGGGATTAAGATTATTGCCGAAGAAACCGGCGGTACTTTCGGCAGGACCATAACTTTGGATTTAGAAACCGGCAGGGTTTTGATTGAAACCGTTTCCTGGGGTTCAAAAGAAGTATGAGCGCAAAAATTAAAGTTTTGGTGGTTGATGATTCTTTCCTGATGCGTAAGATTATTTCTGACGCAATAAATGCCGATCCTCTTTTGGAGGTAGTCGATAAAGCTAAAAACGGGAAAGAAGCACTGGAGAAGATCCTGGAATTAAAACCGGATATCGTGACCATGGATGTAAACTTGCCGATAATGGACGGGATCAGTGTTTTAGAAGAGGTTATGAAAAAGCAGCCGACCAGGATTATTATGGTTTCGGCATATACCCGCGAAGGCACTAATGCTACTATTAAAGCCCTGGAAGCCGGGGCAGTTGATTTTATCGCCAAACCTTCCGGTGAGATCTCGTTGGATATATATAAACTTAAAGATGAGATAGTATCAAAAATAAAACTGGCAGCCAATATAAAGATTAACAAGTTTTTATCTAGAGAAGATATCCTTCTAACTGCCGGACCGAAAGAAGCTGATTTTATTGCGATAGATAAATTGGTGATTATCGGAGCATCAACCGGTGGCCCTAGGGCGATATTAGATGTAATGCAAGGTATTCCCGTAGGGTTATCCGCAACATTTTTGATAGTTCAGCATATGCCTAAGGGGTTTACCGCAAGTTTTGCCGAGCGTATTGCCTGGCAATCGGGAGTAAAGTCAAAAGAAGCCGAAGATGGCGACCTGCTTTCTTTGGGCAAGGCCTATATAGCTCCGGCCGGGTATCATATGGTTTTAGAAAGGCAAGGCAGTAAGATATTGCTTAGGTTAAATCAAGATGAGCCGGTAAATTTTGTACGTCCGGCAATAGATGTAACTATGATTTCTGCCGCGCAAATCATGGGTAATAAGGTTTTAGGGGTAGTTCTTACCGGGATGGGTAAGGATGGGTTAGATGGCGCAAGGAAAATAAAGGAAAAAGGCGGGAAAATTATTATTCAGGATGAGGCTACTTCTGTGGTTTGGGGCATGCCTAAAGCAGTATATGATGCTGGTTTGGCTGATACGGTGTTGCCGATTTCAGGAGTAGCGCAAGCAATTGTCAGGAATATAGAACAGGGTGCATAGACTATGGATGATAGATTTTCTTTAACACAGCTTGATGTTTTAAAAGAAATCGGTACTATTGGCGCAGCTAATGCTGCTACTGCGCTTGCGGATTTAGTCCGGGCTAAGGTAGAGATTAATGTGCCCGAGGTTAATATTGTTCCTTTGGAAAATGTTGCTAGGCTTCTCGACTCAGCGGATAAATTATATTTTGTTTTGGATATGGAAATAAACGGGGATGTGCTAGGCAGAATATTCCTGCTTTTATCGCCGGAAGACGCAAAGCTTTTAGGCAGCCATTTATTGGGTAAACCGGTAGAAGAACTGGATTATAAAGATGACATGTTTCAATCCGCGCTAAAGGAGTCAGCAAACATTCTTTGTTCTTCTTATATAACTTCTCTTGCTGATATGACCAAGCTTACCATTTTAAGTTCGGTGCCTACTTTGGCTATGGATATGGTCGGGGCAATCCTGGATTTTATATTTATTCAAATCGCACAGTATTCCGAAGAAGCACTATTTGTAAAGACCAATCTTAAAGTAGAAGGTGAGAATATGCATGGTTTATTTCTATTTTTTCCTTCTTCGGATTCTCTAAGGAAAATATTCGAAATATTGGGAGTGAAAGAATAAGGGGGCGCTCTAGCTCCGACTCCTTCGGAGTTTCGCATAGAAAATGCGACACCGGCCGATTCAGATTAGGCCGGGTGTTAGCTAAACCAAAACATGAGGTGCTCAAATGACTGAAGGAAAAGGAAAAAAAGAATTTCAATTAGTAGTTTTTGCTTTAGGCGATGAAGAATTCGGCGTCGATATCTCCCAGGTAAGAGAGATTGTCAGGCTTATTCAGATTACTTATCTTCCTAAGGCTCCTGTATTTATCGAAGGCGTGGTAAATTTAAGAGGCCAGGTGGTCGCGGTTATTGATTTGGCAAAAAGGCTTGGCGTACCCTCTAAACCTCGGGGCGATTCGACAAGAATTATTATAGTAGAATTGGCCGATAATGTGGTTGGTATGATCGTGGATTCTGTTTCTGAGGTGTTAAGGTTGCCGGATGAGAATATTGAAGAAGTCCCTCATATTATAGATACCGAAGTTCCTGAGCACTATATTTCCGGTGTTGGGAAATTGAAGGATAGATTATTGGTGCTTTTGGATTTGAATAAAGTTTTAACACCTGAGGAAATGCAACATGTTGAGCACCATGTGAAAAATATTTCTACAAAAGAAAAATAGTAAAGACCGCTAACATCCGGCCATATCGGATTGGATGTGGGTTGTCATGGAAGGAGGTGCCACAGAATATATATATTAGGTAAAGTTCCAGGTGAAAGTAAAAAATACGGAGGAGGATATATGAAATTTAAATATTTAATGCTAGTTTTAGTTTCATTGTTTTTGGTAACAGGAGTGGCTTTGGCGGACGATAAAGTAATAGTTACTGATGCGCCTACTACTCATCATATTAATTTGTATATGGGTATTGAGCTGGGAATTTTTAAAAAGCACGGGCTTGATGTGGAATATGTCAAACAGGCCACTGCTGCAGACGCAGTTAAAGCTGTTGCAGAAGGCAAGGCGGATCTTTTATATAATTGCCCTACCAACACTATCTTGGAAATTGCAAAAGGCGCGCCTATTAAAGTAATCTCGCAGGTTAAATCACCGTGTACTTCTATTTTAACTGTCCCGGCAAATTCTACTATTAAGACGGTTAAAGATTTATCCGGTAAAAAAGTAGCAGGTGCTTCTCCTACCTGCGAAGCAGTCGTTGCTTTCTTGGACGCCGCAGAAAGAGAAAATGCCAAGTTCGAAGTAGTTAAAATGACTCCCGCTGATTCTATGGCGGCGTTAGAAAAGGGTGAAGTTGACGCCTGTATCCTGGAAGAGCCTTTTGCCAGCGTTATGGAATTAAAAGGCAATGAGCTCAAATTTAGAGAGCTTATTCAGGTGCCTTGCCGTTTCTTAAGCGCAAACACTGAATTTTTAAAGAATAAAGCGGATGCTGCTAAGAGATTTGTCGAGGCTTTAAACGAAATTAATGAATTATATGACGAGAATCCTATTTCCGACGAGATTGTCGATATTGCCAATAAATATACCGGCGCCTCTAAAGAAGCTATTAAGCATGGTATGGTGAGAATACATCTTACTACCGAGCTTAATGTTATAAGAATCAGGGCTTTAATGGGTTCATTAGTCAGGGTTGGAGCTTTAAAAGAACCTTTGAAAGACGAAGATATTTTTGCTGCAGAGTTTAAAGGTATTACTTGGTAATCAGTAACAATGTGCAGTCCGCCACTGAATTATTGGCGGACTGCGCCGTCTTCATATAAATTTATAATAAATAGTTTTGTTCTTTTGTGCCAATCGCACAAATTTATATATAGCTGAATATTAAAATAGGGGGTGGAGATGGTCCGTAAAATCCTGGGTATGTTTTTAAAAGTAATCCTCTGGGTGCCGAGTATCGCTGTTGGTCCTTTAAATAACCTGATCAAAAATTTGAAAATACGCAATAAGCTGTTTTTGCTTATTATTATTGTTTTTATCGGCTTTACCTCTTCGGTAGTCGGCGGAATCTACTTTTTAAGCAAGGTTAAAATCGGTAGCCAGCTTTATAGGACTATTACCATTAATAAAGATGCTTTAGAACGCCTTGTTTCGTTAAAATCCGATTTAAATGAAAACAGTTATATGCTTTTTACTATGCTTGAAGAGTCCGATAAAAATAAGGCGGAATTGATTCGGGCAAAGATGAAAGAAATAGATTCTCGTATTGAAAGAGTTTTTGTCGAAATCGAAGATAAGGTGACCCGCGCGGATATTAAAGCAGTTTTAACTAAAATCCAAAAGGTTTATCAAGAGCTTAATAGTTTTCAGAATAAAGAAGTAATTCCGCTCATAATTGCCGGTAATGCAGGTGAAGCTCGCGGCCTGGTGCTTGGCAATAAACAAAAGCGTAAATATGCCAAATTCACCGAAGACCTCTATAGCCTTATCGATACTTTGAAAATGATGGTCGCGGACGCGGAATTAAACGCCGCATCTGTAGTAAGGAAAAATATTGTGCTTTTGGCCGCGGTTAGTATTTCGCTTTTTATTTTTATCCTTATTTTGGCACTAATTATTACGGCAAATATTACTAAACCTTTGAGGGCAGTTATGCAGGTTGCCAAGGAAATATCCGTGGGCAACCTTAAACAAAAAGAACTCAAGCTTGAAGGCCGTGATGAAATAGGCCAGCTCGCCAATGTTTTTAATAAAATGCTTGAAAACTTAAATGCTCTGGTTAAGAAAGCAGAACTTATTGCTAATGGTGTTATAGGCGTTGATGAAGTCGAAAAAAAGATTAAAGAAGGCAAAGACTTTAATATTGCTGCGATAGTAAGCGATCAGAGTGTGCGCGGAGACTTGGCTGATGCTTTTAATAAAATGCAGACCGAGTTACGTAAAACCGCGGTGCAGGCAAAAATTATAGCTAATGATGATTTATACAATCCTATTTTAGACGTGAAGTTGACCGGAGAATTAGGTTCAGCTTTTGCTTTGATGTCTACAAACCTTAAAGTATTGGCTCAAGTTTCAGAAAAATTGGCAGAGGGTGATTTATCAGTTGAAATACGCAAAAGTACGGGCAAAGAAGTATTGGCCGGTGCTTTTGAGAAGTTAGTAAGTGTTTCGGCAGAATTAGCGCAAAATGCCTCTAGAATTGCAGATGGAGATTTGCAGGTGTCTATGAAGGTGCGTTCCGGAAAAGA
>ORJL011135599.1_pt1 | contig 26419 bp, 17 predicted proteins | sample 1779941 | NCBI WGS metagenome assembly ORJL01 (sample SAMEA104232317, study PRJEB22302) | groundwater metagenome | biome: forest; feature: aquifer; material: groundwater | place: USA | collected 2011-08-07 | depth 5.8 m
AAGAACGGCAAGCAATATTGATGCAGCAACAACAGTCCGAATTGCCGAAGAAATCCCTCAGGTTATTGGTGTAAAAGAAGCATCCGGTAACTTTACACAGGTTATGGAAATTTTACGCAACAGGCCCGCAGGTTTTGCGGTTTGGTCTGGCGATGACGCTATCACTCTTCCTATGATTGCATGTGGTGGCGATGGAGTTGTTTCTGTTGTTTCTAACCAAATCCCCAAAATGTTCTCGAATATGGTTCGATTATGTTTGAAAGGGAAATTCAGCGAAGCGGTAAAAGAGCACAACAAAATGCTTCCGTTGATGAATATTAATTTTATAGAATCAAATCCAATTCCCGTTAAAGCCGCATTGGCGATAATGGGAATGATTGAAGAACGTTACCGTTTACCACTTGTACCGCTAAGTAAGAAACATAAACCTGCATTGAAAAAAGTATTGGAAGAGTTGGGGTTACTATAATGAGTCTCCAACAAACAATAGAACAGTTGTTCGATCAGCCTGTAGCAACATTACATCGAAACGATGCCCTTCAAGCAGTTTCAGAACTTAAAACTGCATTGAATAAAGGCGAAGCGCGAGCCGCAGAACCTAACAACGGAACGTGGCGGGTGAACTCGTGGGTAAAGAAGGGAATCCTTCTTGCGTTCAGAGTTGGTGTGTTAAAAGAATTTCAAAACGATTCGGGTTTTCAATTTTTCGATAAAGATACGATGGTCTTACGGCAAGTGAATTTGTCGGATGTCATACGAATTGTTCCCGGCGGTTCAAGTGTACGCGATGGCGCTTACCTTGCCCCCGGCGTTGTGATGATGCCCCCCGCCTATGTAAATATTGGTGCATACGTTGATGAGAATACTATGATTGATTCGCACGCGTTGGTTGGTTCATGCGCCCAAATCGGGAAGCGGGTTCATTTGAGCGCCGCGGCGCAAATTGGCGGAGTGCTTGAGCCAATCGGTTCAATGCCCGTGATTGTAGAAGACGATGTTTTTGTAGGCGGGAATACCGGTGTTTATGAAGGAACAATAGTACAGCGCAGGGCTGTGCTCGCCGCAGGAGTAATACTAACAGGTTCAACTGCTGTGTATGATTTAGTGCGCGAGAAAGTATATAAAAAGACTGCTGCCGAACCGTTGGTTATTCCCGAAGGAGCGGTTGTCGTTTCGGGAAGCCGCCCGATAGACCAGCCGTTTGCTAAGGAACATCATTTATCGATTTATAGCCCGATGATTATTAAGTATCGGGATGATAGAACAGATGCGGCAACGGCGTTAGAAAGCTCTCTCCGGTAACGGAATGAAAATCCTTGTTACGGGTTCACACGGGTTGGTCGGACAAAAAACGGTTGAATTGTTTGCACGTTGTCGCACATATACACTTATTCTTACATCGCGACAAGAACAATCCATTTTTGATGAGCCAAATTTAGTGTACCGGCAGATGGATATTACAAACAAGAAATCGATCCGTACCGTACTGGATGAATTAGAGCCCGAAATTATTATTAATGCCGCCGCTTACGTTGATGTTGATGCGTGTGAACATGATCGTGCAACAGCTTGGCAGGTAAATGCATCCGGGGTTGAAAATTTAGTCCATGCATCGAAACTTATTGGTGCAAAAATTATTCAAGTTTCCACCGATTACATTTTTGATGGAAAGAACGGTCCGTATGATGAGCAAGAACGGCCAAGTCCTATTAATTATTATGGTAAGACAAAGCTGGCGGCGGAAAATATTTTAAGGACGAGCGGTATCTCGTATGCAATTCTCCGTACCTTGTTTTTGTATGGGGCAGGGTTTCAAACGAAAGCGAATTTTCCCGATAAAGTTCTCAAGGCGCTGGAATCGGGTGAGCAAGTAAAAGCGCCGGACGATCAATTCAGTAATCCGACTCTTGCCGATGATGTTGCTTATGCCATTTTGAAAGTGGTAGAGTTAAATAGATCCGGTGTCTATAATATAGGCGGGCCGGTTTGGATGAGTAGATTTGAGTTTGCGAAAAAGATAGCATCGGCATTTGGTCATGATAAACGGAAAATCATCCCTGTGAAGATGGCTTCGATGAAGCAAATAGCGCAACGCCCGTTAAAATCGGGTTTTGTTACGCTTAAAGCGGAGTTTGATCTTGGTTTAAAAACAACGCCAATTGAGCAAGGGTTGCTGATGTATAAGAGCCAATTGCAACAGTATAAAGAATTTGCAGGTGAAGGTGTAAGTCAGAGATAAAAAAGTCATTGCGAGCGTAGCGAAGCAATCCCCAAAGGATTTCAACTGGTTTGAGATTGCTTCGCCTCCTCACCTGATACATGAGTGTGAGGAGACTCGCAATGACAGTAACCTCAGAATAAAAGTTTCAACAATTATAATGTCATATTAATAAGAAAAATAGTTATGCTTGATTTAAAATTTATCAGAGAAAATCCACAGGTTGTTAAAGAAGGAATCGCGAAAAAGGGTGAGGTTGACCGTATCGATGAAGTATTACAAATTGATGCGCGTCGCCGCGAATTAATCCAGCAGGGAGAAGTATTCAAAAGCAAGCGCAATACGATTTCGGCGGAAGTAGGAAAATTAAAACGCGAAGGAAAAGATGCGACCGAAGTCATGTCGGAGATGGAGAACATCAAAAATCAAATTAAATCGTTTGATGATGAACTTGCTACGATAGAAACGGATTTAAATAAATTGTTATTGACCATCCCCAATATACCTCATCCGGATGTTCCTGTCGGGAAAAATCCTGAAGATAATATAGAGTTTTCTCGTTGGGGTGAAATTACGAAACCAGATTTTGAATTAAAACCACATTGGGAGTTAGTCCAAAAGCATGACATTATTGACTTTGAACGTGGCGTAAAGGTCACCGGTGCAGGGTTTCCAATCTATAAGGGAAAGGGAGCTAAACTTCAACGAGCGCTAATCAATTTCTTCTTAGATCAAGCGGCAGAACGAGGTTATACTGAAATACAACCGCCCTTAATGGTCAACGAAGATAGTGCACGGGGAACGGGACAAATTCCCGATAAAGAAAGTTTGATGTATGTGATTCCTGTGGACGGATTCTTTATGGTTCCGACCGCTGAAGTTCCTGTAACAAATATTTTTCGTGATGAAATATTGTTAGAGCAACAATTGCCGATTAAGTTTTGTGCGTACACTCCATGCTTCCGCCGCGAAGCCGGTTCATATGGAAAAGATGTTCGCGGACTTAATCGTTTGCATCAATTCGATAAAGTGGAATTGGTAAAATTTGTTCATCCCGATAAATCGTATGAAGAACTCGAAAGCTTACGTGAGGATGGAGAACGATTATTGCAACTTCTCGGATTACCCTACCGCGTACTGTTAATGTGTACGGGAGATATGGGATTCACACAAACGAAAAAATATGATCTTGAAGTTTGGGCACCTGCACAAAATCGCTGGCTTGAAGTTTCATCAATCAGTAATTTCGAAGCATTTCAGGCGCGACGAATGAATATTCGTTTCCGCCCGGGGGGAGGAAAACCGGAAATTATTCACACACTCAACGGTTCGGGGCTTGCGTTGCCACGTATCGTTGCGGCATTGTTGGAACATTATCAAACTCCCGAAGGGAAAATCATTATTCCCAAAGTATTGCAACAGTACACGGGTTTTGAGGTGATTGGATAGAGAATGCAGCTGATTGGGAAGCGTAGTAGCGGGTCACCAGACCCGCAATATCCTATAAACAATAACGCCGATCTGGTGATCGGCTACTACAAGTAATTCCTCTATTATTCAAGATTTAAATACGATGTCCAAGAAAAGTTCAATGAAGTCATTTGGTGTTGCCGCGCGAGAAGGATACAATTCGGAGAAATTTTATGCCCGCAAAATATTTAAGCATAAGAAACCGGAAACTCACGAAAACCCCGTAGAGGAAAGTCCAATCTCACCGAAGAAATTGGATCGGATCTACCGGCAGAACAGTAAGGCAATGACACAATTGCCGGATAATTCTGTTCACCTGATGGTTACATCACCGCCATATAATGTTGGGAAGGATTACGACAAAAATCTATCGCTAGCGGATTATAGAGCATTGCTTCGCGAGGTGTTTAAGGAAACTTATCGCGTACTCGTCCCCGGCGGTAGAGCGTGTATTAATGTGGCAAACCTTGGTAGAAAACCGTACCTTCCTATTCATACCTATGTTGTTGAAGAAATGGAAGCATTGGGATATTTGATGCGTGGTGAAATCATCTGGGATAAATCGGCAAGCGCAGGAACCTCAACAGCGTGGGGAAGCTGGATATCTGCTTCCAACCCGATCCTTCGTGATGTGCATGAGTATATTCTTGTTTTTTCGAAAGACACGTTCAATCGAGAAAAGACAAAAAAGAAAAATACTATTTCACGTGACCAGTTTCTCGAGTATACCAAAAGTCTTTGGTCGTTTCCGGCAGAATCGGCGCGTCGAGTAAAACATCCGGCGCCGTTTCCGGTTGAGCTACCGCATCGATTAATTCAATTATATACATATGAAGAAGATATTGTTCTCGATCCGTTTGTAGGAAGCGGGACAACATGTATTGCCGCAATGCGTGATAAACGGCATTTTATCGGTTATGACACAAGCAAAGAATATATCGCTATTGCAAAACAACGTATCGAAGCGGAAAAGAATGCTCTCCACGAGAATCGAGCGGTAAGTGCGACAAAGATGGTTAAAGAAAAGCGTATTGCAAAAAAGAAGTAGAAAGAACGAATATGGTTTATGATGTTATTGATTTCCAGGAAGATGTCATTCAACGGAGTTTTCAAATTCCTGTTGTTGTAGATTTTTGGGCGAATTGGTGCGGACCGTGTAAGGTACTGGGGCCCGTTCTTGAACGCCTTGCGAGTCAGAATGAAGGAAAGTGGGAACTTGCAAAGGTCAATACGGAAGAATTGCAGGATGTCGCTATGGCATTTCGTATTCAAAGTATTCCGGCAGTAAAATTGTTTTTCGGAGGGAAGATCGTCGGAGAGTTTGTTGGGGCGTTGCCAGAGCCTGCAATTAAACAATGGTTAGAGAAATTTTTGCCCGGGCAATACCAGAACGCTCTTGAAGCAGTAAAGACACTGTTATTGGAAGAACGGGTTGAAGAAGCGCAATCATTGCTTGAAGAAATTTTGGCAGAAGAATCCGGTAACGTTGAGGCAAAGGTATTGCTTGCAAAAACATATATTTTCACCTCTCCTCAAAAAGCGCTAGCGTTAATTGAAGGGATTGATGATCCGAAATTCAGCGAATTAACCGATACGGTAAAAATATTCACACGTTACTTTGAGCTTGCAGATAACACCGAATTACTTGAAAAGACTATAACAAAGCCTGCATATTGTGCGGCAATTCAGAAATTGCGTTCACAAGATTTTGAAGGCGCGTTGGGGGCATTTATAGAAATTATTCGCAACGACAGAATGTATGATGAAGACGGTTCGCGGAAAGCATGTATCGCCATCTTTAAATATCTCGGAGAGGAGCACCCGACAACGCTTAGCCACAGGAGAGATTTTAGCAACGCGTTGTATTGAGAGTAGTTTTAAAAACTACCCTGCTCCACTCTGCGTCCTCGCAGAGCGCTCAATCCTATTTGCTTTCATGGTTCTGCGAGGACGCAGAACCGAGCATAAGGGTTTTTTAGAACCATCTTTAAGAGTAGCAATAGAGAAAAAGGTATATGTCTTAAACGGCAAAACCACTATTATCACATGAGGATGTGTTAATAGTGGTTTTTTATTTTTGAATTTTTACTTGAAGATCGGGAGACGGGGATTCCCGAAAACCTTCGGGACGACGTTCATCTTGCAACTCAGATCAAAAAAGAGCGGGAGACGGGGATCGAACCCGCGACGTTCAGCTTGGGAAGCTGACATTCTACCGCTGAATTACTCCCGCGGTTAATTGTTGCCGAAATTGAGAGGTATTAAATGTTTTTCCGACTTTTTGAGTAACCATCGCGACAAATTCGCGACAGAAACTCTCTTTGTTTACCTTTTCCGATTCAAATATAAGTTTTTCCCTTAGTACTTCCAAGAGGCATTTGGGATGTTTATATCTTTTTGATAATAAGTCTTTAAAACTAAAAAACCACTAACACAACACCTATTGGTGTGATTTAGTGGTTTTGTTTTGTGTGGACGCTGTGGGGATCGAACCTACGACCTCTGCCTTGTAAGGGCAGCGCTCTAGACCGGCTGAGCTAAGCGTCCGGCAAATATGAACTATAATATAAACAATTCAAGTCATTTTTCAATACGTTAGATCAAGAATTTAACTTTTTTGCTCTCATTATCAATAAAAGTCTAAAAATGAGCAGTATTGGGCACTCTTCGTTTAATTATCCCATCAAGACTCAAGCACCCGTACTCCTGTTTTTGAGGTATTATTTTGATTGTACCTACAATGTAAAAAGTTCTTGATTTCCATAAAAAAAAGAGGTAAGTTCAAAAGGTTGTTGTACCACATTATTGATATCGCGGACTTCGGTGCTCACCTAACGAGTTACCGCGGCGATCATTCAAATTCGAAATAAGTGCAAAAAACACTTTTCTATATACTAGTGTAAAGGAAGATACTTCATGCAAAATGCTACTCATAGCCGTGTTATATGGTCAGTAATAACATTCTTGTTTTTAGTAATGAGTATGTCAGCTCAGGAAAAATGGAGCAGGGTTGATCAACGTTCGACAAAACTTTCGCCTTCAGGTCAAGGTGTACGGTCGACTCAATCGGTAAAAGAATATAATCCACCCCCGGGTACGCCAACTCTTGTGCGTACACCTAAGGGGACATTCACGGTTAATCCGAGTTTTCGAGTTCACCCAACAACAAACTCAACCCAAAGCGAGACACCCATTACCCGCCACCCGCATAATCCAAACATTATGTATGGTAGCGCAAATGCGGTGGATATTGCTACTACATTTATAAGCGAAGGATTGTATCTAACAACCGATGGCGGTACAACATGGTTTGGATCGGATACAACAGCATCATCCCCCATTACCGACCATAATGGCGACCCCGCTCCTTTTATCGCACCAAACGGAACCATAGGTATTTCGTATTTATTGGGAAATGGTATTGGTGTTTCCGTATCAACCAATATGGGTGTTACATGGGCGGCTACAACAACATTACAAGGTGGCGATCAGGATAAAAATCATTCGTTTGTTGATGATATTTCGACAAGCCCATACTATGGTAGAATGTATGTAACGTGGTCTGACTTTACGGCAACTGATCCACCGACCGCAGTATCGTATTCAACGAATAATGGTAGTACATGGTCAACATCAGTTCATGCTGCTACACCGGATGCAAGTCATTACCATCAAGGTGTCAATGGAGTAGTTGGTGTTGATGGATCAGCGTACATCTTTTTTCAGAATCCTATTGGAGTATCACCTTTTACCGGCGATATGATCGGCATGGCAAAATCAACCAACGGTGGCGCCTCGTGGACTGCAAATAATAATATTTATAATTGTAATGGTGCACGTGGAACAATCAGTTCCAAAGGTTCAATTCGTATTAATGATTTCCCCTCTGCGGCAATCGATAAATCAAACGGCGCACGTCATGGATGGATTTATGTCGTCACCGCAGAAAAGAATTTAGCTCCGGCTGGATCAGATGATGATATTATTCTCCATCGCTCGACAGATGGTGGTGCTACGTGGTCTGCGGGTATCCGCGTTAATCAGGATACACCGAATAATGGCAAAATTCAATATATGCCCTGGGTTTGTGTAGATGAAGCAGGCGGTGTAAATGTTGTTTATTACGATGACCGCTTAACTTCTTCCGATTCTGCAATGGTATACGTCTCCCGCTCACTTGATGGCGCCGCAACATGGGTAGATATACCAATTACGGATTCCCGTTTTAAGCCATCTTCTATTCCAGATTTAGCCACAGGGTATCAGGGAGATTATATCGGTATTACATCCGGTAATGGAAAGATTTGGCCCTATTGGACAAGCAATAAATCGGGTACATATCAGGCATGGGCAACCTCAATCACAACAACTGAAAATTTTGGTTTTGCAAAAGGCTTAGTAACAACAGGCGGTAACCCGTTAGCCGGTGTCGCTATCGATTTCTCTGATGCATCTCAACAACAAAACGGTACATCGGATGGAGCCGGAGCGTATGCCGTCGGCGCCTTAGTTGATACCTCTATTCGTTATCAACAATATACATTACGAGCACAAAAATTTGGGTATGTTACATTTACCGATACGGTCACACTTATTATCCATGATACTGTATCACGCAATATCAGTATGACTCCCGCAGCCGGAGGAACATTGTCGGTGCACACATATAATTCAAGCAATACATCAATTAAAGCGAACGTAAGAGTAAAGTTTAACGGTACAGAAGTACTAAACGACTACACCGATTCTCTTACGGGTATGTATTCAACCCCTTTGCCGGTCGGTACGTATGATGTTGTTGTTGATGCTCCTTCTCCCTACGGTACAAAATCGTATACAGGTGTTTTGATAACAGAAAATGCAACAACTGATATTGATGCATTGTTACGTGCTGTGGTTGAAGTGACACCTGAAGCCATGTATGATACACTTGGCGTTGATCAATCGAACACGATGATGTTGACGTTGACCAATACCACAAGTGATTCGATTCCATACCAAATCTCTAATGAAGAAGCACAATTTAGAAATTTACCAACGCTTCCTCAGTTTGATGAGAACAGCCCTTCAAAAGATCTCAATCTCACTGTCAACAAAAACACCGTTGACCCAAGATTTGGTCCCGAAGAAATTTACAGTAAGGGCGGACCGGATGCGGCAGGATACGTATGGATTGATAGCGATGAACCCAATGGACCGGCATTTAGCTGGGTTGATATTTCCGGCGTAGGCACGCCAATCACAACATGGGGTACGGGAACGCCGGATGATGGATATTCTATCATGGCGTTACCGTTTACGTTCCCGTTCTATGGTAATGCATACAATCAAGTTAAAATTACAACAAACGGATGGGTGAGTTTTGATGTAGCCTCAACGAACAGTGCACCTTCGAATGCGGCGATTCCGAATGCGGCGGAGCCGAACGGTGCAATTTTTGGTCTCTGGGATGACTTAGATTCTACGGCAGGAAGAACATTTGCGTACTATGATACGGCTAATTCAAGGTTTATTGTTCAGTATCAAGATGTCATTCATTGGGGGACAACAGAAACCGGCCGTTATACGTTTGAGATTATTCTTTATCCTAATGGAAATGCTCTTGTTCAGTATTTAGATTTGCAAGGAACATTAAATTCATCGAGCGTAGGTATAGAAAACGCTACCGGTACAACGGGATTACAGGTTGTGTTCAATAATACGTATCTCCATAATAATCTTGCTGTTCTTTATAAAACTCGCGGAGTTGACTGGCTTACCCACTCACCTGCATTCGGGGTATTAGCCCCGAACGGCAGTACATCTATTACAAATACGTTTGATGCTACAAACTTAACACCCGGTACAACCTACTTAGCAAATGTATATGTCGATGGAACGCATCCGGATATCTCCGAAAGCATTATCGTACCCGCTTCATTACGTGTCCAACCGTTAGCTGGTGCAGGTATTAATGTTTCTCCCTTAACGAAAGCATTTGGTAATGTTATCATTAATCAAACGAAAACAGATAGTGTTCGAATCAGAAATGTCGGTACCGCAGATTTAACTATTTCCGATGTATCTTCATCAAACAACGAGTTTACCACAAGTCTTTTAAATAATGTTATTCCCGCCGGAGATAGCACGAGATTGTACATTACGTATTCTCCTCTATTGCCGGCACACGTCGCTACAGGTTCTATTTCAATTGTCAGTAACGATCCTCTGAATACAACTGTTCAGGTGAGCGTTTCAGGTACCGGTGTAGGTGTTCCTCACTTTACAAGTACCACAACACTGCTTGAAAAGTTTATGGAGGGTGGTGGACAAGATTCGATTCAATTTAACGTAGATAACGTTGGCACTTTGGATGGAACATATAAAGCCGTTGCTGTCATGTATAGTGCGGCAACAAATAAAAAAATTGAAATTCCGGTATCGTTGCGAAGTACATTTGCCCAAGCAGGAAGAGTGCTTATTGTTAGCGATAATCCCGGTATTGCAGCAATGTCGGAAAAGGGAAAAGACCTAGAACCGCCTAAATTCGAGCTCCTCGGTGTTTCATCATCCCGCATTTACACAGCTCTTTCCTCCGCCGGTTATATGGTTGATACTGTCTCTTTTGCTTCTCACGATCCTGCAACCTATACCAATTATGATTTAGTAGTTTGGTCAGCGGGTTCTAATACTGCAACGATGTTTAATGATGCGGCAAAACGAACAGCCTTAGTTAACCGTGTGCTTGCAGGTGGTAAGGTCTGGGTAGAAGGTGGTGAAGTCGGTTATGTTTATCGTTTACCATCACCAGGGACACAGATCGATGCTACATTTCGAAGAATAGTTCTTCATGATAGCACCTGGGTAAGTGATGCATCAACATCAAGTATTGTTGCAAATCCATCTAATACAACCCATGCTATCTTAACAACCCCTAACGTGTTAACACTCCCCATTGCTTTAACAGTAACAGGAACGGGGTATGGTGAACGCGACGCTATGCGGACAATTCTCGGTGATCCGGGTGTAACGAAAGTTACCGGCTGGACTTCGTATCCCGATACTGCCGGACTTCTCACTTGGTCAAATGGTACAGCTCCGGTCACAGTATTTACATCTTTCTCCTTTGGTGCTATCACCGATACAGCCAATGCAACTAAGTTAGCACAAAATATTGCGGCATATCTTGTTGGTTCGGGTGGTGGCGCTTCAGGTCCATGGCTTGGCGTTAAACCGGGAACAGGTGATATTGCCATGAATGCCTCGGCTCAGTTAACGGCTACATTTGATGCTACATCCCCTACGATTTATAATAATCCGGGCGACTATTATGGACGCATTGCAATTACAGCAACAAACTCAGCATTAGCAGAAAGTTTAAATATTCCTGCACACATGTTTATTGTTCCTCCTTCGGGAGCACGGTTGGCAGTACAACCTGATTCGTTAGGATTCCCTGGAATTGAAATTGGACAGAGTTCATCATTATCTGTTCTTGTCAGAAATATTGGTGGTGCCGCTCTTGATGTTACCGACCTTATAATGTCAAACGGTAATTTCTCGGCAACACCTACAAGTTTCACGTTAAATTCGCTTGATACTCAACTCGTAGCAATTACATTTACCGCTCCAACACCGGGGGGTGATCAATCAGGGACAATGACATTTGTTTCAAACGATGCATCTGCTCCGGTTGTAAAACTGGGCGCTCGCAGTGTTGGTGTGCCGCACATCTTGGCAACACCGGATTCTATTTATGTATCGCAAGCATCAGGACCCGATACGTTGAGCAGTAATATGACAATTCAAAATACGGGTACAGATACGTTACGTTTCTCGGTTAATGAAGCAAGTGTAGCAGTAGCAAGAGCGCTACCGCAAAACCATGAAGCCTATATGCTGGCAAAGGGTGAGGAAGATACACATAACAGCCCTGCGCAAATCATGGCTTCAGGTGGACCGGATGCGTTTGGTTACTTCTGGATGGATAGCGATGAACCGGGTGGGCCAGCGTATAATTGGGTAGATATTTCTTCAACCGGAACACCTTTGAGTTGGGGTAGCGGTAACGGAGATGAAGGACATACTATTATGGCGTTACCGTTTAGTTTCCCATTCTATGGTCTGTCATACAATCAAATTAAAATTACATCAAATGGCTGGGTAAGTTTTGATGTAGATTCAACAAACCATACCTATAGTAATGTGGCAATTCCAACTTCGGCAGAACCGAATAATGCAGTTTTTGGTTTCTGGGATGATTTAGATCAGACTGCCGGTGGAGATGTATTAACATATTACGATGCGGCAAATAGCCAATTCATTATTCAATACAATAATGTCCCTCGTTACTCAACAGGCGGACCATATACCTTTGAGATTATCCTCAAATCAAGTGGTGAAATATTATGCCAGTACAATACGATGACTGATCCGATAAATTCATCAACGATAGGTATTGAAAATGCCACAGGTACAGACGGATTACAAGTTGTCTTTAATAACACATATTTGCACAATAACATGGCGCTCCGGTTCACATCAGATCTCTATCCATGGATGTCAACCAATGTAAACACAGGTACGTTAGCTCCGGGTGAAAGCCAGATAATACAAGTCTTAACACATCCTGGTGTACAATTACCATCGGGAACATACAATGGTGGTGTGCGCATAGCAGGTAATACACCTGATGTAAGTCAGGTAAAAGTGCGAATGGATGTAACGGGTGGAACACCATATATTTCTCTAACCCATCCTAACGGTGGTGAGTCATTTGTTGTTGGTCAAACGTATAATATTACATGGACGAAGAACCTTGTCGATTCCGTAAAGATTGAATATTCAATAGATGCAGGTTCAAACTGGAACGTTATTACAGAAGGTGCACCTGCTCAACGAATAGTTGAAATCCGGAACGGGAAATCGAGAATGGGTTCAACAGAATTAATGAGTTCTTTTGTGTGGACTGTTCCCAATGCACCAACAACACAGGGAAGAATTCGCGTATCGGATATGAATAATAATTCAGTGAATGATATGAGCGATGCCGATTTCACGATTACTGCCGCTCCTCCGGGAACATGGGCAAGCCAGTCGAGTTCAACTGCGTCAGCATTATATAGCGTTAGTGTTGTTGATGCTCAGAACGCATGGGCGGTTGGCGATGCCGGTGCGGTTGTGAAAACTACAAACGGCGGTACAACCTGGACAACAGTAACACCTCCGGTGAGCGGTGAACCGTTACATAACGTATTTGCATTAACTGCAACCAACGTTCTTGTCTGTGTGAATATGACAGCAGGAAATGATGGCCGTATTTATCGAACTACCGATGGCGGCGCGTCATGGGCAATGGTATATCAAAATACTGCAACAGGTGCATTTATTGATGCAGTATTTATGACTGATTCAAACAATGGTACAGCGGTTGGCGATCCGGTTAATGGACAGTGGTTGCTCTTAAAAACCACCGATGGTGGTTCAAGCTGGAGTGCAAATGGAACTCTCGCTCAGAACGGTTCAGAGGCAGGTTGGAACAATTCATTTGAGTGGTCAGGATCACAGAATGGTTGGTTTGGTACAAATAACTCACGTGTCTATTATACAACAAACGGTGGTGCAAACTGGCAATCCGGCGCAACACCTGCCGTAGATTCATGGGGTATTTCCTTTATCAACGCTCAATCAGGTATGATTGGCTCTGATACGGGAAAAACAGCTTCAACGACAAACGGCGGTGTGTCATGGTCTTCAACGGCATTAGCAGGAACAAGTTCATCTACGTTCCCCGCAGGTATTGCCGTTCCGACACCACGATGGTGGATGATAAGCGGAACAACGGTGTATAAGACATCCGATCAAGGTTCAGGTTGGACTGTTGATCACAGTCGCAGTGCGGCATTTAATCACATTGCCATGAAAGTGGTTACGTCTGCCGGCGTTGTGGTTGGTTATGCTGTCGGTACATCGGGTCAAGTTTCAAAGTATCTTGAATACTTACCCGCTACAACCGGAACGATATCAGGTGCTGTGTTCGAAGATATGAATGCAGATAGCATTAAAGCAGGCGGCGATCCGGGATTGAGCGGCTGGAAGGTGTTTATTTCCGGTACGGCAAACGATTCCACTACAACAAACGGTAGCGGCGGATTCAGCTTTACGAATTTAGAGGCTGGAAACTACACGGTAATCATTGGTTTAGAATCCGGTTACAATCGTAGTTTACCCTTAAGCGGTTCGTATGCGATTACATTAGCCGCAGGTCAAACAGCTTCAGGCAAGAATTTCGGTAACTATCGCTTTGGTTCTATTGCAGGTATGAAGTATGAAGATACCGTAGGTGATAGTACAAATGCAGGTGATAGCGGAATACAGGGCTGGAAGATGTACGTCTCCGGCACAAAATCAGATTCAGCAATATCCGATGCGGCAGGGGCGTTCCAATTCAGTAACTTGAAACCGGGCTCCTATACCGTCAGGGAAGCTCAATCAGTAGGATGGGTAACAACTCAGCCCGCGAGCGGAACCTATTCCGTAACATTAGTATCAGGTCAAACGCTAACAAATCAAAACTTCGGTAATTTCCATCTCGGCTCTATCAGTGGAATGAGTTGGATTGATATTGATGGGAACGGTATAAAAGATGCAGGTGAACCCGCCGCGGCAAATTGGACTGTTAATGCGGTTGGCGTAAAGCCCGGAAATAGTTACCAGCGTACAACCGATGCAAATGGTAGTTACAGCTTTGGTAATTTATTTGCTGATTCATATAGCGTGACGGAAGTTTTACAAGCTGATTATTCCATATCGTATCCTGTTTCCGGTATGTATGGGCTAACCGTTCAAAGCGGAAACGCGTTAACCGGAAATGATTTCGGGAACTTCTTACATGATACGGCTTCGTTCAGATCGTTTACGGCAGACTCATTTGCATTTGCAAAAGATGCGAGCGGGAAAATCGGTAAACCTATGAAGAAAGTTGCAAATCGTGTTTCGTTCAAGTTTGTGGTTGTCGCTCCCAACGGACCATTCCACATGTTACGCCTCGACTTTAACATGCCTGTCTCTGCAAAAATATATCGAAGCAGAACGCATCATGATTCGGTTGGTGCTATGAACGGAAAACGGTTTGGTCCTGTCAACCTTGCTGTAGCCGATGGTGATAGCGTTGAAGTTGAGGGCTATGGTGGTTCAGGAAGACTCGTCCGCGTTAAGTACCAGTGGAATGCATCCCCGGTTGCTATTGTTGCTAATAATATGTATAAATACAACAAACTCGGATTACCCGTACCAAACACGGCGAATCTGTTAATGGAAATGTACAGTCAAAACTTATTTGGCGCAAGCGGTATCAAGGTCGGTATTCCGTTAACAGGAATACTCGCTCTCCGTTATGGATGGGCTGAGATTGGTAAATTCGGCGATGCTATGAAATCATTTTATGATGCTGGTGTATGGCACAGAAACGCTCCACATACCTTCGATCTCTATGGAACAAAGATATTTGTCGGTAAAGCAAAGATTGTTTCACCGAAGAAACATAACAATAAATTATTTGCTGAACTTGCCGCGTTGCGAATCAATATCGTTGCCAGTGCGGCGCATAAAACACCCGTTGGTTTTGGTGATCTTATGTACGATGATGGAAGCGGAAACCGGTTCTGCGGTAAGTCAATTATTCAAATTGCCGCATCGGCAGATAGTCTAATCACATTTGGTACGCTGGCGCCGGATTCATTGACGTTACAGTATTACAATGTCGTTCGTTCACTTAACCTTTCATTCCAGGGTGCTATTGACACAGTAAGTTTTGCAAGCAAGATTGTGTTAACAGGTGCGCGAAGAATCAGTCAGGTTCCCTATCTCCACCGGAACACAACGGGCGACCGTACTGAAATTGCTGAAAGCGATACGTATATACCGCAACTTCCGACTGAATTCTCATTAAGTCAGAACTATCCGAATCCGTTCAACCCAAGTACAACCATTACGTTCTCCTTACCGGAAGATGGTACGGTGACATTAACAATTTATGACGTACTTGGCCGCGAAGTTACATCACTTGTAAACAGAGAACAAATGGATGCCGGCGAATATTCGGTTCCGTTCGTAGCAAACAATTTGGTAAGCGGTGTGTACTTCTACAGATTAACGGTCGATGTTCCAACCGGAGAATTTGATGAAGAGACAGGTACAGGAGCCGGTGTGAAGACGTTTACTGATGTCAAAAAACTTTTATTGATGAAGTAAGTCTTGAAATAGCTTCACAATACTTCAATAATCATTTGGCACGGAGAATTCCCTGTAATGCGGGGACTCCGTGCCATTTTATTTATCAGTGGTTTAATACACGACCGGTTGCTATGCTATCTTCCGAACAGGAAGGAAGATTAACATTAGAAGCCAACGAGCAAACGACTACTCCGTTGACCTTTGCGTTAGGACAGAATTATCCCAATCCCTTTAATCCTGCAACAACAATTTCATTTGCTGTTGGTCACTCATCGTTAGTTACATTGAAAGTATATAATACGCTTGGCGAAGAAGTTGCAATACTCATGAACGAAGAAAAAGAAGCCGGGGAATATTCTGTGTGTTGGGATGCAGATAAATTACCAATTGGGGTATATATGTATCGGATGACAGCGGGAACACCCTCGTCCGGTTCAGGGAAATTCTTCACAGAAATAAAAAAAATGGTTCTGACAAAGTAGTTTGTGAAAAATAGTGTATATTCTATTCAAAGTCGGTTTTTAACGTAAATAATCGGCTTTGAATGTTTTTCTTGAATCTCTTTAATACAATCGCATGACTTTTCTTGATGTATCAACAGTAAATCCTAATCCATTCAGGCAATTTAATGAATGGTTCACGGATGCAATATCTGCCGGTATTCATATCCCGGAAGCGATGACTCTTGCCACCGCATCGCGTGAAGGAAAGCCATCTGCGCGTATCGTTCTTCTAAAAGACGTTGATGAACACGGATTTCTTTTTTTTACAAATTATGTAAGTCGTAAGGGGAGGGAATTGGAAGGCATGCCGTATGCTTCGCTCGTCTTTCATTGGAGTGTACAGGAACGTCAGGTGAGGATAGATGGTGTGGTAGAGAAAGTAAGCACAGAGGAATCGGATGAATACTTCAAAACAAGACCACGATTAAGCCAGATAGGCGCAACGATTTCCCGTCAAAGTGAGGTCATTTCAAGTCGGGAAGAATTAGCACAGTTAGCAACAGATTTGAGTAAGATGTATGAAGGAAAAGAAATACCAAGACCTGAACATTGGGGCGGCTACCGTGTAAAACCCGAACGAATTGAATTTTGGCAGGGTCGCGAAGGGCGGTTACACGACCGTATTGAGTACCGTTTATTGGAAAGCGGTGTCTGGTTAATTAGAAGACTTGCTCCGTAAATCGTTATCCTTTCGTCGCTTGTTTCACAACTTCAACAAATCTATCAACCTCATCCTGATTATTATAGATGTGGGTTGAAATACGTATGGAATTGAGATGACTTTCAGGAACAAGTCGGATTCTAAACCCATTCTTTGATGCAAGTTCACCGAATTTATCATTAGGCATATTCTTTAATCGGAAACCGATAATTGAGCCACGCGATTGTGTTTCTGTTGACGTAAGCATTTCAACATTCTCACCAAGTTGCAAGAGTTGTGTTTGAAGTGAAGCCGCAAGCGTTGTTCCATGCTTGCCAACTACATCCATTCCTATCCCGTTAAGAAAATCAACTGCGGCGGCAACGCCGATAAATGTCGATGCGCTTTGTGTTCCGTAATCATAACGATGTGCTGTTGGAACATATCCTTTAAATTCATGCGGCTCAACAGTCAAATCCCATCCAGCATCGGTGTACCCGCCCACAAAACGTGTTTGAACAACATCAAGCATTTCTTTTTTTACATAAAGGAATCCCGTTCCCCGCGGCGCGCACATCCATTTGTGGCAGGAGGATGCGTAAAAATCACAGCCAATATCTTTTAAATCGACAGGAATCATTCCGGGCACTTGCGCCCCATCAAAAAATACCCACAACCCTTTTGAGTGTCCGAATGCAGCGATTTCTTTTACGGGGAAAACTTGACCTACCGTGCATGTAATATGCGGAATTGCTATAACTCTGGTCTTCGATGAAATAAGGGCATTGATACGATTCAGGTTTTCTTCCGCTGTTGGTGCAGGAGTAAACGTTTTAAGCGTTATTCCATCTAATTTTGCCCGATTTAACCACGGTAGAGCGTTGCCCACATGTTCGTGTGTGGTAAGGATAACTTCATCTCCTTGTTTCAGGGGAAGTCCCCAGACCAAGATATTGATTGCTTCAGTGGTATTATGAGTAAGAGATATTTCGTCTTTATCAACATTAAGGAACTGTGCTAATTTAGGGCGAGCTTCTTCCCAACCCCCGTATTCTCCCCGTTTATCCAAATCTTCAATTGATCGTATCACTGCTGATTGTACGGGTAAGGGAGAGGGACCAATTGTTCCCGTATTGAAATACACGCGTTCACGAGAAAGAGGAAATTGATCGCGAACATTATTCCAAAACCCCGGATCATCAGGCGAAAATGATTGTTGTTGAAGCGACGAAGGGAGTGTGCACGAACTTAATAGTGAAGGAATCGCAATAGCTCCGGCAACTCCACCGGTTATATGTTTAACAAAGGTACGGCGAGAGGTTTTCATAATGTTGTATTGTATGCTGTGGTAATATCTACTAATTTCTTTATTAGTCCGGCAGTTGCCCCCCAGATCAAGTAATGCTTGTATTGGAAAAACCAGACAGGAAATGTTTTGCCGTTCCGCGTTACTGTTTCTTGCCACCCATTGGCAGAATTTGCAAAGAAGGAAATTGGGACGTAAAAAACTTCCGCTACTTCAGAGGGATTAGGATGTACGTTTGGCAATTCACTCAAGTATCCCACTACGGGAGTGATGCAAAACTTAAAGGGAGTAAGAAGGTCATCAATTTCGCCGATAACTTCTATGCAAGATTTTGGTATACCGACTTCTTCCTCGGTTTCCCGTAACGCTGTTTCAATAAGTGATGTATCGGAAACGTCATATACCCCGCCCGGAAATGAAATTTGCCCTTTATGGGTTTCTACGTCCTCTGTCCGTTGTGTAAGAAGAACATGCAATTCACCGTTCAACGGAAATAAAGGAATCAATACTGCAGCGCGTGTTACATCAGGGTTCACTTCTGAAATAATGAGTCTCTGGTATTGAGATAACACGTCGCGAATATGTTCAATGGTGATATTCACGTTGCTATATAAGCCGCTTATTATGAAGTAGGCGTTGTTTTCTTGCTTCATAAAGAAATACCGCACTTGCGCTTGCTACGTTAAGTGAATCAGTATTGTTTTCCATGGGGATTGCTATTCTCAGTGTACAAATATCAAGAATCGTTTGGGAAACCCCCAATCCCTCGTGCCCCAAAACAATACAAATGTTTCCCGTGAAGTCAGTATTATGAATTGTTGCTTCATCGTGCGGATGAGCGGCGATGACTTCTGTTTGGTACGTTTGGTGTAAACCCGTCAAGGATTCGCCGAGATGCTCCACGTGAATAATCGGCATATGAAACACCGTCCCCATCGAGTTTCGTACTGCTCGCCTTAAATACGGACTGCTCGAAGTTTCTCCGACAATAATACCATCAATGCCGAATGCGGCACAATTACGAACAATGACGCCAATATTTTCGGAATTCACCAAATTATCTAATGCTACAAGAAAATGCGGCGTTCGAAGCGTCGGCATGAATTCGGATAATTGTAAGTTTCCGGGAACACGTGCAACAGCCATTATTCCTTGGTGCAAATTATACCCGACAATATTTTCAAGGAGATGTTTCTCCGCAATGAATACTGATGGGATTGACTCGAGTTTTAAATATCCCGCCGGAAGCAGTGTCAGTGTTTCGTACCATTCAGGTGTTACAAGAATGGAATGTATTTCTAAAGAAGAATGGAGAAGCCGGTCAACTACTTTCGTTCCCTCAGCGACAAATATTCCTTGCTGGATATGCTCAAGCGGACGCCGTAGGGTACGGTAGGGCTGTAATTCGGGCAGTTCTAAGCTGGTTACATTGGTTATGTTCTGTTTCATCAATCATAAAGTAAGAGATAAATTGCTCATAATCAATTTCGATGAATTTAGGAAAACCTTCAATGGTTAATTATATTTTCTTTAATCAATGTGAGATTTTTATCGCTTTCGCTTCCGAGCAAAATAGTTAGTTTCTTACAAGATAAACTTAGGTATGGAAAATTATGATGAATACTAATACAGAAATAGGAACAACATACATTGCGTATTGCAGAAGGCGGTTTCTACAGGAATATTTTCCAAGAATAGAATCTTGTTTCAAAGAACTCTCTGAGGAAGATATTTGGTGGAGACCGAACGAGGAAAGTAACAGTATCGGTAATTTGATGTTGCACTTATGCGGTAATGTTCGCCAGTGGATTATTTCCGGTTTTGGCGATATTGAAGATACAAGAAATCGTCCGGCGGAATTTTCTGAGAAAGGTGCTTTTTCTAAAGAAGTGCTGTTAAACAAGATGAAAGAATGTCTCCGCGAGACCGATGAAATTCTTGCTAAGTTTGATTCCACAAGATTACTACAGAAAAAGTTTATCCAGCATTACGAGATTACCTACCTTGACGCGCTTTCCCATGTGGTTGAACATTTCGGTCAACACACCGCTCAGATCATCTATATTACAAAACTCAGAAAGAGCGGCGCTGTTGATTTCTTTGCTTCGTATTTTTCTGCCCAAGAATCCTCTGCAAAAAACGAAGCTCCGGCTCCGTAACATCTCTGTGCTCTCCGGGTTGTAATCCGTCAATCGTCAGGTTTGCAATAGCGTAACGTACCAAACGTAATGCCGGGTGTCCGATTGCGGCTGTCATTTTTCTCACTTGCCGGTTTCTTCCTTCGCGCAGAACAATTTGCAACCATGCCGTAGGTACTGTTTTTCTAAACCGTATCGGGACCGGGCGTTCCGGTAGCCTTGGTTCTTTCTCTAAAAGTTCTACTTCCGCCGGTAACGTTTTTATTCCTTCGATGATTACTCCTTCGCGAAGTTTTTGAAGTCCTTCTTCGGTAGGGATATGCTCTACCTGTACGAGATACGTACGCGGGTGTTCGAATTTCGGTTCAAGTAATGAATGTTGTAAATCGCCATCATTCGTAAGCAAGATTAATCCCTCGCTATCCGAATCAAGCCTTCCTGCGGGATACACATCGTTCGGAAACGGTCCGAAGTCTGCTAACGTCTGCTTTCCTTCAGTATCGCTGAATTGGCAAATAACCCCATAGGGCTTAAATAAAAGAATATTATACAACACAGAGGGACTTTTCCTCTTTGTGCGATGAATCTCGGCTTTTGAAACCTTTTTCTTCTGGTCTCGACGAAATGTGATAGTAGGCACAGTCAATGTCAAGTTATTTATATTTATTAAAAGGAGAAAGAGTTGAAATACAGCAATGCCATGCAGAACCATCTACACTCCCGCACCGCTTATTGTGGACTAATGTGACCGACTCTGGATGCTTAAAGGTGAGCTTCGGGGGTACATCGACGAAGTAGCATTCAGGAGTCGGTTTCTTTTCAATACTCATACCTTAAACGTACACAGATAATTTACAGATTCCAAAGTATGCTGTTGCATATCGTTTGGTATCTCATTATCTTTGATATCCCGTATGGATATTATCAAACCAATAGCGCTTAAGCGAGGAGATACAATTGGCGTTGCCGCTCCGGCAAGCCCCCCTGCCTCGGTAGAACATCTCGTTCGTGGTATTCAATACCTTGAACGGCTTGGTTTCCGTGTTGAACTCGGTAAGCATTTATATAATAAAACAGGTTATCTCGCTGGCAGTGACCGCGAACGTGCTTCCGATTTGAATGAATTATTCGCCAACAAAAATGTGAAAGCCATTTTCATAGCACGCGGCGGATATGGATGTACCCGTATTCTTCCCTTGCTCAATTACCGCATGATAAAACGCAACCCTAAAATTGTTGTTGGGTATAGCGATATCAGTGCGTTACAACTTGCCTTGTTACGGAAAACCGGATTAGTCTCATTTTCAGGTCCCATGGTTGCCGTTGAAATGGCGGGAAAATTCACAGGTGAAGCCGAAGAACGATTCTGGTGCAGTGTCTCATCAAAAACAAAACCGCCTACGATTTCTATCCCTTTGCACGACCAACGAGTGATTCATCCAGGGAAAGGAGAGGGAATCCTCTTTGGCGGCAATCTTTCTCTGGTTGCCTCATTAGTCGGTACCGAATATTTCCCGCGAGTAAAAAATAGCATTGTCATGCTTGAAGAAGTGGGTGAGCGTCCATACCGGATTAACAGAATGTTGAACCAATTAAAACTCTCCGGTGTTTTTAAACGATCATCAGGTGTTGTGTTTGGAAAGTTTACGGGGTGCGAGCCTGAACCCGGAAAGCCTTCGCTGACATTGCAACAGGTTTTTGAAGATTCTTTACAGGGGTATTCCATTCCGGTACTTGGGCATATTCATAACGGACATATCGATGATATTTTTACGATTCCATTCGGAATACGTGTACGGCTTGATGGAAATAAAAAGCGGCTTTTTTTCTTGGAAAATGCGGTTATCTAAGCCGCTATAACAAAATAAATGTGTTTTGATATTCTTTAAAATCTCTGTACATTTCTCCGCAACCATTTGATTGTTTTTTGACCGGAACTATTGATCATCGCTGTTTTTGCCTTAGGTCGCAGTACGAACGTACGCCCCCTTGCCAAAGCTCTTCATCCCGGAATTTTTTCCAACGCAATACTTTTTCTTGCAGGTAGTAACAACAGCAGAACAAACATGTCACAGTTTGAGCAATAGTATTGTGTTTCCGTAGTTCACGTCATCCGCAACAATCGTATTTTGTAGTTGTTAGTAAAGGGGGCTGTCTCAATAGTCGTTAATCCGTCAGCCTGAGCGGAGACGAAGGCGGATTGTACTTCAATTTCACACTTCGTCTACGCTTTCCAAGGGAATGCCTTTGGCACAGTGTGACGAGTTTCTAACTTTTGAGATAACCCCTTAGATTGCAACAAGAGTTTTCATTGAATTAGATATTTTAAACATTACGCAGTAACTTTATGGGAATGTTCTCCCTTTTTTGTCCGGATTTAGCAATTGACCTCGGCACAGCCAATACCCTTATTTACATGAAGGGGAAAGGTATCGTGCTGAATGAACCTTCTATCGTTGCGTTTGATAGAAATACGAAGCGTATCGTCGCAATCGGGAATGAAGCGCGTGAGATGCTCGGCAGAACACATCGCGACATCAAAACCATTCGCCCGATGAAAGATGGTGTCATCGCCGATTTTGAAATCGCAGAAGGTATGCTTCGCGAGTTTATTAAGAAAATCCATTCCGGGTTATTTCCAAGCAGACGTATTGTTGTGTGTGTTCCCAGCGGTGTAACAGAAGTAGAAAAGCGCGCTGTTCGCGATTCTGCCGAACATGCAGGTGCGAAAGAAGTCCATCTTATCGCCGAGCCGATGGCTTCGGCTATAGGTATTGGAATGGATGTCGACGCTCCCGTCGGCAACATGGTTGTCGATATTGGCGGTGGAACAACAGAAATTGCAGTCATTGCACTTTCAGGTATTGTCAACATGGAATCTATCCGTGTTGCCGGGGATGAAATGAACAATGCGATTATTCAATTCTTTAAGAAAAATTACAACATGCTCATTGGTGAGCGAACAGGCGAGGCGATCAAATGCGAAGTCGGTTCTGCGATGCCATTGAAAGAAGAAATCTCCATTCAGGTAAAAGGGCGCGATCTTGTGAATGGTATTCCAAAAACAGTTGAAACAAATTCAGCCGAAATTCGAGAATGCCTGAATGAAGCAATTCAACAAATTGTTGATGCAATTAAGCTAACTCTTGAACGAACACCACCGGAACTCTCTGCCGATATTCTTGATCGGGGTATTATGCTTTCGGGTGGTGGTGCACTCATTAAACATTTGGATGAACGTATCCGCCGCGATACAAGTTTACCCGTTCACGTCGCCGATGATCCGCTCACAGCAGTTGTTCGCGGAACAGGAAAAGCGCTTGAAAACATTGGGCATTACTCGAAAGTTCTTATTAAGAGTAGAAGGTATTAAGCGAGTGAAGAGCATAGAGCGACGGACAATCGTAAACGTATTGCTTACCATTGTTTTTCTCTAAGCTCTTCACTCCCGTTTCTTATGCAACGACTTCTCCAGCTTCTTCGTTTGTTCAGAGAATATATAGTTCTCTCCCTCCTTATTCTTGTTTCCCTGCTTATTCTCAATTCCAATAATACCCGTCAATTAAAGGAAATTCGCGCCTATACCATTGGTTTTATCGGGTTGATGCAAAATGCGTTTTCAATCATTCCGAATGTATTTGAACTTCAACGCGAAAACCAAGTATTGCGTCAAATGAATGTAAATTTAACCGATGAGGTAAATCGCTTACGTGAAGCAAGATTGGAGAACCTTAAACTTCGTGCGATGGTGGGACTTAAAGCATCTGATAAGTATCCTCTTCTTGCGGCAGATGTGGTTGCTAAAAGTTCAATACTTCTCAGAAACACACTAACACTCAATGTCGGGGAAGCGGATGGTGTGAAAACAGATATGCCTATCGTCTCCGAAGGCGGATTGGTGGGAAAAATTATCGCTTCAAGTATGCACTATTCTATTGGTCAAATCATGTTTAACAGAGATTTCCGTGCAAGTGCGAAAATAGAAAGAAGCCGTGTGGATGGAATTATTGCATGGGAAGGGGGAGAATTTCTGGTAATGAAAAATGTCCCCAAAAAACAAGATGTTCTTGTCGGTGATATAGTTCTTACCTCCGGTTACAGTAATATCTTCCCTCCTCGTATTCGAATTGGGCGAGTGATAAAAGTCGAAGAACGGCCGACTATACTTTTTAAAGATATTATCGTAGAATCAGGTATTGATTTCACCCGCCTTGAACAAGTATTTGTAGCACTACAAACACCCGATACAAGCCGAACCATGCTCGAAAAGCAAGCCGCGTTAGATAAATGATCACGAAGAACTTCCGATACGCAATAATCACTGTACTTATTGTAGTCGTACAGACAGCGCTTACACGGTATATCAATATTGGCGGCATCGCCCCCGATTTACTTGCAATCTGGGTTACCTATCTTGCTCTCAAAGAGGGACAAATGTATGGGATGTTCTGGGGTTTTTTTGTCGGCCTGGGTGTTGATTTCATGTCGGGGACTATTATCGGACTGTCTGCCCTTACAAAAACGATCGGCGGGTTTGCCGCCGGATATTTTTATGATGAAAGTAAGCTCAAATACACGCTGGGAACCTATCGGTTTTTACTTATTGTTTTCTTATCATCCTTTATTCAACATCTGGTATATTTCATTGTGTTTACTCGTGGTTCTGATATCGATATCGTCACGGCGATAGTAGAGTTCGGGGTGACAACAACCCTCTACACTACTCTTGTTTCTCTGTTTCCCGTTATGATTGTAGCACGAAGATCGGGGACTGTCAATGTTGAGTAATTATGAAACCTCGAACAGAAAAAGCCTCTTTATCTGGCTGATTGTGATGTTGTTCCTTCTGTTTTTCGGCAGACTTGTTCAACTTCAAATTCTTTACCACGATGTGTATGGAAAAAAATCTGACGAGAATAGCGTTCGCCCGATACCCCATGAGCCAATACGTGGCTATATTTTTGATAGGAACGGAAAAATCATTGTCGATAACCGTCCTGCCTATACAATGACCATTACTCCATCGGAGTTTAGACCGGAAGCGGCATCATACCTGTCAACATCGCTCCGCATGGATCCGTTATTTTTACTAGATCGCGTGAAACGCGGGATACGGTATAACCGTTTTGCCCCAACCAAAATAAAACGCGATATCGATTTTGCAACACTTTCCGTGCTTGAAGAAAATAAAAACAGACTTCCCGGCGTTGATTACCAGATAGAAACGAAACGGTTCTTCCCAACTAAAGCGAAGCTCGCTCATCTTATCGGTTATACAAAAGAAATTTCTGAGCGGTTGCTTGCCGCTTCATCTGAGTATCAGCCGGGAGATATGGTAGGTGCGGCGGGCATTGAAGCTATGTATGAACGCGATTTGCGAGGAAGAAAGGGACTTGAATTTATTACCGTAAATTCAGTCGGTCAAAAAGTCCGCCCGTACAACGAAGGAAAAAGCGATGTTCCCGACAAAGAAGGGAATGATTTATACTTAACGCTTAATATCGATTTACAGGCTTTTGCCGAATCACTAATGGCTGATAGGCAGGGAGCAATCGTAGCAATTGACCCGCAAGACGGAGGTGTGCTTGCGCTCGTTTCCAAACCGGATTTTGATCCGGCATTATTAAATGGATTTACATCGCAACAAGTTTGGTCTGCTCTCAATAATGATCCCGGTAAGCCATTATTCAACAGGGCAACACTAACACGATATCCTCCCGGTTCTACATATAAAATGGTGCTTGCCGCCGCGGCATTGCAGGAGGGAGTTATTACAACCGATTGGCGCGTGAATTGTTCCGGCGCATTTAAATTTGGAGATCACGTATTCAAAGATTTACATGTGCATGGTTCTATGAACGTTGTTGAAGCCATACAACACTCGTGTAACGTGTTTTTCTATCAATTAATGTTAAAGGCGGGTTTTGAACG
>ORJL010267620.1_pt1 | contig 26407 bp, 20 predicted proteins | sample 1779941 | NCBI WGS metagenome assembly ORJL01 (sample SAMEA104232317, study PRJEB22302) | groundwater metagenome | biome: forest; feature: aquifer; material: groundwater | place: USA | collected 2011-08-07 | depth 5.8 m
GCTTTCCGGATCGGGGGGCCGAAACCCTCGCCAGGGGCGCCTCCCCCCGCGGCGACGGCGCCATCATTGCCGCCGATCTGGAGCGCATCTACGGCCTGCTGCCGCGCCTCAAGGAACGCGCACGGCAGGTGGCCGGCACCCTCTCCGGCGGCGAGCAGCAGATGCTCGCCATCGGCCGCGCCCTGATGGGCCGGCCCAAACTGCTGTTGCTCGACGAACCTTCGATGGGCCTGGCGCCGCTGATGGTGGAAAAGGTCTTCGAGGTGATCCGCGCCGTCGCCGCCGAGGGCATGACCATACTGCTGGTCGAGCAGAACGCCAGGCTGGCGCTCGAACTCTGCGCGCGCGGCTACGTCATGGAAAGCGGCGCGATCACCCTGGCCGACACGGCCACCAATCTGCTGGCCGATCCGCGCGTGCGCGCGGCCTACCTCGGCGAATAGGCTTCGGGAAAATACCGCGCGGCCATACGCCGGCAGTAGGCGACCAGGTTGGCGTGCCCCTGCGCCGCCTGCCTGATCGGCGTTTCCAGCGGGACGAACAGGATGTTGGCCAGGAAAGCCGCCGCCATGGCATCGACCGTCGTCGCCTGATCGCCAAGAAAATAGTCCCGGTCGCCGAGCAGCGCCGCCAGCGCATCGACGTCGGCGATGCCCAGCGCGTGGATCTGCTGCGGCGTGTGCCGCCCCATGCCGTGGCCGCGCAACTCGGCGCGAATGCCGCGCCGCGCCACCAGGGGCACGATGGCGCGCAGCGGCCAGGGCATGGCGCCGAAGAAGCCCGGCCGCGTCAGCGCCCAGCCGGCGTCGGCAATCCAGCGGTCATGGAGCAGCGTCCAGTACAGGTGCTCCTCGCACAGCCGCGTGATCGCCAGCGCCGTGGCGCGCTGCGGCGGCGTCAGGCCGCGGTCGAGGGGATCGCCGTGGGTGCGCTTCAGGTAGTCGATGATCAGACCCGTATCGGCCATCACCGTGCCATCGTCGTCGATCCAGGGCAGCTTGCCCTTGGGCGCCCGGTGCAGGTCGAGGGTGTAACGATTGCGGTAGGCTAAGCCCGCCATGCGCAGATACAGCTCGAGCTTGAGACAGAAGGGGCTGGCGTTGGGCAGGCCCAGCGCCGGCGGAAACTGGTGCAGGGTGATCATGTCGGCGCAGTCTCCGCCGCCACCGGCACGTCCGGGGATACCGTCCCCGCCGCAAGGGACGGGGACATGAAGCTGAAGGCATCGGCAAAGAACTCGTCAGGCGGCAGGCCGTGGGCGATGAATTCCGCGCGCGCGGCGTCGATCATGGCCGGTGCGCCGCAGGCATAGACCTGATAAGCGGAAAGGTCGGCGTGGTCCTCCAGCACCGCCCGGTGCACCAGGCCCCGGCGTCCATTCCACTGATCCTGCGGCGTCGCGTCGGACAGTACCGGCAGGTAGCGGACGTTGTCATGGGCCGCGGCCCACGCATCGGGCAGGTCCGGCAGGTAAAGCCCGCCGCGATTGCGCGCGCCCCAGTAGACCGCCATCGGCCGCCCGATGCGGTTGTGGATCGCATGTTCGACCAGTGCCTTGATCGGCGCAAAGCCGGTGCCGCCGGCAACCAGGATCATCGGTTTGGTCGATTCCTCGCGCAGGAAGAAGCTGCCATAAGGGCCCTGGAAGCGCAGGATGTCCTTCTCCTTCATGGCGCCGAAGACATGGCCGGTGAATTCGCCGCCGGCGATCAGGCGGACGTGCAATTGCAGGAAGCCGTCGTCATGCGGCGCATTGGCGATCGAAAAGGCGCGCCGCTTGCCGTCCTTGAGCAGGAACTCGACGTACTGGCCGGCGAGGAACTGCAGGCGCTCGTTGGCCGGCAGCTTGAGGCTCAGCACGATCACGTCGTCCGCCAAGCGGGCTATCTTCTGCACCCGGCAGGGCATGATCTTGACCGGGATGTCCGTCGCCGTCCCGACTTCGCGCGATTCCAGCACTAGGTCGGACAGCGGCCTGGCGCAACAGAACAGGGTCATGCCGGCGGCGCGATCCGCCGTGGACAGGGCCGTGTCCTGCGCTTGGCCGTGATCGACCAGCCCCTCCCTGACCTTGCCCTTGCAGGCGCCGCAGGCACCGTTGCGGCAGCCATAGGGCAACGTCAGGCCGGCATCGAGCGCCGCCTGCAATATCGTGTCGCTGCCGTCGGTGGTGAAGCCGTGGCCGCTGGGTTCGAGCGTGACGCGAAAGGAGGCAACTGGGGCCATGCGATAATCGTCCAATGCGAAGATTGCTGATAATCGGCTGCGGTGACGTCATGCGCCGCACGCTGCCACATCTTGTCCGGCACTGGCGCGTGCTGGCGCTGGTGCGCAGTCGCGACCCGCAACTCGCCGCGTTGGGCGTCACCCAGATCGAGGGCGACCTCGACCAACCGGCGAGCCTGGCGCGTCTGGCGGGCATTTCCGATGCCGTGATCCACAGTGCGCCGCCGCCGCCGCAAGGCAGCGGCGATACCCGCACCCGCAACCTGATCGCCGCCCTGCAACGCGGAAAAAGTCTACCACGCCGCCTGATCTACATCAGTACCAGCGGCATCTACGGCGATTGCGATGGCGCCCGTGTCGCCGAAACGCGGCCGCCGATGGCACAGTCGGCGCGCGCCGCGCGGCGCGTCGACGCGGAACGCCGCCTGCGCCGATTCGGCCGTGGGTACGGCGGTCATTGCCGCGTCAGCATCCTGCGCGCACCAGGGATCTATGCCGGCGACCGGCTGCCGCTGGAGCGCCTGCGCAAGGGCCTGCCACTGATGCTGCACGCCGAGGACAGCCACACCAACCACATCCACGCCGAGGACCTCGGCCGCGCCTGCATCGCGGCGCTGGCACACGGCGGCGCCAACCGGGCCTACAACATCAACGACGATTCCGCACTGGCCATGGGCGAATGGTTCGATTTGCTGGCCGACAGTTTCGCCCTGCCGCGCGCGGCGCGCCTGCCGCGCGAGGAGGTACGCCGCAGCGTTCCGCCGATGCAGTGGTCATTCATGAACGAATCGCGCCGGCTCGACAACACGCGGATGAAGCGCGAACTGCGCCTGCGCCTGCGCTACCCGACCGTGAACGTCGGGATCGCCACGGCAAGACTGGGAGGGGCATCATGCTCTGGGTAAAGGTGTTTCATATCGTTTTTTTCACCAGTTGGTTCGCCGGGCTGTTCTACCTGCCGCGCATTTTCGTAAACCTGGCCATGGTGCCGGCCGACAGCCACGCCGAACGCGAGCGGCTGCTGCTGATGGCGCGCAAGCTCTACCGTTTCGTCACGCCGATCGGCGCGCTGGCGATAGGCTTTGGCCTCTGGCTCTGGTTCGGTTACGGCTTTTCCGGTGGCTGGCTGCATGCCAAGACGGCGCTGGTGGTCGGCCTGGCCGCTTATCACCTCTGGTGCGGCAGGCTGCTGACCGAATTCGCCGATGGCAGCTCGACCAAGACCCATGTCTGGTTCCGCTTCTTCAACGAAGTGCCGGTGCTGGCGCTGGTGGCCATCTGCATCCTAGCGGTGCTCAAGCCGTTCTGAGCGGGGATCGCGGGAAGCACTAGCCCCGGGACTTTGCAGCGTCGCCGTAGCGCCACCGCCGACTCCCGTCATTCCCGCGAAAGCGGGAATCCAGAAGTTTCGAAAGACTTGCCGGGACGCGCCCCGGCGGGCGAGGTACTTTCTTGTTGCACGACAAGAAAGTACCCAAAGAAGCGTGCCCCGCCTCCCCGGCCCTGCGGGCTGCCCTCACTGCGGAAGGCCCGCCGGGCCGGTCGCTAAACTAGCCGGCCGCAAAACGGCCGTCGTCGGACAACGCGACCGGACTACTCCCGGCGAACCTTCCTCGCTCGGCGGGTCAGAGGGGAAGAAAACCGTCACGCTTGGCGAGAGCCACAGTAAGCAAGAGGAAGGCTGCTCCTTCCGGCCATTTCCAGTCATACGATAGGGTGGAAATCGAGTCTCCGGACGGTCCGGTTTACATTCGTTAGCAGCCCGCCAGTCATCCCCACCGGCGTGAGCAATGAACATACGCCAGCAGTCGTCGTCATTGACGCAGACTTTGCTTAGGGGCCAGAATCGGCGCTGTCTGAATCTCTTCGCCAATCCGGGACATCCCGAAGTCCATCCGTGAATATCTTCGCCCGCTTCAAGGGTCTGTCCTCGAAAATCTATATTGCGTTCCTGGTGGCCGCCGGCGTTCCCGTCATGGTGGCCGGCTTGGTGGGCATCTATCTCTCGCTGGCCACCCTGCGCCAGGAGACCTTGCATCATCTGGAACAGGAAGTTCAGGCACGTGCCGCCGGCATGGGACATTTTTTCGATCAACTGGCGAGCGAACTCCTGTATCTGGCCAGTTCGTCGCTGCTATCTGACCTCGCCAACAGCACGAAGGCGCCGGACGGCAAACTGCCGGCGGTGGCTCGGCAGCGCCTGGAACGGGACTACGCAGCCTTCGCCCGTGCCTACCCCTACATCTATCAGGTACGCTTTCTCGACGCCAAGGGACAGGAAGTGGTGCGAATCGACCGTCGCGACGGACGTCTGGTGACCGTGGCGGAAGAGGAACTGCAGGACAAGTCGGACCGCTACTATGTCCATGAAGGTCTCGCCCATGAGGCTGGGCAGGTCTATGTCTCTCCCCTCGACCTGAATGTCGAGCGCGGACAGGCCGAGAAGCCGGAGCGCCCTGTGATCCGGTTCGCCACGCCGATCGTGGATCGCAAGGGAGAAAAGCGCGGCCTGCTGATAGTAAATCTTCATGCTGCTTACATCCTCGGTCAGATACAGGAAATGGCCGGTGGACGCGGTGGCGTCGCATATCTGTTCGACCGCTCAGGCTTCTACCTTTCCCGCTCGGCCGACGCGACGAGCAGCGAAGTCTTCAGCATGCAGTCGGTCGAAGCGCTTGCCAGTTTCTTGCCAAGACCATTGCTGGCACGCGTAGTCAGTGGAAAGAAAGGTACGGAGATAGAGGGCAACTGGATCGTCGCCTATTCGCCCATCTCGATCGGCCAAACACTTGCCGATCGCAGCGACAGCTCGATGGAATGGACGGTGGCATTGGCCTTTCCGCGCAGCCAGTTGTTTCATTCGGTGTTCAATCTCTACCTGCTCTATGGCGTACTAACGCTGAGCCTGCTGATCGCGGCCGCGTTGGGCTATGTCTTGTCGCGCCATCTGCTGCGGCCGATGACGCTATTGAGTTCGGAGACCGAAGAGATTGCCCGGGGCAACTTTTCTCATCGCGTTGAGATTCGTGGCGACGACGAGATTGCGGACCTGGGCGCGCGCTTCAATACCATGGCGGCGCAGCTGGAACAGTCCTACAAGGCGCTGGAAGACCGCAAGGGTGAGTTGGAAGCGGAGGTGCTGGCCCGTACCATCGATCTGGAGCGCGAACGCAGCCAGTTGGCGGCTGTCATCTCCAACACGGCGGACGGCATCCTCTCCGCCGATACCGAAGGCGTGATCGTGCTGGCGAACAATGCGGCACGGCGTTACCTGATCGGCGATATTGGCATCCTCGTCGGCCGTTCGATAGGTGAATTCTGGCCCGGCTGGAGCGAGTACGCCGGACAGTCGCCGGCGACGAGATCGGCGGGAAATTTCGACCTCGCCGCGCAGGGGCGCACCTTGTCGCTGGGCGTCGCGCCGGTGATGAGCGGAGCAAAACCGGATGGCTTCATTCTGGTAGTTCGTGATGTCACCGAGGAAAGGCGATTGCAGGACGATCGCCGGGAACTCGACCGCCAGATGTTCCAGATGGAAAAGATGGCAACCCTGGGCGAAATAGCCATGGGCCTTGCCCATGAAATCGGCAACCCCCTCGCCGGTATGAAGGCGGTGGTGCAACTGCTGCTTGAAGACAAGCTGGAAGAGGCGCAACGCCAGTACCTGTTGCGGGTGCAGAACGAGATCAATCGTCTCGCGGATTTCCTGCGGACCTTCCATGGCTTTGCGGCGCCGCAGGAGATGAAGCCCATGCCCTGCCGTCTGGAGCAGATCCTTGAAGACGTGGTGTTGTGGACGCGCAAGGAAGCGCGCTCACGCAAGGTCAATGTCGCCTACTCGCCATGTTGCGATCAGGTACCGGAGCTGTGGGCCGATCCAGCGCAGCTCAAGCAGGTCTTGCTCAACCTTGTCATCAATGCGATCCACGCGATGCCCGAAGGCGGCAGCATCGAAATCGGCATGTGCGCCGGCAGAAAGTCGGCGGTGACCGCAGGCGGTGTGCCTCGCATGAGCTTCTGTGTGCGTGACACAGGCGTGGGAATTCCTCCCGAGGTACAGGCGCGAATCTTCGATCCCTTTTTCACGACGCGGCCCGATGGTTCAGGCATTGGCCTAGCGGTGGTCAAGAAGATTGCCCTCCAGCATGGTGCGGACATCCGTGTCGAAAGTACGCCTGGGCATGGAACCTGCTTCGAGCTGGACTGGCCGATCGCACCCTCGGCACGAAATTCGCCATCGGCAAAGTCGGTCGCGGTGCTCTGCCGGAGAGAAACGAATGGCTGAACGAATTCTCGTCATCGAAGACGACACGACCATCCGCGTCACGCTGCGCGACGTCCTCCAGAAGCAGGGCTACCAGATCGACCTGGCCGAGGACGGTACCGAGGGCCTGGAGCTTTCCCGCAAGCGTTCCTACGGCCTGACCATGCTCGATCTGCATCTGCCCGACATGCACGGGCTAGACGTGCTGAAGGCCATGCGCGAATCCGATCCCGACGCGCTGGTGGTGGTCATGACCGCGTTTCCGGAAGTGCGCACCGCCGTCGATTGCGTCAAGGCCGGCGCCTACGATTACCTCAACAAGCCTTTCGAACTCGACGACCTCAAGGAGATCGTGCGCCGCGCGTTGGAAACGCGCAGCCTGCGCCTCGAAGTCGAGCGTCTGCGCACCCGCGCGACATCGCCGGGGCCGCTCGAAGGAATGGTCGGCAGCAGTCCGGCCTTCAACGCGCTGGTCGAGATTACGCGCCGCATCGCCGCTGCTTCACGCGTGCCGGTACTGATTCGCGGTGAATCCGGTACCGGCAAGGAACGCGTGGCTCAGGCCATCCACAACCTGTCGCCGCGCGTTGCCGGTCCCTGGGTGACGCTCAATTGTTCGGCGCTGGCCGAGGGCCTGCTCGAATCCGAGATGTTCGGCCACGAGAAGGGCGCATTCACTTCCGCCGTTGCCGCCAAGCACGGCTTGCTCGAACTCGCCGACGGCGGCACCCTGTTCCTCGACGAGATCGGCGACCTGTCGCTGGCCCTGCAACCCAAGTTGTTGCGCGCGCTGGAAACGCAGACGTTCCGCCGCGTCGGCGGACAGAAAGAATTGCAGGTCGACGTGCGCTTCGTTGCCGCGACCAATCGCGATCTCGCGGCAATGGTCAAGGCCGGCACTTTCCGTGAAGACCTCTACTACCGGCTCAATGTCGGCAGCATCGAAATGCCGCCGCTGCGGGCGCGGGTCGGCGACATCCAGGCGCTGGCCCGGCGCTTCCTCGACGAAGCCTCGAAGGTCATGGGCATGCCCAACGCGGCTCTGGATAGGCACTCCTGCGAACTCATCGAGCAGTACGCCTGGCCCGGCAACATCCGCGAACTGCGCAACGTCATGGAGCGCGCCCTGATTCTTTCCGGCGGCGAAACAATCCAGCCGGTCCATCTGCCCAAGGAAATCAGTGCGGCGGGGAAAGGCGCTCTGCTTGCCGCCGATGATGAAACGCTATCTCTGGCGGATGTCGAGCGGCGCCATATTCGCCGCGTGCTGACCGCGCATCGCGGCAACAAGACCCATGCTGCCAAAGTGTTGGGCATCACCCGACTGACCCTGCGCACCAAGATCGCCGAGTACGGGTGGGACGAGTTCCTGGACAAGTCGGACAGCGCATCCGAGCGGTAGTTTATTACTCAGGCCGGTCGATTTCTGACCAGCCAGCGCCACCAAGCCCTCCTGACTTTTGTGCTTAACCCGTGCCGGAAGCTGCTTTTCCGCGCACTAAGGCGGTGGCACGCTTGCTGCAATACCTGTGCGAATCCTATTCAAGGAGGCGCACTTGGCCACCGCATCCGCACCACCGTCCGCCGCAGCACCATCCGCATCGTCTGCACTCAAAGGCACCTACAAGGGCGTACTGAAAATATCGCTCATGCTCGCGGCGACCTATCTGGTCGCCCAGAGCCTGAGTTCCTGGCTTCCCGCTGCGGACTATCGCTCGTTGTTCGGCTTCTCCAATCGCATCGCTGTCTGGATCATCGCCGAGCTGCACCTGATGTTCGCTGCCTTCGTGCTCGGCGTGCCGATCTTCGCCGTCATCACCGAAATCGTCGGCGTTACGACCAAGGAAAAACGTTACGACGAGCTGGCCAGGGAATTCACCAAGCTCCTGGCCATGGCCTACACGCTGACCGCCGTGCTGGGCTGCATCCTGCTGGTGCTGTTCGTCGTCCTTTACCCGAAGCTCACCGGCTACCTGTCCGGCCTGTTCAAGCCGACCTGGCTGCTCTACATCGTGCTGATCTTTGGCGAAGTGATCGTCGCCTACCTCTACTGGTACTCGTGGGACCTACTGCAGGGTTCCCGGAAGAAGTGGCACCTGCTGCTTGGCGTGCTAGTCAATGTCTGGGGCACGGCGCTGCTCTTCGTTGCCGATATCTGGGTCACCTTCATGATGTCGCCGGCCGGCATCGATGACGCCGGGAATTTGACCAGCCTCTGGGCGGCGATCAACAACCCGACATGGATGCCGATCAACATCCACCGCCTGCTGGCCAATGTCGCGTTCGGCGGCTCCATTGCCGCCGCCTACGCTGCCGTGCGCTTCCTCAACGCCAAGACCGATGAGGAACGCGCCCGCTTCGACTGGATGGGCTACATCGGCTCCTTCATCGCCATCGGCGCTTTCATTCCGCTACCTTTCGCCGGCTACTGGCTGGGCCGCGAGATTTACCAGTTCTCGGAGCAAATGGGCGTCTCGATGATGGGCGGCAGCTTCGCCTGGCTGTGGATTCTGCAGGCCATGCTGATCGGCGGCCTGTTCCTCGCCTCCAACTTCTACCTTTGGCTTGGCATGGGGCGCATCCCCGGCGCCGAGCGCTACGTCAAGTTCCAGGTGCCGATGATGATCCTGCTCACCATAGGCTTCATCGTCTGGGCGACGCCGCGTTCGATCATCGCCAGCGGCGCAGAGATGTCGGCCATGGGCGGCTCGCACCATCCCTTCCTCGGCCTCTTCGGCGTCATGGCGGCGAAGAACACGGCGGTGAATCTGATGATTCTCACCACCTTCTTCTCCTTCATGCTCTACCGGCGCGGCAACCGCATACCGACGGTTTCATGGGCCGCGATGGGCAAGATCATCCAGGCGCTAGTCATCGCCACCGCCGCCGGCGTGGTGCTGGGCTACGGCATCTACAGCTACTACGTGCCCTCCAACATCCGCATCGGCTTTTCCATCTACCAGGTCGGGGCGGTACTGAGCGCCATGGCGATATTCGTCGCCATCGACATTCCACTGTTGCGAGGCGCGAAGGAAATCGGCGCCATTCGCTGGGGGCAGATACCGGCGCGTGCCCAGTACGCGCTGTTCTTCCTCGCCATCAGCTTCACCTGGCTGATGGGTCTGATGGGCTACATCCGTTCCGGCATCCGCCAATACTGGCACATCTATGGCCGCGTCATGGACGAGAGCGCCAACGCCTACACGATGATGCACGGCCACGCGACCATCATTGTTTCCATCATCACCGTCATATTTTTCCTGCTGGTGTCGGTGGTGTTCTGGATGGCATCGAGGAACGACAAGGTGGCGGCATGAAGACCACCTTCGTCAAGATATTTGCTTTTCTCATTGCGACGGTTTCGATTTATTCCTACGTCGGCCAACTGGTGCCGCAGTTCGAGGAGTACCCGCCGGAGAAGAAAGTCATCACCGTGTCGACACCGCCGGCCGAACTTGCCGCGATCGGCGAGGAACTGGTGCGCGTCAAGGGCGGCTGCCTGATCTGCCACAAGGTTACCGAAACCGGCAACGTGCGCGGGCCGGACCTGCGCAAGGCCGCCGGGCAAGCGGGCACGCGCAAGCCGGGCATGGACGCGGAAGCCTATCTGACCGAATCCTTGGTCGAGCCGAATGCCTTCCTGGTACCCGGCTACCCGAAGATGATGCCGTCCGCCATCAAGCCGCCGGCCAACATGAACTTGGCCGAGGTCAAGGCCATCATCGCCTACCTTCAGACCCTGGGCGGCGCCGAGGTTACCGTGAAGATCGCCGCCGCCGACATCAAGGCCGCCAAGGCCGCCGGGCCGGTGCACAAGGGCAAGGAAGCCATGGGCACCCACGGTTGCATCGGCTGCCACAAGATCGAAGGCGATGGCGGCGAGGTCGGTCCCGAACTCACAAAAGTCGGCGCTGGCAGGACGGCGCAAGAGCTGCTGACAAAGATCGTCGAGCCCTCCGTGTGGACCACGCCGAACTACCCGGCCGGCGTCATGCCTGCCGAACTGGGCAAGGCGATCCCCGAAGGCGAACGCCACGAGATCGTCGCCTACCTGATGGGCCTGTCGGGCAAGCCCTACTCGCCGACTGGCGCCGAATCACCCTGGTCGCACGAGGGCGTGCGCCTCGGCCTGGTCATCCTGATCTTCAATCTCGGCATGCTCGCGGCGCTGGCCATTGCCGCGCGCTGCGAGAAGCGCAGGGAGGCCACCTGACATGCGCCGCCATACCTTCTACCTTGCGATCACGCTCTGGCTCGCCATCCTGGCCGGGCTCAAGTTCGGCGTACGGCCACCGATGCCGGCCTCTGTGCTGATGATCTACATGACGTTGTCGACCATCGCCATCATCCTGTTCGTCGCCGCCGACGAGGCGCGCTTCCAGGCGTTCCTCGCGCCCTTGCGCGCGGTGTTCGAGGGACGCGCACCGAAGGCGGTGCAGCTTCTGGTGTTGGCCGGCATACCCTTGCTGGCCGGCTGGGGCGCCTGGCTGCGCACCGCGCCGAGCTGGGATGCGCCCTACGAGCCGCGCGTGGTGCATCCCGAGCCGCCGTCCGGCTTCAGCCTGCATGGCAAGCGCATCGAGACCGCGAGTCTGAAGAATCCGCTGCGCGCCGCCCACGAGAAAGATCCGGCGCAACTGGAAAAACTTACGGCCGAGGGCAAGACCATCTACTACCAGAACTGCTTCTTCTGCCACGGCGACGCGCTGGCCGGCGACGGCCATTTCGCCAATGCCTTCTCGCCGATTCCGGCGAATTTCCGCGACGTCGGCACCATCTCGATGCTGCAGGAATCCTTCGTCTTCTGGCGCGTATCCACCGGCGGCCCCGGCCTGCCCAAGGCCGCCACGCCCTGGCTGTCGGCCATGCCGGTATGGCAGAACTTCCTGACCGAGGACGAAATCTGGAAAGCCATTCTCTACATCTATGCCGGCTCGGGGTCGACGCCGCGCACCTGGGACGAAGAGACGAAACATGAAAAGCACTGATTTTCTCGGCATGGTTTGCGCGTTCGCCTTCTGCGCGAGTGTCCTTGCCGACGACGCCCCGAAGTTGAAAACCGAGCCGGTCAAACCGACGCCGGTCGCCGCTGACCTTGCTGCTGGCAAGAAGCTCTACCAGCGCTGGTGCGCACAGTGCCATGGCGACGAAGGCAAGGGCGATGGTCCGGCCGCCGACTTCGTCTATCCGCGACCGCGCGACTTCACGCTGGCGATTTTCAAGGTACGCACCACGCCCTCCGGCCAATTGCCGACCGACCACGACCTGTTCCACATCATCAGCGAGGGTCTGCCCGGCACATCAATGCCGGCCTGGGAAAAGTTCATTCCGGAAAACGAACGCTGGCAACTCGTGCACTACGTCAAGACCTTCGATTCGCTGGGCCTGTTCAAGGAGGAACCGGCCAAGGAGCAGGTGATCATCGACGCCGCGCCGAAAATGACGCCGGAGCTGATCGCCAAGGGCAAGGAGCTGTACAAGCAGAAGAAGTGCTGGCAGTGCCACGGACCGATGGGACGTGGCGACGGTCCCTCGTCCGCCGGTATGAAGGACGAATGGGGCTTCCCGATCCGGCCGGTGAATTTCACCAAGAGCTGGCGCTTCCGTGGCGGCGACCGCATCGAGGACATCTACCGCACCTTCACCACCGGCTTCCACGGCACGCCGATGCCATCCTTTGTCGACGCCATTCCGGCGGCGGAAGACCGCTGGGCGCTGGCCGCCTTCGTCAAGAGCCTGGCGCGACCGCAAAAGAACGCGCAGGTATTGAAGGCCGGCAACATCGCCGGCGAGATTCCCGCCGACCCCTACGCCAAGGAATGGGAGAGCGCCGAGTTCGCCGATTTCCCGTTGGCCGGCCAGATCATTCTCGAACCGCGCTGGTTCAAGCCGGTGCATGACGTCATCACCGCGCGCGCCCTCTACAACGACAAGGAGATCGCCATCCTGCTGGAGTGGGACGACGGCACCCATAACACCGGCATCGGCAAGCCGGCCGACGAGGTCGCGCTGCAAATGCCCGCGCAGGCGGGCGCCGGCGTCAAACCCTACTTCATCCTCGGCGACGACAAACATGCGGTCGATGTCTGGCGCTGGAGCGCGAAGGACGGCTTGCAGCGCGCCACCGCCGAGGGCGCCGCGAAGCAGACGCCGCGCGAAGCCGGCGGCGTGGCGGCGCAGGGCGGCTACAAGGATGGCCAGTACCGCGTCATCCTGCGCCGGCCGCTAAAAGTCGGCGCTGGCGAGACGCCGATCGAGCCGGGCCGCTTCATTCCGATCGCCTTCCAGCTGCGCGACGGCGACAACGGCGAGGAAGGTCTGAAGATGTCGCTGTCCACCTGGTATTACCTGCTGCCGCAGCCGGCGACGCCGCTCACCGTTGTGCTGTGGCCGCTCGGCATCGGATTCCTGACGCTCGGTGGCGAATTCTGGCTGTTGCGGCGCATGCGGCGGAGGCCATCGTGAAGCGACTGTTGCTGCTTGCCTTTGTTGTTGCCGGTTTGGCGCACGCGGCCCAACCGACGCCGGGCAGCGAATGGAAGCGCCTCGACGCCAACGAGCCGGCGCCGACTTTCACGCTCACCAGCCAGGACGGCAAACGCGTGTCGCTGAAGGACTTCCGTGGCAAGGCCGTGGTGCTGACTTTCATCTACACCGAATGCAAAGATATCTGCCCCGTGCTTCCGCAGATCATCGACCGCACCGACCAGGTTCTGTCCGAGGCGGAGCGCAAGAAAGTGCGTTTCGTCGGCATCAGCATCGACCCGAGCCGCGACACACCGGAAAAGCTGCGCAGCTTCATGCAGAGTCACAAATTGTCGACGGAGCGCTGGACGCTGCTCACGGGCTCCCTGAAAGAAGCCAGCAAGGTCGCCGACGACTACGGCGTCGTCGCCAAGCCCGATCTCCAGGGTGATCTGGTGCATAACGCGGTGTATGTCCTGATCGATCCCCAGGGCCGGTTGCGCACCGAATTCCACGGCCTGTTCACGCCCACCCAGGAAATCGCAAAAGCGCTGCGCCAACTCATCGCAACACCCATCCGTAAAGGGACCTGAGCATGTACCAGTCCATCTACCTTCCCCTCGACAATTCGGCCCATTCGCTGGCCGGCGTCGATATCGCCATCGCCCTGTCCCGGCGGACCGGCGCGCAGCTCACTGGCAGCCACGTCTATGCCGCGAAGCTGCACGACCGGCGTTTCCGCCAGATGGAAGGCGGCCTGCCCGAACCCTACAAGAAGGAAGACAAACTGGTCGAGCAACGCGAGGTGCACGACGACCTGATCACGCGCGGCCTCTCGGTGATCTCGGATTCCTACCTCGATGTCTTCGATGCCCGCTGCCGGGCCGCCGGGCTCGAAGGCCGCCGCGTCAATCTGGAAGGAAAGAACTGGCAGGCGCTGGTAAAGGACATCGGCGCCGGCGATTACGACCTGGTGGTGATGGGCGCGCTGGGTCTGGGCACCGTGTCGCATTCCCAGATCGGCAGCGTTTGCGAACGGGTATCACGACGCATCGGTTGCGATCTGCTGACCGTGCGCGAAACCGAACCACGCGCGGACGGTGCCATCGTCGTCGCGCTCGATGGCAGCCCGCAGTCCTACGGTGGCCTGATGACGGCGTTTGACCTGGCCAAGATCGTCGGCCGTCCGGTGGAGGCGGTCGCGGTGTTCGATCCGCATTTCCACTACGTCGCCTTCAACAGCATTGCCAAGGTGTTATCGACAGAGGCCGCCAAGATCTTCCGTTTCGAGGAACAGGAAAAACTGCACGAAGAGATCATCGATTCCGGCCTCGCCAAGATCTACCAAGGCCATCTCGACGTTGCTGCGCGCCTGGCCAAGGAACAGGGGGTCGAGCTGAAGACCACGTTGCTGGCCGGCAAGTCCTTCGACCAGTTGCTCGGTTTCATCAAGGAAGCCAAGCCCTGGCTGATGGTGCTAGGGCGCATCGGCGTTCACTCCGAGGCCGACATGGACCTGGGCTCCGCCACCGAGAACCTGCTGCGGCTGGCGGACTGCAATCTGCTCTTGTCCGCGCGCTGCTTCGAGCCGCCGATCGAGCACATTGCCGAGACCACCATGGCCTGGACCGAAGAGGCCGAGGCACGGATGCTGCGCATCCCGGACTTTGCACGCGGCATGGCGCGGAAGTCGATCATCAAGCACGCCGCCAAAGAGGGCCACACCATCGTCACCTCGGATGTCATCGACTCCCTAATGGCGACCATCCCCCAGGGCGCGGTCAATCGGCATGCGGACAAGAACGGTGTTCCGCCCGAATCCCTGGGTGGAGCGGGCAGCAAGTGTCCGTTCGCTCCCCGTCGGGCAGAGGCGGACAAAATCAAGCCGGAATGGGCGATCGACGCGATGGTGCGTCTGCAGCGCATCGAGCCCGCGTCGCTGCGCGAGCATGCGAAGTTGCGTATCGAGAAGATGGCGCTGCGTCAGGGCTTGACGACCATCACCGAGGAACTGGTCGAGTCAGCGTCGCGCACCGTCGTCGAGATGCTGGAGTAAGCCGGAATGGCCGCGCCGCACCTGATTTCGTGGAACCTGACGCGGCGCTGCAACCTCGCCTGCGGCCACTGTTATCTGGATGCCGTGCAGCGCAAGAGCGACGCCGGCGACGAACTGAGCCTGCCTGAAGTCGTGCGTGTCATCGACGAGATTGCCGAATTCGCGCCGGGCGCGATGCTGGTCTTGACCGGCGGCGAACCGCTGCTGCGCCGCGATCTCGGCGACATTGTCGAGCATGCGGCCGGATCCGGCCTGATGCCGGTGGTCGGTACCAACGGCATCCTGCTCGACGCGACGCGTGCGCGGCAGCTTCGCGAACTCGGTGCGGCGGGCGTCGGCATCAGCCTCGATTCGACCACGCCGGAGTTCCACGATCGTCTGCGCGGCCAGGACGGTGCCTGGCAAGGCGCCTTGGACGGCATGCGCACCGCGCGCGATGCCGGCCTCGGTGTCCTGATGCAAGCGACCCTGTTCGAGGAAAACCGCAGCCAGCTGGATGGTTTTGCCGACCTTGCCGCCGATGTCGGCGCCATGGCGCTCAATTTTTTCTTTCTGGTTTGCACCGGCCGTGGTGTCACCCAGACCGATTTGTCCGGGCAAGCCTACGAAGACAGCCTGCGCGACATCCTGACGCTGCAGCAGGTGCGGCCGGACCTGATGATCCGCGCCCGCTGCGCGCCCTACGCGCGACGCATGCTGGGCCTGCATGCGGGCGAGTCAGCGCCGGGCTACGCCGAATGGTCGAGCGCCTGCCTGGCGGGGCGCCGCTATTTGCGCATCGGACCGAAAGGCGAGGTCACGCCCTGTCCCTATGTGCCGAAATCCGCCGGTAGCGTGCGCAGGCAAACGCTTCGGGAAATCTGGGAAACCGGAGCCGACTTCGTTCGGCTGCGCGAAGAAATACCCAGGGGCAAATGCGGCAGCTGCGACTACCGCGTCAGTTGCGGGGGGTGCCGCGCACGTGCACTGGCAACCTCCGGCGACCTGATGGACGAAGACAACAAGTGCAACTACATTCCCTCCGGCTCGACCACGCCTGAGATGAAGTCGTCGCGATGCGCTTCGGTGGTGTCTTGGTCGCCGGAGGCGCAACGCCTACTGGAGCGTATCCCTTCGTTCGTGCGCGCAAAGGTGCGCGACAGTCTTGAGCAAAAGGCGTCGGCGGCCGGTGAGGCTGTCATCTCTGCCGACTTCATGAGCCGCCAGCGCCCGGCAAACCTGCCCTTCAGCCGCCCGAGTTCACGCGTTTGATTCCGGGTTGCCGTCCCACCAGCGCCGACTTTTGCGGAATGCGTCCGGCCGCCGCGATCGCGGCGTCGATGCAGGCCGCCGTAGATACACCGGCGACATAGTTGCCGGTGACCACCAGGCCGGGATATTCCTCTTCGAGCGTCCGCAGCGCGGCGATCCGACGTGCATGGCCAAGATCGGGCTGCGGCAGGCTCTGGCGCCAGTAACGCACACTGTCGAATACCGGTTCGCCGCGAGCGCCAAGCAGATCGGCGGCTTCCGTTCTGATCATGGCGACCAACTCTTCGCGCGGCAGTTGCGCCAGTTCGGGCTGGCGCGCACCGCCGACATAGGCCGTCAGCAACGCGTGATTGTCGGGAGCGCGTTGGGCGAACAACGTCGAGGAAAACAGGAAACCGAGCGTCTTCCTTCGCTCTACCGTTGGTGTCAGTACGCCGAGACCGTCGAGCGGATGGGCAATTTGCGCACGGCGATAGCCGAGAGCCACCACGGCCAGTGGCGGGTGTTCGATGGTGGCGAGCCCGTCGCTGACCGCCGGCGCCATCGGCGCCAATACCTTAGCGGCGGCATAGGCGGGGAGCGCGACGACGACACCATCAACCCGCAGGGAGGTATCGCTGTCGCCGTCACGCAGGCAAAGCTGGAATCCACCGCCTGCCAAAGCATGCAGGCTCACGACGCGAACCCCTGACCAGACACGCGGACCGAGCGCGTTGGCCAGTCGTTGCGGCAGGCTCGCCATGCCTTGGCGAAATGAAAACAGGTTGCGGTGGCGCGGATCGAAGCGCGGGTCCATGCCGGTCAGCGCCTTTGTCGCCACACCGCGCACCACCGAGCCGTAGCGCAACTCCAGTTGCTTAAGGCGCGGCAACAGCGCCGTCATGCTGAGATTCTCGGGATTGCCGGCGTAGATACCGCCGACCAGCGGATCAAAGACATAGTCGAGCAATTCACGCCCGAAGCGCCGACGGACGAAGTCGGCAACGGTTTCGTCCTGAGGGCCGCGCCGCACGAAGGGCTCGGCCAGCATGCGCAGGCGTCCGCGCAGGCTGAAGAATCCGGACGAAAAAAAGCCCAGTGGATCGAGTGGTAGCGCGTGGGCACGGCCATCGCGCACCAGGTATCGGTGGCGTACGCCGCTGCCTTTGTCGATACGCTCGCCAGCGAGGCCCAGTGACGCAATCAGGTCTTCCGCGCCGGGTGCCGGCGAGATCATGCTGTTGGGGCCATGCTCGACCAGGAATCCGTCGCGGTATTCCGTACGTATGCGTCCGCCGGGCGTCGCACCGCGATCGAGGACCACGACTTCGTGGCCCTGCTGCATCAGCGCATGGGCGGCAGTAAGGCCGGAGATACCGCCACCGAGAACGGCTATCAGGGAGTTCGAGGAATGGGATCGCGCACGCACGAAGCTCTTGAGGCAAGAGCCGTGCCTTGCCTCAAGTCGTTGTAGTTGGCCGCATCGCGGATTTCATCACAGAAATCGACTGGTCGCTTTCTGTTCACTCCGGCAGAAAACTGACCGCACCCACATCGACTCGGCATCTGAGTGACCACGCGAAGCCCTTGCGCTGACAAGGGAAATAGCCGTGGCATGGCTGTTGCGTTAGGCAGTGCAGCAACTGGTTTGTCCCGTGATTTTTTCCAGGAGGTAATGCAATGAAAAAACTTCTTACCGGCTGTGCCATCTCAGTCGGCGCACTGTTCGTCACTCATGCCATGGCCTACGAGGCCGGCGCGGTTTCTGGCGGCGGCAAGGTCGCCGGCAAGGTCAGTTTCAAGGGTGCCGCACCGGCGGCAAAGAAGCTGCCCATCACCAAGGACAACACCGTCTGCGGCAGTGGCGAGCGTGAGATCGTCGAGGTCAATGCCAAGGGTGGCAATCTCGCCGGCGCCGTGGTCTATGTGGCGAAGATCGAGAAAGGCAAAGCCTGGGGTGCGCTGGATGCACCGGTGCTCGACCAGAAGGGCTGCCGCTTTGCGCCCGACACCCTGGTTGTGAAGAAAGACGCGGATGTGACCATCCGCAACTCCGACACGGTGTTGCACAACATCCATACCTACGAAATCATCGGCGCCGTGCGCCGCACCATGTTCAACGTCGGCCAGCCCGACAAGGGCGACCTCAAGCAGCCGATCAAGGTGCGTCGTGCCAACGTCATCAAGGTCGAGTGCGACGCACACGACTTCATGCACGCCTGGGCCTTCGCGGCCGACAACCCCTATGCGGTGGCAACCAAGGAGGACGGCTCCTTCACGCTCGACAACCTGCCGGCCGGCGAGTACGAAATCAAAGCCTGGCATCCGGTGCTGGGCGAGAAAAGCGCCAAGGTGACTGTTTCTGCCGGCGGCTCTGCCAATACCGCTTTCGAATTTTCGAAGTAATCATCAGGGAGGAATTTCATGAAACCTCGCAAACTTGCGCGCCTTCTCGGTGCGTTTGCCGTGGCAGGTCTGGCCACGGGTGCGGCACTGGCCCAGGCGCCCGCTCAGTTGGCTGATTTGCAGCCGCTGCCCGATCCGAAGTTCAACCAGGCCATGGCCGACATGGGCAAGTACCTGTTTTTCGATGTACGCCTGTCGGGCGATGCGGCGATTTCCTGTGCCACCTGTCATGACCCGAAGAAGGGCTGGACCGATGGCCAGCCGCTGGGAAAGGCATATCCCGCCTCGGAAAACTTCCGCAACACGCCCACGATCCTGAATGCCACCTACAAGTCGCGCTTCCACTGGGACGGCAGGCTTGACGGCAGCGATGCCGGCACCCTGGTGCGCGACCAGATCACCGAATCCGTGTTCATGAACATGGATGGCCGCCTGATGCAGGAGCGCTTGAAACAGGTTCCCGAGTACAACGAGATGTGGAAGAAATTCCGCAAGGACGACATCAACGGCATGCGCGTGTTCAACGTCGTCGGGGAGTTCATCAAGAGCGTGGTGTCGCAGAACGTACCCTTCGACAAGTTCAAGAAGGGCGATGAATCAGCGCTGACGGCCGAGCAGAAGGACGGTTATGCGCTGTTCAAGGGCAAGGCCGGCTGCGTCGCCTGTCATAACGGTCCGGTGGGTTCCGACGGCAAGCTGCACAAGACCGGCGTGCCCGAGAACCCCGGCGTCTGGAACGACCCGCTGCGCGCCATCACCATGCTGAGGCATTACTCGACCAACGGCATGCCGAACTACATGAATGCGCGCACCGACGTCGGCTCCTATGCGATCACCAAGGACAAGCGCGACATCGGCAAATTCAACACGCCTTCGCTGCGAGACCTCAAGTACACGGCGCCCTACATGCATAACGGCATGTTCACAACGCTCGATCAGGTCGTTGATTTCTACGACAGGGGCGGCGGTGCCGGGTCGGTGCTGAAGCCGCTGGGTCTCGCGGCGACCGAGAAGAAGGCGCTGGTGGCCTTTCTTGAAAGTCTGTCGGGAGATCCAGTGATCGTAGAACCGCCCAAGATGCCGGCCTACAAGGTCTGGGCCTTTGGCAAGAACTAAGGGGACATGCGATGAAACTTAAACCTGTTGTTGCCGCCATCGTTGCCATCGGCTCGATCGGCTCCATGACGCTGGCGGATGCCGCCGGCACCTTCCCGTCGTTGGGCCCGCTGCCGCCGCCGCCGATTCCAGCCGACAACCCGATGTCGCCCGAGAAAATCGAACTCGGCAAGATGCTGTTCTGGGACAGCCGCCTCGGTGGCGATGCGTCTTCGCCCTGCGTGGTCTGCCACGAACCAAGCAAAGGCTGGGGCGACGCCGGTGAAATCTCGCGCGGCTATCCGGGCACCCAGCATTGGCGTAACTCGCAGACCGTGCTGAACTCGGCCTTCTATAACAAGCTGTTCTGGGAAGGTAACGTCACCAGTCTCGAAGGCCAGGCTCCGGCCGCCGCCGAAGGCAACGTCGCCGGAAATGGCGATGGTTCGCTGATGGAAATGCGCCTGCGCTTCATTCCGGAGTATGTGGCGCGCTTCAAGAAGGTCTTCGGTACCGACTGGCCGCGCATTACTCACGCGTGGCAAGCGGTCGCCGCCTTCGAGCGGACTCTGGTTTCGGATCCCAAGCAAGTGCCCTTCGATCGTTTCGCCAAGGGGGAGAAGAAGGCCCTGTCGGATAGCGCCCAGCGCGGTATGGCGGTGTATCACGGCAAGGGTGGCTGCATTCAGTGCCACAACGGACCGCTTGCGTCCGACCAGAAGTTCTACTCGCTCGGCGTACCGGAAAACGAGGTGTTCAAGACCGAGCCGCTCTATCAGATCACCCACCGCTGGGAGCACTATCAAAAGGGCATAGACGAGAAAGGCTACCGTGGCGCCGACTACGACTACGGGCTCTACTACCAGACCAAGAACCCGAAGGACAAGCACAAGTTCCGCACACCTTCCCTGCGCGAAACGAAGTACACCGCACCTTTCATGCACAACGGCATCTTCTACACGCTCGACGAAGTGGTGGACTTCTACAACAAGGGTGGCGGCAACGGGCCGAACAAGTCGCCGCTGATAAAGCCGCTGGGTCTCTCTGACCAGGAGAAGAAGGATCTGGTGGCCTTCATTGAGTCGCTGTCGATGGACAAGCCGCTGATGATGGAAGCGCCCAAGCTGCCGCCGTATGCGGTCATGAAATAAGGAGTCGAGAAATGACACAAACCATACAGATTCACGATCACGCCCATGCCGAGGACGGTGATCGCCTGTGCATGAGTCGGCGCCAGTTTCTGTTGTCTGGCGGCGCGCTGGTAACGCTGGCGGCCTTGCCCGGATTTGCCCAGGCACAGGCGATCCAGGCCGGGTTCAAGCGGCAGAAGATTGCCAAGCTCTCGGCGCTGAAAGTAGGCGAGCCCGTGACTTTTAATTACCCCTTCGCCGATGTACGCAATCTTCTGGTCAAGTTGGGTACCCCCGGCGGCGGCGGCATCGGCGCGGACAAGGACATCGTCGCCTTCAACCAGCAATGTACCCACATGGGCGGTCCGCTCGACGGGACCTACAAGCCAAAGTACCAGGCGCTTGGCCCCTGCCCGCTGCACCTGACCACCTTCGATCTGAGCCGCCACGGCATGGTGATTTCCGGCCACGCCACGGAAAGCCTGCCGCAGATCGTGCTGGAAGTGAAGGGCGACGACATCTACGCCACTGGCGTCATGGGCCTGGTCTATGGCCACGCCAGCATCGGCAAGGCATAAGGAGAACGAAATGAGCAAACTCTGGGAATCCAAGGCAACACCTCAACTGCCCGAGCCGGTCAAGGCCGTCAATAGCGTGCCGCTGCCGCCGAAGAACGCCGACGTACTGACCACGGCCTGCGACTACTGCACCGTCGCCTGCGGCTACAAGGTCTATCGCTGGCCGGTGGGTAAGGATGGCGGTGCCAAGGCCGGCCAAAACGCGATGGGCGTCGGCTTTCCCCATCAGAACATGAACACCTCCGCGTGGGCTAGCCCGGCCCAGCACACCGTTGTTTCGCATCAGGGCAAGCCACACCATGTTCTCGTCGTTCCAGACAAGGATGCCAAGGTCGTGAACCCGGGCGGTAACCATTCCATTCGCGGCGGAACCCTGGCGCAGAAATGCTACAACCCGGAAACCCGCACGCGCGAGCGGCTACAGCATCCGATGATCCGGGTGAACGGCAAGCTCACGCCGGTGTCATGGGATCTCGCCACCGAGGTCATGGCCGACATATCGAAATACGTCATCGCCAAGCACGGCGAGCACGCCTGGGCGATCAAGATGTACTCCTACCAGTATTTCGAGAACACCTACGCCATCACCCGGCTGGGCATGACCAGTATCGGCACGCCCTCGATCGCGCCGCACGACAAGTGCTCCGGCACCAACGACGCGGCTGGACTCGACGATGCCGGCATCGACTCCTTCGGTGCCGCTTACCAGGACTGGGGCGATTGCGAAGTGGCCTTCATGTCGGGTGTCGATCCCTATGAAACCAAGACCACGCTGTTCACCTCGTGGATGATGCCCGGCGACAAGAAGATGATCTTCGTCACCCCGCACAAGACCATGGGCGTGGCCTGGGCCGAGTCGCAAGGGCGCGGCCTGTGGCTCGGCATTATTCCCGGTACCGACACGGTGCTGCACAACGCCATGGCGCGCATCATCATCGAGAACGGCTGGCAGGACCAGGAGTTCATCGACAAGTTCATCGCGAACTCCTGGGAAGTCGATTCCGGCTACGGTCGCGGCACGCGCAACACCGGCTGGCAGTGGCGTACCACCTGGGGAACCTGGCAGAGCGACTGGGAGGACTACAAGAAGTTCATCCTTGGCGCAGAGGAATCCAAACTCGACGTCGCTGCGAAAATCACCGGCCTCGCCGAAGCCGATATTCGCAAGGCGGCCGAATGGATTGCCAAGCCCGTCAATGGCAAGGCGCCAAAAACTTCATTCATGCTGGAAAAGGGCAACTACTGGACCAACAACTACATGAACACCACGTCCTTCTCCAGCCTGGGCCTGATCTGCGGTGCCGGCAACCGGCCGGGACGCGTGATCTCGCGCGGCGGCGGCCACCAGCGCGGCTGGATGGGCGCCGGCGGCGGATCAGGCTGGCTGAATCCAGAGAAGTATCCGGGGCGGCGCAAGAAGTCCTTCAATCTCGACCAGTGGGTCATGAACGGTGAGGTGAAGTTCGCCTGGGTCTTCGGCACCACCTGGATCGCTGCCATGATGGGCTCGCAGACGCTGGCGACGCGCATGCTGGAGCAGACGCGCGGCAATCCGAACCAGATCGCCAGTCTCGACCGGGCCGCCATTTTCGAAACGCTGAAGAAGCGCGTCGAGTCGGGCGGCATGGTGCTGGTGGATTCCGACATCTACCCGGTCGAGCCGATCAATACCGACATTGCCGACATCGTGCTGCCGGCGGCGACCTGGGGCGAGGACGACTTTACGCGCTGCAACTCCGAGCGTCGCCTGCGTCTTTACTCCAAGTTCTACGACGCACCGGGCGAGTCCAAGCCAGACTGGTGGGCAGTAATGAAGTTCGCCAAGAAAATGGGTTTCGAGGGCTATGACTGGAAGGACTCAAACGATGTGTTCGAGGAGGCGGCGCGCTTCGGTCGCGGCGGCGTTCTCAACTACCATCCGTTGGTGATGGAAGCCAAGAAACGCGGCGTGCGCGGTCACGAACTTCTGCGCACCTACGGCACCGAGGGCATTCAGACGCCAATCCGGGTGCGCGACGGTAAGCTGGTCGGCACAAAGCGGTTGCACGATCCGACCAACAACTGGGGCGAAATGGAAGGTCCGGAAGTGCAGATCAAGTCGCTCTACGCCTTCAACACCCACTCCGGCAAGGCCATCCTGCTCAAGAGTCCGTGGAAGTTCGCCGGCTGGATCCAGTACTACGATGCGATCAAACCGCGCGCCGAGAAGGGCGAGATTTGGGTTACCAACGGTCGAGTCAATGAGACCTGGCAATCAGCCTTCGACGACTTGCGCAAGTCGCATCTGTTGCAGCGCTGGCCGTGGCCGCCGATTTTCATCAATCCTGTCGACGCCAAACCCAAGGGCATCGAATCGGGCGACCTGGTGAAGGTCCATAACGATGCCGTGTATATCCAGACCGGCCAGCCGCAGGGCGTCAAGGACCCTGATCTCAACTTCAATAGCCTTATGAAGGAAGGCCACATCCAGACTACTGAAGGCTTCTTCACAGCGGTAGCCATCGTCTCCGACGAGATGCGCCCCGGTGTTGCCATGGCCAGCTTCAACTTCCCCGGCGCGCCGGCCAATGCCGTGGTGTCAGCGGTGCCCGATCCGGTCACCAACAACTACCGCTACAAGCTCGGTCGCGGTACGCTGACGAAGGTCGGTGAGTCACCCTACAAGAACAACTTCACGGCGATGAGTTTGAAGCCACGCAACATAGTCTGACTGGCTTTTTCTCGCTTGTTCAGCGGCGCCTTCGGGCGCCGTTTTCTTTACCTGCTACCGCTCGCAAATCACGGTCTGCTTATCTCGCTATACCTGCCGTTGAGCCTCTGAAGGCTGGAACGGCAGCAAAGGGCACAGAACGGAAGTCCAGACTCATCGCCTTCCGGTTTTCTTTCGGCACCGCAGTCCCATTGCGGCGGTTTTCTTCCCCTCTGACCCGCCGAGCGAGGAAGGTTCGCCGGGAGTAGTCCGGTCGCGTTGTCCGACGACGGCCGTTTTGCGGCCGGCTAGTTTAGCGACCGGCCCGGCGGAGCTTTCGCAGCGAGGGCAGCCCGCAGGGCCGGGGAGGCGGGGCACGTTTCTTTGGGTACTTTCTTGTCGTGCAACAAGAAAGTACCTCGCCCGCCGGGGCGAGACCCGGCGAATTTGGATTACTGCTGGATTCCGGCTTTCGCCGGAATGACGAGAGTCGGCGCCGGCGATACGGCGACGCGGATAGCGTCGATATCCACAAGGGATACCGTCACCGCATTCTGCGGTGACATAATGCCGGGATGAGCAACTCCGGGATTTCAGCTTGAACCACTATTTCGCCACCTGTCCGCGCGGCCTCGAAGCCCTGCTCGCTGAAGACCTCGCCGGCGCCGGCGGCAAGGACGTCGCCACGGTGCCGGGCGGCGCCAGTTGCGACGGCAGCGTCGACACCGGCTACCGCATCAACCTCGAATCGCGCATCGCCACGCGCGTGCTGTGGCGCGTCGCACACGGTGCCTACCGGAACGAAGCGGATGTCTATCGCCTGGCCTACGACATCGACTGGTCGCGGCTGTTCTCGGTGGATCGTTCGATACGCGTCTATGTCACCGCGATCCGCTCCCCGCTGAAGAGCATCGAGTTCATCACGCTGAAGGTGAAGGACGCCGTCTGCGATCGCTTCCGCGCCGACTCCGGGCGCCGCCCCAGCATCAACACGAAGAATCCCGAGGTGCGCATCCACCTCTTCATTACCGCCGACCAGGCCACGCTCTACCTCGATACCTCGGGCGAGCCGCTCTACATGCGCGGCCACAAGCTGGCCAAGGTCGGCGCGCCGCTCAAGGAGAACCTCGCCGCCGGCATCCTGCGCCTCTCGGGCTGGCAGCCCGGCACGCCGCTGCTCGACCCGATGTGCGGCAGCGGCACCTTCCTGCTGGAGGCCGCGCAGATCAGCCTCGACGACGCACCGGGGCTGTCGCGCGAGCCGGGCGATTTCGGCTTCGAGCACCTCAAGTCCTTCGATGCCGGGCTGTGGCGCGGGCTACAACGCGCCGCCGCCGAACGCCGTCGCGAAGCCGTCGCCCTGCCGCTGTTCGGCAGTGACATCGACGCCGACGCGGTTGCTCGTACCCGGCAGAACCTTGCCGGAGCGGGACTGGATGACCTGGTCACCGTGGAGAGGGCGGACCTGCTGATGCGGCCGGCGCCGACGTCGGCCGGCATTATGGTGGCCAACCCGCCCTACGGCGAACGCCTGGGTAGCGAGGAGGAACTCGCCGCCTTCTATCCGGCGCTGGGCAATGCGCTCAAGCAGCGCTTCGCCGGCTGGAGCTGCTGGTTCCTCTCGGCCGACACACGCCTGCCGAAACTGATCCGGCTGCAGACCTCGCGAAAAATCCCTCTCTACAACGGCCCGCTGGAATGTCGGCTGTACAACATCGAAATCGTCGCCGGCGGCAATCGCCGCGAACGGGCGTCGTAAGGCGCGGGCGTCCCGAAGCGACCTGCATCTTCGAGCGCAGCGAGCTGAATTTGGCCCCCGCCCCGGGGCGGGGGTTGGGGGTGGGGGGCCTCCAAGAAGAGTAGTCTGACTTTCCTGATCGTGGGCCGCGCCCACGATCTGAAAGTCAGACTATATCGAGGTGCTGGATGCCCGCGTTGCGATCCATGGCCTGCGAATCCTTGCTGTTGAGCTTGATCATCAGGCGCACTTCGTTCATCGAATCGGCGAAGCGCAAGGCGTCGTCGTAGCTGATGCGGCCTTCCTCGAACAGGTCGAACAGCGCCATGTCGAAGGTCTTCATGCCCAGTTCCTTCGACTTCTTCATGATTTCCTTGATGCCGTGAACTTCGCCCTTGAAGATCAGGTCGGCGATCAGCGGCGAATTGAGCAGCACTTCGACGGCCGCGGCGCGGCCCTTGCCTTCCTTGACCGGGATCAGACGCTGCGAAACGATGGCCTTGAGGTTGAGCGAAAGGTCCATCAGCAAC